>Ga0187805_10000317_pt1 | contig 15372 bp, 13 predicted proteins | sample NC_wetland_sal_i_6_FD_132965 | JGI IMG/M metagenome (GOLD analysis project Ga0187805, IMG submission 132965) | Wetland sediment microbial communities from Neuse River Estuary, North Carolina, USA - Control_5 | ecosystem: Environmental > Aquatic > Freshwater > Wetlands > Sediment | place: USA...
AGTAATTCCTGAGTGGTCCCTCTAAATCTTGTGGTGCGGCAGGTACGGTACTGCCGAACAATTAACTGGGCAGCGATGGCTGCGGCGCACCACTTTCGGCGGCGGGTTCAGCGTTAAAGGAGCCCGATACCTTCCGAGGGCCGTATTTACGGCTGCAGCGTCCTGCCCGTACTCAGGATCAACTGTGGCCCAGATCCCGTCGACCCAACGACAAACCACGGTTGGCCCCCAAGGAGATAAATATGCCCACTACCGATAAGCAAATTGCTGCCAATCGGCTTAATGCACTGAAATCCCACGGTCCAACAAATACGACATCAACCCGAACCAACGCCACCAAGCACGGACTATTGTCGGCAGGAGTAACCGCGCTGGATGATGCCGAGGGCTACTCTACCATGCTCCGTGATTTGGTAAAGGAAACCAATCCTGTTGGTAGGATAGAAGAGTTTCTCGTCGAGTCCGTGGCTGTGGAGATGGTAAAATTGTGCCGGGCTTGGCGTCTCGAGGGGGAGCACATCACTAGCGTACTCAATCCCCCAATCTATAAAGCCGTTGTGCCGGCCTCGTCGCATTATCCGATTGATCCCGGGCTGCCGGCCGCGATGAATCTCGAGAGCGTTCAACCCCTGGTCAGCGTTTTCCAGCGTTACGAGGGGACGATTCTACAGAGACTGCTCCGGATCTTGCACGAGCTCGAAAGGCTGCAACGCATGAGGCACGGCGAGCAACTGCCGGCGCCGGCCGCTCTGGAAGTAAGCGTTCATCATGACACCGGAATGCAATCGGACACCATGCCCTTGCCGCAGGAAGAAGCCCTGGGCGATAAGGAAGATTCCGCAATAAAACGCGTCACCTTCCCCCCGCTGCAAGGAGAGGTTCTGGGCGGCCAGGAGGATAAGGACTAAGCAGTCGCGTAAAGTAGTGAAAGGGGCCGGCGCCTTGCCCTAGGCTAGGAAGGCGCCGCGCACTACGAAGGAACTGCAGGCTACGCAAGCAGCGGTAAGGTCCGACCTGCTCGAGGTCCCTATAACTATATCGTAACACGATATATATATCCATCCCACATCCGATCTTCAAGAGACGGCTGCAGCCCCTTAAACGTCCAGCACCCCTCATAGGGGGACACAATGTCGTGGGACGATTTATAACCTGTCGGCACCTTTGAGATCTTCGGATGCGAAGGGAGCTCTTGCTGGAGGGCCAAAAGGGCCAGGGTTCTTCCTCCGTCAACCGAGACATGATTCGATGAAAAGATCCAGCATCTCCAGTAGTTTTGTGCGTTTTTGCGAAACGAACCCAACATGTATCCTGTCTTCATGGGCTTACAAAATTGAGGGTACGAATCAATAGACTGTCACGAAGTCGGCAGCTGCCGGCGTCACCTCCGGGGACGCTACACATCAGCAGTTCAATGCTTCCCCCGGCGGACCGTAACGCAAGCCTGGTGCACGACCGCACGAATCGTAGGCTCGGAAACGGGCCCTACGGTGATCACGAACGACAAGCGGTCCTTGGACATGCGAGGTTCCGGCGCAAGAGAACAGAACTTCTTATCAGCTCTTGCGAGCACGCGCCGAAACGGGGCCCGTCACGGGCCGCAGCCACAGGCCGGGGGAGTGGTGGGAAAATCAGGGCCGCTTTGTGAGCTCAATTTTATTGGGCGACTGGCAATTATTCTTGCCTTTATCTTCGTTCAGTTCCTGGTGGGGTTGCTTGTGTAATGAGCCTACCCAATTCAGAAGCGGATCCAACGACCGTGGAATGGACTCGCTGCCGTTTTCATCCATGAAGATTAAGTTCTGCCAGTGGTCGGTGCGGAAGATGCTGATCTGCAGAATCTGGGACACGCGGGTCGTCTTCGGCGAGCCGGGTTTGTCGTGAGAAAGCCGCGGGATGTCGTCGCTATCAAGCATCCGCCGAACTTTCAGCAATTGGGAACTCGGCAGGGAACCCTCCCATACCTCGGTGCGGTCCTTGTGGGACGTCTCCAAATGAAACTGGCCGTCGTGGCGTAAGAGAACACAAAACGTATTTCCCGGCGTTGTGCGCTGGACACGCAGCAAGTATGGAGAGATCTCCGAGTCGGCAGGGCGCTCGCTTTGAGCAAATGCCGGCAGACTGCCTGAAATCAAAACGGCGGAGACGAAATGAAGCAACATGCCGCGCACTCCTGCAGATTACATCACACCGGGGGACTGATGTAAGGAACGCTGAACGTCGCGTCGTCACAGAGCCAGAGATCGTTCGGCACTGCGGTTGCGGGATTGGCGTTTTGCCCTTTTTTTTCGGTGCTGGCGATTGAGGTGTTTGAGACCCGATACGTCCCAGAGGACAGTCACCGCTTTTCGGGCTGAGACATTCCCAAATACCTGACGAAAGGGTAATAGAGTTCCAGTTGAGCCATATCATTGTCGGGAGGATCCACGTGTGTTGGGGAAGGAGCCAATGGCAACTGGTTCATCAGATCGGCGGAGGGTGGGTCATCTGCAAGCAGCGGAATCACCGTAAGCAACGCCCGGATTTCGTTGCGAACCCGGTCGAGATCCTGTTCTTTGTCACGCAAAACGCTACGGGGGTCTTTCATGGTCCCCTCCACAACATGCGTATAGTTCTAGAACGAAGATTGCGTCAGCAATCTGTGGAAAATTGTCGGTCGGCCCAAGTCGGGGGAAATGAGCCGATCCGCTCGCCGACGGATATCTATCTCATGTGATCAGGGGGAGAAGAACTGCAAGGTCCTGCAGCGACGCTGCTGCAAAAAGAGGTACCTGGAGTAGCGACAGATTAATTTTGAGGGCGGCGGAGTGTCAATAGGAAAACAGGGCGCACCTAGCTGATCATCGATAGGCGAAAACTTGCCAATGCCATGCGCGAGTACGGCATTCGGACACTACTTTCTGCGATGCCAATCGTGCTTGAGAGTCTTGATGAGCAGGTAGCCAGCGACCGCACCTCCGATGCCGCCCACCATGTTCTGCCGGGCATTGTTGCTGTCTTGCAAGTTGGCCGCGAGTCCGATAGTTACGCCCGTTGCAAGACCGATCCATGGCTTCGTGAATGTGCCGGTGAGCGTGCAAGCGAACCCAGTGGTGAGTGCCCACGCGCCCGGATCGTGCTCCACGGGACGTGGGGATGATGGAAGTTCAGCGCCCATGGCGGCACTGGCCAGAGCAAGAATGAGAAGCACCGCGATGACGGTCTTCATGAAAGATGGTTCTCCTGTTGGGATTTGCCTTTGCTGCCGGTGCTTACTTCTTGGGAAGATAAGGACGCACCAGTAAGATCAGCCTGCCTGCTGTCCTGTCTATCTCTCAAAGTTCTGGATGCAGGCCGATCTACTTTTGTTAGTTGACGCGGTGGCGTTTGTTGGAACGGTCCCGCAGGTGGCCCAAGCCAGATGATGACCGCACGGATGATTCTTGTCATGTGTGCGGGGGAGCTTGCTACCTGTACCGCAATCCCGGTGCCCAACGCATACTTGGCGCCATCGGACAGAAAGGGCGTGCCGTTCTATCTCGCCTGCAGCTAGGGAGTGCTACTAGCGGGAGGACTTAGATCATTGGGGAACCTTGAAGAAGCGGCTTCCTTGTCAAGCTTCCTTTGGTCACAACGTTACTGTGACGGTTACCTTTTAAGCACGACGGTAACTTAGGATTTAGGTGGTAGTGCAAGAGCTTTTCCACGAGAAAAGGAAAATATGTTCCGCGCTGGCGGGTCCTGGAGCGGACCGCATACGGCGAAGCTTACGGCCTTAGTAACGTCTACGACATCACGCTGTAGATCAATTTCTCTTGCCTCATGTCTTGTAAGACGCTGTTAGAAATCGAAGGGGATTTCCCGCTCAACCTCGTGAGGATGCGGACGGGCAGTTTCGCGAACGCTGGCAGACACAGTCACGGGACTAATCACAATTGTTCCGCCTGCAGGCAAGCATGTGGCAGAGACAATTTCATTTGGGTCGACTATTGTTGGGTAGTTGTCCCTCTCGTGCCTCGTCGATACGCCGGACAAGAATGCGCCAGTGGCTACGCAACCAGTATCGGATCTAACCAGCCCTAACCCTGTGGGAAAGTCTTTTCCCTGTGAACAGGCTTTCAGTGTTGCCCTCAGTTCCTGAATACGATGTTTAACCCGTAACACCCTATGAAGGTTACTATCGTGCTAGAGAAATTACTTAAAGCCCACCTTCTCTGACAGCTCACGCGTGAGCTAAATGCTTTCGCTGGTGCAAATTCCGACGCTCCAGCGCCGCAGGGAATAAAACCTTCGGTGCTGACGCATCCCGTGATTGGCAGTGGCATCGCGATTGCCCCGTAACTTTTGCCAAACTGGGGAAATCGTGGAGGGGCTTCTGTTTACATTATTGCCGTCGCCGCAGTCACGCTGGAAATCATTCGTGACTGGCTGGAGCGTGCAAGCTCTCTCGCTGGCAGGTCTTTTCTTTGTGAGTGTCCGGTTCCACCAAGACCTGATCCTATCCGCAAACTATCGGGTGACGAATCTCGTGTCCCAGGAACCGCTGGTTATCCATGAGCAGCAGCCGGTAATCCCACCGGCGTCGGCGCAGTCTAAGCCGATACCTGAAAGCAAACCCTCACCGGACAAGGCGCCGGCCCTGGCGGAGCTTGTAGTCGCGCCGCAGATACGCGACATACCCGAGCGCAAGCTGTTGGAGCCTGATCGCCCTGCGCCGGAGCTGAAACTCGACAGTAAGATGCCCGTGATTCCCGCCACACCGACGTCGATCGTGGCTGTCGGAACTTTCTCCGCCAACTCTCCGGTTCCAGCAACGCCGATTAAAACCGCCGCGGTGGTGCAGACCGGCGGCTTCGGCGACCCGAACGGTGTTCCTGCGTCAGAGCATAGCGACGTCGCCAGCATCCGCGCAAAGGGATCGTTTGACTTACCCAGCGGGACGGGCCATGGCAATGGGACCGGAGGCGCAAACCCGGGCGTGGTCGTGAGTTCCGGATTCGGCAACGGTGCCATCGAGACCAACAACGCTAGTATTCATCCGAAGACCGCATCACGCCAGCCGAGCAACGGAGCCAACACTCCCGTCGAAATCACCTTCAAGCCCAAAGCCGATTACACGGATGAGGGACGAAAGCAAAAGATTAACGGAGAAGTTCGTCTCGAGGTGCTGTTCAAATCCGACGGGCAAGTCCACGTGATCCGAGTACTGCAAGGGTTGGGTTTCGGCCTCGATGAACAGGCCGTAAAGGCCGCCGAGCAAATCAAGTTCAAGCCGGCTTTGCATCAAGGCCAGCCCATTGATTCGATGGCTCAGGTCCACATCATTTTCGAACTTATTTCGTGAGGAGAGCTATGCGTAGTTTTAGAAAAATTGTCATCTTGTTCCTTGTATCCGCGACAGCAGGGCTTGCGGCCCAAAACTCGAAGTCCGCGTCAGCTCTCTCCTTCGACCAAACCGTCGACCGGGTGGTAGAGCGTGAACGCGCCTTCGTCGCAACCATGAAGCGCATGCACCCTCTTGCCGAAACTTATATCCAGAACCTTCGTGAAGACAATGATCATAACGTCGAGCCGTTAAGTGATCAGTATTTCCTAGGGCGGCTTGACCTGAATGATGGCATCCGCGATTCACAGTTCCAAAGGCAGCGCGAGGGATTTCTGCATCACGCTTTGAATCCCATCTCCGCTGCTCTCGCGTACAAGTTTTTGCCGCAGGGCTTCGCGCAGATGGTGGTGCTCGATCCAAACTTCCAGAAAAGTAATTATCGTTTCGCTTTTGTGCGGCGCGAATTTCTCGGCGAAGCGCGCTGCATTGTCATCGATGTTCAACCTAAAGAGAAGGCGCGAGGAGGTTTGTTTACCGGGAGAATCTGGGTGGAAGACCGCGACTTCAAAATTGTCCGCTTCAACGGCACCTATTCCGATCATTCAAATTTCACGCATTACCTGCACTTTGATAGTTGGCGTTTTAATCTGCAAGCCGATGTGTGGCTGCCTTCCTACATCTACGTTGAAGAGTCAGGTGCAAAACGCGGTAGCCCAGTTTTCCACGATTTGTATCTCAAGGCTCAGACGCGTCTGTGGGCCTACGATCCGGAAACACTGAGTCGCGAGCAAGAGTTTACGCAAATTAAAGTTGACAACTCGGTGGATGATCGTCCAGTCGCCAAAGACAGTAGCCCGGTCGAAGCTCAGCGCATGTGGGAGCGGATGGCGGAAGACAACGCGGTAGATCACCTGCAGAAGATCGGACTGCTTGCGCCGACGGGCAGTGTGGACAAGATCCTGCAGACCGTGGTCGACAACCTCATTATCACCAACAAGCTGCGAATCGAACCCGATGTTCGCTGCCGCGTACTGTTGACTCTACCTCTCGAGTCTTTCACGATAGGTCACACCATCGTAGTAAGTCGGGGCCTGCTGGATGTGCTGCCGGATGAAGCATCTTTGGCCATGATTCTGGCTCACGAACTCTCTCATATTGTGCTGGGACATCACGTCGACACGCAGCTTGCCTTCAACGACCGCTTCTTTTTCGCCGACACGACTACTTTTCAACATTTGCATTTCGAGTTGGATGCTGCAGACGAGAAAGCTGCTGACAACAAAACTATAGAGTTGCTGAGAAACTCGCCGTACCAGGACAAACTGAGCAATGCAGGACTGTTCCTCAAGGCATTGCAGGATCGTTCACCAGTGCTCACCAGCTTGATCAGCCCGCGGCTGGGCAGCAGGATGGCGAATGCCAACACCACCCGAATGAATGCGCTCTTCTCCTTCGCGCCAGCTCTGGAGAAGCAACGGCTCGATCAGATTGCCGCGCTCCCTATCGGTAGTCGGGTCAAGTTGGATCCGTGGGGCAATCAACTAACGATGATGAATGCGACTCCAGTTGCGCTTTTATCTCCGAGGGAGAAGATGCCGTTCGAGGTTACCCCATTTTTCCCATTTCTAAGCTATAGCCAGGCTGACCGAAAACTTGTGGCCCAGAGTTCGGTAAGTAAATAGACCAAGTCGGCAATTGTTTATCCGTCGGCGGTCACAACCGAAGCCTCTCCTAAGAAACGTACTGCTGAGCAGAAAGGATGTAATGAGAAACACAATAATGAGGACCATCGGAAAGGTTTTCTTTTTCGAATTCATGATGATGGTGGCCGCCTTGGCGCAAAGTGGGCTGCAATCAGCGCCGTCACCTGCAGTCGCCGGGCCAGCTTTCGATTTGGGCGCCGGCTATAGCCACCTCTCAATGGCGATTCCCGGGGCCGGGCGTGCGAATTTCAACGGCTTGGATTTTAGCGGAAACATCGGTCTAAGCCCGCGCTGGGGGGCGACGTTCGACTCTAATTACCTTTATACGCCCGAGGTCCTCGGCACCCACCACCAGGGCTATGTGTTGAGCCTTCACACCGGTCCAGTATTCTATCCTGTTGCGCACGGAAATACCCGCGTGTTCATTCGCGCACTGGCCGGTATGGCTCTAGTCGACGGCGCAGTACCAATCACGGAATCCGAGGACTTTCATGGCTGGTTGTTACGGCCGTCCTACGCGTTTGGGGGAGGAGTCGAGCACCCGGTCTCGGGCCAATTAGCCCTCCGTGTGATCGGAGATTACTTGCGCACAGACTTTTATGACTCTACTGGCGCCGTGCAGCCCCAGAACAATCTTCGATTAACCGTGAGCTTCGTCTTTCGCCTGAAAGAGCGTCCCCACAGATCCAGCGCGCAGCTACGGTGATGGGCTCGCTTGCTGACTCATGTTTTCTGTTTCCATCCAGCAGTTCCCGGAGGTTTCCGCGCCCTTGTCAATCCGGTTTTTAGTGAGAAGGCTAGGGAAGTGGGATGATCCTGAATCATCGGAATCCACCTCCGCAGGGTCGGCACCCCCCTGCGCGTCAGTCTAGTTATGGCATTAGGCTGTCCCCACGCTTGTGTGGTCGATCATGGAGTTAGCCACCGGTCGCGGGAAGTCGTGGCGTAAGAGAACACAAAAGTTATTCCTGGTGTTGTGCGCTGAACACGCAGCAAGTACGAAGACATCGCAGAGTCGACAGGGCGCTCGCTTTGACCAAATGCAGGCAGACCGCCTGAGATTAAAATCGCTAAGACGAAATGAAGCAACGCGTAGCGCACTCCTGCAGACTACATCACAAGGGCGTGACCGATATTTTCTCAATCGCGGAAGATCGGCGACTAGCGCCGACACGCGTGCGCAGATGCTTTGCTAGGACGTCGGGGCCACGGTTCGCGCGATTGCAGAGCGGGGCTAAAAGCCCCAGATTTCTTAGGGTCTTCAAGCAACGCTGATCCAGTGGGAACCTCTTGCAATGAAACGTTCCCTTCAAGCTCACCTAACTATGCTAATCAAACTTCTCTGTTAGACTCGTCGCGAGTCGCCAACCATGAATCCCGGCTTGATCTTCTTCCTCATTCTCGCTGCTCTGACTGGCTTCGACCGTGCTCCCGCGAAGCCTTCAGCGGACTTGCTCATCCTCAATTCTCATATCGTTACCATGGACGCCAAACACCTGACTGCCACGGCGTTGGTCATTCAAGGCAACCGCATTGTTTGGGTTGGAGACACGGCGGAGGCACAAAAGCGCTTCCCGGAAACTCGCGCCATTGATCTGCATGGCGCGACAGTCCTGCCCGGAATCAATGATGCACACACGCACCTGATAGAGCTGGGCAAGAGTCTGGTTCGCTTAAATCTAAAGGATGTTGCCACCGGGCAAGAGGCCGTCGAACGAGTCAAGCAGCGGATTAGCTCAGCCGCGCCCAATGAATGGATTCTCGGGTGGGGCTGGGATGAGGGCAAATGGGCTTCGCATTACCCCGACAATCAGGCTTTGAGCGATGTCTCTCCGAACAACCCGGTGTACCTCGTCGGCCTGCACACTTTCGCGGCGTGGGCCAACAAGCGTGCGCTTCAACTGGTGGGGATCACGAAGGACACAAAAGACCCGCCCAACGGAAGGATTCTTAGGGACGAGAAAACCGGCGAGCCCACAGGCATTTTGCTCAACCACGCGCAGGACTTGGTGGAAACACAGATCCCACCCATGACTCTCGAGCAAACGAAGCAAGCGCTCGAAGTGGCGGCACAGGAGTGCGTTCGTTATGGGCTTACCTCCGTTCAAGAAGCCAAGGTTTCACCACTCATGGTCGATGCGTTTCGGGAGTTGATCCGCGAGAATCGCCTGCCCCTCCGGGTTTACGCCATGCTCGACGGAGCCGATCCCGCACTGGTGAGCCAATGGCTCCAGCGCGGTCCCGAAATCGACCCGAATCATCGGCTGACAATTCGCGCCTTCAAGTTATTTGCTGACGGAGCCCTCGGCTCGCGGGGTGCGGCGCTGCTGGAACCTTACAGCGATTCACCGCAAAGCAAAGGTACGTTCACGACGCCCGAGCCGGAAGTTTATAACTTGAGTCGCAAGTCACTGCAGCGAGGCTTTCAAGTTTGCACTCACGCCATCGGCGACGCCGCCAACCGCATAGTACTGGACGCGTATGCGCATGCACTCTCCGATGTTCCGCAAGCCCACGATCCGAGGCTGCGAATCGAGCATGCCCAAGTTCTCTCATCAGAAGACATACCGCGGTTCGCGAAACTGGGTATCATCCCCTCGATGCAACCCGTGCACGCTACGTCCGATATGGGCTGGGCGGAGCAGCGACTGGGACCGCAGCGGATTAAGGGCGCTTATGCCTGGCGATCTTTGCTGCAAACCGGCGTTCACTTGCCACTCAGTTCGGATTTTCCCGGAGAGACTTTGAATCCTTTCTACGGGATTTATGCTGCGATCACTCGCCAGGATCCGCAGGGCAATCCGCCAGGCGGTTGGTATCCCGAACAACGCCTTACGTTGGAGGAGGCTTTGCGCGGCTACACCGTCGAGGCTGCTTATGCGGAGTTTGAAGAGCAGGCCAAAGGTTCGATCGAACCTGGCAAGCTGGCTGATTTCATCGTGATTTCGCAAGACATCACGAGCCTGCCGGCGAAGGAGATTTTGGCGATCCGAGTGCTCAAAACATTCGTAGGCGGGAATTTGGTTTTCGACGCTGACGCTAACAAATGAACCGTGCCCAACGCGACACCCATCACCATGCGACTCCCACGCGGGCTCGCCGCGCACAATAGCCCCGCGTAGGGCTGCACGGATAGCGTCTCAATTGCAGCCGGCAATGTCGGTAGTCTCCGGCGGTCAGAGCGAAACGCATCGCCGCCTACTTCCCCATGCCCACATTACGCTGGTAAGGAAAATCTTTGGTAACCCTCGTCTGATTCAACTTACAACAGGGCATATAGCTTAGTGGTTCGGAGAGAAGGCCGCCGCGCGCAGGCGGCCATGAGTTCGTTCCGATTTCCCGGGCATGAGTATGCCTGGTGCAGCACAATGCACCGCCCGCGAGATCCATCCCTCGTAGATTGAGCGCGTGGATTTCGGCACTGGAGTCGTCTCGGCTTGAGTCGAGGGGGATTCAGACGTGAACTGCGGCAACTTCTTCCGATTGTTGTGCGGTGCTCCCGCAATAAAGATCAAACCGTTACTTGCTGCTGGGGCAGGCATGCAGAGTGGACGCCGTGCCCACAAAGAATTTGATGAAGCGTACCCGGCGCATACATGCGTCGACCAGCCAACCTTACCGTGCCCGGCTTGCCTGAAATGGACGGGCGATGGCTTTGCCACCGTCAGGAACAATTCTCAATGCTTTCCCGGCATCACCGACAAGTTGGCAATGGAAGCCATGCAATACGACACCTTTGGCTACGCGGTGATGGTTCGAGTCAGATTGGTGGATCGGCGGGCTTGGACGACATGGATGCGTTACGACACCTATGAGCAAGCAGCAGCACACGCAAGAGAAGGCGATAAGGTCGTGCCTTTTGGATCTGCCGAATGGACGGCCTTGCGCCAGAGCACTGAACCCGCTTTGCCGCCAAATCCCAACGCACAACGGACGAGTCAACAGCGACGCAAGGGGGAAACGTTGGTTGAATTCGTGCTCCACTTCCTGAGTGGATATGGCTTCGATCAGCCGCCCGCCCATTCTTCATACGCTATGCGCGACTTGGAACCTGATGGGGTCGGGAAGCCAGAATTCTCCGGGCTGCAGTAACCCATCGTGAGACTGCCCCTACCAGGGAATTGAAGATACAGCCTCCCCCCTATTACCAACGTAACTCCATTTTCCTGAAACCGACAGCATCAACAGGCGGCGCCGGGCAATAGTTACCTAGAGATTAGAGAGAGACCATGGCGCACTTTCCTCCTCACCATTTGAAGCTCCTGCAACCTCTCTCGAAGAGAAACCTCACCAATAGTTACGTTAGTAACGGTAGCGATGCCGTTTTGGGGCACGACATGCCCACCGTTTGGGCATCACTAAATGGAGAAAGAAAAAATGGAACACTCCTCCTCTGAGCTTTTGTCCCCCGCTTCGGAACTCCTCCGCGCCCACAAGCTACTGCTGAAAGACAGCTCGCCCGCAGAAACAACTATAAAGGAAGTGACCAAAGTCTTGGCCAAGGTGATTCTCGATCTCAATTCGAGCCCCCCCCGCCAACCTCTGCGCGCCGTCGTGGACAATACACCTTCAGGCTCAGCCAGTGGCGACATCAGCATCGTGGATAGTGTGGGCAACGAGAACACAGGTGGCAATGACTGTTCGGCGGTCCCAGAGGCAGTTGCCGCGTGGCAAGTGTCGCCGCTGACGCCGCCTGTGTCAGTGCCGACGCCCTCGCCGAGAACCATAAATGACGTGAGCAGGTCAGCACTTGTTATCGCAAACGACAAATCCGTGTTGAAGATAACTAAAGAGCTCTTGAAGCACGAGGGCTATTCTGTGCACAGCGCTCCCGACGGCGCCGAGGGACTCCGTTTGTACGGTCGTTGTGCGCCGTTTGATCTTGTCCTGATCGACTATTACGTACCAGAAACGGACGGTGTCGAGATTGACTACTGTGCGCCACAAAAGGATGGGATCAAGCTTGCGTTGGCCATCAGCAAGATTAATCCGTCACAAAGGATGATCCTCGCGGCGCTCGACTATCAACATCCGGACCAAGTGCCACGCCCGACGGAATTAATGCACATCCCCGTTTTGATCAACACACGTCAGCTGCGCGAATTGTTCGAGAAATTTCAATATTGGGCAACAAGGGAAGAAATCGATCAAGCGATCGCGGCGTTATCGCCCGCAGAGTGGCTGAAACTCGAGAAATCTGCGGCGTGGCGCGTATGGGGCCAGGGGAGGTCCGCTAGTGACAAGGGGAAAGATTTGCTCCAGGACGCCCTGCTTTCGACGTTTATAGGTGCGCAGGGCAACGGTAGCGGAAGGCGCTGGAACAAGCGTGTCGATTTCGTAATGCATCTCACGGGAGCGATGCGGGGCATTTCTAGTCACTGGAAAGACAAAAGCAACGAGCGGGAAGTTCTGGAATGCGAAGCCGTTAGATGTGATGCTGAAGGACAAGAGTTTTCTCCGCTAGACAATCTCGGTCCAGGTGATACCCGTGACGAACGACTTCGAGTCGCTGCAGCAGAGGGATTTCAGCCAGCAGCAGAACGACGATTAATCGCAAAGGAAGAAATCGAAAAACTTTTCAGAATGTTCATGAACGACAAAGAAGCGACTCTGGTGCTTCAGGGGTTTTCGGAAGGTAAGAAGAAGAATGAGATCGTGCAGAAGTACGAACTAACGGCAAAACAATATGATGCTGCAATAAAGCGAATCCGAGTAAAGCTGTCGGGCCCAGCAAACGGTGGAGGGGGAGAGGAACATGGCAGATAACACGAGTCACGATGAGCAGCTGAAAAGGATTATGAACCAGCTGGCGGATTCTATGCTTGAGTTGTCGCATGAGGAAGTTCTTGCCGAGACCCGTGGAAGCGGGACCGATCCGCAGCAAGAGGCCGAACGTACTCGCGCCGTCCTTCGACAGGCTTCAAAGGCACTGGAAGCGGTGAACAAACGCTTGTGGAGTCTAGGCCACACAGTCAACCTCAAGTCCTGGAAGCATTGGGAACGGAACTATTACAACTCTTGCCGAGACTGCGGCTTATCCGTGAATTTCACCGTGGGGGGGGAGACATGGGGCGATGCTTTGGGCGGACCATGTCGACGGAGCGAACGGTACACGGCCCGAGAAACGAAGCGTCTGGTAGGTGATCCAGAGTCGCGACCCATGTAGTGATGCGGTGTCGCCCAAGATGGCACCGGGTCTGACTGGGTCAACAACTCCTTTACCGAGGCTGCTCTCGGAGTGGGGCTGAATATTTCCACAGGAGCCTTGTGCCGCACGCAGCACCCAGCCAAATACAGGTCGGCATCCTTCGGCACAGCGACTACTCAACACGCAGCATTAGCACAGGTTCGACCATGAATTCAAAGGTGTTGATGGCATCGACAGCAGCGCGAATCGTAGGTTCAGAAACAGGCTCTACGGTGATGACGAACGACACCCGGTCCTTGGGCATGTGTGGCTCCTGCTCCAGTGAATCGATGTTGATATCGTGCCGAGCGATGACTTCGGCTACGCGAGCTACGATACCGCGTTGGTCCTTCACGGTAAGGCGCAAATACCAGCTCACAGGTCGAGGTTTCAGGCAGAGTTCGAGATCGTGAGAATCCAGGAATCCCGAGATTTGCTTGGCACTCATCTGCCCCGCAATTAGGTCCCTTGCAATTTCGATGAGATCAGAAACCACGGCTGCGCCGGTGGCGTCGCCGCCCGCGCCACGTCCGTAAAACATCTGCATGCCAATCTTATCGCCGACCAGAAAGACTGCATTGTTCACGCCCTCCACTTTAGCCAGCATCGACCTTCGACTGACCATCCATGGTCGCACTGACATTTCGATTCCATCCTGCGTCTTCTCCGCCGAACCAACCAGGCGGATTGTGCTATCCAGACGGTTTGCCGAATGGAAATCGATCGCTCGAACTTGCCGGATTCCGTAGGTCGGAATCGTTGACACTTTCAGACGTCCGCTAAACGCCATGCGAGCGAGAATGCAGAGCTTGTCTCGAGCATCCAACCCGTCAATATCAAAGGTGGGATCTGCTTCGGCATACCCAGCCTTTTGTGCCTCCTCCAAAGCCAGCTCGAACTCGATTCCACGGCTCTCCATTTGAGTAAGGATATAGTTTGACGTTCCGTTCAAAACTCCATACACCGCGCGCAGACGATCGCCCGCAGTGGATTCGTGGATCACTCGTAGAATAGGGATGCCACCTGCCACACTAGCCTCAAAACCAATGGGTAAGTTCTGAGAGGCGGCAAGAGCAAAAAGTTCGTCACCATGCGCGGCCACAAGATTCTTGTTCGCAGTGACCACCGGCTTCCCGTGTTTCAACGTTGCCAGCACGAGTTGCCGGGCTTCACCGCTACCGCCCATGGTTTCAACGATCACGTCGATATCGCTGGCGGCGACAAGTTGCTTCCAATCAGAAACCGCCCGCGCACCCGCTGGGATGTCTTCTGTTCTCACACCTGAGCGTCGGCACACAGCAATGACCTCGAGCCGCACTCCACTACGCTGCGCAATCAGATCGGCGTGCGCAGAAATAATCTCTGCCGTCGCCTTGCCAACTGTGCCGAAGCCAGCGATGCCTACCCGAACTCGGTTCATAAGTTCTCTCGCGAAAAAATCTGCACACTAACGAAGCTAGACGTCCGACAACAACTTTGTCTAGCTCCGCGCAGGAATTCTCGATGGACGGCCCGTAGTCTTGGATTCACACCCGCTGGGCGCCAAACCTTCGCACGTAACATTCTTTAAGCGCCGAACCCGACACCACGACCCCGCACTACAATAGAGCCCATGCTCCTGACGATCGCAATCCTCCCCGGCGACGGCATCGGTCCCGAAGTGATCGATGAAGCCACCCGCATCCTTGAAGCCATAGCTGCCCGCTTCAACCACGAACTCGTTTTGCAGAAAAAAGACGTCGGCGGCGCGGCATTTACCAGCAGCCATGACCCGCTGCCCCAGGACACGTTGCAAACTTGCCTGGCCTCTGGCGCTGTGTTACTGGGTGCTGTCGGAGGCCCGGCATTCGACAATGTTCCCCGCGATCTACGCCCCGAACGGGGACTACTCCGGCTCCGCCAGAAACTCGGCGCCTTCGCCAATCTGCGCCCCGCCGTATGTTTCCCAGCGTTGGAAGACTGCTCGCCGCTTCGCCCCGAGGTCGTCCGAGGCGCTGATATTTTGATCGTGCGTGAGCTGTTGGGAGGAATCTATTTCGGCGAACCCCGCTCCACCTCGGGCGCAATCCCCAACCGCATTGCGATCGATACCATGCGCTATGGCGAAGCCGAGATCGAGCGCATCGCCCATGTGGCTTTTAAGCTAGCACAATCGCGCCGTCGTCAGGTTACTTCCG
>Ga0187805_10000318_pt1 | contig 15352 bp, 13 predicted proteins | sample NC_wetland_sal_i_6_FD_132965 | JGI IMG/M metagenome (GOLD analysis project Ga0187805, IMG submission 132965) | Wetland sediment microbial communities from Neuse River Estuary, North Carolina, USA - Control_5 | ecosystem: Environmental > Aquatic > Freshwater > Wetlands > Sediment | place: USA...
AGCACGTTGACCCCGATGCTCATGTTGGGCGCGATCACGGTGCGCGTCTTCTGCGCCAGCTCGCGCGCGCGGGCTTCCATCGCGGGCGTGAAGCCGGTCGAGCCGATCACGATCGCGGCTCCCGCTTTCGATGCGACTTCGAGGTGTTCGATCGATGCGGCGGCCGTCGTGAAATCCATCGTGACGGTGTCGGGCCGCGCGAGCGACGAGTAATCGTCGGTGATTTTCACGCCGAGCGTGCCCACGCCGGCGAGCTCGCCCGCGTCGGAGCCGATCGCGCTGTTGCCGCGCGCTTCGAGCGCGCCGACGATTTTGTGCGCCGGATCGCGCGACGCAAGCGCGACCAGGATACGGCCCATCCGGCCCGCTGCTCCAGCCACGATTAGATTAGCCATCGGAATTCACTTTGCCCGCGTGACGCAGGCGGGGATGCGGGCGCAGTCGCAGCGTCAGGAAGCCGGGGCCTCGGCTGCCGCCGCGGGCGCGGGCGATGCTGCCGCGGGCTTGCCGTGCTTGGCCTTGAAGTGTTCGTCGCACAGGCTGCTAGTGCCGTGGCGATGCTTGCGGCATTTCTCGAAGGTGCAGGTTTTGTAGCGCGCCTTGGGCATCTCGCCCGCTTTCCAGAGCCGAAAATGCATCCGGCAGTAGCCCTTGCCCACCGCCTCGCGGGTGCAATCCTTTGCTTTGCAGTTTCCTTTGTTCGCCATGAATCCCTTCTTGGAGGCCGCTTTCCGGCGCGAGCGCGGAAGTTTTGCGGCCGAGCAATCTATCTACAATAGTGTTTGGCGCCGGTGCTTCATAGAGCCGGTCGTTGCGACGATGGCGCAGGGAATCCGCGGGGCGAACGATGATCGGCGATAATTTCTGCTGCGGCATGCGCGGGGAAAGACCGGGATTCTTCGCTGCGCTCAGAATGACAAGCATCGCGCGGCTCGCGAGTGCCGTTACGCGACGGAGCGGAGCACGCGGTAGAGCGGTTCGAGCTCGCGAAAGGCGTCGAGTACTTCGGCGCGATCGACGCTGAGCGCGTCGCGCACGGGCCATCCGAAGCCGACGTCGATGCCGCCGGTTTTTTTCGCGAGCGCGTCGGCGAGTCCCTCGAAGAAGTCGCGCCCGGCCGCGGTCGCGTCGGGCAATCGGCGGAAGTCCCAGTTTTTGTACTGCTGGATCCTGGTGCCGCGCAGAGACTTTTCCAGGTCAGCCGACTTCGACTTGACGAGCCGCGCCATCTCGGGGCGCCGGTCGGCCTCGGATTTGACCACCGCGCGCGCGTGGATGCCGGCGCCGGAGATGCATAGCGCCAGATAGCCGTAACGCTTGTATCCCCTGGGCGACGGCCCGAATGCTGCCCATGTCTCATCGGGAGGATTCACCGTGCGCCGCATATGCTTGGCGACGTGAGGAAAGAACTCGATGTGGAGAGTTCGCGACAGTTCGGGCGCCAGTTCGATCCCCAGCCGGACCAGACGGGGCCGGATGCGCTCGTAGATCTTCGCCATGCGAGCGCTGAAACCCTCGATCGCGAACACCTCAAAATCGCCGCGCGAAAAACCCAACGTCGCCATCAGCCCGACCTCACTTAGCGATTCGGGCGCGCTCGCGCTTCTCTCTGTACGCCACGATACTCCGCTCCCAGTTGCGCCCGTCAAAATGGTCGTACTCGAGCCGGGTCAAGTCCACACCCTCGAGGCATCGCGCATTGACGTCGATGCGGTCGGGGTCGGAGCGCGGAATATAAAACGATGCGACGCCGCAATTGGGGCAGAAGAGATGCTTGGCGACCTTGGTGTTGAAGGTGTAGGCCGCGATGTTGTCGGACGGGGTGAGCAGCCGGAACGCCGGCCGATCAACGATCCAGTGGAGGTAGCCCTTCTTGGTGCAAATCGAGCAGTTGCATTCCGAGACGCGCTCGAGCTTGCCCTTCACTTCGAAGCGGATGCGTCCACAATGGCATCCGCCACGGTAGGTTCGTTCGCCTGGGTTGTTTCTCATGAGCGCTCTTTTAACCTAAGCCCATGGCGCGAGGAAACCGGGCTGGGCGGCGAAATCAGGGTGTCGGCTATACGATTTGGAACGCATCAATCCGCCGGGATACAACTTCGCATCATCGAAAAACCGCATATTCCCGAGAAAAAAGCACCGCCGGCGGCATGGCATGAAGATCGCTTCTGCTATAATGCTTGACGCGTTGAAACCAGACACGAACCGGTGTCGTACTTAATCCAAGCGGGCGGAGGTCCATGATGAAACGAGGAATAACGATATTATCGGCAGCGGCGTTGACATTGGCGTTGGCAGGTCCGGTGATGGCACAAAATCGGGTCACTAACCCAGGAGCCGAAAACGCGGACTATGCGTTTTTCGATTCACATCCTAACGTGGCGCGGGCGCTGAGGGAAAATCCGTCACTGATCGACAATCAGCAGTGGGTGGACCAGCATCCGGACCTCCACGAATATCTGAAGACCCATCCCAACGTGCGCCACGAATTCAAATCGCACCCGTACAAATTCATGCATCGCGCCGAGGAGATGCAAAATCAACCGCACCCGGGGGCGTACGCCCATGGGCCGAATTACCAAGGGCACCCGGGCGAGTACACACATGGCGAGGGGCCGTACGAAAAGCATCACCACGACTAGAACTGTCGCGAACAGTTGATCCTCCAGCAGCGCAGGAGGCCGGCCGTCCGGCCTCCTGCTTTTTTTGTCTTCGCGGTCCGCGGACGCCACGGCTTTGGCAGCCGTTGCTGGGCGGAGCTAGTCACGATCCCGAATGCGTGTTAGGTGGAGGGTCGATCGCGCCGCGAGAGGCCGCGAAACACGGGTGAAGATCGTCCGTCGGACCGAATCGAGGGTGCATGCCAATGAAGACCAAAACGAACACTAATGTAGTCGTGGCCTTGGCCATTTTTTGGATCGCGCTGATAGGCGGAGCCTCTGCCGCGAACAACCCGGTTCCCGGATGGGATCCGAATGCGTTCCGCGACCAAAGCACGCTCCAGATCATGACGGTCGGGCCCGAGGAGGGAGAGCACTGGTCGAACCTGTGGCTGGTCGTTCTAGACGGGCAACTATATGTCCGGCTGGGCGATCGATCATTCGGGAGAGTTCAGAAAAATACGACGAGTCCCTACGTGAAGGTGAAGATTGGCGACAAGGAGTTCGACAAGGTCCGGTTAGAGGCGGCGCCCGAGATGGCCGATAAGGTCGCGGCTGCGATGGCCGACAAGTACTTCATGGACATCCTGGTTCGGCACGAATCGCATCCGATGACGGCGCGCCTGGTTGCGGAGTAATTCACTTAATTTAGTGTGAAACCCGGAGATTAAAATTGATCGACTTCGAGTGGGAACCGCGGGAAGCGGGCTTGCGTGGCATGTATCACGCGGTCGCTGAGCAGGTGATGCGCCCGCTGTCGCGGGAGTTCGACGAGCGGGAAGGCGAAAAGCCCTGGGGCTTCTATGAAACGATGTGGTCGGCTTCGCGCGCCGGCGACCTGCAACTGCGCGTCGGGCGCAGCCAGGCTTCAGAGGCGGGTGGCGACGGCGGATCGGCGCGCAAAGCGGTAAATCTCGGATTGGTGCTGGCCGCCGAAGAACTGTGCTGGGGCGATGCAGGGCTGTTTATTTCGATTCCCAATGCCGGACTGGGCGGCGCAGCGGTCGCGGCGTCGGGCACCCCCGAACAGAAAGAAAAATTCCTGCAACGCTTCCGCGAGGGCGGGCCGAAGTGGAGCGCGATGGCGGTGTCCGAGCCGGGATGCGGATCCGATCCTGCGGCGATCGCCACCACGGCAACGCGCGACGGCGACTATTGGGTGCTCAACGGAGCCAAGATGTTTTGCACTTCGGGTCAGATGGCGGTCGACAAGTCGGAAGGCTTCGTCGTGGTATGGGCGACCGTCGACCGGAGTGCGGGCCGCGCGGGCATCAAACCGTTCGTCGTCGAGCATCACACGCCCGGGATGACGGTGATCCGGGTGGAGAAAAAACTCGGGATCCGCGCTTCCGACACCGCGGCGCTGGTGTTCGAAAATTGCCGCATCCCCGCGGACCATCTCCTGGGCAGCGCCGAGATTGCGCGCGACACCGGGTTTCGCGACGTGATGCCGACCTTCGATACCACCCGCACGATTGTCGCCGCGATGTCGATCGGCGTGGGACGCGCGGCACTCGATTGCGTGCGCGAGTTCCTGAGCGAGCACGGCGTGCCGATCCGCTACGGAATCGCGCCCAGCAGGCTTTCCGCGGTCGAGCGTGACTTTATCGCGATGGAAGCCAATCTTCAGGCCACGCGGCTGCTGGCGTGGCGCGCGGCCTGGATGCTCGATGCGGGCAAGCCCAATCACCTCGAGGCTTCGATGGCGAAGGCGAAGGCCGGGCTAGTGGTGACCGAGGTGACGCAGAAGGCGGTCGAAATCCTGGGACCGCTGGGCTATTCGCGCAGTATGCTGCTCGAGAAATGGATGCGCGACGCGAAGATCAACGACATCTATGAAGGAACGCAGCAAATGCAGATGTTGATCGTCGCGCGGAAGATCCTGAACTACAGCAGCGGAGAGTTGAAGTAGACGGACATTGCGCGCGATGCAACGCGCGGTCTACAGATCGAGCGTCTGTATCACTGGCGTTCGAACGATAAAACGATACCGCCCGTCTGACTTCGGCGAGCGGCCGCTTTGTCCCCCTTGTGCGAAGCTCAGACCCCGGCCGACTTGTACAGCGCGCAGCGCAGCTTGAAGAAGTGCGCCATCGAGGTGAGGTATCGCACGCGCCACGCCGCTCCCAATTTGCCCTTGGTGAGATCGAGGTTTAAATTCGGACCGATCAAGTCGTAGGCGAACTTTATCCGGTTGAACAGATCGTCCGAGGAACCCCGCTTGAGTTGCGTGATGTCGCCGTTCTTTTTGATCAATTCCGTGCTGTAGGCTGAGAGCGCGACCAGACTGTCGGCAAACAGTTCGTCCGGTGAGAACAGATGATTGGCGATCGCGCCTTCCATGAATGCCGTGTGGGCGGCATTTTCTCCGATCAACGAGCCGTATATGTAGTGGCCGAGTTCATGGCCGAGTGTCGCGGCGACCGCGCCGGGATGATGCGCAGTGTTGACGAAGATCACGAACTTGCTTTTGTCGCCGAGGTTGGCACGGCAGAAAAATCCACGCAGCGCCAGCCCTGCGCCGTCGGTATAACGTTCAGCACGCAGTTCAATTTCGCGCGGACCGAATAATCTGCGCAGATGAGCGAGCAACTGCTGGTTTTCGAGAGCCTGCAGGCCGCCGGATGCAGGGGTGTTTGGCTTAATGTCATTCTCGACTATCTGCTCCAATTCCCTGAGCAGAGACTTGGATGGAAGCGCGGGCGCTTCCACGTAATCGGTGGAGAGGATCTTCTTCAAGTCGGCAAGCTGATTGAGGACTCGGGTCCCGAGCAAGCCGAACGGAATCTTGATCTCACCCAGCAGCTTGGAGATGAGTTCGTCAACCTCGCGAGCTTCCAGCGCCGTAGGTTGTCGCGATGACATTCGTCTGGATGCGGCAGGCGATGGGTTCAGGGCTGCACTCATAGAACGACCACAAAGTCGAAATGCCAGATTAACTGGCAGAATCGGCAGTTTATTTTAGGTGACCCGCGCTGCTTTTCAAAACCCATTTACATCAGGCTAATCGAGCAAACCGTATGCCACACAACATATAGATATGAGAAACAGATGCCATACCAATAGTAGTATGGGGAAGTTCTCTATGCTGCGTCCTTGCAACGTGCCAAGTGCGTCTTCGACGCAACGACCCGACGGCGAACCAGCCGGAGGCGTCCGAAGGCCCCGGCTGGCCGCGCCGCCGCCGGTCCGCGTCCAGTGCGATGCGCGGGCCGACTTCGATGGGGCCGGGGTCCAATTCCGCGCCAACGAAGTCAGCTTATTCTCGCGTATCGCGGCCAAATTCAAATCGCGCTCAGGAAATCGAAGCCTGGCGCGCAACGTTCAGGATATAGATAAAATCGCGCGTGCTCCTCACTTGACTTCTTCGGGGGAGCTTTTTTTCGATCCGCCTGCCTCGCGCTTCATCATCACGCGCCCGAAGCCGACAACCACATTGCTTTCGCGCAGCAGATTACGCCTGCGCATCTGCGCCCGCCGGCATACGGCGGAGCCAATTCGCTCTTCGAGCTTGCGGCGGCGGCGTTCGATTGCATTCGCCATCGACTGGTACATCTTCAGTTGCGCACCCAGCTCGACCCACAAGCATGGTCCGCACAGCGGCACGCACTCGCCGGTATCGTCGGGTCCGGCGCATGGATAATGGTTAGTGCAATTGATGCATCGATGGCGGTGCGGGCGGCGCGCGTTGCGTGAATCAGTGCCGGGCATGGGCCACGGGAGCGGCAAGACCACGGGCTCCTCGCCGAGGATCGTTTGAGTCGCGACCAGTGGAGTCTTGCTACGCGATATTGCCGTGCCCGACGCCGCCATGGGCGGCATTCTCCAACGTCGGCTACAATTAGTCAAGTCTTTTGCCCAAACTGTAGGGCATTTTTGATGCGCTTTTGGCGCGCGTTAAGACGGCGGTTTCGCCCGGCATCCACCGAGCCAGGAGCACCGCGGGAGGGGCTCTTGCCGGGTGAAAAAAACCAGTTATTCCGGGCGCTTAACCCACCGCTCGACGAAGTCGAGACGGTCCTTGCCCCAGAACATCTCGTTACCAACGAAGACGGTAGGGGGCGCCAAAGACGCCCCGTGCAACTGCGCTCTCGGTCAATGCCGCGCGAGCGCTTCCGGCGCCGGCTTCGCATCGGCGAGCTCCATCAGCCCGGCGCCGTCGAAGCCGGCGCTCGAGGCAATCGATGCGAGCACCTTGCGCTCGCTGATATCTTCGTCGCGCAGTTCACGCGCGCGTCGTTACGGGCGCAAATCTCGGGGAGCATAAATGCGGCGAAGTAGCTGTTGGTGCTGGAGAAATCAAAGTATAAATCGACCGCTCGCATCGGCAACCCGCCCCGATAGTAGCGCGATCAGCCGACACCAGCGCAACGGTTGCCTCCGCCGGTACGGCTTGCCATTAGTGTCATTTTCAAAATGCCGAAAACCAAATTTAAAATTCTGCCCGGCACGCCCTATCCGCTCGGCGCCACCTGCGACGGTGCCGGTGTGAACTTTTCAATATTTTCCGAGCACGCGACCGGCGCGATGCTGTGCTTGTTTGGCGGCGCCGCGGTCGCCGGTGAGAGCGAGATCGCGCGAATACCGCTGGTCGAGCGCACGGAACACATCTGGCACGTTTATCTTCGCGGCGTTCGGCCCGGTCAGCGCTATGGCTATCGCCTCAGCGGTCCTTACGATCCCCCTGCAGGACATCGCTTCAACTTCGCCAAGCTGCTGCTCGATCCGTATGTGCGCGCGCTCGATCGCACGCCTCGATGGCACGATTCGATGATCGGTTATCGCTCGACCGCGGCCGACGCCCCACCTCGTCTTGATCTGCGCAACAGCGCGCCCGCGATGCCCAAGTGCGTGGTGGTCGATTCGGCGTACGACTGGGGTGGCGATCGCAAGCCCGCAATTTCGTGGGAGGATCTCGTCATCTACGAGGCGCACGTAAAGGGGATGACCGCGCTGCATCCCGGGGTGCCGCGCAAGATTCGAGGCAAATTTGCGGCGCTTGCGTCGCCGGCGGTTATCCGGCACTTGACCTCGCTCGGCGTGAACGCGGTTGAATTGATGCCGGTGCATCAGACCGCCCCCGAAGGCCGCTTGTTCAAAATCGGCCTGAGCAACTATTGGGGGTACAACCCAATCGGCTATTTTGCGCCGGACATCCGCTTCGCCTCCGGCGATGCGCCCGGCAGTTGCGTGACGGAATTCAAGGCGATGGTGAAGGCGTTACACAGCGCTGGAATCGAGGTGATCCTCGACGTCGTTTACAACCATTCGGGCGAAGGGAATGAGAGCGGACCGACGATTTGTTTTCGCGGCATCGATAACGCGACTTACTATCGGCTGCGCACTGACGGCAGCGGCCGATGCGAGGATTACACCGGCACCGGCAACTCGCTGGACCTGACACATTCGCGGGTCCTGCAAATGGTAATGGACAGCCTGCGCTACTGGATACTCGAGATGCACGTGGACGGATTCCGCTTCGACCTTGCGACCACACTTGCGCGCGGTCCGCGCGGCGAATTCGCGGCCAGCCCGTTTTTTGCGGCGATTGCCCAGGACCCGGTGATATCGACGGCCAGGTTGATCGCGGAGCCGTGGGACCTCGGCGATGGCGGCTACCGGGTCGGCGTATTTCCGGTCAACTGGAAGGAATTGAACGGCAGATATCGCGACGGCGTGCGTGATTTCTGGCGCGGCGCAAGCTATTCGATGGGCGAGTTTGCGTCGCGCGTCACCGGCAGTTCGGATCTATACCGCGCCGGCGGCCGTTCGCCGCTCGCCAGCGTCAACTTTGTCACCTCGCACGACGGCTTCACACTCACCGACCTCGTTTCGTACAACGAAAAGCACAACGAGGCGAATGGCGAGGACAACCGCGATGGCGAAAGTCACAATCGATCGTGGAATTGCGGATTCGAAGGACCGAGCGAGGATCCCGCAATTGGTGCGCTTCGCCGGCAGCAAAAGCGCAACTTCCTCGCGACGCTGCTGCTGTCGCAGGGCGTACCGATGATCCTGGCCGGCGACGAGCTCGGCCGCACGCAGCGCGGCAACAATAACGCCTACTGCCAGGACAATCCAATTTCATGGATCGATTGGGATGGCGCCGACGCGATGCTGATCGATTTCACCCGGCGGCTGATCCAGCTCCGTCGCAAGCATCCGATCTTCCGGCGCCGGGGATGGATGACCGGTAGGCCTGCGAAGGGCAGCCGGCTGAAAGATCTCGGATGGTTCCGGCCTGACGGCGCCGAGATGACCGCTGATGACTGGAACGTCGGATACGCGAAAACGCTGGGCGCGTTCATCAACGGACAGGCGATAACTGAACGCAATCGCGCCGGCGCTCGAATTGCCGACGACAGCTTCTTTCTGATGTTCAACTCATACAGCGAGCCCATGGAATTCAAGCTGCCGCCGAAAAAATGGGGGCGCGAGTGGACGGTTATCCTCGATACCGCGAACCCGACGCTGCCGCGGCGCGGACGCTCGCACTTATTCGAAGAGCGGGTTCACCTCGCGGGACACGCGATGGTCGTGTTGCGGCGCGTAGCATGAATCGCGGCTTCGCGGCGCCGGGCAGCGGGCTACGAGACCTTCATGCCCTGAGCGCGGAAGATTTGCGCCATATCGACCGCCGGATGAACTTCGAACGAGACCTCGCGCCAATACTCGATCATCGTGCGGATGTCGTCGTGATTGGACGACTCGAATACGATCACGTCCGGAGTTTCGCTGCCGAGCGCTCCGTAAAAGCCGATGGTCTTCAACCCTGCCGGCTTGGCGCCCTCGTTCCACCATTTGCGCGATTTTGCGATGATGTCGGCGTCGGTCGCGAATCCCGGCCTGCTCTTGATGAATGCAATGTAGAGCATCGCTCATGCCTCCTTCTCTCGACAGTCCCTGCCAGTGGCGACTATAGCACTGCGCCGTCAAAAGAGTATCGAGGCGACGGTCGTTTCTTGAGTCGCGGGAACTCGGCGCGCGTGATCGGTCGCGAACCAATACGCCGCGACGTACCCCGTGAGTAAAGCGACGAAGCTCGTTTCCTCGAGCGCGCGCACCAGCCATGGAAATGTGCGCTGGAAGTCGGTCGGCGGCGGTATCAGGAAGCGGTTGAAGACGCGGAGCGAAACCGCACTGAGAGCATAGGCCAACGCCGCCATCCAGACGGCTCGCGAGCGTGACCGCCCCTGGGCTGCGGATGCGACCAGTTGCACGAACGGAATAGTCAGTAGCAGTAGATAGTGATGCCAGGCCACGGGCGAAAGCATGATCGCGGTCGCGATCCACAATGAGTAGACTCTCCAGTCCGGATCGCCGCGGTTTGCATCGGCCAGCGTCGCGCGAATAGTCATTCCAAGTACTACTATGCCAGCAACGGCGATAGCGGCGCGTCTTAGCCAATCGGCCGATGAGCCGGGCGCGGTGCCGGTAAATGCCCACCACGTCCGCGACACGAATGGCCCGAGCGAAAGGTTGTCGACCCGGTTCACTATTGAATAGTCAGTGAGCCACAATGCGCCGTGAACGAAGCTGAGAGATTGCGTGAACCCCACAGTCGCGACAGTTACGAATAGTCCTGCTGCAATTCCAGCCGTCGCGAACGCAACTGCCCGCCATTTTCGACGAATGACAAAATAACCGGCGAGCAAAAGCGGGTATGCGCGCAGCAGCGCGGCCGCTGCAATCAGCAAGCCCGCCGTGCCCTCGCGTTTGCGTTCCATCGCGCGCATTGCGCCCGCCAGCAGAGCCAGGACTATGAGCTGCGATTGCCCCCAATACAAATTCAAATTCACCGGCGCCGACATCAGAATCAGTCCCGCCAGCAACCACGCCGTGCGCCGCGAAAGCCCGCGCCGATGCGCCAGCAACAGGTACATTGCGATTGCCAATGCCGAAAAGTTGATCCCGGTCCAGATCCAGAATGCGACCCGCGGCCGCAACCAGGTGAGAGGTTCGAAGCAAAGCAGAAACGGCGGCGTCTCGGAAGCGTGAAGCAGTCCGCCGGTCTCCAAGCCGAGCTGGTCGCCGATCGGGGTCAAATCGAATATGGATCGATTCCGTGTCGGAGCGCCCACGCCGACTCGTAATAGTTCGAGAAGTCGCGGCGATGCCACTGCCCCGGCATCTTGGTCAAAGCGCCCGCCAAAATCAGCACCGCGCAGATCCATGCTACTGCCAGGACCGCCGGATGACGCATCGCGGCAGCGATTCGTTCGCTGTTCACGCCCAAGTATGGCCCGACCGCGACCTGCGAGACTACATAAGCGCCGAGCCACTGCGTAATCCGGAGAACTCAAAATCGTTTTGAATTAAAAAAAAGACCGCAATCAACCCGAGACTAGAGCGCGATACCGCTGCCCCTGCACACTATCCGAATAACCCGCTTAATCAAGCGGTAATTTAAATGCCGAGAGCGGGACTTGAACCCGCACGTGGTTGCCCACGGAGGATTTTGAGTCCTCTGCGTCTGCCATTCCGCCACCTCGGCACCCGAAGAAGCCGCAGACTCGGAGCCCAGTCATCTTAAGCAAAGCTGGCGCCGCCGGCAATGGCGACTGGATGGCGCCGACCCACGCATCTCGATTCAATCGCGGCCCGGGGATTTTTTGGGATCATACATCCGATCCCGGCAAATCGCGCGACGCGGCGACCGCAATAGCCAATCGATGGCGACTGCTGCATTACTATGATGGTCAGAAGTTAATATTGACGTGAATACTAACTACGATTCTCACTTATTTTCCCAGATTGATTGCTTGGTCTGGTTTGACGAGTGCACTATATATTCATGGAAGCAGTTGCCACTCGCATTTCCGCGCCTACCGCGGTTCGGCAACCGTATGTCACAAGCGCGGGCCTGAGGCACGCACTCGGCGACTGTCTGCTTGGTGTATCGTTCTTACTCGCGACGCTGCCGGCCGCGCGCGGACTCAGCTTTAGCCTGGCGGGAGCCGCAAATGTGGCATGGTTGATGGGCGCCGCGATCATGGCCGTCATGTCGTTCGCGCGATTTGTCCCGCGCACCGCGAGCGTAAGTCTGCGCACGCTCGCCGCAACCGGCGCGATGCTATTCCTCCCATGTTTGATGCGTCCCACAAACCCGTCTACCGGCGTGCTTGCGACGACCGGACTTATTTTCGAGTTGTTCGGCGTAGTGCTGACCCAGGTCGCGCGCGTCTATATGGGTCGCAGCTTCGGTGTGTTGCCCGCCAACCGTGGAATCGTGTCGAAGGGGCCGTTTCGATGGATTCGTCATCCCATATATTCGGGATGGCTTATACTTTCGATTGGCTATGCGCTGTCTTACCCGAACGACCGCAACATTATGCTGATCGTGGCGACGCTTCCCTTTATGGTCTGGCGAATCCATCAGGAAGAAGCTCATTTGAGCGCCGATCCCGAGTACCGTCGCTACATGGATCGGGTTCGGGACCGGTTGTGGCCCGGCGTGCTTTGAGCGAGGTTTGATCGAGGGCGCTGCGGGTCTGCCTACTCCTGCGGCGAGAGAGCTTCAGTGCGGCCGCGGCCGCGCGTACCCATCAGGTAGATTCCGCCTGCCAGCGGAATCGAAAGAATCATCGCGAAAGCGAGTCCGCCGATCACCGCGATTGCCAGCGGCTGCTGAACCTTGGCCCCCGCGCCAAAGCCGAGCGCAAGCGGGAACAGGCCCGCAGCGGTGGCGAGCGTGGTCATAGTGATCGGGCGCAGCCTCACGCTCGCCGCATCGAACAGCGCCGCGCCGGGTTGTGCGCCGGTCCCGACTTGACGCTCGGCGTGATCGAGCAGCAGGATGCCGTTCTTTGCGGTGATTCCCGCGACCATGATGATGCCCATGAAGGATGAGATGTTCAGCGTCATGCCGGTCACGGCGAGCGCGATGAAGCTGCCGGCAAGACACGACATTGCGGCGGCCAGGCATGCGATCGCGGGCGCAAGTCGCGCGAATTCCCAAACCAGAATCAGGAACATCATGATCGTCCCTGCCACCAGCACCAGCGCGAGCTCGCGAAACGCCTGCTGTTGCTGAGCGTACAGCCCGCCGTATTCGAGCGAGACTCCCGCCGCCAGCGGCATCCTGGCCAGGCTCTGTTTGACCTCGTTGACCGCGGTGCCGAGGTCGATACCCTCGAGCCGTGCCGTGACGTGCACGACGGGACGCTGGCGCTCGCGCGCGAGTTCGCTGGTCTCGCCGAGAAAGTTGATCTTTGTCACCGACGCGAGCGGCACGCGCGCATTCGAGCTCGACTTGAGAATCACCTCCGCCAGAGTTCCGAGATCTTCGCGGAATGCGTCCGGGTACCGCACCCGTACGCCGGCCAGCCGGTCGCCCGACGGCACGTTGGTGGCGATCGTCCCTTGAATCGCCGAATTGAGCGCGGTGCGAATATCATCCGCGCTCAGTCCGTAATGCGCCGCTGAGGTGTTATCGACGACGACCGCCTGCTCCGGAATGCTCAGCACGATTCCGTCGAAGACGTCCACCAGGCCTCGGAGCGAGCGCATCCGCTGCGCCACCTGCCGCGCGGTCGCCTCGATGGTTTTCTGATCGGGGCCGAAAACCTTGACTTCGATTGGCTCCGGAACGCCCGAAAGATCGCCGATCAAGTCCTGCAACACTTGCGAGAACTCGATCGATACGCCGGGCACGGAGTTCAGGATGCGCTCGCGGACGGAATCGATGACCGCGTCGATTCCGCGTTTGCGGTCCGCCTTCAGGCGCACGGACATGTCCCCGCGATTCGATTCGGTCAGAAAAAATCCAAGCTGCGCGCCGGTGCGGCGGCTGAACGCTGCGACTTCAGGCGTCGTTTTCAGAATCGACTGAATCGAGTCGAGCAGCGCGGTCGTGTCGGCAATCGTGCTCTGCGGCGGCGTGAAGTAGTCGAGGATAAAGGCGCCTTCATCGAGCGGCGGCAGATAGTCGGTGCCAATACTGTTGTAAACCAAGTACGCAACGAACATTGAAACAGTCGCGCCAAGAATTGCCAGCGCAGGAATGCGGATGACCGGTCGCAGCGCCGCCAGAAATGCCGCCTGAATGCCGCGATAGATTCGCCCCGCTTCGCGCGCCCGCCCGCGAAACCGCGCGATCGCAAGTTCCAACGCAGGCGTGAAGTAGATCGCTAGCATCAGCGATATGGCCAGTCCCCCGCCGAGCGTCGCGGCCAGCGAGCGGAAGAAGACGCCGGTTACGCCTGAAATAAAAACCAGCGGCCCGAACACAACGATCACCGTCGCCGTCGACGCCAACAGCGGACGGCGAAGACTCTTGAGCGCTTCGGCCACCGCCGTCCCAGTGGATTGCCCGGCCGCGAGTCCGCGATGAATCGCGTCGATCATCACGATTGCGTCGTCAATGAAAAGTCCGATTCCTGCCGCCAGTCCGCCCAGCGTCATCATGTTGAAAGTCAGGCCCGCAGCCTTCATCACGACGAACGTGATCGCGACCGTGCATGGCACCACGATCGCCGCGACCAGCGCGCTCAGCGGACTCATCGTGAACATCAGCACCACCACCACCGCCAGCACGAGACCGAGTGTGATTGCATCGCGCACGCTGTCGAATGATTCGGTGACGAGCTCGGACTGATCGTACGAGACCGAGAACTGAACGTCGGGATAGCGCTGGCGAAACTCTGCCAGCAGCTGCCGCGCCTCGGCCGCGATCTGCACCGTGCTGCCGCTTGGCCGCCGCGAGACTCCCACCAGCACCGCCGCTCCATTCTCAGACGCGGCGCGGACGTAATCTTCCTGGATTCCAAGTTCGACCGAAGCTACATCGCTCACCCGTACCGGTTGACCGCCCGCCGCCCCAAGCGGCAGCGCCGCAATCTGATCGGCCTGATGCAGATCGGTCGTCACTACCGTCAGCAGCATCCGATGCGATTCGTTCATCCGGCCCACCGATGCGATTACGTTGTTCTTCGCCAGCCCCGCGACGACGTCGCCCGGCGACATGTCGTGCTGCAGCATCCGCGCCGGATCGAGCCGCACCACGAATTCGCGATACTTGCCGCCGATCACGCTGACCCGGTAGGTGCCGTCGATTCGATGCAGGCTCGGCACGAGGTCGTAGTTTACGATGTCGGTCAGTTCCGGCAGGCTGCGAAGCTTTGAACTCAGGCTCAGATCGACCATTGGGAATGTACCGGTTGTCAGCAGCATCGCATCGACTGCCGTGCCGTGGGGCAGCTCCGTGCGCGTGTGCGCGATCGCGGCGCTCAGCATCTGAAAGCTGACTTGCGGGTCGGCGTCTTCGCCGAACGTGACGTCTATCTCGGCGCTGCCGCGCGTCGTCGTCGATCGAACCAACGTCACCCCGGCCGCGCTGTAGGCGGCTTCCTCCAGCGGCCGCGTGACCGACACCAGCATCTGCTGCGCCGGCAGATCGCCGCTGTCGGCGAGAATCATCGCGCGGCGAAACGTGATCTCGGGAAATACTGCGCTCGGAATCGTTCCGGCCAGGATCACCCCGAGCACGCTGGCTGCCAGCACCGACAGCACCGCCAGCGCCGAGTTGCTGCGCGTCATTGACTTCCCTGCGCGACGCGGACGCTTAGCCCGTCGGACAGCGCATAGCCGCCCGAAGTTGCGATCAGATCGCCTGCTTTGATTCCGGCGGTCACCTGGACCAGCTCGCGATCGCGAAGTCCAACCCTTATGTCCGTGCGATGCGCGCGGCCGTC
>Ga0187805_10000319_pt1 | contig 15344 bp, 12 predicted proteins | sample NC_wetland_sal_i_6_FD_132965 | JGI IMG/M metagenome (GOLD analysis project Ga0187805, IMG submission 132965) | Wetland sediment microbial communities from Neuse River Estuary, North Carolina, USA - Control_5 | ecosystem: Environmental > Aquatic > Freshwater > Wetlands > Sediment | place: USA...
AACACGACGGACTCCGCGGTCCGGATCACGCACCTGCCGACCGGCATCGTGGTGTCCTGCCAGAACGAGCGCAGCCAGATCCAGAACAAGGCGACGGCACTCGCTGTGCTCCAGTCCAAGCTGCTCGAGCGCAAGCGTGAGGAGCAGGCGGCCAAGCTCAACGAGCTGCGCGGGGACGGAGGGCGCAGCTGGGGCACGCAGATCCGGAACTACGTCCTGCACCCCTACCAGAACGTCAAGGACCTGCGCACGGATTACGAAACCGGCAACACAGCCGCAGTCATGGACGGCGAGATCGATGACTTCATCGAGGCCGAGATCCGCTGGCTGCGCAGCAAGGGCCTGTAGCGCCCCGCCGAGGCTCCGCCGGCAGGGCTCAGTGCCCGAGGTGCATCGCGGCGACTGTCAGCAGAGCCAGGATGAGCAGGACAGCGGCAATCAGCTGGACGCTCACGGTATGGCTGTGCTGGTGGTGGACGTGCGCTCGGGCCTCGCGGCAGGTCGGGCAGCGACCCTCCGCAACCGGACCAGCACACCGGGCGCAAATCAGGTGCTCACAGCTCATCCGACCCCTACCCGCCGTAATCGGTCACCGGGCCACTTCGGCGATGTTGGACGTTCCTAACCAGTTTCCCCCCTAGACTGGCCCGAGGCCAAACCGGGAGCCCCCGCTACCCGGGCGGGCGTGTCCGTATCTCGTCTAGACCTGCGATGGACCAGTGATCCACTTCGATAACGTCACCAAGACGTACGCGAACCAGGGCCGCCCGGCCCTGGAGAGTGTGAACCTGGATGTCGAGAAGGGCGAGTTCGTCTTCCTGGTCGGGCCCTCGGGTTCCGGCAAGTCGACCTTCCTGAGGCTGATCCTCAAGGAGGAGCGCCCGAGCTCCGGCCGGATCCACGTAGCGGGCAAGGACCTGGCCCGCCTCACGAACTGGAAGGTGCCGCACCTCCGCCGCCGGATCGGCTGCGTTTTCCAGGACTTCCGGCTGCTGCCGAACAAGAGCGTGTACCAGAACATCGCCTTCGCGCTGGAGGTGATCGGCAAGCCGCGCCGGTTCATCCGCAAGGTCGTGCCCGAGGTCATCGACCTGGTTGGCCTGGAGGGCAAGCGGGACCGGATGCCCGATGAGCTGTCCGGTGGTGAGCAGCAGCGGGTCGCCATGGCCAGGGCATTCGTGAACCGGCCGATGATCTTGCTAGCGGACGAGCCGACCGGGAACATCGACCCGGCGACGTCGATCGGCATCATGAAGGTGCTCGACCGGATCAATCGCACCGGGACGACGGTAGTGATGGCGACCCATGACGCCGCGATCGTGGACTCGATGCGCAAGCGGGTCATCGAGCTGGAATTCGGCAAGGTCGTGCGCGACCAGTCGCGTGGGGTCTACGGCCAGGCTTACTGACGGCCCGAGACGGACTACCCAAAGGATCTTTCAGCGACATGCGTGCCCAGTTCGTGCTCAGTGAGGTCTGGATCGGCCTGCGCCGGAACCTGACCATGACGGTCGCCCTCATCGTCGTGGTCGCGATCAGCCTGTCCCTGCTCGGCACCGGACTGCTGTTCGTCAAGCAGGTGGAGAACACCAGGACCTACTGGCAGAGCCGGGTCCAGCTGTCGGTCTACCTGTGCACGCCGACGGACGTCGCGGCGAACTGCCAGAAGAACGGGGGCGTCACGCCGGCCGAGGTCGCTGCCATCCGAAACGAGCTGCTCGCCACGCACGACACGACCAGCGTCCAGTTCGTCACCGCGGACGCGGCATACCAGCAGTTCCGGCAGGAATTCGCGAACAATGAGCCGATCGTCAAGTACACCTCGAAGGACCAGATCCCGCCGTCATTCGAGATCCGGCTCAAGAACACCGAGGCGGACGCCGCTCAGGTAACTGAGGTCATGGATGGAGCACCGGGGGTTTCCCAGGTAGTGGACGACGCCTCGATCCTTGACCAGTTCTACAAGCTGCTGGACGGTGCCAGGAACGCCGTCGTCGCCATCGCCATCTTCCTGCTCGTAGCGGCCATTCTCCTGGTCGCTAACACGATCCGGCTGTCAGCGTTCAACCGTCGCCGCGAAACCTCGATCATGCGGCTGGTCGGAGCGTCGAACTTCTATGTGCAGCTGCCATTCCTGATGGAGGGCATGATCGCCGGCCTCATCGGCTGGCTGGTAGCCACCGGCCTGCTGATCGGCGTGAAGTCGGTGCTGCTGAGCAGCCTGCAGAGCATCTTCCCTTACGGCGTGACCCTCAGCACCGCTGACCTGGTCGAGGTGATCATCGTGGCCATGATCACCGGCCTGCTCATCTGCGGCAGCACGTCATTCCTGACCCTCAGACGGTACCTGCGGGTGTGAAGCTAGAATCGTCTCCCGGTGGCAGCGGACCAGGGCAAGAAGATCATTGCCAGTAACCGGCGGGCCCGGCATGACTACTCCATCGAGAGCACGGTGGAGGCGGGCCTCGTGCTGACCGGCACCGAGGTGAAGTCCCTACGGGCCGGGCGAGCCACGCTGACCGAAGGATACGGCCAGATCATTGACCATGAGGCGTGGCTATACGGTGTCCACATCCCGGAGTACACGCAGGGCACCTGGACCAATCACGAGCCACGACGCACCCGTAAGCTGCTGCTGCACCGTAAGGAGATCGACAAGCTGGCCAGCTCGGTCCAGGAACGGGGGCTGACACTTATCCCGCTTTCGTTGTACTTCTCCGGCGGGAAGGTCAAAATCGAGCTGGGACTGGGACGCGGGAAGCGTGCCTACGACAAGCGACAGGATCTCGCGAAGCGGGACGCTGCCAGGGAAGTCGAGCGCGAGCTACGGCGGCGGAGATAAGAGTGGCCAGCGACACTCGTTCCGGCAGCCGCAGCAAGCGTGCCGGGGCTCATCGCGCGCCCCGGCCCGCGCCGAGGGGAGCGACACTGCGGCGAGGACTGCGGGCCGCGAGGAGCCAGGATGAGAGGCCCGGCGGTACCAGCCCCCGTGGTGGAACCGGTAGGGCGGGAGCTTTTGGGGTGGGACTTCGCTCGCGTTCGGCCCTCGTGCGCGCGTCCGCAGTTGTCGTGGTCGGCGGCCTGGTCGGGGTGGGGCTACTGTGGTCCGGCACCACCTCTGCCGAGTCGACCGTGGAGCAGTTCCTGCTGGCGTGGGAGTCCAAGCAGTACCTGGCGGCTGCGCAGCTGACGACGGGAAGCTCTAAGGTCGTGGCCTCGGAGCTGGCAGGGGCGTACGAGCGGCTGGACGCGAGCAACGTCAGCATGTCGATGGGCGGCGTCAGCCAGCACGGCCGCACGGCACAAGCGAACTTCACCGCCGACATCGACCTGTCCGCGACCGGCCTGCCCTGGACCTATGCCGGGAAATTCGACCTGCGCGACGGCAGCTCAGGCTGGCGGGTCGTGTGGAGTCCCTCGGTCATCGTGCCCGGCATGACCAACAACGAGCAGCTTGCGGTCGTGACCCAGTTCTACCCCCGGTCGCAGATACTGGACGCGGCTGGCCAGTCGCTGGTCGTGCCCTCGACGGTCTACCAGGTCGGTGTTTACCCGGGCAGGCTCGCCGACCCGGCTCGGACCGCGGCTGCGCTCTCGGCCGTCACCCAGATTCCGGACGATCAGATCGAGGGGCAGATCGAGCAGAACCTCCAGGACGACTTCCTGGAGCTGATCACCTACACCCCGGCCGAGTACGCCACCGTGCGCCAGAGTTTGAGCGAGGTCCCCGGCCTGCAGGTCAGGCAGGTGACCGAGCGGCTGTTCCAGAGTCTCGCGCCAGACGTGGTGGGCGACGTCGGTACCGAAACCGCGAGCGTGCTGCGCACCGACGGAGTGGAATATCGGCCCGGTACCACCGTCGGCCTGTCTGGGCTGGAGCAGGCATTCCAGCGCCAGCTCATCGGCACGCCCCGGACCGACGTCGTGCTGCAGCAGTCTGGTAAGGCGGCGGTCAACCTGAAGACGTGGCCTGGCACTCGCGGCACGCCGGTGCACACCTCGCTGGACTCGGGCGTGCAGCTCGCTGCCGACAATGCCCTCGCGAACCTGCCCACGTCAGGCGCGATCGTGGCCGTGCAGGCCTCGACCGGCAAGATCCTCGCGGTTGCAAGTAACGCCGTTGGCGGCCTGCCAGCACTGAATCCGCTGGCTGGCGAGTACCAGCCGGGCCAGGCGTTCACGATCATCTCCTCGGCTGCGCTCCTGTCAGCCGGGCATCTGAATCCTGACGACCCCGTTCCCTGCCCGCCCAGCAACTCGGTCGACGGCACGGTTTTCACCAACGACCCGCCTGAGCCCAACCTCGGCAGCACGCCGTCGTTCCGGGCCGACTTCTCGCACGCGTGCGCCACGGCCTTCGCCGGCGGACTGTCGCTGTCGCTGAGTTCCGCCGATCTGATCAAGGCGAGCCAGGCGTTCGGGATAGGCGGCTGGCAGCTGCCGGTCACCGGTGCCTACGCCGGGGACGTCGGGCAGCCGGCGGGGGAGGGAACGCTCGCTGCCGACATGATTGGCACTGGCGACGTGCGGGTCAGCCCGCTCGACATGGCGCTCGCGGCGGCGGTGGTCCAGTCCGGCCGATGGCATACGCCGTCGTTGGTGTCGGGCGTCGCCGACCCGGGCGCCGTTCCGCGCGCCGTGGAAAGCAATCAGGTCCTGACCGAGCTACGCGGCCTGATGCAGGACGCGGTCGCTACCCCGGCCAACCAGGTGGCGAATGTCGGCGGCAACGTCTATGGCCAGACCGGCAGCGCCCCGTTTGGCTCGGGCGCGCTGCGCAGCAACTGGTTCGTCGGCTATCAGGGCGACATCGCGTTCGCGGTCGTCGAGCTCAGCAATCCGGCCACCGCGCCGAACGCGTCGGCCGCGCCGCTGACCGCGAGCTTCCTGCAGAACCTTCGCGCCGGGTCGTGACGCCGCGGCCACCCGCGCCGCCCGAACCACCGCACTGGAGCATGACCCATTCATTAAGGCGATTTTGGTAATTCCGAGCAACCGCGCCCCGCGCATTGGCGTCTTTCTTAGTGACTGGGTGCCGCTCGGGGGGTTGCGGCCCAGTCGTCGTGATGAGATCCGGGCCTCATCTCGGGGGAGGCCCGGCCGTTAAGACCGGCCCCGACCCTGCCGGTCGTCGCCCCCGTGGACGCGCTCCGGCCACCGCCAGCGTCCACGGGGGCATCTCATCGCGTTCCAGTGGATGCCCGATGGGGGCCGCGCTCTGCGGACCGCCCATCGGGCGTTCTGCGCTCTTTAACCTAGACATTCTGTTCATCAAGGCTGTAACCGGATGTCATTGGACCGGGCCGGAATCGATCAGGTACCCTCATTAGTTAGAACTCAAGAGGGGGTGACTGGCTTCGACTTCGGTAGTTGATCCAGGGGAAGCGGGTCGGGGACGGCGGACATAACCCCGTTAACACTGTGACCGCAAAGAAATAAGTGCCAACTCAAAGAGCACTCCGGCCAAGCTGGGCCTCGCCCTCGCGGCTTAATTAGCCGTAGAGACAGACTCAGTAGCCTGTCAGCCCGGGAACGCCTCCGGCCCGGTGTCTGGCATCAGCGAGGAGGATCCACCGGATAGCCCGGTCGCGGGGCTAGCCGGGACATCAAACAGCGACTGAGCCTGTCGGCAGCTTGCCTGCGTGACCGCCGGGGCTGAGAAAAGCACAGCAGGCTGCACCCGGAGAAGCCCTGGTGAGGTACTGAAGGACGCGGGTTCGATCCCCGCCACCTCCACGAGATGCTGCATATCAAGATAGCGTTCTGTGATTCGGCCCTTTTCATGCTGCATGAAAAGGGCCGAATCACGACTGTCAGCTGCCGCCCGTCATATCGTGGATTAGCCGCTGGTAATCGCTGTCTACGCTGCTGAGCTGCTGCTCTATCCCCGTGGTGCTCAGGGCACTCTCGTACTGAGCGACCGTCGTGGCTGTGGCCAGCTTGAGCAGGGACTGAGCCGATCCGTCCGCGTCGCTAATCAGCGAGTTGGCGTCGGCGGCGGGCTGGCCCTGCAGGTCGGCGGCTCGCACGGCGCCGGCGAAGGTCTGGAGATAGCCGGCCTCCTTGCGGTCCTGAGCGGTCACGCACGTCAGCTGTCCACCGCAGGCCTGCGCCGCAGTCTCAAACTTGACGGTGCTGCTGGCGAGACCGTTATAGGCCTGCTGGATCGAGGCGAGCCCGAGCGAGTTCGAAACGGTGGTGCCCGCAGAGCCAACAAGGATCCCGATCAGCACCGCGTAGCCAATCCAGGTGAGGAGCCCGAGCGCCAAGAACAGGCCTACCAGGTTCCGAGCAGCGCTGCTCAGAGTCAGTCGCCACGGTTCAGCGACGGCCGGTGGCTGCTCGGCGGGCGCGAGTACAGCGACTGCGGACTCGGTCCCGAAGGCTTCGGTATCGGGGGATCCGCTGGCAGCTCCGACAGCAACGGCAGTCGGCGCCGGGCCGACGGGGTCGCCGAACAGCCCTGCCGGGTATACGCCGGTCAGCATCAGGGCGTAACCGAAGTACCGAGCCTGGTATCGGACAACGCTCGCAAGTGACCGATGCAAGGCCTCCGGCAGCCGCCCAGTTATCAGCGCGATGAGCCAGATGAAGAACGCTGCGACGCCCACGCCCACGTTCGCGGTTCCGCTGACAAACGCGGCCGGGACCATCAGGATCAACCGGAAGAGCACTGCCAGCCGGTTCAGCCCGCTACGCGCGGTTGCGAGGCGGACGGGATAGGGCTCGTCATCCAGCGAGAATGGCGGGTAGGAATCGGTAAGGAAGTACAGGTAGGCGTACACACGCGTCTGCCAGCGCAAGAATCCGGTCAGGTAGGCGTGTGCCCACGCAGGCAGGCGGCCGGTGAAGAGCGCCGCGAACCAGCCGATGAACGTGATGACCTCGGCCGCGACGCCGAGAGCCCACAGAACGACCAACTGCGGGATGAGCAAGATCAACCGGAACGCGATCGTCAGGCGCCGCTGCTGGGTCGGCGGTCCGAAGCTGACGAGGATTGGGTTCGGCCCGGCTGCCAGGGGAGGCTGGGCCATGCCGAAGGGGTCAGGCGACTCGTGGGCGGACCAGGCAGCGGGCGGTACGACGTAGGCCGGGTCATGTGCCGGATCCCCGGAGCCGGGGGCAGGGCTGGACGGATCTGAAGGCTCTGTCATGGCATAACTCCGGATTTCGGCGCAGAACTGACCTGCGACTTCGATTGGCGCGTGAACCGGAAGTAGAGCACAGGCTGAAGAGGAACTGAATGTACCCTGGACGCCCTTAGTATTCGGCAAATCTAGTAAATATGTAGCCTTTTCTGGGTTAGCGCGTGTCTGGACAGCCCACAGAGGCCGTCCGTAAACTTGACTGTATGATCAGTCAGGTTTTCGGCGCTGCGACGAGTGTCCCGATTGCTCCGATTGATGCCGCTGGCCTGGCGGCGGCGCTGCGGCCGTTCGGCGAGAGCCGCATGCTGCCGCCCGCCGCCTATACCGACCCGGCGGTGTTTGCCTGGGAGCAGCAGCACTTCTTCGGCGGCGGCTGGACCTGTGTGGGCCTCGGGTCCGAACTGCCTGGTCCCGGTCATCAGCGCGCCGTGCCGGTCGGCTCTGGCAGCGTCCTGCTCAGCCGGGACACCGGCGCCGTGCTGCGCGCGTTCGCGAACTTCTGCCGGCACCGGGGGCATGAGCTGCTGCCGTGCGGCGGATCGGCGCGGCGGCCCGCGATCGTGTGCCCGTACCACTCGTGGGCCTTCGCCCTGTCCGGCGAACTGCGCGCGGCGAAGGGATTCAAGGGCACGCCGGGATTCGACGAGGCCGACTGGGGTCTCGTCGAGCTGCCGGTCACTGAGTGGCACGGGCTGATATTCGTGGACAGCTCGGGTTCCGCCGAGCCGATGCAGCCCGCGCTTGCCGAGCTGGACGAGCTTGTCGCGCGGTACGAACCGGAGCGCCTGATCGTCGCGGGACACCATGACTATGACGCGGCGGCCAACTGGAAGATCCTGACCGAGAACTACCACGAGTGCTACCACTGTCCGGCGATCCATCCAGAGCTCTGCCGGATCAGCCCGCCGGGCAGCGGGCAGAACTACGCGACCAGCGGCCCTTGGCTCGGCGGCTGGATGCAACTGCGCGACGGCATGACCACCATGTCCCTCGACGGCACCGGCCGCGGCGTCCCGCTGCGCGGCCTGGACGCGGCTGATCTGCGCACCGTCATCTATGTCAGCTTGTTCCCGAACGTGCTGCTCAGCCTGCACCCGGACTACGTCATGACGCACGTGCTCACTCCGGTCGCGGTCGACCGCACGCTGATCCGGTGCAGCTGGGCATTCGCCCCGGAGTCGCTGGCGCGGCCCGGCTTCGACCCCGGCTACGCGGTCGAGTTCTGGGACCTCACCAACCGGCAGGACTGGAGCGCGTGCGAGTCCGTTCAGCGGGGCTTGTCCTGCGAGCAAGCGGTGCCGGGCCCGCTGTCATCCGAGGAGGATGCGGTGTACCGGTTCGTAACTCTGGTTGCGCGTGGCTACGCCGGTCAGCCGGTGTGGCGGCAGCGGACCACCGCGCCCGTGACCGCCCAGCCAACCTGATCACCGGCAGGCGCGGCATAGCGCGGCCCCTTCTGGTGTTGAGTGGCAATGCTGCGGCACCCGGCTTTGCAGCGCTCTGAGCGTGAGGATCCTTCCGTGACCGTTCACGACATCCCCGTCAACTCCCTCGCGGGCCAGCCCTCATCCCTCGGCGAGCTGAGCGGCAAGACGCTGCTCGTCGTCAACGTCGCCTCCAAGTGCGGACTGACGCCGCAGTACACCGGGCTGGAGGCACTGCACGAGCGGTTCGCGGACCGGGGCTTCGCCGTCGTTGGCTTCCCCTGCAATCAGTTCGGCGGCCAGGAGCCGGGTAGTGCTGAGGAGATCGCCCAGTTCTGCTCGGCGACCTACGGCGTCACCTTCCCGATGTTCGAGAAGGTCGAGGTCAACGGCGCGGGCCGGCACCCGATTTACGCCGAGCTGACGGCCACCCCCGATGCCGAGGGCGCCGCCGGCGACGTCCAGTGGAACTTCGAGAAGTTCCTGGTGGGACCCGACGGAACCGTGCTCGCCCGGTTCCGGCCGCTGACCGCGCCCGATGCTCCAGAACTGATCGCCGCGATCGAGACCAGCCTGCCGGCCCGCGCCGCGAGCGACTGACGGCCGGGGAAGCAGCAGCCAGCGGCAGGCCGCCAGCTAGCTCCGCGGCGCTGGCAGACTGAGGCTGTGGCAGCCGACCTTGACGCCGTGATCGCGCTGATGCCGCTCGCCGCGGATCTGGGGATCACCCTGGAAGAGGCGACGGCGGATCGCGTCGTCGCGGTCCTGCCGTGGGCGGCACGGCTGTGCACGGCAGGCGGGATCCTGCATGGCGGCGCGCTCATGTCGCTGGCCGACAGTGCTGGCGCGCTGGTCGCATACCTTGGCTTGCCCGACGGCGCGTCGACAGCCACGATCACCTCGACCACCCAGCTGTTCCGGCCCGTGTCAGCCGGCGAGGTGCGCGCAATCGCGGTTCCGCTGCACCGGGGCCGGACAGCTGTCACCGTGCAGACCACGCTGCGCGACGCAGCTGGCAAGCTCGTGGCGCAGACAACGCAGATTCAGGCCGTGCGGACGCCGGCGGAGGACAGCCGGCCAGCGTGACGCTCCGTTTGCCGGCTCGTCCGGCCGGGTACCGCTGGACTGTCACAGCGCCGCTGTGCGGGCTGTGCGAACATCGGGGAGGGTGATATCGCACATGCGCGTCATGAAGGCTGTCGTAGCGCTCGCGGCCATCTGCGCCACCATGTTCACGCTGCGGATCATGCGGTCGAAGAGGATGGCCGGCGGGGTACGTAAGCGCCGCAGGTTCCGGACTCGCTAGCAGTCGCAGGCGGACTCGCTAGTAGTCGCAGGCGGACTCGCACCGAGCGAGCAAACAGACGGCGGTCGCGCAGTGCGGCCGCCGTCTTGCGTCCGCGCTCGCCCGCGAGAGGGATGGTGCACGTGCAGGTGACTGACACCGCAGACGCGGTGGTCGTGGGCGGCGGCGCGGTCGGCGGCTGGTGCGCGTACTTCCTGCGTCGGAGCGGCCTGCGCCGGGTAACGCTGGTGGAGAAGCGAACCCTCGGCGAGGGAGCGAGCAGCCGTGCCGCCGGCATCGTGCGCACTCAGGGCGGCACCCCGTGGGCCGTGCAGCTGGGCGAGTGGTCTCGGCGCTTCTACCTCAGCCAGCAGGACGAGATCGGTATCGATTCCGGATTCACTCAGCAGGGCTACGTGCTGCCATGCTTCACCAATGCTGATGTCGCCGCGGCGCACGCGCGGCTGGAGATGCAGCGGGCCTTTGGCCTCCCGGTGCGCTGGCTGGAGCCGGGCCAGCTCGACACGCTAAACCCGACGCTCGCGCCGGGCCGGACGCTGGGCGGAACGTTCTGCGCCGAGGACGGCTACCTGAACCCGCCGCGCAACGTGACCGCGTATGCGGTCGCGCTGGCTATCTCTGGCGTCCAGGTCAGGGAGCGGGTGACCGTTCTCGGCGTGACGACGAGGGGCGGCACGGTCACCGGCATCGAGACATCGGCTGGGCCGGTGCGCGCGCCGCTGGTCGTGCTGACCGGCGGACCCGAGCTAGCGGACGTGGCCAGCCTCGCGGGCGTCCGGGTTCCGGTCGGCGGTGTCCGCCACCAGGTCGCCGTCACGGCGTCACATCCCCAGCTGGCTGCCGAGCGAGTGCCCATGGTGTTCGATCTGGCCGCGGGACTGTACTGGCGGCCGGAAGAGGGCGGCCTGCTGTTCGGCATGAGCAATCCGGACGAAGCACCGGGCGAGGCCGCCTGTGTCGATGAGCCCTACCTGACGCGGATGCGCCACCGGCTAGCGGACCTGGTGCCCGTTACCGGCGGCCTCGGCCTGCGCCGGATCTGGGCCGCGACGATCGACTTCACGCCCGATCATCTGCCCATCATCGGCCCGGCTATCACCGCGGCCGGCCCGCTGACTGGCGTCACCGTCGCCTGCGCGGGTGGCGCCGGCATGATGTGGGGGCCTGCGGTCGCCCGAGCGGCCGCCGATGTCGCGCTCACAGGTAGTACGGCTGTCGTGGACGTAGCCGACCTCGGGCTGGACCGGTTCGACGCGGCAGGCGTGAGCAAGCTGGCCACCGATCCGATCGCGCTGCCGTTCCCCCGGCACGCGCCGCCGCCGGGTCAGGCCAGCCGCTGACTCAGAGCCCGAGCCGCCGGGACAGGTCGGAGACGAGGAGCCTGGCCGGATCCAGCTCGGCTCGCACGTCGCGGAAGGCCGCTAGCCGCGGGTACATGGCGGCGAGCGCGTCCGGCCTGACCCGGGAGTCCTTCGCCAGATACACGCGTCCGCCGACAGCGAGCACGATCTCGTCCAGCAGGTCGAGCAGCCCGGCCAGGCCCGGGGTCCGGGCCGGGAAGTCCAGGGCCAGCGTCCAGCCGGCCATCGGGAACGAGAGGAAGCCATCGTCGCCTGGCCCGAAGCGCTTCAGTACGGTTACGAACGAGGGGGCACCGGCCGTGCTGATCAGCTCCAGGCCGCGGCGCAGTGCCTGCTCCTGGCCTGTCGGCACGACAAACTGGTACTGCCGGAAGCCGCCGGGGCCGTAGACGGTGTTCCAGTTCCCGATGCCGTCCAGCGGGTGGAAGAAGGCGCCGATGGTCTGGATCTCGCCCGTACGGCGTCGCGGTGCCTTCCGGTACCAGGTCTCGTTTGCCAGCGCCACGGTGTAGCGGTTGATCAGCCCGGGCGGGCACGCGCGTGGCGCGCGCAGCGGTGCGGCTGGCCGGAACGCCAGCGGATCGCGGCGGTGCCGCTCCGGCAGGTCAGCCACAGCCGCGAAGTCGCCGCTGGTGACGACGGAACGGCCCAGGCGCCGGCCGCGCGCCAGGCAGTCTAGCCACGCGACCGTGTAGCCGTACCGCCCGTCCGCGTCGGCAAGGCACGACATGGCTTCGTCGAGGTCGGTAGCTCGCAGCGTGTCGACCCTGACCCGGGCCGTCTCGACCCGGATGAGCTGCACCGCGGCCCGCAGGATGATGCCGGTCAGGCCCATCCCGCCGGCCGTGGCCCAGAACAGCCGGGGATCGCCTGCCGGGCTGACGCGCGCCACCTCCCCACTGGGCAGTAGCAGATCAAACCAGCGCACGTGGCGGGCAAAGCTGCCCGCCCGGTGATGATTCTTGCCGTGCACGTCCGCGGCGATCGCGCCGCCGACGGTGACCTGCCGGGTGCCGGGGGAGACGGGCACGAACCAGCCGCCCGGCAGCCCGGCGATCATCAGCTGTTCCAGGCTGACGCCCGCCTCGCAGACAGCCTCGCCAGCACCGGAATCGAGGCTGAGAATCCGGTTCATGCGGGTGGTGACGATGACCAGGCCGCCGTCGTTCTGCGCCGCGTTGTTGTAGCTGCGGCCGAGGCCGCGGGCGATGACGCCGCGCGCGGGCGCGTCGCGCAGCAGCGAGACAAGCTGGTCGCGGTCGCCCGGCTCGGCGACGCGTGCCCAGGTCGGCGTGATCCGACCCCAGCCTGTCAGCGCTGCCATCCGGGTAGCCGGGACTGCGGCGGAGCGGCTGTGAACTGGCATCTCTCACTTCTTCGGAAAGCTGCTGCGATCCGGTGTCCGAAGTAGCTTATCGGCGGTTGCCTTGGCACCTGCTGCCCGGTAGTACGGCGCGGGGAGCGCGCCAGTCCGCCCGACTACGTGCCGTCCGCCGGGCCCGCAGAGCCGCCGGTCCGGCCGCGGCCCGGGGTCCAGGCGAAGCCGAGCTCATCGGCGACGAACCGCATGGTCAGCTCGAATGCCCGCAATGAGTCCACGACCGGATCCCCGAGCGCGATCTGGATCGTCAGCCCGTCCAGCAGCGTGGACAGGTAGATGGCAAAACGGTCGGCGTCGATCTCGCGAAACTCGCCCGCTTCCTGTCCCTCTCGGACTAGCGACGCGATGGCCTCGCGCCAGCGCTCGTCCGACTTGCGCCGGACCGCGGCGACCGCCTCATTCCTGACCGCCTGCGCCCAGAAGTCGAGCCACAGCCGCGCGAAGCTGCCGGGCGCCGGGTCTGCATCGGACAGGCAGGTCATCGCGACGAGTTCCTCGAGCCGCGTCGCAGCCGACGGCATGCTCGCCATCTGGCGCTGGCCGACCGCATACCAGGTGTCCTCGTAGTGCCGGATGGCGTCGGTCAGCAACTGGTCTTTAGTCTTGAAGTAGTAGATGACAAGCGCAGGGCTGACCCCGGCCCGCGCCGCGACGTCGGCGATCCTGGTGTCGGCGTACCCGCGCTCGGAGATGATTTCCAGAGCGGCGCGCAGCATCTGCACCCGCCGCTGATCGGCGGTGCCCGGCGCGTCTGCGCCGTCTGCTGCGCGGACTGTCATCGCGGCAGTTTGCTCCTCATGACAGCAATGATTCCCGTTGTGGCACCGGCTGTCTGCGTCTTGTCGGTCTCGTGACCTGAGGGCTTGACTGCAGACTAGCAACCGCTCTTGACTGAGCAATCAGTCAGGACTAACCGGCTGGCGGGCGCTGGCTCGCTGAACCGGCCAGACCTAGGGCCTACTCGGCCGGCTCCGCGCGGATCTCGGTGGTATTCGGGATAGCGGTCAGCTCAGGCGTCTTGTGCGGGACCGGCACCGGCAGCGGCAGGCTGCGGTCACCGCCATGTGCCGACACCGCGCGCAGGTGGTATGCCTCAAGCTCGGCGATGAAGTGGGGCTCGCGGTAGGGCCGGCCGTCCACCACGGGTCCGGACTCGCCCCTGATGATGGCCACGACGTCCTGGCCGCTGATGGTCCGGTGTGACTCGAGCGCGTGACCGACCGACAGCACGCTCGACCGGTGCTCGGTCAGCAACGTACCGGTGCGCTCTGCGAGTTCGGTCAGGTGCGCCTCAGCGCGCCGGCCGAGCGCGGTCTCCAGCACGTTACGGTCGTTGCCGTCCGCGACCGGGTGCGCGTCGCGCGGTGCCCGCGTCGCCGCGTAGGACCCGTACTGCCCGCCCATGCCCCACAGACCTTCCATCGCCAGCGAGATCATGGTGGCGTTCTGCAGGTCGCCGGACACGCCCGAGCTCGAGTCGCCGTTGAAGAACATCCGCTCACCCACCAGCGATGCCAGGCTGACCATGATGTCGGCCTCGTATTCGCTGCGCCACGAGGTGAACTGCTCCTCGATCGGGATCGGCTTGACGAAGCCCAGGTAATCGGCGCCCTTCTGGATGGTGGCCGTGTCGATCACGTTCCGCTTCTGGACGAAGTGGCTGATGACCGCGTGGCACGCCTCGTGCAGGGCGACCGCGTGCCGCTCGCGCTCGATGTACTCGACGCCCTCGGACGGGCCGACACTCTTGGCCAGCTTGGCCTTGAGCACGTCCGGCCAGGTAATCGTCGTCCGGCCGTCACGCAGGGCGGCGATGAGCGATTCGTTCACCAGGTCCTTGATCGTGGCGCCGGTGGCGTACGGGGTGATCGTGGCGAGGTGATCGATCTGATCAGGCGTGACCTCGTGGCTCACCTTGGCGAGGTAGCCCTCGTAGGTGCGCTTACGGCCTTCCTTCGATGGATAGCCCACCCGGTACATGCGGTCTATCCGGCCGGGGCGCAGCAGTGCCTCGTCCAACGCGCTCGGCATGTTCGTGGCCATGACGATGAGGATGCGGTACTTGGGCGGCGGCTTGGGCTTCATGCCGAGGGTGCGCCGGACGACCCGATTCATGAACCCGCGCGGCTTCTTCAGGCCGGACATCTCGGTCAGCAGCGCCTGCAGCGTTCCCATACCGCCGCCGCCCATGCCCATGCCAGCGCCGAGCATCTGCTTGAACCGGCCCTGACGTGGCGGCGCCGGGTCCGCGCTCGCTCCGCCGATGCCCGCCAGGCCACCCGAAGTGAGCACGGCCTGGCTGTCGCGGGTCAGGTAGCTGAACCCGTGGCACGACGCAAAGGGGCTGTCGAGACCGGGAGGCTGATAATTCTGTCCGCCCTGCCCGCCGACGCTTCCACCGCGATTGCCAAGCGAGTCGGCTTCGTCGAAGAAGACGATCACGCCGCCATAGCGGACCGCCAGCTTGCGCAGCCGCCGGAAAAGGCCCTTCACCTTGAGGATGCCGACCCCGAAGAACATGTTGATGAAGGCGCCGGGATCGACGAAGACGTATGGCTTGCCGGTCTCGCCGGCTATGGCCTCGGCCATTAGTGTCTTGCCGGTCCCTGGCGGCCCCCACAGCAGGATGCCGCCCGGCACGTAACCGCCGTGCTCCTCGATGGCCTCCGGGTCGTCGAGGAACAGCATGTTCTCGCGGATCCGATCCACCACGTGATCCTGGCC
>Ga0187805_10000320_pt1 | contig 15338 bp, 13 predicted proteins | sample NC_wetland_sal_i_6_FD_132965 | JGI IMG/M metagenome (GOLD analysis project Ga0187805, IMG submission 132965) | Wetland sediment microbial communities from Neuse River Estuary, North Carolina, USA - Control_5 | ecosystem: Environmental > Aquatic > Freshwater > Wetlands > Sediment | place: USA...
CGCTGGTGCCGATCGCGATCGCCGTGCTTTTCTCGTTCAACAACGGCAAGTCCCAGGCCGCCTGGCAGGGGTTCTCCTGGCGCTGGTATTTCGGCGACCCCGTCAACTCGGTGCTGCACAACCCGCAGTTGCACGCGGCGGTCATCCAGACGGTCCGGCTGTCGGTGCTCACCACGCTGATCGCGGTGCCGCTCGGCGTCGCGTTCGCGCTCGGCATCAACCGCTGGCGCGGGCCGGTCCCGGCGACGTTCAACTTCGTGATGATCTTGTCCTACGTCATCCCGGAGCTGATCTTCGGCGTCTCGATGTTCTTCCTGTTCACGACCCTGTTCAGCACCGTGCACCTGGGCACGGTGGCAGAGGTCCTCGGTCTGGTCACCTGGAACGTGAGCTGGCCGGCCATCGTCGTGCAGGCCAGGCTGGTCACGATCGGCCGCCAGTACGAGGAGGCGGCCGCGGACCTGGGCGCGAACCAGTTCCAGGTGATCCGCCGGGTCATGCTGCCGCTGCTCGCGCCGGCCATCTTCGCCAGCGCCGTCCTGGTGTTCTCCGGCGTGATCGACGACTTCGTGATCGTCGACCTGCTGTCTTCCAACGCCGGGAACACCCCGATGTCGGTGATCATCTACTCAACCCAGCACGGCGGCAACGGCGGCCCCGCGCTCAACGCCCTCGGCTCCATCATGCTGGCGATGTCGCTGATCATCGTGATCATCGGCTACTTCGGCTACCGCCTGCTCACCCGCGGCGAGCGCGGCAGCAGCCTGGCCGCCCTCACCACCATCGTCGGCGAAGGCTAGTCGGCCGCGCCACCTAAACACTTGGGATCGAAATGGCGGTCATAGCAGCCATATGGATCCCACGTGTTGGAGTAGGCCATGTCTGGCCACCAGTATGGGGCGATGAGCTGGCAACCGAACCCGTATCTCCACGGCGAACTGGTCGTCGTGATCGACTGCGCCGACCTGGACCGCGCGGCGCGCTTCTGGACCGCTGTGCTCGGTTACCGCGACCGCGGTCCCGGTCCCGGCCGGTACCGGACCCTGCTGCCCGTCGACGGGCCAGGCATCGAGGTGCTCCTGCAGCGGACCGCTGACCCCAAGCACGGCAAGAACCGCGTTCACCTGGACCTGCGGACCGGCGACCTGGACGCGGAAGTCAGCCGGGTTACGGCGCTTGGCGCCACCGTCCTCACCAGTCAGCCCATCCTCGAAGACGACCTGGCGTGGCACGTGCTGGCTGACCGGGACGGCAACGAGTTCTGCATACTCCAGCCGCTGCCCTCGTCCGGGCCGGACCGGTGACCCTTCGAATCAACGTGGATCGACTTCCAGGTCCCGCCACGGTTAATGATCCACGCTAATCGTGAAACCGGGCGGCGAGGCTCGGCCACGCTGCAAGTGTCGCTATCGCGGGCGCGACGGCTATGCGCCGGGCTACCGCTTCACGGGGTCCTGGCCGTGACCAGGCCTATCTGGACCAGCCTCGGGCCGCCCGCGCTAGCCTGCGCGACGGGCATGTCGCTGAGTCCGCGTCGTGCGCTGCGCCGAAGGGGGCGGGCATCGCGGCTGCGAGCAAGGCGCGCCCGCGGCTAGCTCGCGAGCGGCGCCACAGAGGAAGCGGCCACAGCGCCAGCGCCCGCCACCGACTCAGGCAGCACGCGCAGCGCGTCCGGCGGCAGGTAAACGTGCACGGGGGTGCCCTGCGCGAGACTGACGCGATCAGTGTCGCCGTCGTTCTGCACCAGGGCCTGCAGCGACGCGCCGGTCGCCAGGCGCAGCATGACCTGGGTGGCCGCGCCGAGGAAGACGACCCGCTCCACCAGGGCGGGTACCCTGTTCGGGCCGTCGGAACCGTGCGCCTCCACCCGCACCCGTTCAGGCCGGATTACCGCGTGCGCAGTCTCGCCGACAGCCGCCAGGCCGTCGTGCGACGTCGCAAGCACGGCGTCGCCGAGCGACACCTCGGCGCCCGAACCACCAGTCCGGGAGGAAACCGTGACCGACATCAGGTTCGCCGCGCCGAGGAAGTCCGCCACGTAGGAGTCGGCGGGCTCCTCGTACACCTGCACCGGGGTGCCGATCTGCGCGATCCGGCCGGCGTTCATCACGGCCAGCCGGTCGGACATGGTCAGCGCTTCCTCCTGGTCGTGCGTGACGTACAGGAACGTGATCCCGACGCGTTCCTGCAGCGCCTTGAGCTCGACCTTGAGCGAGCGGCGCAGCTTGGCGTCGAGCGCGCCGAGCGGCTCGTCGAGGAGCAGCACGGCCGGGTTCAGCACCAGGGCGCGGGCCAGCGCGACGCGCTGCTGCTGGCCGCCGGACAGCTGAGAAGGGCGCCGCGAGGCGAACGAGGACATCGAGACAAGATCCAAAGCGGACCCCACCCGCTTCCGCAACTCGGCGCGTGTGACGTGCGCGTGCCGCAGGCCGAACGCCACGTTGTCGAACACCGACAGGAACGGGAACAGCGCGTAGCTCTGGAAGACCGTGTTGACCTGGCGCTTGTGCGCGGGCATCGCGGACACGTCGACGCCGTCGAGCAGGATCCGGCCGGCGGTCGGCTGCTCGAAGCCCGCGATCAGCCGCAGCGTGGTCGTCTTGCCGCAGCCTGACGGCCCGAGCAGTGAGAAGAATTCGCCGCTCGTCACGTGCAGGTCGATGTTGTCGACCGCCGCGCTGTGCCCGAACCGCTTGGTCAGGCCCGCGAGCTCGATGCTGCCTCCGGCCATGCCGTCATCTCCGTCTCTGCGACCGCCTGCCCAAGGCGGTCGCTGGCTCGAACCCAAGCTGCCCGGCTGCGAACCGGATTGCGAGATCATACGCTCGCGACGGCTGCACGTCGGGGTCTTCCAGCGCGATTTGTACCGCTATGCCGTCGAGCAGCGCGGACAGCGTGACCGCGAAGTCGTCGGCGTCGACCGGGCTGAACTCCCCGGCCTCCTGACCTGCCAGCACGATCGTGCGGATGGCCTGCCGCCACCGCTCGTCGAACTTGCGCCTGACCGCGGCGACACCCGCGTTGCGCGGTGACAGGGCCCACAGGTCGAGCCAGAGCAGCCACTCGCTGCGCGGTGCCGGATCGGTGTCCGGCAGGCAGGTCATCGCGATCAGCTCGGTGAGCTGCCCGGCGGCGGTCGGGATCGCCTCGAGCTGCTGCACGCCGAAGGCGTACCAGGCATCCTCGGAGTAGCCGATCGCCTCGGTCAGCAGCTGATCGCGAGTCTTGAAGTAGTAGATGACCAGCGCGGGACTGGTCCCGGCGCGCTCGGCGACGTCCGCGATCCGTGTGTCGGCGTAGCCGCGCTCCACGATCACCTCGAGCGCGGCGCGCAGAATCTGCTCGCGCCGCTGCTCCGCGGCTCCCGGCCCGTCCGCGCTTTCAGCCTGTCGTGCCATCGTTCCCTCGTCCCGGCACCCGCCACCGCTTCCGCCTTCGGGCGCTTTCGCCCCGGCGACCTTGTCGGTATCGTAGCAGCAATCTAGACTGAATGTTCAGTCAAACTTCGCGAGAAGACGCGGGGAGACGCGACAAGAGAACGCGGGCAGACGCGTGAACACGCGACAGGAAGTCGCGATAAGAGGACGCGACGAGACGCGAAGACGCGACAAGGCGCGACGGCGGGAAGAGGAAGGCGGACATCATGGCAGCGGAGACCTTCGACGCGATCGTCGTCGGCGGCGGGCACAACGGGCTGGTCGCGGCGGCCTACCTGGCCAGGTCCGGCGCGCGGACCCTGGTGCTCGAGGCCAGGAACACCCCAGGCGGCGCCGCGACCACCGAAGCGCCGTGGCCGGACGCCCCGCAGTTCAAAGTCACCCGGCTGTCCTACGTGATGTCGCTGCTGCCGCCGACGATCCTCAACGACCTGCAGCTGGAAAAGCACGGGTACAAGGTCTTCCCGATGGGCCCGTACTACCAGGCGTTCCCGGAGGGCGGAAGCCTCACCCTGTACGAGGAGGACTCACAGCGCAGCCACGACGAGATCGCCCGCTGGTCGAAGCACGACGCCGGCCAGTACCCGAAGTGGGAGGCCTGGCTCGGCGGCCTCGCCGACGTGCTCGGCCCGCTGCTGCTCACCGTCCCGCCGAACATCGGCTCCCGCAAGCCCAAAGACCTCGCCGGCACCCTCAGGCTCGCCTGGCGCCACCGCGGCCTCGACACAAGAACGATCGCCGACGTCACCCGGCTGATGACGATGTCGATCGCCGACCTGCTCGACGACTGGTTCGAGAGCCCGCAGATCAAGGGGGCGCTCGCGGTCAACGGGGTGATCGGCACCTGGGCCGGCCCGTACGAGCCGGGCACCGCGTACGTGATGGCACACCACTCGATCGGCGACGTCGGCGACGGCCGGCTGGGCAGCTGGGGCTTCCCCGAGGGCGGCATGGGCGGCGTGGCGAGCGCGATGGCGAAGGCGGCGACCGCATTCGGCGCGACGATCCGCACCAACACAAGGGTGGCCAAGGTAAAGCTCGACGCGGCAGGCAACGCGAAGGGCGTCGTCCTGGAATCCGGTGAGGAGATAACAGCAAGAGTCGTCGTCACCTCGCTGCACCCCAAGACCGCCTTCCTGGACCACGTCGGCAAGGAGAACCTCCCTGACGACTTCGCAAGGGACATCGAGCACTGGAAGACCCGCTCCGGCGTCGTGAAGATCAACCTCGCGCTCGCCGAACTCCCCGATTTCACCGCCAACCCCGGCACGAACCTGCAGGAGCACCACACGGGGTCGGTGGAGATGGCGCCGAGCATGGAGTACATCGAGCGCGCGTTCATCGACGCCCGCGAAGGCCGCCCAGCGACAAGACCGTTCTCCGACGGAGTCATCCCGACCTCGTTCGACAAGACGCTGTGCCCTGAGGGCTACCACATCATGTCGCTGTTCACCCAGTGGGTGCCGCAAGACTGGAGCCAGCAGCCGCACAAGGAAGAGCTCGAAAAGTACGCCGACCGGATGATCGACGTCTACAACGAGGTCGCGCCCAACTTCAAGTCCTCGATCATCCATCGCGACGTCGTCGGCCCGTACGAGATGGAGCACGACTACGGGCTGATCGGCGGCAACATCTTCCACGGTGAGCTGTCCCTGGAGCAGCTGTTCCACATGCGCCCCGCGCCCGGCTTCGCCGACTACCGCACGCCCATCCAGAACCTGTACTACGCCAGCTCGGCCACGCATGCCGGCGGCGGGGTGTGCGGGATCCCGGGCATGCAGGCGGCCAAGGCGGCGATCGCGGACCGGCGCAAGGACCGCCGCCGCCGTGCGTGATAACAGCAAGAAAAACGAAGACCCGCTCACCGTCATGCTCGAGGCGCGCAGCGTCGCGCTCGTCGGCGCCTCGCCCCGCCCGGGCAGCCTGGGCAACCGGATGATCGCCGAGGTCGCGAAGTCGCCGAGCGCCCCGCGCACGTACCTGGTCAACCCCCGGTACGAACAGATCAATCAATCCCCGTGCTACCCCGGCTTGTCCGCGCTGCCCGAGCCGGTGGACCTGGCGCTGCTCGCCGTGCCGGATGGCGCCCTCGAGGAGCAGGTGAAGGTCGCGGCAGACGCCACCGCCCGTTCCGTAGTGATATTTGGTTCTGCCTTCGACCCAGACAACAGCGGGCTCAGGGACCGGATCGCCGCGATCGCGACCGGCGCCGGGATGCCGGTGTGCGGTGCGGGGTGCATGGGGTTCGTGAACGTCGCGCGCGGGCTGCGGGCGATCGGGTACGTGGAGCGGGACCAGCTCCCGAGCGGGCCGGTCGCGCTGGTGACGCACTCCGGGTCCGTGTTCTCCGCGCTGCTGCGGGCCCGCCGCGCGTTCGGGTTCACCGTCGCGGTCTCGTCCGGGCAGGAGCTGGTCACGGACGCCGCCGCGTACGCGCGCTACGCGCTGACCCTGCCGGAGACGAAGGTGCTCGCGCTGGTGCTCGAGGCGATCCGCGACGGCCCTGCGCTCAGGCAAGTCCTCGCAACCGCCGCGGACCGCGACGTCCCCGTCGTGCTGCTCGCCGCCGGCGCCTCGGATACCGCACGCGAACTGGTGACCGCGCACTCCGGCGCGCTCGCCGCAGGCGACGGCGCCTGGCAGGCGCTCGCGTCCGCTTACGGTGTGCACCGCGTCGGCGACCTGGCGGAACTCGCGGACACCCTCGAGCTGTTCTGCGCCGGCCGCCGCGCCGCGCCGGACACAGCCCTGGCGACCGTGCATGACTCCGGCTTCGAGCGCGCCCACGTGGCCGACGTGGCGGCCACGGAAGCCGTGGCCTTCGCGACCCTCGGCGAGACGACGATGAAAAGGCTCGCGGACGTCCTCGACCCCGGCCTGGAACCGGGCAACCCGCTGGACCTGTGGGGGACCGGCCGGGACACCGAGCAGCTGTTCACCCAGGCGCTGTCCGTCCTCGCGGACGACCCGGCCATCGGCGCGGTCGCGCTCGCCGTGGACCTGGTGCCCGAATTCGACGGCGACGACTCCTACCCGAACGCAGCGCTCGCCGTCGCCGCGGCCACGGACAAGCCGGTCGCCGTGCTCGCCTCGGTGCCCGCCGCGATCGACCAGACGGCGGCCGCCCGGCTGCGCGCGAACGGGGTGCCGGTGCTCGAGTCGACCCGCACCGGCCTGCTCGCGCTAAGACACCTGCTCGCCCCCCGCGTCGCGCCGCCGCCACCGCCCCCACCCGTCGACGCGGCCCGCCGCGACCGCTGGTCGTCCCGGCTGGAAAGCGGCGTGACCAGCGCCGGCCTGCTAGAAATGCTCCGCGACTACGGCATCCCCGCCGCCCGCGCGGTCACCGCGACCACGCCCGGCGAGGCGGTGGCCGCAGCCGAGGAGATCGGCTACCCGGTCGCGGTCAAGACCGATGAGCCCGCCATCGCGCACAAGACCGACGTCGGCGGCGTCCGGCTCGGCGTGTCGTCTCCCGCAGAGCTCGCCGACGCCTACGCGGGGCTGGCCGCCCGGCTCGGCCCCCGCGTCGCCGTCAGCGAGATGGCCGCTCCGGGCCCGGAGCTGATCATAGGGATGGCCCGCGACCAGGCACTGGGCCCGCTCATCGTGATCGGTCCGGGAGGGGTATTCGCTGAATATTATTCCGAACGATCGGTGGCGCTCCCTCCGCTCACCGCGTCTGCCGCGGCGTCGATGACCGGCGCCCTCCGCTTCGCGGAGGTTCTCGCCGGGGTCCGCGGCAGCCAGCAGTGCGACCTAGACGCCATCGCCGCGGCGATCGCCGCGTTCTCCGTCCTGGTCGGCGAGCTCGGCGACTGGCTCGAGGCCTTCGACGTCAACCCGCTGATCTGCGCACCGTCCGGCGTCATCGCGGTGGACGCGCTGGCGGTACCGCGGCCTATCGGCGCAGCCTGCGCCGCCAGCGCTCGGCCCGGCGGTCCGCCTGGATCTGCCTGACCACGTTGTGCCCGGGTATCCCGGTGACCCCGCCGCCGCCGTGCGTCGAGGAACCCGCCTGGTACAGGCCCTTCACGGGCGTGCGCAGGTCCGCGTAGCCCGCCGCAGGGCGGGCGTGGAACATCTGCCCGAGCGACAGTTCGCCGTGGAAGATGTTGCCGCCGACCAGGCCGTACTCCTGCTGCATGACGTGCGGCCCGATCACCTGCCGGTGCAGCACCGAGTCGGTGAACCCGGGGGCGACGGCCTCGACGCGGGCGATCACCCGGTCGGCGTACGCCTCGAGCGCCGCGTCGTCGGGCTCATCCGCGTACGTGTGCGGCACCCACTGGGTGAACATCGACATCACGTGCCTGCCGGGTGGCGCGAGCGAGTTGTCGAACACGGTCGGGATGCAGATGTCCGCGAACGGCAGCGCGGCCGGCTGTCCCGCGACCGCCTCCTGGAACGCGTTCTCCACGTCGTCCAGGCTTTCCGACAGCACGATGGTGCCGCCGTACACCTGCGGGTCCGGATCCGGGTGCGCGGCGAACACCGGCAGCCGGTCCAGCGCCAGGTTGATCTTCACCGTGCCGCTGCGCGTCTGCCAGTTCTCGATGTCGGACCTGAACCCGTCCGGGAGGTCTTCGGGGTCGAGCAGGCGCAGGAACGAGATCGCCGGATGCGCGGTGGTGACGACGGCCGCCGCGTCGATCTCCTCGCCGTCGGCCAGCCTCACCCCGGTCACCTGGCCCTCGCGGGTCCGTATCCGCGCGACCTCGGCGCCGGTCCTGATCGTCGCGCCGAACGACCTGGCGGCATCGGCGAGCGCCCCGGCGACCGCGCCCATGCCGCCGCGCGGGAAACCCCAGGCGCCGGCTTGCCCGTCGGCCTCGCCGATGTGGTGGTGCAGCATCACGTACGCGGTCCCTGCGCTGCGCGGCCCCGCCCAGGTACCGATGACGCCCGACACCGAAAGCATGCCGCGCACCGCGTCGCTCTCGAAGTACCGGTCCAGCAGGTCGGCGATCGACCCGGTGAGCAGCCGCGTGACGTCGACCGCGCCGCGCACGTCGACGTTGCGCAGTTGCGTCGCCAGCCTCGCCTGCGCCAGCAGGTCCGCCGGATGGTGTGAGCCGACCTTCGGCGGGATCTCGTGCAACAGCGGGCCGAGCAGCTTCCCAAGGCCCGCCAGGTGCCGTTCGTAGCTGTCGTAAGCGTCGGCGTCGCGCTTGGAGAACCGGGCGATCTGCGCATGCCGTTGCGCGGCGTCGCCGGGCAGCCGCAGCGCCCGGCCGTCCCGGCGCGGGGCGAAGTACGGGCCCTGCGGGTAGATCGTCAGGCCGTGTCGGTCGAGCGCCAGGTCCCGGGAGATCTGCGGCGGCAGCAGGGACAGCACGTAGGACAGCGAGGTGACCGTGTAGTCGGGCCCGAACGGATGCTCGCTTACCGACGCGCCGCCGACAACGTCGCGCCGTTCGCAGACCAGCGTGTCAAGCCCGTCCCTGGCCAGGTACGCGGCGGCCACAAGCCCGTTGTGGCCGCCGCCGATGACCACGGCGTCCCGGTGCTTCGTCATCCGGCCATTGTCGCAGGTGGCGTCAGGAGCTCGAGCTGTAGGCGTACCAGCTGCCGTTCACCTCGACGACCTGGGCGAGTGAGTAAACGCTGCCGGACGAGCTGCCCGCCTGCGTCCACAGGGTGGCGAACGACTTGCCGCTGTCCAAGATGGCTGCCGGATCGGTATTCGTGTAGCAGGCAGGCGTGTTCTGCTGGTCGCAGAAGGTGCCCGTGGTGCCGACGAGCGCCTGGTCGCCCTTGATCGCCGTGTACCCGATGCCGAAGCTCTTGAAGGTCGGCAGCTCGGAGGCGGCCTCGGCCGGCGTCACCGTGCTCAACGTGGAGCTGCACTGGGACTGGGCCGATGGCTGGAAGTACTTGCAGGAATCGGCGTAGTGACCAGATGCTATGGCCGTCTCGACGCCGGCCATGACCGCGTCCGGCGAGCCGTTGCCAGCGGACGCCGGTCCGGGCGGGACGATCGTCACGCCGGAGCCCAGCGCGCTAGCCCAGGACGGCGTGCTGGTTCCCGATCCGCCGCCGCCGACCAGGCCGCCCCCGCCCGAACTGCAGCCTGCTGCACCGAGCACGGCGGCAAGCGCACACGCCGCCAGCGCGGCGCCCGCCTTATAACCCCCAGAGAACATGTGGACTCCCGCTCATTTCCATGAATTGTCCGCCTTTTTGCAGACTACTCCCCACGGCGAGCCTAGTGGCGCGCGACAACCAGCGGCCAGTAGGCGGCGTCAGGAACTCGAGGTTTCCGCGTACCAACTGCCGTTGATCTCGACCGCCGGGCTGAGCGAGTAGGCGTTCGACGCCGCCGATTCCGCTTCCGACCACAGCGTGGCGAACGGCTTCCCGCTGTCGAAGATGGCCGCCGGGTCGTTGTTCGTGAAGCAGCTCGGGGTCTGCTTAGGCAGGCAGATGGTGCCGGTCAGGCCGATGAGCGCCTTGGTGCCGTCGATCGCAACGTAAGCCAGCCGCACGTTCTTGAAGGTCGGCAGCTGGCCCTTGACCTCGGCCGGCGTTACCTGGCTCATCGTGGCGTTGCAGCTGGACTGCACTGATGGCTGCTCGTACCTGCAGAAATCGGCGACGTGGCCTGAGCTGAGGGCGTCTATGACGCCTACCATGACCCCGCCCGGCGAGTCGTTGCCCGGTGCCGTCGACCCCGGCGGGACGACCGTCACGCCGGATCCGAGAGCATTAGCCCAGGACGGCGTGCCTGGTCCGCTCGAACCGCAGCCAGCCACCCCGAGCAGGGCCGCCAGCGCGCACGCAGCCAGCGCGGCTCCCGCCTTGCCGCCCGGCCCGGGCCGTCGGTTGCCCCCAGGGAACATGTGGACTCACGCTCATTTCCGTGAATGTCCGCTTTTGCGGACGCTTCGTGCCGAGCGTAGTGGGCGCCCGGTCCCGGCGGCCAGTAGGCGACGCGGCCCGCGCCGGTTACGTTTGTGTGCATGGCGAGCATTTTCGTGACCGGGTCGTCGGACGGTATCGGCCGGGAGACCGCGCGTCAGCTAGTCAGGGGCGGCCACCGTGTGGTCCTGCACGCCCGCGACGACGCGAGGGGGAAAGACGCCGCCGACGCCGTGCCCGACGCCGCGGGGGTCGCGGTCGGCGACCTGTCGCTGGTCGCAGGGATCCGGCAGGCGGCGCAGTCGGCCAGCGAGCTTGGCCCGTATGACGTCGTGATCCACAACGCCGGCGTCGGCAGCGCCACCGCCAGGCGCCCGACCGCGGACGGCTATGAGCGGATATTCGCGGTCAACGTGCTCGGACCGTACCTGCTCACTGCGCTGCTGCCGCTGCCGGCGCGGCTGGTCTACCTGTCCTCTGGCCTGGAGTCGGCCGGCCGGGTAGACCTCGATGACCTGCAGTGGCAACGCCGGCCCTGGAACGGGACGCAGGCCTACTGCGACTCCAAGCTGCACGACGTGCTGCTCGCGTTCGCGGTGGCGCGCCGCTACCCGCGGCTGCGCAGCAACGCCGTCGACCCTGGCTGGATCAAGACCAAGCTCGGCGGCCGGGGCGCCACCCACGAACTGCCCGTCGGCGCGGACACCCAGGTCTGGCTCGCGACGAGCGACGACCCGGACGCACTGGTCACCGGCCACTTCTTCAAGTGGCGCCGGAACCTGCGGGCCAACCCGGTCGCCTACGAAACCGACACGCAGGAGGCGCTGCTCGCCGCCTGCGCAACCATGACAGGCACCGAACTGCCATAGGCCCTGCCCTCAGAAGATCGCGTAGACCTTGCGGACGGTCTCGTGCAGGTCCCAGGTGCCGCGCCAGCCGCGGGGGAACACCGCGCTGTCGCCGGGCCCCAGTGACAGCGGGGCGCCGCCGTCCGCGGTGACGGTCAGCGTGCCGGACAGGATGTGCACGAACTCGTGCTGGTCCTGCACCCAGTACGACGGTCCGGCGGTGCACTCCCAGACGCCGGTCTCGGCTTCGCCGTCGGACCACAGCGTGACGCCGCGGGTGTGCATGGGCTCGCCGGTCGCCTCGGCAAGCGGCCCCCAGTCCTCAAGCGAGGCGGTCGCCGCGGCGGCGAGCAGCGACGTGCCGGCAACGGGCGCGTCAGGAGAAGTAGTCATGGCGTCTTTTCCGGGAAGGGCAGCGCGATCGGGTCGGCCGCCAGTCGGCTGCGCCCGGACTCGTCGAAACGGTCGAGGCCGAGCATGGACAGGTCAACGATCTCGGAGTAGCCGGCGGTCGCCAGGTCCGCGGCGGCCCGGGCGACCGCCGGGCCCCACATCATCCCGGCGCCGCCGGGGGACGCGACGAACACCCGGTCCCGGTCGAGGGCAGGGCCGATGATGGGCAGGTGGTCGGGCGTGTAGTCGATCGTCGCCGCCCACAGGCGGCGCAGCCCAAGCCCGGCGGTGAGCGGGACCAGCTTCGCGAGCCGGCGCCTCATCAGCGCCATGTACTCGTGGTCGATGCACCGGTTCTCGCCAGGCGGCTCGTCCGGATTGCTCATGCCGAACAACAGCCCGTCCTCCTCCGGCCGCCAGTACAGCCCCGCCTGCACGTCGAACACCATCGGCGTGTCCGCGAAGTCCGGGTGCTGTTCGGTCACGGCGACCTGATGCCTGACTCCGCCGGCCGGGATCGTCACACCGGCCAGCGACCCGACGGCGGCCAGCTTCGGCCCGCCGGTCAAGATCACCAGGCCCGCGTCGACGGTGCCTCGCGACGTCGCGACCGACGTTCCGGAAAGCCCGGTGAACGCCGTGTGCTCAGCCACCAGGACACCGCTGCTGACCAGCGCGGCGGTGTACGCCGACACGTTGCGCGCGGGAGTGATGTACCCGTCTTCCGCGCAGTAGGACGCGCCGAGCGTCTGCCCGGGCGCCAACGTGGGGTTAAGCGCGTCGACCTCGTCCGGCTCCGCCCAGCGCACCAATATGCCGAGCGCCCTCTGCATCGCGATCCGCTCACGCGCCGCCGCCACCTCCGCCGCGGTGAAGCACGGCAGCAAGTAGCCCTGCTCGGTGAACCCGGAGTCGGTGCCGATCTCCTCGCGCTGGCGCAGGTAGAACTCGCGGGACCAGCGCCCGAGCCGGACCGCCTCGGGTGTGCCGCCCTGGAGCCTGACGACGCCGGCCGCGCGGCTGCTCGCGCCCTGGCCGAGGTGCCCCTTTTCCAGCAGGACGATGCGCTCGAGTCCGGCCTTGCGCAGGAAGTAGGCGCACCACGCGCCCACGGTTCCGCCGCCGACGACGACCGCGTCGGCGCTGCTGGGGAGATCAGAACTCACTGGCACGCCTCCGATGCTAGGCATAGACTGAACATTCAGTCAATGCTTTGCGCCCGGTGCTGACGGGCTGATGAGAGGCGGCAGGTGTGAGCGATGGCGCTATGTACGGCTTGTCCCACGACGACCTGGACATCCAGGCGCGCGCCCGCGCCTTCGCCGGCGAACTGATCCCGTACGAAGAACAGGCGGAGCTGTCCGGCCTGCCCGACGACATCACGAGCGCGCACGCCAAACGGGCGCGCGAACTGGGCCTGCACTCCACGAACATGCCGCGGGAACTGGGCGGCGGCGGGTGCAGCACGCTGCAGCAGGTGCTCGTGCAGGAGCAGATGGGCCGGGTCACGAACGCGCTCGGCTGGGTGGCGGCCACCCCGCCGTCGTGGCTGCCGCCGGTCGCCACCGCGGACCAGGCCGAGCGCTACCTCAAGCCGACGATCCGCGGCGAGCGCGAGGAGTGCTACGCGATCACCGAGGAGGGCGCGGGCTCCGACGTGGACGCCATCGAGGCGACCGCCCGCCGGGACGGCGGCGAATGGGTGCTCAACGGCGTCAAGTGGCATGTCACTTCCTTCAACACCGCTGACTACTGCTTTTTTCAGGCCAAGAAGCTTTATCCCGAACGAGCGGTCGCTCCTGCCCTCCCGGAACACTTGATGTTCCTGGTGGACCTGCCAAGCCCCGGCGTACGCGTTGTCCGCACCCCCGCGTACACGCACACGATCAGCCACCACCACCCGATCGTCGCCTTCGACGACGTCCGGGTGCCCGCGGCCAACCTGGTCGGCGCCGAGGGCGACGGGATGACCTACGCCCGGGAGTGGTTCCGGTTCGAGCGGCTGATGGTCGCCGCGCGCTGCCTCGGCGCCGCCGAGCGCCTGGTCGCCGAGATGACTGAGTTCGCGAAGACCCGACACGCGGGCGGCGGCCCGATCAGCGAGCACGGGCTGGTCGCCGGGATGCTGGCGGACAGCCTGACCGAGCTGTTCGCCGCCCGCTCGATGCTGTACGAGACGGCCCGCGGCATCGACCGCGGCGGGGACGTCAAGATCGCGCACGCGCAGTGCTCGATGGCCAAGCTCTACTGCTCGGAGATGGCCGGCCGGGTAGCGGACCGTGCCGTCCAGGTCTTCGGCGGCCGCGGCTACATGCGCGAGAACGTCGCCGAGCGCTTCTTCCGTGAGCTGCGGGTGGAGCGGATCTGGGAGGGCACCAGCGAGATCCAGCGCATGATCATCGCCGGCCAGATGACCCGCCGCGGCCCGGCCGCGCTCGCCTAGGACTTCGCCGGCGCGGTGAACGTCAGCCAGAGCGGTCGGGCGTCCGTCGAGGTCCAGACCTCGACGGACGCCGCGCGGCCCGGGACGATCGAGAAACCGACGTCGTAGAAGTCAGTCGTGCCGCCGTGCCCGGCATCGCTGGCAGAACACGGGACGAACGTGTACCCGCGCCCCCCGTAGTCCCCCTGGTAATCGTCGACACTGGCTGGACTGTTCAGGAACTCGAAATAGGGCGATGTTCCCGCGGCGGCCCGCATCACCACCGTGGCCCCCGCGTCCACGTGCACGAGCATCTCCACCTGGCGGCTCTGCCCGCCGGGCGCTGACGCGCCCTGCGGGGTCTGCCCGACGCGTCCCGCGCGCCCGAGGCGGGCGTACCTGAGCCGGCGGCCATCGACTAGCCACAGCGTTCCGACCTGCAGACTGCCTGCCCGCCAGTCCGGTTGGACCTTGCCGGGGCTTGCCGAATCGCAGGTCAGCAGCACCGTTCCCGCGGCGGCCAGCTGCGGGACAGGCGAGGGTGCCGCAAGCGCGGGCGCCGTAGGCGCACTCTGCGCTTTCGTCGCGGTCGGCGTGGCGGGGGCGGCCGTGCTGTCATGCCCGCCGAAGCGGGTTACCGTGAGCGCCGCGGCCACCGCGACCAGACCGGCGAGCGCCGCCGCGGGCAGCCAGCGCGGCGCCCGGGGCAGCCGCCCGTCCTTGTCCGGCCCCTGGCCGATCTCGTCGTCCATCCGGCGCACCTCGCAGCCCGGCGAACGCCGGTAGTCCCATGCTGAGGGAATTGTCGCCGATCGCGCAACGGCGGTGCCCGGCCGCGGTGGCACACTGAACCGTGTGGGGGGTGCGCTATGTCCCGTTGTATTCGGGCGCGACGCTGAGCAAGCCGCGCTGCGCGATGCCCTGGCCGGTGCCATGGCTGGTCAGGGCGGCGTGGTGTTCATCACCGGTGAGCCCGGGATCGGCAAGTCCCGGCTCGTCAGGGAACTGGCCGGCGATGCCCGCTCGCTCGGGGCGCTGGCGGTGACGGGACGGGCGGTGCCGACCGGGTCAGGCACGCCCTACCGGCCGCTGACCGAGGCGCTGCTGCAGGCCGTGCGGGACAAGCCGCCGCCCGCCGACGGGGAACTGGCGCCCTGGCTGCCAGCGCTCCAGGCGATCCTGCCTGGGATCGGCGCGGCAGCCCAGGCTGGGCCTGCCGAGCACGCAGTCGCCTCGCCGGTCGCCCGCGGTGAGGCGGTGATCCGCCTGATCCGCTGGCTCGGTGCCGAGGGTGCCCTGCTCGTCGCGCTCGAGGACCTGCACTGGGCGGATCCCGATACCTTGTCGGTCCTGGAGTACCTGGCCGACAACGTGGGC
>Ga0187805_10000322_pt1 | contig 15309 bp, 17 predicted proteins | sample NC_wetland_sal_i_6_FD_132965 | JGI IMG/M metagenome (GOLD analysis project Ga0187805, IMG submission 132965) | Wetland sediment microbial communities from Neuse River Estuary, North Carolina, USA - Control_5 | ecosystem: Environmental > Aquatic > Freshwater > Wetlands > Sediment | place: USA...
ACAGAGCCGGCTCGGCACCGGGCACCGCCGGGGTCTTACGCACGAACACGTCGCCGACGTCCAGCTGGACTAGCTCGCCAGGCCATGGCTGGATCGGCGCCGCTCCGGCCAACCCCACCGGAACCTCGTGCACGGCCGCGGCTGCCGCGCTTGCCGCGACGCTGGCGAGGGTCTCAGCTGGCAGGATCGGGTTGGTCATAACGAGCAAGCGTACTTCGCGGTGCGCGCGCCATTACCCCGCCCGATGTGCCGACGACCACGACCCGGCGCGTGCGTCAGCTCGCCTTCCGAGCCCGGCGCTGCGCGGGCTTGGCCTCGTCGCTGGCCGCCGGCTCGGTCTGGCGCGTGCCCGCCTTGGTGCCAGCCTTGCGCTTGGCCGCACCGTCCTTCGCTGCACCGTCCGTCGCAGCACCGTCCGTCGCAGCACCGTCCATCGCGGCAGCGGCTTTTGCCGCACCGTCTGGCCGCCCGCTCTTCGCCGCGGCCAGGCTCGCCCGCAGCGCATCGGCCAGGCTCGACGTCTCCGCGCCGACCTCTACCACGTGCGGCTGCATGACCTGCCGGCCTTCGACCTTCGCTGTCACGAGTTCCTGCAGCGCCTCGCGGTAGCTGTCGTGGTACTCATCGGGGTCGAAGTCGATCGTCATCGACTCGATCAGCGAGCTGGCCATCCGCAGTTCCTGCGGCCGCACCTCGATGTTGTCGTCGAGGAACGCGAAGTCCGGCTCCCGAACCTCGTCCGGCCACAGCAACGTCTCCAGCACCAGGACGCCGTCGCGAGCCCGCAGAATGGCCAGTGACTCCCGCTGGCGCAGCGCCACCTGGGCGATGGCGATCTTGCCGGACTGCTCGAGCGCCTCCCGCAGCAGGGTGTACGCGCGCGCGCCTGCGGCCTCGGGCTCCAGGAAGTAGCTGCGGTTGAACAGGATGGGGTCGAGCTGCTCGGCCGGGCAGAACTGGACAACCTCGATGTTCTTCGTGGTCGGCAGCGGCAGGTCAGCCATGTCCTCGTCGGTCAGGATGACGATCTCGCCGTCCGGCAGCTCGTAGCCCTTGGCGACGTCCTCGTAGGGCACTTCCTGATCGTCGATCGTGCAGAACCGGCGAAACCGGATCCGGCCGCCATCCTCCCGGTGCACCTGCCGGAACGCGATATCTTTCGTCTCTGTGGCGGTGTAGAGCTTGACCGGGATCATGACCAGCCCGAACGACACTGCCCCTTTCCACATGCTGCGCATGTGCACTCCCTACCCCGCGCTGCGTTGGCTACCAATTCTGACCTTGGCAGAACGCGAATGTCATGCTCTCCTCGGGTACTGATTAGAAGCAGCGTTTATCCGGTAAGCACCGCCTTAGCAGCAGTGTTAACCGCATCCTGGCCTTCGGCAATATGTTCGAGTGACGATTTTGGCGAGGAGGCACCGTAATGAGCGAGATGGGCCTTGAAGCACCAGACGCCGACTCCGCAGAGCAGAACCAGGATGTGATCCCTGAGTCTGGTGAGGACGAGGAGCTGCTCGCGGCGGAGGAGGCGCCGCTGGAAGCCGATGAAGCGGATGCCGCTGAGCAGGACCAAGCTCTCGGTGCGGATGACGACGAATACCGCTGATCGGTCGCGCGGGGCGTGCAGTCGTAAGATTGGTTGCATCGGCTGGAGCTACCCTTGCGCGGCGGTGCGGCTGCGACAGCGTGCCTCGGCGTCGCGATGTAGTCGCACGAGCGGGTAGATCGGTGTGACCTGCCGCCGTAACCGACTGAAGTACCGGGAGAGCCACCGTTGACCGCTTCGTCACAGGCCAAGACGGGCAGCCCGCGGCTGCCGCGTCCGGCGCGCCGATTGCAGTTGCTCGGGGCCGCACGCGACGTATTCGTCGCTCACGGCTACCACGCCGCGGCCATGGACGAGATCGCCGAGCGAGCCGGCGTCAGCAAGCCCGTCCTGTACCAGCACTTCCCTGGCAAGCTGGAGCTGTACCTGGCCCTGCTCGACGAGAGCGCGGGAGAACTCATCCGGACCATGAGCGAGGCGCTGTCCTCCACCACTGACAACCGGCAGCGCGTGCCGGCCACCTTCACGGCGTTCTACGACTTCGTGGCGGGCGAGACCGAGACGTTCCGGCTTGTCTTCGAGTCTGACCTGAGCAACGAGCCGGCCGTCCGCGGACGACTCGACAAGGCCATGTCTGACTGCGTCGACATGGTCAGCCAGTTCATCCGCGAGGACGCCGGCGTCAGCGACGCGGAAGCGCACCTGCTCGGCATGGCCCTGGTCGGAATGGCGCAGGTCACAGCCCGGTACTGGCTCAGCACCGGGCGGGCGATCCCGAAAGAGGCCGCCGAGCAGCTCATCGCTAGGCTGGCGTGGCGCGGCATCAGCGACTGGCCCATGGCGGCAGAGGCGTCTGGGTCGTCCTGACGGGCTGCGTCTGCGCCTGCCGTGACACCGCACCCACGGCCCGGTCATCGGTGGTTCGGGCCAAGCCGACACAGTTTCGAACCGGCCAAGTCAGTCGGCCGCGGGCTAGCCTCGAACTGCTGAGAGGAGAGCTGTGGAAGTCAAGATCGGAATCCCGTCCGTACCGCGCGAACTGCTCGTCGAGACCGACTCCACCGCCGAGGAGGTGGAGCGGGCGCTGAAGGCGGCGGTGTCCGCTGAGACCGGTGTCTTCGTACTTGCCGACGTGAAGGGCGGCCGGGTGCTCGTGCCCGCGGACAAGATCGCATACCTCGAGTTCGGCAGCACCGAGCCACGCCGGGTCGGGTTCAGCAACCTGTAGGCGCGGCGGGCCGTCTCGGTCACCGCTGCCTCGCGGTGGGCCTACCCCGGCTCCAGGCCGAGCGCCGACATCCGGGCGGCGTGGGCATCGGTCAGCCGCGCGAACATCCGGCCGACGTTGCCGAGCTGGCTGCCATCCCCCCCAGCCAGCAGCCGCGCGAGCGGTTCGCGCTCGGCGGCGACTCGCTGCGCTTGCCCCAGTGCCTCCCCAACCAGCCGTCGCGCCCACAGCGCCAGCCGCCCGGCGACCCGCGGATCGGCCGCGATGGCCGCGCGCACCCGGGCGATCGCGAACTCGGCGTGGCCGGTGTCGGCAAGCACCTGAAGCACGAGGTCCCTGGTCGCAGGCTCCAGCACCTGAGCCGCCGTCCGATAGAAGTCCGCCGCGATCCCGTCGCCTACGTACGCCTTGACCAGGCCCTCGAGCCAGTCCGACGGCGCGGTCCTGGCGTGGAACGCGTCGACTGCCGCGACGAAGGGCTGCATGACGACCTTCGGGTCTGCGGCCAGTTCCTCGATCCGGGCCCGCAGCAGCTGAAAGTGCCCGAACTCGGCCACGGCCATCTCGGCCAGCGCCGTCTTGTCCGCCAGCGCCATCGCCAGCGCGGCATCCTCAGCGAGCCGGAAAAACGCCGTCAGCGAGGCGTAAGCGAGCAGGCCGAGCAGGTCGAGCACACCGTCCGGCTCCGTCGCGCTCTGGTTCAGCTCACTCACAGGCGCAGCGTAACAACACCTCGGCTGCTGCCGGCTCATGCCGCGGAACTGCCTGCGGCGGCTGATCGAGCGCCGACCGGGCGACGCGTCGGCACGGCGCACCGCCACCCGCAGCTGTGCTTGATAGACTGCGGCGAGATCCACACGGGGAATGTGGATGCCCCTGGCCGTTGTTGACACCAACGTTAGGCGTGACGATCATCGCGCGCTCGCTGTGCGCCGATGGCGACCCGCCGCTCCTTCTCCGCGTACGCGTGGCACTGGGCCGCGCACAGGCGAGGCAGCCCGCAGGGGAAGCAATATGCGCGTCGGCGCCGGGTTCCTGACCACGGCGGCCGACGGCCACTACTGGAGGCGTGACCCCTGAGCAGCTACATGCCGAGCACGGACGAGAGCCCGGCGGCGCAGCCGCTGGGCACCGCTGTTGATAACGAGGCAGCAATCAGCCCGGACCCGATCAGCGCGGACCTGGACAGTACGGCTAAGACCTTCCGCGACTTCGGCATCGCCGAGCCCATCTGTGCCGCGCTCGAGGACCAGGGCATTACCACGGCGTTTCCCATTCAGGCGCTCACCCTGCCGGTAGCTCTGGACGGTCACGACGTGATCGGCCAGGCCAGAACCGGCACCGGTAAGACATTCGCCTTCGGCATCCCGATCCTGGAGCGGCTGGGCGACGCCAGCCGGGAGCCGAACGCGCCGCGCGCGCTCGTGGTCGTGCCGACCCGGGAGCTAGCCATCCAGGTCGCTGAAGACATCCGGGCGGCCGGCGCGCGGATCGGCGCCAGGGTGGTCACGGTGTACGGCGGTCGCGCCTACGAGCCGCAGATCGAGGCGCTGGCGAGCGTGGACATCGTCGTCGGCACTCCTGGCCGGCTGCTTGATCTGGCCCGGCAGGGCCATCTGGCGCTCCGCAAAGTTCGCCAGCTCGTGCTGGACGAGGCAGACAAGATGCTGGACCTCGGCTTCCTGCCCGACGTCGAGCGGATAATCCAGCTGACGCCGCCGACCAGGCAGACCATGCTGTTCTCGGCGACCATGCCGGGCGAGATCGTGACGCTCGCGCGACGGCACCTCAGCCGGCCGATGCACATCAGGGCCGAGCAGCATGACGAGCCCGCTCACGTGCCGAGCACGCAGCAGCACGTCTTCCGCGCGCATCAGCTCGACAAGATCGAGGTGCTGGCGCGCATCCTGCAGGCCGAGAACCGCGGCCTGACCATCGTGTTCAGCCGCACCAGGCGGTCCGCGGACCAGGTGGCCAGCGCGCTCGGCCTCCGTGGCTTTGCCGCCGCCGCGGTGCACGGTGACCTCGGTCAGAGCCAGCGGGAGCGCGCGATGCGGGCCTTCCGGGCCGGCAAGGTCGACGTGCTCGTCGCCACCGATGTCGCGGCGCGCGGCCTCGATGTCGATGACGTGACGCACGTGATCAACTACGAGTGTCCCGAGGACGACAAGGCATACCTGCACCGGATCGGACGCACGGGGCGAGCCGGTCGGGACGGCGTCGCGGTCACCTTCGTGGACTGGAGCGACCTGCACCGGTGGCGGGCCATCAACGACGCCCTGCACCTGAACCTCGGCGAACCCGCTGAGACGTACTCCACCTCCGCGCACCTGTACCGCGCCCTGGGCATCCCGGCTGGTGCCACCGGCGTGCTCCCCCGTGCCCAGCGGGCCCGGCTCGGGCTCGAGGCGGAGTCGCTGGAAGACATCGGCGAAACCGGCAAGACCCGGTCGAGGGCACCTGGCCGGCGATCGGCCGACGGCCGTGACCGCGCGGGTAGCGCTGGCGCCGGCACCCGCGAGAGTGCTACGAGCCAGGCCCGTAACCGGCGCCGGACGAGAGGCGGTAAGCCGGCTGCGGACGCCAACTCGGCACAGCACGCCGATGGCGCCGGGACGCGTGAGGCTGTCGGTTCGGCTGCTGACGAACTGCCCGCCAGCACCGACGCTGGCGGCTCGAGTGCGGCCAGAACCAGGACGGCGCGGTCGCGGCGGCGCTCACCCAAGAACCGCCCGGCAGGTCAGAACCCGGCCGGACAGCCTGCCGAGTAGGCACCGGGAATCCGCGGCCGGTGCCCGCTAGTCGGCCGGGCCGCCATGAGCGAGAATTTTCTCAGCGAATGCTCCGTTATTAGCCTGTTACATTCCAGCTAAGTCTCGGTAGGCTGCCACCTCGTGAGCACCATCAGGTCCTTGCAGTTGCCCGAGCGCGTTCGGTCCGGCTGGCTGACCACCGCCCGCGGGCGGTTTGCCATGCTGGAGGCACAGCCAGCCCGGGGGGTGGCACATCGCCGCCCGGCCCTGCTCATTCACGGCTACACCGGCAGCAAGGAGAACTTCCTGCCGGTACTGGAGCCGCTTGCTGCAGCTGGGCGCGCCGTGATCGCTATCGACCTGCGCGGGCAGTACCAGAGCCCGCACGCGCCCGGCCGGGATGGTTACTCGGCGTCGGCGCTCGCATCGGACGTGCTCGCCATGGCTGAGGCGGTGGCCGGCGACGGCACCGGCGTACACCTGGTCGGGCACTCGATGGGTGGCCTCATCGCACGGGACGGGGTACTGCGCCAGCCAGCGAGCTTCCTCTCACTCACGCTGCTCGGATCCGGGCCAGCGGCGATCGCCGGCCAGCGCGCGGCGGACCTGCGCACCGTGCTGGCCACGCTCGACCCGGCCGAGGGCGCGACGCCCGACGATCTGGCCCAGCTCACCGAGCTGGTCCGGCGCGCCTGGCACGGCCAGCACGAGCCGCAGGCGCGGGCGGAGGGCGTCGATGACCATATCATCGCCTTCCTCCGGGAACGGACTTTGCGCACCTGCCCGGTCAGCCTCATCATGCTCGCGAGGTACCTGCTCGAGTGTCCGGACCGGACGGACGAGCTAGCCGACGCGGTCTCCGCCGGGCTGCCGGCCCAGGTTGTCTACGGCGAGAACGACGACGCCTGGCCGGCCGCCGAGCAAGACCTGATGGCCCGCAGGCTCGGCGCCGACCGCACCTGTATCCCGGGGGCGGCGCACTCGCCGGCCATCGAGGCGCCGGTAACCACGGCGAGCACGCTGACCGAGTTCTGGAACTCCGCCGAGCGCTTGGTCCCGACGGTGCACACCTGCGAGCGCCGCCGCCGCCCCGCCCTGGGAGTGGCCGTCACGCGGGCCAGCTGACTAGCCGGTAGCCGGGCGAGCAGGCCGCATCAGGCCGGAAATTCGGGGGTGGCTAGCGGCTCTGCCGGGACTGCGCTCGGATCCAGTTCGGCGTCGTCTTCCAGGCCATCCCAGGGCCGCCGTCGGACCGACGCGGCGCTCCCCTCGGGGCACAGGGCGCGGAAGTCGCACCAGCCGCAGCCAGGGCCGGGCCGCGGCGGGAACACCTCATCGGTATCGGCTCCGGTAAGCCCAGCTGCAACCCGGGGGGGCGACCCCCCGGAACCCCCCGCAGCAGCTGCAACCCGGGGAGGCGACCCCCCGGCAGCGTGGTACCGCTCATCGGCGGCTGCGCATTCGGCCGCAATGTCCTCGGCCCGGCTCAGCTGGCGGGCCAGCGTCTCCTGCGTGTGGTCCCAGCCCAGCACACTGCCGGAGGGTAGATGGTGCAGCTCAACCCGGCGGCAGGGGCGGCGCAGCACCCGCGCAGCGCCGAGCGCGTAGAGCGCAAGCGGGAGTGAGGTGCGCACGTCATCAACGGTGGGCCGGTACCGGCCGGTCTTGTAGTCCACGACCACCAGCTCGCCGGCCGCCTGGACGCCCGGCGCCGAATGGATGAGCCGCCGGTCATCAAGCCGGTCGATCCGACCTGACACCGCGATCAGGTCACTCCGCGTGGCCACGGTGCGCTCCACGCCGGCTGGCTCAGCGGCCGGGTCGAGCCCGGCGACGTAGGTCTCGACCATCTGGCGGCAGCGCTGCCGGTGCGCCTCGGACTGCGCCGGGCCCGCGAAGCCATCCGCAAGCCAGCCCCGGTCGAGCAGGTTCCCGGCAGCAGTCACGGTGCGCTCCCGCCTGGGCAGCCGCCACCAGGAAGCGAGCGCGTTGTGCACGCTGGCACCGAGGCTGTTGTGCGCCCACGGCGGTCCCTTCGGCGGAGCCGGCCGGTCCAGGTAGCTCATCCGGTATCGGCGCGGGCAATCGAGCCACGTGCTGAGCCGGGTGGGCGTGCACGCGTACAGGCGCCGTGGCATGCCATCGAAACCGAGCTGCTCCATCTGCTTATCCTTGCCCCGGCCGCCGACAGTCGTCACCGCCGCGGGCGCCCGCGGCGGTGACGGCTACCGCACGGTCGCGTCCGGCAGATCGGGGCCGGCCGAGACCCAGGAGTTGAAGCTCTTGTCGGCCAGCTCGACCGTGAACTCCGGGCCATGGCCGGGAAGCAGCCTGGTCTGCAAGGGCAGCGTCAGCACGGCCGCGCCGATGGCGTCGATCTGCCTGCCCCAGTCCGGGAAGCCGTCCGCCCGCGCGACCGGCCCGGTCTTGGTCACCACGTCGCCGGTGAATGCCGCATCGAGCTCCTCGCAGTACAACAGCACCGAGCCGCGGCTGTGACCGGGCGCATGCACGACTTCCAGGGTTACCCCGCCTGCCTCGAACTTCCCGCCATCCTCCATGGCGATGTCGGGATCCTCGGCGTGCAAGTCGCGCCAGTCGCGCCGGTCAAGGGGATGCAGCCCGGTCGGCGCCGCGTCCCGGCTGGCGATCGCCACGGCGCCCGCGACATGCCCGGCGTGACCGTGCGTGCAGATCACCGCGATGATCTCGCGCTCACCAACCGCGGCGAGCACGGGCTCGACCTGCCCGGCCGGGTCGATCACGATGACCTCGTCGTCATCCCCGATGATCCAGGTATTCGCCGCGCCGGTCACGACGTCGATTCGCGCACCGTGGCTGGTCATGAACCCTGCCGCCCTCCATTCGTTCCGGTCACCGGTCTGGCTCCGGTCGCGTGCCCGACCAGCTCCTCATAGCTACCCTCGGGCGCGGTCTCCGAGCCGATCCGAAATCCGGTCAGCGCCCCGTGGTCGTCGCTGCCGCCCGAGGTCACCAGCCCGAGCGTGCGGGCGAGCTCGGTAAGCCGACTGCGTTCCCGGTCATCTTGCTGGGGATGGTTGACCTCAACTCCAGTCAGGCCGGCTCGCGCTAGGTCGGCGATCACGTCATCCGGGACCTGCCAGCCGCGGGACACGCCGCGCGGGTGCGCCAGCACCGTGACCCCGCCAGCGGCGCCGACGAGCCGGATGGCCCTGGCCGGATCGAGCGCGTACCTGGAGACGTATGCGGGACCGCCGGGCCCCAGCCAGTCAGGCGTGAAGGCTTCCTCGACGCTATCGACAACGCCCGCGTCGATCATCGCCCGGGCGATGTGCGGCCGGCCCACGACGCCGCCGCCCGAGATCGCGCTGACCTGCTCCCAGGTCACCGGCACGCCGAGCCTGGTCAGCTTGTCGACCATGGCCCGGGCCCGGAACAGCCTGCTCTCCCGGATCTCGGCCATCTCGCCGACCAGCTCGTCGTTCTCCGGATCGAACAGGTACGCCAGCAGGTGCACGCTGTGGCCCTCGATGCGGCACGACAACTCGGCCCCAGGCAGCAAGATCATGCCCGTCGGCAGCGCCGCCGCAGCCTCCCGCTGGCCGGCCAGAGTGTCATGGTCGGTCAGCGCGATCACGTCGAGGCCCGCTTCGGCGCCCCGCCGGATCACGACGGCGGGCGGCTCGGTCCCGTCCGAAACGCTGCTATGAGTGTGCAGATCGGCGCGCACGTGCCGACACTAGCCGGGTAGCAGCGGCGACCGGGCACCGAACGGCAAGTCCAGGTCCTGGCCCGGATCACGCAGGTCGCGCAGCTGCAACGGCTCCAGCATGAGCAGGCCGGCGGATTCCGGCCAGAGCACCACCCAGAGCCAGTTACCGCTGACCTCGCCGGCGAACGCAGCCCGACCGCTGGTGTCGACATTCCACAGCGGGAACTCGTGATTGTTGTACTCCACCACCGCCGCCGACGGCCCGGCGGCGAACTGGGCTCCCGGGTCCGGGCCGTCCAGGCCGGCGAACCTGGCACCGAGGCCGACGGCAGGCTCCTCGGAGATGAGCATCATCTCGGCCGGCCCGCCGATCGGGTTCGGGCCAGAGAGCGCCACCGCGCAGCCCCGCGTTCCGGTCCGGTCGTCCCCGGCCGCGGCAAACCCGGTCACGATCCAGCCCGTTGGCAGCGGCCAGGGCAGCCAGACGGGCACCCGCGCACCGCGCAGCACGCCGTCAAGCCCTTCCCGCGACGGGCTCAGTGCCGATCGCAGCGGCAGCACCTCTCCGTGCTGGTCACAGTGGTAGGCGCTGGACCATACGCTCGGTTCGCGGACCGCAAAATCGCAGCGCGGACAACTGAGTGCAGGTCTCATCTCACTCAGAGTTATCCCCCGGATCGGTTACGTCAATTGCCTACCGTCAGGTAGCGCCGGTCCTCGGGTGATCTGCGATAGTTTGCGCTGTTCGGCATTTCACCTCTCATGGTCGCCAGTGCGCCCGGCTTCTGCTGGTATGCGAAGCCATGAGCGGTGAAATGTCAGGGCAAGCCATAATGACCGCATGACGCAGGACGCCGCGCCGGCCGGCGGGCCGGGTCCGGCACGCGTGCCGTGCGTCGGCGCTGTCGTCCGGGACGAGGCCGGGCGGCTGCTGATGATCTTGCGTGGCCATGACCCGGGCAAGGGCCTGTGGTCCATCCCCGGTGGCCGGATCGAACCGGGCGAGACACCGGAACACGCCGTGATCCGTGAGGTCCGGGAGGAGACCGGCCTGCTGGTCACCTGCGGCCCGCTGCTCGGGGCTGCGGAACTGCCCGGGCTCGGCGGAGCCGTCGTGGACATCCGCGACTACCGTGCGTTCCTGGTGCCGGGCTCGGCCACGGCAGTGGCCGGCGACGACGCCGCCGACGTGCGCTGGGTCAGCGATGACGAGGCAGCGGCGATGAACGAGCGCGGCGAGGTGACGGCCGGCCTGCTGGCGACGCTGCGGGCCTGGACGCATGCCGCCGACCCGGCTGATGCCAGCGAACGGGCCGATCCCTCCTAGCCTGCCCGGCCGGAACGGGCCAGCACGGCCGCCCTGGCCGCGATCGCCGAGCCGCGCGCCCCGGCCATGTCGAGATCAGGCACCAGCGCGATGGCCGACGCCCGGGCCTGCTCGTCCCGCAGCACGGTGTGCGCACGCACCCGGCCGAGGAACCAGTCGCGAAAGTGCGGCGCGGCCTCCACGACGCCGCCACCCAGCAGGTAGACGTGCGGGTCGGTGAAGTTCGCCGCGATCGTCAAGAGCCTGCCGATGGCCATGGCCTGCTGCTCGAAGATCTTCAGCGCCAGCGGGTCGCCCGACTCGCCGTAACCCCGGACGAGCTTGGCGGCGACGCCAGGCGGCTGGCGGGACAGTTCGTGGCCAGGGAACTGGGCCAGCCAGTATGGCAGCAGGTTCTTCTCGATCCCCGTTAGCGAGGCGACGCTCTCCGCGTCGCCGGTCAGCCCGCAGTTGCAGACGGGCATCGGCTGTCCAGGCCCGAGCAGGCCGTCCATGGGAATCCAGATGTGCCCGAGCTCGCCGGCCATGCCGGCTGCCCCGCGGATCACCTGACCAGACTCCACGACGCCGCCGCCGAGCCCGGTCCCCACGATCACCGACACCGACGAGCGCTGCCCGGCGGCCTGCTCGCCGAAGTGCGAGTGATGGGCGTACAGCGCAGCCGCGTTGGCATCGTTGTTGAACACGACAGGCACGCCCACGCGTGCCTCCAGAGCGCTGCGGACGTCGAACCCGCGCCACTCGGCGCCCGAGAAGTTCGTCGCGCCGCGGGAGGAAAGCACGCCGTCCGCGCTGACCGGGCCCGGTGTGTCCAGCCCGACGGCGCGGAGCAGACCGCGCGCGACCCCGGTGAGCTCCAGCACGTCATCGAGCGAGTGCGCCATGGCCTCGATCGCCTTGTCCGGCCCGTCCCGGACGAAGCTCGGGCTCTCCGCCATCTCCTCGACCAGAAACCGGCCAGCCGAATCCAGCACAGTCGCGTTGATCGTGGAGCCGCCGGTATCGAGCCCGGCCGCGACCCATCGGCCCGTATCTGTCATCAAGCTCCTCCCTGCGCCGCCGGAGCCTAGCTTGGCAGTTTGGCGTGATTGGCGTCTATCAAGCCGGCGCGGTGACGGCGTCGGCCGGGCCACCCGCCGATGCCCCGCGCCGCGGGTTGCCGACGGCATCCGCGACGCACACGCCGACTACGACCGCCGCCGCACAGCTACTGATGGCGAGCGCCGACACGTGCGGTACCAGCAGCCCAAGCAGGCCAAGCGCGACAACTGCGACCGACCGCGGCCAGTTCAGCTTTCGCCACACCACGAGCTTGAACGCGAGATGTCCGCCGATGAACAGCCCAGTTCCGCCGAGGACGAGCCAGGCTATCCACGGGACGCCCACGGCGTCCGGCGTAGCCAGGACCTCATCGTCGGCGGCCGCGACGACGACGATCCCAGCCACCATGATCGGATGGATGAAGTGATAAGCAGATCGGCCCAGCCGGCCGGGATCAGTCCAGGCCGCGACGATCCGGGCGCTGTCATGAGCGGTGCGGTCGAAATACACTCACCACAGCGCGGCGCTGCCGACGAACGCAGCCAGGAACGCGACGACGGTCGGCGCATGCTCCGGGCCAGGCCGCGCGAGCCGGTGGGCTAGCAGGTCGTAAAGCGTAGCCCGGTCACAACGATGGACTCGCCGATCGCGATGAGGATGAACGCCTGGCAGCGCTCGGCGAAGTGGCCGCCTTCGATGGTCCACTGCGTCGTCGGCGTCCGGCCGAGCCCCGGCACGTAGAACCCGACGAAGCCACCAAGCAGGTCGACTGCTACCGCGCCGAGCCAGAGCAGCGCCCGCGCCACGACGCCGGTTGTCACGCCGCCAAGGATCGCCAGTGTGCCGCTGACGCAGCACCAGGCCAGAATGCGCTCGAAGTTGACGGCTAGCTGGTTGCCGCGCAGTGCCCAGATCGCGAAGCCGCTGCGGCCAACCTGCAGCATTGCGTAGCTGCAGCCGACCAGCACGCCGCTGTCGGCGAAGGCCAGCGGAAGCGCCGCCGACATCGCCAGGCTCACCAGGGTCAGACCCAGGAGCAGCAGCCGGGTCGGCATGCGGTCCGGGTCCACCCAGTTGGTCAGCCACGTGGTGTAGGCCCACAGCTGCCACATCATGGCCAGCAGCAGCGCCGCCTCTAGCGCTCCGGCGAGCGTCCGGTGGTTGAGCAGGTAGTGCGACAGCTGAGTGACGGCGAATACGAAGACCAGGTCGAAAAACAGCTCAATGTACGTAACGCGCTGGTGGCCGGCTGCGCGGTCGCGCATGAGGTTCGCAGCCGGATGTCGCAGGGCGCCATGTCGCCGCGCCGACGGCTCTGCCACTCCCATCCTCCCCGGCCGGCCTAACCAGGCGGCTCGAACCGCCGGGTGCGGCGCAGCCCGGCCGCGCGGCCGCGCGCGGCGGTGACCAGGGCAAGCTTGCGCGTCGCCGCATCGATCATCTCGCCGTCCAGCATCGCCGCGCCGCGCCGCTGCACCGTGGTGTAGAACTCGTAGGCCTCGATGATGAGCTCGGCCCGGTCGTATTCGGCCTGGGACGGGGAGAACTCGGCGTTCACCACCTCGACCTGGCTCGGATGCAGCACCCACTTGCCGTCGAAGCCGATGGCCGCAGCGCTGGCCGCGCTGGCAGCCAGGCCGTCGAGGTCGGCGATCGCGGCGAACGGGCCGTCGATGGCCTGCAGCCCGTGCGATCGGGCGGCTGTCAGGATGCGCATGTGAACGTAGTGGAACGCGTCTGCCCCGGCGTAGCCGGCCGGTGGCGCGCCGACGGTCAGCGACCGCATGCCCATGCTCGCCATGAAGTCAGCCGGGCCGAAGATCAGCGCCTCCAGCCGGTCCGATGCCCCGGCGATCGCGTCCACGCTGGCCAACCCGGCCGCGTTCTCGATCTGAGCCTCGATCGCGATCCGGCCGCGCTCTAGGCCGACAGCCTGCTCGATCTGGCTCAGCAGCAGGTCCAACCAGACCACGTCGGCCGGGCCAGTCACCTTGGGCAGGATGACGGCGTCCAGGCTAGCCCCGGCCTGCTCAACTACCTCGACCACATCCCGGTACGCCCAGCCGGTGCGCACGTCGTTGACCCGGACCGCTCTGGTCTTGCCGCCCCAGCCCCCGCCGCCCAGCGCGGCGGCCACCACCGCGCGGCTGCGCTCCTTCTCCGCTGGCGCTACGGCGTCCTCAAGATCAAGGAAGAACTCGTCTACGGCAAGTTCGCGAGCTTTCTCGTGGAACCTCGGGTTGCTGCCGGGCACCGCGAGAGTTGTCCGCCTTGGCCGGTACGCGCCTGCCGTCACGCCGCCCGAGCATACGCGTCCGTACGGCGATGACCCGGGAACGGCGTGAAATGGAATGGATTGCTCAGCCGTAGCATGGAGCCATGGCAACAGATCCAGCGCCGACGACCGCCCGCCTCGCCCTGCCCACGCCAGAGCAGGTCGCACAGGCCCTCTCGGCCGTCAACGACCCCGAGATCCACCGACCCATCACCGAACTCGGCATGGTGAAGGGCATCGAGGTCACGCCCGGCGGCGTGGTCATCGTCGAGATCTGGCTGACGGTCGCTGGCTGCCCGCTGCGAGAGACGATCACCAGGGACGTGACTGCCGCGCTGAGCCGGCTGGGCGGGGTAACGGCGGTCCGGGTCGAGCTGGACGTCATGAGCGACGAACAGCGGCGAGAGCTGCAGACCAGGCTGCGCGGCGGTCAGCCGCAGAAGGACGTCCCGTTCGCCAAGCCAGGCTCGCTGACGAAGGTCTACGCGGTCGCGAGCGGTAAGGGCGGCGTCGGCAAGTCATCGGTCACGGTCAACCTGGCCGCAGCGCTGGCCGCTATGGGGCAGAAGGTCGGGTTGCTCGACGCCGATATCTACGGCCACTCGGTCCCGCGGATGCTCGGTGTCACCGAACGGCCGACCAAGGTCGAGGACATGATCATGCCGCCGACCGCGCACGGGGTGCGCGCCATCTCCAGCGGCATGCTGAAAAGAGGTAACGAGCCGCTTCCCATGCGCGGGCCGATTCTGCACAAGCTGCTCACCGACTTTCTCACCAGCGTCTACTGGGGCGACCTGGACATCCTTCTGCTCGACCTGCCGCCAGGCACCGGCGACATCGCCATCTCCACGGCGCATCTGGTGCCGGGCAGCGAGCTGATCGTGGTCACGACACCGCAGCTGGCCTCCTCCGAGGTAGCAGAACGGGCCGGCACGCTGGCGACACAGCTGCATCAGCGCATCGTGGGCGTGATCGAGAACATGTCTTACCTGCCCTGCCCGCACTGCGGCGAGCGGGTGGACGTCTTCGGTTCCGGGGGCGGGGCCGCTGTCGCCACCACGCTGACCCGGCTGACCGGGACGCCGGTGCCCCTCCTGGGTGAGGTCCCGATCGACACCAGGCTGCGCGAGGCAGGCGACACCGGCCAGCCGCTGGTGCTCTCCGATCCGGACTCGCCGGCGGCGCAGCAGCTACGCAAGATTGCTGAAGAACTGGCGGGACGGACCCGCAGCCTGGCCGGACGTCAGCTCGGGCTCAGTCCGGTCTAGGCTCAGGTGGCCTCGTCGTCATAAGGCGGCCGCTCGCCAGGCGCCAGGGCGACGGGCTGCAGCACCCGGCTCGCGGCGGTCGGTCCACCGCCGTTTGCGACACCGCCGTTTGCGACACCGCCGTTTGCGACACCGCCGTTTGCGACACCGCCGTTTGCGACACCGCCGTTTGCG
>Ga0187805_10000323_pt1 | contig 15307 bp, 17 predicted proteins | sample NC_wetland_sal_i_6_FD_132965 | JGI IMG/M metagenome (GOLD analysis project Ga0187805, IMG submission 132965) | Wetland sediment microbial communities from Neuse River Estuary, North Carolina, USA - Control_5 | ecosystem: Environmental > Aquatic > Freshwater > Wetlands > Sediment | place: USA...
CGTCCACTTCGCGCTGTAATCGTTCGCCTGACCTTCCATGTTCCAGTGCGTGGGGACCTGGTTCGGAAGGTGGGGATAGGCCAAAAGAATCGCCAGCAATGCCGCTGCGGTCAGGAGTGTCCCGATCAAATAGTACTTGGTTGTCATCGTGGTTTACCTCCGGTTTATTTACCTTCGCGTGGTTTACCGCCGCGCTTCTTGCGGCCGCCGATGCCGTCGTCACCGATCAAGTCCATGGCCCACGCCATCAGGTCTTGCACTACAGTTGTGTTCAGCCCATACCAAATCTGCTGGCCCTCGCGGCGGCTGGTGACCAGATCTGCATCCTTCAGTACCGCAAAGTGATGCGACATCGAAGGTTTCGTCATGTCGAACCGCTCGGCCAGATCTCCGGCGGTCATTTCGCCTTTGCGGAGCAGGCCGAGGATCTCCCGGCGAGTCGGATCGGCCAGCGCCTTGAATGCTTTATTGCTGCTCACGTTATGATTAGATGCCTATGTAATTAGACAGATACCTAAATATTATTGGCGTCGACCTGCTTGTCTGTCAAGACCTTCCTGAAGGCCTTTCACACCAGGTATCGGGCGCAGAAAGAGTTTGTGTAGATTTGCGCACAGGCACTTGAACCGATGGTCCGACATCGGTGTCAAGTTTATCCGGGAACGCCCTCGCTTGCTGCATGAAGAAAATCGCAACCGTAGAATATGGCACTCATAACACCCGGTGATGGTCAATGAGTGTAACCGCGATTTCTCGCCAACTTCGCAGGGAGACAGCGACGTTGCACTGCAAAAAGAAGCCGCCAAGACATCAGGCGGCCACTGCTCTTTGACTCCGAATTACTCGGAGCATCACCTCCTGTGCCCGACTTTCCTCATGGAATGCCCACGAGGTTCCTCTGCGTTTCGTACGCACCCATGTCGCAGCGCTTGTCAACTTTGTACTTGCCGGGGCGCGGCTCACCGCGTTGATCCGTCTTCAGCAGGTTGCCATTGCCGTCGGTGCAACCGTTCGGGTTGCCTGCGTCAATCGCCGGGCTGCCCTCACGCAGCGAGATCGTCTGTGTGGGGCCGCCGTGATTGCCGAACGTGCCGAGCTTGGGGTGGGTATCGTTCATATCGCCGGGGCCGGTGAAGTTGCAGGTGCCGTCGCTACTCAGGTTGTAGCCATTGGAGGTCATGGTGCCCCCGCAGTTTCCTCCGGAGTTGTTCGCGATAATGCTGTTCTGGAGGGTCACCGAGCCGCCATTTACCTGCTCGATGCCGCCGCCGGCATTCCCGCTGATGGTGCCGTTGCTGATGGTGAGCGTGACGTAGTTCAAGATGCCGCCGGCATTGCCGGTAACGGTGCTGTTGTTGATCGCCCCCGTGCCGCTGATGATTTCAATGGCGCTACCGCGTGTGCCGCTATTCCCGCTGATGGTGCTTTTCTTGATCGTCGTCACGGTGCTGGTCGAACCGCAGCAACCGCTGAAGATGGCACCGCCATCAGTGGCTTTATTCCCGCTGATGGTGCTTTTTTTGATCGTCAGCGCACCCCAATTCAAAATGGCACCGCCTTCTCCGTACTGATAGGAAAGGGTGCTCCCTGTGATGGTGCTGTTGTTGATCGTCAGCGTGACGAAGTTTTCGATCCCGCCGCCGCCGTAGTTGGCGCTATTGGCGGTGATAGCACTGTTGTTGACGGTCAGCGTTCCGAAGTTGATGATGCCGCCGCCGTAGGTCTGGTTATAGCCGTTGCGGATGGTCAGCCCTGAAAGAATAACTTGGGCCTCCCCAATTGAGAGCACAGTACCGACGCCTCCGCCGTCAACAATCGTCGTCGCGGCACCGGAGCCGATAATTTTCAGGCTGATGCCAATCGTGAGATTCTCCGTGTAGGTCGCTGGGGCGACCATGATCGAATCCCCCGACGAAGCCAGCGAGATGGCGTGCCCGATGGTCTTGCAGGCGGTCTGGGGCGACAGGCAGTTGTTGTTGTCATTGCCGTTCACGCCATCGACGTACCATGTGTTGCTGGCCAGCGCGGCCGGAACCAGCACCAGAAACAAGGCCATAGGCAGCAATTTGGGTAGCTTCGATGTAATTCTTCTAAGCGATTTCATAGGCTTTCTCCTCTTCGGAAATCTGAAACTCGCCTGAGGGTGCTGCGTCCCAGGGTGGGAAGCGCTCTTCGGGAGGCGAGCATAAGCGCTGCGCCGAGAACGGCGCTAAGTACACACTTACGGCAAATTGTTATTTCTTTAGCTTTTTAGTCTGGCGGAGCATCGATGTCAGTGACAGGAGTCACCGGTACTGTTTATATCAGGCGATTTCAGTGCGCCGTGACGTAAACAGGCCATTGCACGTTTTGACCGCCCGGTCAATGAGTGCTATGGCGATGTTACAACAGTTAGCACTAGCGCACTGTTGAACAGGCCAATCCCAACTCTCGAATTCTGGCGTCAATGACGCGACACGGTTGCGACCGGCTGGAACCCTTTGAGGCTTAAGTCGGGGCACAACGTCTTCAGAGCGGGACGTTTGGCTGAGCCTGCTTCTCGCGAACCATATTTCAGCCGAAAAGCGTCCACAGTGAAGTCGAATTGTTCGACATAAACGTCTCCGTCTACGACGACCGGGGAGGATCGCAATGCGCCCCCGATGGTATAGCTCCATAGCGGCGATCCGGTCTTGGCCTCTACCGCGTATAGGTTGCCGTCGTCAGATCCCACATAAACAACTCCGTTTGCCACAGCCGCTGAGGATTCCACATAACCGTAAGCGGAGCGACCCCACAGGAGTGCGCCAGTGGCCGCGTCTAGCGCGTTCAAGTTACGAGAGCCGATGTAAACCACCCCATTTGCCAAGGCGGGCGTAGCGTCTATACTCGCGCCAGTAGCATAGATCCATAGGACGGCACCGGTGTCGGCGTTAAGAGCGTACACGTTGCCGTCAAATCCGCCGAAATAAACTCGCCCATCCGCGACAGTGGGCGAGCTCTGTACCTGGTTGCCAGGGACGAAGCTCCAGAGTAGCGTACCCGTGTGCGCGTTAAGCGCATACACGCCAATGTCTATCGTGCTGAGATAGACCACCCCATTCGCCACGCTGGCGGAACTCCAGATCCAGTCGCCAGTGTCATAGCTCCAAAGCAACGTCCCGGTCTGGGCGTTAATTGCATAGACGTTGCCGTTCCAGGAACCGATATACACCACACCGTCTGAAACAGTGGGCGCGGAGTAGAACACCGCGCTAGTGGCGAACGCCCACAGCAGTGCCCCGGTACGCGCGTTCAATGCATATAAGCTACCGTCGTATGACCCTGCATAGGCCACTCCATTTGCAACAGCCGGTGTAGAGTTAAATATGCCGGCGAAATAGCTCCACAACTTGCCGCCATTTCTGGCATCAAGGGCGTATAGGTTCCCGTCGGTGCAACTCACATAAACGATCCCGCCTGCGACAGTCGGCGAGGAGTACAGAACGTTGCCAGTCGTATAGGTCCACTTCAGACCTAGGTTCCCAACATTCTTCGTGTTCAGCACGTTCTCATATGGGTTTAGTCGGGTGCCGTCAGCGTCGAAGTGGAACTGCGGCCAATTGGCTTGCACCAGAAAAGGTTTCTGTGCACCCTTATCGTTATTCCGCTCTAGCGCCGTTACCCAATGTTGGCCCGGATACGCACTGCGCGGCGCATGAATTTCTGTGTTCTTGAATTCTCCTCGTCCGTTGGTGACCACCAGCGCCTTATCCTTGGTGTCGAAATAGATGTCCACACCTACGTTCGCCTCAAAACCACTTCCCGAAACCAGAATTTTGCTGGTCGGCGGCCCAACTTTCTTCGAGAGAGTGATGGAAGGCGAAGCGCTGCAGACGGCGGGGAACAGCAAAGCTGCGGCAAGGAGCAAGATAAAGAACCCGGTTGGACAGAAAGGGGTTCTAGGCGGATGCGAGGTTGGTTTCATGCGTGCCTCCAGCCGAACGCGACCATTTTAGACCCACTACCGGGACTTTCTGTGATGGGACTCACAATCCGCTGGTCGGAATCGCAGTCTGCAAAATCTGTAACTTCTGCAATCGCATTATAAGAGGGCGCCCCTTTTGGAGTAGGTTGTCATCGTTGGCAGGTTCACCTACGAAAGGAGCACCCTCGATGAGCAGCGAAAAGTATATTGGGCTGGACGTTCATCAAGCAACGATCTCAGTCGCGGTGGTGGATTCCGAAGGGAAGTTAATCATGGAATCCATTCTGGAAACAAAAGCCTCGACCATTCTCGAGTTCTTGGCCGGTCTGCGTGGAACTTTATGGGTAACCTTCGAAGAAGGGACCTGGGCCGCGTGGTTATACGATCTGCTCAAGCCGCGTGTGGCCCACTTGATCGTGTGCAATCCGCGCAAGAACGCGCTGCTCAAACATGGCAACAAGAGCGACCAGATTGATGCACGCAAACTCGCCGACCTGTTGCGGCTCAATGATCTCGAGCCGGTTTACCACGGCGAGACTGGGGTGCGCATGCTGCGGGAGCTCGCCCGCAGTTATCTGACCCGACGAGGGTGCCTTGGCCCCCCGGTTTTGAAGATCACATAGCGTGTTCTGACGCGTTATGAAAATTCTCTACTTTACATGATTCTTCAACCGCTTACCAGAACCGAGTTCTGCTACGTTCTGATCGATTTCGCCCCGTTCTGAACATGGGACTATCACGTTCTTATCGCAGCAGGTACCAGGCGTCCTCGTTGCACCGTTATGATCCAACTTGCCGCGTTTTGAGCATGGAACTAGTACAGTTTTACTACAGCGAGGTTGAGGTGTGGTTTCAATTGTGACGGCGGGAGCCGATATCGAACGCTCCACAAATTACTGCTTGCGCGCGAGATGATACACCATGTCCGTGTCCTTTCCATTCTTCCGCCACGTCCAGCGTTCCGTGATGTGATCCTTGTCTTCAAAGTCCAGTACCATCTTGTGCTCATGCCCAACCGCGATGCTGGGGAGATTGCCAGCGCTCAGGAAAGAGAAGGTCAACTGCTTTATGTCCCCGGAGGATGGCACCGCGCGCATATGCGGTTGATTGTTGGTGGGGCAATAGTGCAGCAAAGAAATTCCGTTACCGTCGACGCTGTAAAGTGTAAGCATCTCCTCCATGCCAGAGGCATCGAGCGTCTCCATCACGACCGTGTTCGAGATGGCTGACTTGAAATTGCTCTTCACTTCCTCACCCTGCTCGTCTTTCCCCACCCAATCACCCGCGAGACTCGCTACCTTCTTATAGGCTTCTGGAGCGAAGTTCGACTGCTTTTGTGCGGTGATTGAGATCGTAAGCACGATGAAGGCGCACAGAACGCGAAGGGTATGCCGAATCATTGTCAGAGTCTCCCTTCCTCCAGCCTGGCTGCCGTTCGCATGGCATCACAAATCATAAGCGTTTCGAGGAGCCCACACTCTGGTAGACGCTGGGCGCACAACTTTAGTTAGCGGAGGTAAATTCCCTTCAACTGAGCGAGTTTGATAGAGCGCTCGCTGCAGCGATAGACCGTCGATTTGCCTAGACGGAGGGCTGGTCTGATGGCGCAGGCATGGGTTGGCCCAAGACTTGAGCAGATATCGAATCTCTGTCCCGGTAGAGCAGAACCACGATCTGGATGAGCAGGATCGCGGCGAGAGCGAAAAAGCTCCACACATAGAGCTGCGCTATCGCAGGCCAGGCGGTGGTTAGAGGCTTGAAATCGATATACGCGATCGCCGCGGTGACCAGAAGAACGAGAGTGGCCGCCATGGTTCCCAAGCCCGGGATCTCTGCGAAACGACCCACCAGGTAGGCACGAAGCTCGATTGCGAACCGAACCAGGACCGAGAGCAGCATCGCATCGATCACGACCAACGTGCCGCCTAGGACGGTCATCTTGTCTTCCACCATCCATCCGGCGTCCCGAAACATGGGTAGACTCTGGGCGATCAAGCGGACGATCACAAGACCAACCACGCCAATAACTAAGTTCGCAATTACCCGCGCAAATGGCCCGCGCAATTTCGATTTGAGAGACATTTTCATAGCTCTCGCCGATTATTTCGAATGTTATCTTCCGCCGAGTGGGATTGAATGTAAAGAACCGAGCGGCCATGTACGCTCGTACCGCGGTATGTGGTTCAGCTTTTGCAGAATGCTCGCTTTCCGAATGGGTGTTAGAAAGCCTCCACAAAATCGGTCGCTCCCGAGCCGCATAGTCAAGGAGTGGTATGGCGATTTCTCGCCAAGGACGAACGGACAACGTAGCGTTGGAGTAAGGCTATTTCCTTCCGAGCGCCAACCTGCCGAGGGTGACAGGTTGCACTGTGACCGCATCTGTCCCTTGGGTCTTGCCTGCAATGATGGCTTTGTTCGGGATGGTCTCGTAGGCGTACCCAGTCAGCAGCGCTTTGACCGGTTTATTGGGCGAAATATGTCCGATCCGCGCCCATCCGTAGTGAACCTTGCCCTTAATCACGAATCTCACCCCAAGATAGGCCTGTCCCTTGACGTTGAGCCAGGGCCCATACTTCCAGTACGACGTGCAGTCGGGATTGGAGAAGACTCGAAACATTCCGGCGGCGTTCAGTCGGTTATTGAAGCCGCGACTCGGTCCTACTCTCTTCCCCTTGGGCAGAGCCGCCGCGCAGAGGACACCACCACTCAGGACAGAATATATTTGGTTCTGAGATTGGGTTTTTGTGGTCCACCTTACGCTCAGCGCGCGAGTGAAACCTGAAGTCCGGTTGCTGGAAGCCAGGAGAAGCTGGAAATCATTTACGCCGTCATGGTTGAGATCGAGGTAGAAATTCTTGTTGATGGGAAGCCATTTGTGCGCCGGAGTGTAAACAACTTTAGCTTCGGCGGACTGGCCCAGAGCCAGCAGGCCTACGCCTGCCGTGCTGGCCGCCAGAGCATACGAGTTGAGCTGGCGATGCAGTGATTCGGAAAGCTTCGAGGGTTGCCTTGATGTGCGCTTCATAGGTACTTCTTGGGCGGGTGTTCATTATCCGCCACCTCGAATTGGTGTGCAAGGGGGCTTTCTCAAGTGACGAGATCAGGCGATTACGCTCATTGAGAATTGGAATGAGGTTTTTCCGCACACCGAAGGTGTTGCAGGGCGATGGGCGCATCTGCTATCCATGTGCGGTGTATGGAAGAGATCACGAAAGATGCCGTCCGCGAAATTGAGCAGATTCATTCGAGCTGGATCGAGTTCGAGGTCGCTGGACAAGGTCAGAGTTTGATAGCGTTGTGCGCTGATGACATTGAGTTGTGGCCGCCTGACGCGCATCCTCTCATTGGACGCTCTGCGGTTTCGGCAGAGATGGCGCGAGCGACAACGAGGATTCACTGCATTGAGATTACCGATCGTCGTATTCGAGGTTCAAACGAAATTGCTTACTTGACGGCCAGCTACAAAACCACGTTTTCCTCGGCGGAAGACTCCACTCCTAAACAAGCCCTCGGAAGCCATCTGTGGATCCTGCGAAAGCAGGCCGGTACGTGGGTTATTACCCTCGTGAGCTGGTCACTGCGGGCTCGATAAGATCGACCATCCAAAGGGCTCACAACCTCGTCAATGAGTGCTATCGAGATTTGGCCTCTGAGCCCGAGTGAGAAGCTTCTGCATGACGGTAAGTGATTGAATACGAGTGAGGGCGGCGAGAACGATTCATTTGCTAAACCGTTGTACGGGGTAACATGTGTAGGCAGGGTCCGAATCCTGCCGGGAGCCTACAGCCACGCGGACAATTGGCGGACAGCAACGGGCAAGGCATTGTGCGGCGCAGAGTTGTGGCGGCACGTTGGGTTCAACATCCAAGGTGCGGGGTTGCCAGTTGTCGTCCAGGGTCGGATTACTACCGCTTTGCTCGTCATCCGACCAATATCCGCGACCGGTAGTCTAGATTGCTGGTGTGTTTGCGTCGAAAACAAAAGTTGCCGCCAGAGGTAAACCGCGCATTGATACTACCGAATTCAAGTGCATCTTGTGTGTCGGCGTCAGTCCTTCAGTTTCTGGTTCTCTGTTTGCGCCCGCTTGAGCAACGACAGGTCGGGGTCTGCCTGCTTCCACAGTGACAGGAAGTCCTGGTATGACCGCCGCGCCGCTGGCTTGTCTCCACTCATGGCGTGCGCGCGGGCCAACTGCAATTGCGCCATCGCCGCGATGGGAGCATTCTGCCCAAGCCCGCGATGCCCCAGCATCTTCTTGAACTGCGCAGCAGCGTCTTCCCCATGTCCGGCTTTCAAATAGGCCATGCCGCGGACATACACCGGCACCATCACACTGACGTTTTCGATGCCCAGCTCGTAGGGAGTGGCGGCGTCCAGCAACGCGATAGCCTGCTTCGCATCGCCTCGGTGCAGGGCCAGCGTTGCCCTAATCGACGGCAGCCAATAGCTCTGGATGATGGTGTCCAACGGTAACTCCGCGTTCAACTGTTCGGCGATCTTCTGCGCCTGCGCGGCCTCACCCAGCTCCGCCAGAGTCAGCGCCGCCGCAATGCGAACGTCCCGACCGGGCGAAAGGGCCAGCGCCTCGTTCGCCAGTTGGCGCGCCCCGGCGGCGTTGCCGAACAATGCCTCCCGGTAGGCTCCGCTGGCCAGCCACAGGGCGGCGCTTTCGGTGGCTCCGTTGCGCTTGGCCGCCGCCACCGCGCGCTGCGTCGCCTCCCGTGCCTGTTTCAGCTGTCCGTAATACGCGTCGGTGTCGGCCTGCTGCGCCAGCAGCGGGGCCTCGGCGCTGGGGTTGCCCGAGGCCGACTCGATCTGCCGCCGCATCTCCGCTTCGTCGTTCTGCAGAAAGGCGATGCCGTAGCGCATCTCGCGCAGGTATTCGTTGTCGAACTCGTGTTGCATCGCCTGGTCATAGATGGCCTTGGCTTCGTCCACCCGGTCCAGCGCCAGATAGGCGCTGATCAGGTCGGCGTAGCCCGTGACCCTGGTGGGCGCAACTTCTATGGCGGCGCGCGATTCCTCGGCGGCCTTTTCGAACTCGCCCGTGACCTCGTAGTTCAACGACAGGTTGACGTGCGGGGCCACATCCGCCGGGTATTCCTGCGCCCACTGCTTGTACACCTGGTCGGCCTTTTCCAGTTCTCCGGTTGCGAAACTGTAATACGCCGCCTCGATGTAGAACCGCTCGCGCTCGCTCACCCGCTCGCGCAGTTCGAATGCCTTGCGGAAGCTTTCGCTGGCCGCCGTGCTCTCTCGCAGGTTGTACTGCGCCATGCCCAGCGAGGCATAGGCGCGGGCGAAGTTAGGGTCCAGCGCAATCGCTTGCCGATGGTAGGGGACCGACTCTGCATCTCCCTTCACCGCCTGCATGGATCGGCCGATGGAGTAGGCCTTCAGCGCCTCCAGCGACGACGTCGTCACCTCATCCAGCGGCTTATTGAAACGTCTGACCGAGATCAGCGATTCGCCCAGCTTCTCGCGCAGACCGTTGCCGGCCTCGCCCAATTGCTTGAGCACGCTGTCGCGGTTTGGGGCTTCCGCCTCCGTGCTGGCCAGGGTGTCTCCGGTTTCACAGTTCACCGCTTTCAGCCCAATCAGGTAGTGGCTTCCCACACCGCCGATCGAGCCTTCCAGCAGCGCCTTGCTGTTGTTGCGCAGGCACACTTCTCGGGCAAGGTCTTTCGTCAGACGCTCGCCAGGCTGGCGATTCATCAACTTCAAGGTCGCGGTCACGCGGGAATCCGGCAGGACATTCAAAAACGGCGACTGCTCCAACTGAATGGAGAGCGCCTGTTTCAGGGTTCCGTCAAACACGCTTTCGCCTGTGGTGTTGGTGAAATCGGAGAGAACGATTGTGTCCTTGTCAGCCAGGGGTCTTGTTTGATGCGAACGATAGTAAAACCCCGCCGCTATAAGGGTCACGACCAGCAGGACTCCCGCTGGCACAACAAACTTCCCGAGATTCCCCTTCGGAGCGGCAGATGTTTCTTGCACGACCACTACCTTGCCCGAACTTGCTGTGAGGCTACGGCCGATTTCTGTGTCGCGTTTCATTCGCTGCAGGTCGGCGCGAATGTCTGCGGCATGTTGGTAGCGCAGGTTGCGGTCTTTCTCCAGCGCCTTGTTAATCAGCGATTCGACTTCCCCCGGAATCTGGGGATTGAGCTGCGATGTCGGTGTCGGGTTCTGGTGCAGGATCGCACCGCAGATCTCCCCGGAACTTGAGCCTTCGAACGGGATCCTTCCCGTCGCCATCTCATACAGCACCGCTCCGAAAGAGAATAGGTCGGTGCGCGCATCTAATTCCTTTGCTCGCACCTGCTCTGGCGACATGTAGGCCACCGTACCCACCATCGCTCCCGGGCTTGTCAGGTATGCCGCCCCGGAGTCGATTGACATCGTTCTTAGGCTGTCGCTGCTGCTGCCCGCTGTCGCCCGTGTGGGTAACTTCGCCAGCCCGAAGTCAAGAATCTTGGCGTGGCCACGCTTGGTGATGAAGATGTTCGCGGGTTTGATGTCCCGATGGACGATGCCAGCAGCATGAGCGGCGTCGAGCGCGTCAGCAATGTCGATGGCGATGGGAAGAAGCCGCTCAGATTCTAGCGGACGTCCTGCGATCAGGTGCTTCAGCGTCACTCCATCGAGGAACTCCATGACCATGAAGGCGCGGCCGTCCTCGTCGCCGATGTCGTAAACGGTGCAGATGTTGGGATGGTTCAGCGCCGAGGCAGCGCGGGCTTCGCGCCGGAAGCGCTCCAGCGCTTGCGGATCGCGGGCAACGTCTTCGGGCAGGAACTTTAGGGCGACAAAGCGGCCCAGGCGGGCGTCCTCGGCCTTGTAGACGACGCCCATGCCGCCGCCGCCGAGTTTGTCAACGATTCGGTAGTGGGAGATCGTCTGGCCGATCATTCGGGAGATGCCTGGCTTTCGGGTCGCTTCATCTTACGGACGCGGTAGCGGCACGTCAACGAATGGCGGGGAGGAGGGAAGGACACGGGGGCCATAGGTCAAGCGAAACCTATGGGTCACTGGTTTCCTGGGAGGAGTTTAACCCAGTGCCTGGATCGTCGCCTAGCCTTACCTTGGGATTACTTCCCGCTTGCCCGTTACTCGCCCATCAAATTCTCTCGATCCGCAGCTCATCGAGGTCTTTCCTTCGGAAAACGAGACCCGTCGGCCGTCATTTGATCTCCGGTGGCGAACCGTGAAACTGGTGCCGGGCTTGGACCTTTCAAGACTGAGGGCTCGCCCCCTCCGTGATTTTCGTGAAGGTGGCGAAGTTTATTTGGTTGACAATAAATATTTACTTATATAAGGTATACCTTATGAGTACTCTTGACGCCGCGTTCGCAGCTTTGGCTGACCCGACGCGCCGGGCGATTCTTGCGCGCCTTGCCAAAGGGGAAGCCACTGTCAATGAGTTGGCGGAGCCATTCGAGATGACGCAACCCGCAATCTCCCAGCACCTGAAGGTGCTCGAAGAGGCGGGACTTATCGTTTGCCGGGTCGAGGGTACGAAGCGCCCTCGGCGTCTCGCAAAGGCGGGTATTGAAGAGACGGACCAATGGCTGGCGATGCTGCGGAAAGCCCTTGAGAAAAACTACGACCGTCTGGACGAAGTACTGGCCGGGATGGAAACACACAAGAAAGAAGAAAAACGATGAGCAAGATGACGATGAAGACCGAAGGTGATAAGCAGGTGATAGTGAACACGGCGCTTTGCCGCACCACCAGAAGCCGTATACCGCGCCCATACCGATCCGCAGCTGATCCAGAAATGGCTGCTCGGTCCTGAAGGTTGGACGATGCCCGTCTGCATCAATGAAGCGATGCCGGGCGGCAAGATCTGGTACGAGTGGACGAATGGCAAAGGCGGCGGATTCCATCTGACCGGCGAATTCCTGGAACTTGAGCCTTATAGCAGGATCGTTCATGTGGAACGGATGCACCTGCCAGACCCTACGCCCGACAACCATATTGAAACCAGATTCGATCCAGACGGCACGGGAACGTTGATGACAATGCGAATGACGCTGCCGGACGCTAAGACACGAGCGGCGATGCTTGCGACAGGAATGGAACGCGGAATGGAGGCGAGCTACGCGCGCCTGGAAGGGATGTTCTAGTTGCTCGAATGACTGCTCTGGAGGACGATATGAACAATGCGGCGACAAGATCACTTGTATCGATGAGGAATCCGTCTCAGGTCGCGGAGTTGGCACGTTGGTTCGCCATTTTCGCGACTGGTGCGACGATCTTTCTGCTGCTTATCCTGCATGTGTTGAGTCCCGAATTTTCGCCGTCATGGCGCGTGGTGAGCGAATATGCATTCGGTCGCTATGCCTGGGTGCTGTCGCTGATGTTTTTATCCTGGGGCATCGGCTCATGGGCATTGGTGGTCACCATCTGGTCCCAGATACACTCCAATTCCGGAAGGGTGGGCCTGTGGTTCCTGATCATCGCTGGAGTTGGCGAGGCGATGGCTTCCGTCTTTGACATCCAGCATCCCATAGGGCATGGGATCGCAGGCCTGTTCGGCGTTATCGGCTTCCCCATTGCAGCCTTGCTGCTGAGCGCTGCTCTAGGCCGCAACGAAACCTGGCGCGCGGCACGAAAACCGCTCCTCTGGATCGCGAATTTGAGCTGGATCAGTGTGGTCCTCCTCGTGGCGACACTGGCAATCATGACGATGCAAATGGCGCGGATCAATGGAGGCCATTTGCCTCAACATGCGCCGAAATCGCTGCCGCCCGGAGTGCTTGCACTGGATGGCTGGGCGGACCGCCTGATCGTGCTGTCCAACTGTGCGTGGGTACTCGTTGCGGCGTGGCATGCAATTCCGGCGCGTCGCAAGCATACAGACACAGATTGTCATGCTTGAGGCGAGTATGGAACGTGGAATAGAAGCGAGCCATGAGCGACTGGAAAGGATGGTCTAGCCCGTTTAGGAGAATAGCTATGACGAGCGCAACGCTAGAAGGGACGTCGGGAGCGATTTCAACCACTGCAGCACGGCTCGCGATGGGGGCGATCATTACCTATCAGATCCTCCTGATCGTGCTGATCTTTCTCAGACCTGACCTGGAGCCTTCCTGGCACACCATCAGCGAGTGGGCGATCGGGCCCTAACCTGGAGCCTTCCTGGCACACCATCAGCGAGTGGGCGATCGGGCCCTACGGCTGGGTGATGACAGGGGGATTTCTCATCTCCGCAGTGAGCTACGCGTCCCGGTTCGTGATGCTGAGCTCACAACTGCACGGTACCATGGGCCGCATCGGACTCGGTATCCTCCTGATCTGTGTGATTGGCGCCACTGGTGTGGGCCTCTTCACGAACGGAACGCTGCTTACGAAATCACCGGGACGCCTTACTAGTGGTCCATGCTGGAGGTGAAGATCTTGCGATTGAAATCAGCTCGTATAACTTCCATCCTCGCGCTTCTCGCCTGTGCGTCCCTCGTCTCAGCCCAGTCCACTGCCGCTGTGAAGCCCGCTACCGCACCGCCCGCAGCCGCACCGCCGCTTGCGGACCGAAATCGCGCCGTCGCGCTCCGTGTCTTTGAGGAGATTTTCAATCAGCGCCGCCCAGAGGTCGCGGCGGAGATCTACTCGCCCTACTTCCGTAACCACGGCATCCACAACGATGCCTCGCTCGAGGTCGATCAAGGTTGGGCGCGCGGTGAACTCCAGGCCTTCCCCGACCTCCACATGACAGTCGTAAAAACCGTTGCCGAGAACGACCTCGTCACCACCCTCTGGATCTTCCGCGGTACCCACGCCGGGAACGGGTACGGCGGTTTTCCCCCTACGGGCACCTACATGGAGTTCCGCGGCATCACCATCTTTCGCGTTGTCGACGGCCGCATCGTAGAAGAGTGGACAACCTTCAACAGTTGGAGCGCTTATTCCCAGGCTCTTCAGCATCTGCGCTGGTGGATCATCGCCGCCGTGTGCCTATTACTGCTCGCCTGGCTCTACATCGGCCACCTCGTCTTCAAGTGGCTCGGGCGCAGCCGCAAACCGGTACCTGGGGGATGATTGGCGGGCGTTCCTGCCATGCATTCCTGGGCGATGAGCGCGCACAATCCTACATCGTGCGGCCAGGGTTGGGAGAGTCCTGGCGCAAAATCTCGATTACGCTCAAAATCCCCATCGGTAGGGCGAACAGACGGCGCAAACTTGTGCAAACGCCTGGTTACATCAACTGAGCCATCCTTTCTCAACGCCCCGTGGTCATTGCCAATGGAATTTTCCCAGGTACAGACACTGCCGCCTCAAGCCTGAGTAACAAGCACGAGGCGGCAAGACGCGGAGATATTACTGCTTGGTGGTCGCTTTGAAACCGACGTTGGCGCCCGAGGACGGCGAATAACGTCCTACGATTTCTAGCTTGTCATTGAGGCCATCGCACCGGGTGCTGTTGTCAGCCTTCGGATCGACGACATTGTGGTACTTGCCGCCGTGATACAGGAAACCAACGGCTTGACTACTGGAATTGAAGTAGGTGCCGGCGATGTCGCCCTTATTGTTTAGGGCGTTGGTATAGGTGCCGCCTGTGCCTGCGTTGGGGTCGCTGATTGGCTTGAAAGTCTTGCCGTTGTAAAGGAAAGAGCTGGTACCGCCGGTCGAGTTAACGGCCTGCACGACGATCTCGCCTGCATTGTTGATTCCGTCGGCGACGGCACTGGTGTCCCCTTTGACGTCGATGCTCGTGTACTTGCTCCCTCTCTTTACAAAGCCATGCTGGGCGCCGGCGGTGTCCCAATACTGGCCCACAACGTCATCCTTGTCATTGATTCCCCACGCCTCGGTTTGAAGTGACTTCGGGAAGCTGATGGGGGTGAATTTCCCTTTGGACCAGGTAAACGCGATGTATCCGCCGGCGGTACCGATGCACGAGCCAGACAATGTGCCAGCTGAATTGATGCCGTAGAAAAAAATGCCCGACGAACAATTCTTATTGTCGATCGTGGTTAGCTTCTTCCCGGCGAGGGTAAAGCCATGCTGAACGCCCGCGGAGTCGATATAGTCCCCGGTTATGACTCCAGCGTTGTTGACTCCGTAAGAATCGGTCTCCATCGCGGTCTTGGTAGCTACGACATTGGAAAATGTGAAGGTTAACGTTGGCGCTGCCGCGATACCCAAGGCGACGAAGGTCAGAACTAGCAATACACCCAAAATGGATCTTTTCACTGGTTTCTCCTCCTACTATTGAGGATTGCATAATATAGTTACAACGGAAATAGCTCGGCCTGCCGCCAGAAGGCAATCACCAGCGTGGGTCGCTTCCGCATGCGGCGCAGGGCCTTGCGGGCGTAGTGGCTTAACTGGCCAAAGTTCTGCGGGCAGAAATTCGGC
>Ga0187805_10000325_pt1 | contig 15258 bp, 16 predicted proteins | sample NC_wetland_sal_i_6_FD_132965 | JGI IMG/M metagenome (GOLD analysis project Ga0187805, IMG submission 132965) | Wetland sediment microbial communities from Neuse River Estuary, North Carolina, USA - Control_5 | ecosystem: Environmental > Aquatic > Freshwater > Wetlands > Sediment | place: USA...
CCTAGAGTTCACACATGGACGATTGTTCAATCGCGGGACGGACTGAACGACTCCGCCGAGAGATTGAACTGATCCAGCAAGAGGAGCGACGCTACCGCAATAACAGAAGCCATTCACTAGCTGAGAATGCAGAGCATGAGAAGCGGGAGTTTCGAGTCCTTGCGATCCGTGAAGAACTTAGAGCGCTTGTCGAAAAAGCAAAGGAACAATCAAGCCACGGATCTGTCTGGTACAGTTGACTTCGTCTTCTTATCTCTTCGACTCTTCACACTCATGCCCATCAACTTGCGCCCCAGGCCGCCCCAACAAGTTCGCTGGCAAGCGCGGTTGGAGTGAAAAACTTGCGCTGACACTTCGTGCAAGACGCCATCGCCGGAACTTCGCCCTCGTAGCGGACGATGACGAGGCGGCGATTTTCCGTTTGCCCGCCTGGGCTGCAGATTTGGGGGAAGGCACAAATGAGATTCAAACTGCTTCGCGACTGTGCCGAATTTCACCCCGTCTGGGAATGTGTAACTTAGTTGGCAGTCTCGGCACTGCAGGAAGCGGCCCACCGGAGACATGATGATACCGATGCGATGAGGAGGAGGAGGAGAACTGCTGGCTGACATTGCATGTTCCAACTCTCCACGTGCAAGCCCATCATACGCTCTTATTTTTTCGGACTCCGCATTCAAAGCTGGGCGCGAAGAAGCCCGCCCCGCCATTGACCCCCGTCTCAACCTTCGCCTGGTCGGATAGACCGGGGTCGGCAGCCAAGCGGCCGATAAAAACGGGCCAGGCAAAACCCGGCAGGAATCCGCGCGGATTAACTTGACGGCTGTTAGGCATTCTGGACTGGCGGCACAGCAGAGACGAAGGGACCTTTGAAGGGTCACCGCCTTTTCTTACTTGCCTGCCGCCAGCCGACACACAGTATGACGGCGCAGTCCCCCGTGGAATGGCCCGAGGGTGCTATTTGAACCGCAGGCGATTTTGCGGCAGGTTGAGATTGTTCGCACCACCAACCTAGCGAAAAGGAAGGCGGTCCGACATGCGGATTAGACCCCGCTCCTTTAGAGAAGGCCTCTCATTTGTCGGGATACGGCCCGTTGCTGTCGGAGTTTTCGCTGGATTCGGCTGGAGCTGCTCTAAAGTCGAAAATTGCCCCTCCGGTGGCCGCATTGTCGTTGAACTTATTGCCGGCAGACCTTGCCGAGCACAGAATCGCAGCTCCGGAAGCAACAGAACCCAGGATCCGATTGTGTTCAATCACATTGTTCTTGCTCGGCGCGCCCGGTCCGATCAACATCTGGTGAGAGTTCCGTTCGTGCAAAGTATTATTGTTCTTGAGAATATTCCCGGCGATGATGCTGTCGGAAATATCAAGCGACATTCCACTGAGACCGTTATCTACAAAAGTATTGTCCGTCAGCGTCCATCCCAGTCCATCTGCATAGGTCCCGGTGCGGTCGTTGAAGTTGCTAGTGTTTCCGGAAACAATGGATGAGGCTCTCTGCAAATTCAGGTGCGGATAATTTTCAGACAAATCAAGTCCGTCGTAATGATTGTGTTGTGTTTCATTTCCAATCACCTCCACGTCTTTATCGTAGGTTCCGTCGCCTTGGGTGGAATAGTTCTTCAGTCCGCTCTCGCCATTATTTTCTGTCTGGTTGTGAAGAACAGAGACGTTTTCAGAAGCGGCCCAAGCGATTCCGTTATAACTGGCGTATCGCACATGGTTGTCGTGGATTGTGTCTTGCTTGTTCATTCGGCCATCATGAGGCGTGTGCCACAGAGCGATGCCCGCCACGAAATTCTTGCCAGCCCGGAAATCACACAGTGCGACCTCGGAGAACTGCACGTCAAATAGCAGAACGGAAATCAGGTCTCCCGTAATCCGGTAGACGTGGGTCGCATCGGAAGCCGCAAGGATTGCCGGCCCTATTTGTTGTGCTTGCTGTTGCTTCGACACCCTGGACCAAACATCTAAGTCCTCCGATTTAGGCTGATAGCCGATGCCATCGCCAATGCGGTCCAGCGCGACCGGCGTGCCTACATAAGGTGTTGGGAAGTCTCTGGGCGCGACCGGAGTGAGTTTGGTGGCTGCCTGCATGCGGAAGTTGTTGAGGAAAATTCCCTTGGCCCCATGAACGTAAAAGACGGTCCCATCATCAATGATTGTGGATTGCTCCCCCAATCCGGTCAGAACTAATGGGGTTGTCCCCTTGACCGCGTCGGTCATCAGGAATTTTCCCGCAGGCAGGAACACGGGTTTCATCGAGTTATAGGCGGCCTGAAAGGCAGGCGTATTTTCCGTTCCGTACCAATAGGTCAGTCCGGTTGCTGTAAAGCGTGCCGCTGCCGCCAGGGTCACGCGATTGGAACTCTTCACGGCCTTGATAGTTGTCGTGAGAGATGTGTTGTCAGCTCCGGCCCCGGTAATGATGATGGCTTTGCCTTCGTCCCTGCCTGATGTGAATAACCCCGAAGCCGCCGTAAATGTTGTACAACCCATTTCGCTTGCTCCGTCGGCTCCGGTTGCGGCGTCGCCCTTCGCACCAAAATCGGTGACCGGAGTGAATCCCTCCGGCCGCTGCAAATGCCGAAAATCCCACACAGGAGCGCCGGTGCGATTCTCCAGCGAGTCCATTCCCGCATAGGTAGGAGGAATCACGACGATGCCCGTTCCGCCACAAGCGCTCATCGCAGACTCTATCGTCGAAAATTTCAATCCATCCACAAAACAGAGATTGTTAACGCTTGGCGAAGGCTTTGCAGGCGATCCAGCAGCCAGTTGCGCAAGGGAAACAGCACATTCCAAAAGAAGTATGGTGATTGTCCGGGGCCACATCGCTCAAGAATAATCCTCGCTTGGTCGTTCTCCGAGTAGGGAGGCCTTGCCCCCCCTCGATCAGCCGTGTTTGACGTTTACGCCAAGTCTGACGGCAACGGTCTCGATGAGAAGAAGTACGAGGACTGGTGAGCCGGCGATCGGCGATCGTGTGCGTTAGGCCCTCGCGCGCTGTGCCACCTACAACCGAACCGGCCACCACGCCACAGTGTCCAGCGGCTGATGTCGCAGGTGGTTCAAGGCCTGCGTGACGGAGTCCACGCAGTCGTCGTGCGTTCCCTTCGGGAACGCGGCCAGTTCGTCAACGAAATCGTTCAGCCAAGGCGCGGACTCCGGCAGGAACACCCGTCCGACTTCGATCAGCGGCGTCACGGACTGAGCGCGCGACATCTTGTCCGTGTCCACCTTGATCGCGGTGATCGGCAGGCAGGTCGAGTATCGCAACTCCTGGATCAGACTCTGACCGGAAGCCCGATCCTCCACCAAAATCTGCGTCGGCTTCCACTGCTCGGCCAGCCAGCGCATGCGCTTCTTCAACTCGGGAAACTCAACCCGGTCCCGCCACAGCCATAAAAGATAGTAGGAATTATCGGACACGCCCCACGTCGTGCAGACGGAATAGTCATTCTCGGATCCGGACTTGAACGCCGTGTCCCATGACTGCACGATTCTCTTACACGCGGGCTGCTCGCGGAAGAATCTCCACCACTCCCGCTTGAACACCGCGCCCTCGGCGGCGGACGGTTGCTGGCGGTACAGGCTGTCCCATGCCGCTCCCCCGATTGCGCTACGGATCGACTTCAACACCTCAACTGGAAACTTTTCAGGCCAGAGTGCCTCTCCGGTCTTGCGGAATCGTCGTCAACCTCGGCTATCGCCGGCATGTCGATCACCTGCCAATTCTCCTCGGCGTGCTCCCGTTGCAGCCGACCAGCAAGGTCGTCGTCATGCCAACGAGTCTGGATGATCACAATCGCCCCGCCAGGGGCGAGACGCGTGTATGCGACGTGTTGGAACCAGTCGTGCATCGAGCGCCGGTTCGTCTCGGATCGAGCTTCCTCGGAGTCCTTCAGCAGGTCGTCCAGCAGGAGCAAGTCGGCGCCCCTGCCAGTGACGGCGCCGCCGCGCCCGACGGCGTAGTACGAACCACCTGCAGTTGTGTCAAACCGCCGCTGCGCCGCCGAGTCCGCCGCCAGCCTGCAGCCCGGGAAGATCGCCGCGTGCAAGGGGTCGGACATGAAGTTTCGCACCCGCCTGCCGAAATCCTCTGCCAGCTCCGCGCCGTAGCTCGCGCAGATGATCGAGCGCTTGGGATTTCGACCCAAATAGAAGGCGGGAAACACACAGCTACTCGTCAGGCTCTTGCCGTGGCGCGGAGGCATGAACACCATGAGCCTCTTGATTGCGCCCCTCTCCACCTGCTCCAGCTTTTCGACTAGCACGCGGTGGTGGCTCGCCAGTTGGTAATCCGGGCACATGACCATCGCGTAGCACGCCAGGTCCGCGCGGGCGAGCGGCAGGATGTTCTCCGGGTTCAGATTCCCCAGCGGCGAGTTCGCGTCCGGGCTCATTCGCTCTCCTCCACCTCGGCTGAAGGAACGATCTCAATCACTGTTGAATCAGCGGGTGGCAGCGGCAGCGGTTGGTCGGCACCGTGGCGCGCGACGTAGGCCTCGGCGACCGCCAGCGCCCTGTCCGGCGTGAAGTGCAAGTGCAACTCGTTCTTCTGCCTGACCTCGATCTGACCCGTGAAGCGCGCTTCCAATTCGACGATGGACAGCCGGGTCTCGATTGCCCGCAGCGCCCCGCGCAAATCCCGACGATTCTCATGCTCCAGTTGCAGGCGCTCCGCGTCCGCCCTGATCCTCGCCACTTCGGCGAGCAATGACGACCCGTAGGCAACGTCCTTCTGTTCGGTGACGGCGGCGGCCTTCGCCATGACTAACTGCATATGTTTCTTGTGGCGAAAGACCGCATCGGGGGACACGGAGAACTGGCGGGCGACGGAATTGAGCTGGTCGCCGCTTAGCAACAGCCTGTCGATGCTGTCGCGGCGAGGGTGGGTGCAGATCGTGCAGGTACGGGCCAACGCGTACTCCCCGGCGCGGTTCATCCGCGCCACTGGGGCAAGCTAGAGAGACCGGCGGGAGAAGTCAAAGAAATTCGCGGATCAAACGCGGATGGGAACCTTGGAAAGCACGGCCGGGAAGGAAGGATTGCATTGACTGCTCAGGGCGGATCCTTCGATGATGTTTACCCAGTTAAAAAGAACTATCGTAGGCCTCCGAATCGCCGCCCGCGCAGGGCGGCATTTTTTTCGCTCTGGCGACTCCGCTCTCCTTTCGCGCCGTGCAAGTTGCGCGCGGCGATCTACTACTATAACGCCACCCCAGCGTGATCCCAAGCAAAGCGACGGCACTCGCCTTCCCCTAATATTGTTGTTTATTTCTTTCCTTTCACCACTAGGAGGCCGCTGATGATCGAAAGGGACATGGAAGACCTCATCGCCTCATACCCGGACGAATTCTTCGGTCGGAAGCAATTTGTACTGGTCGGTCGACAGAAGTCGTTCGCCGGAGTCGGGCGATTCGACCTTCTGTTTGAAGACGAATTCAAGAGCGCGATCCTGGTCGAGCTGAAGGCGCGGACGCTGAAGTATGAGGACGCGACTCAAGTCGCGAAATACCGCGACGAACTGAAGCGGGACGGACAGATAAACATCGTGATGTGGCTCGTTGCGCCGCAGATACCCCATTCCGTCAGGGAGTTCCTGGACGACAAGGGGATCGAATATAGCGAGATACATCTGGCGGAATTTCGGCGGGTCGCCGACCGACATGGATTCACTATCAAGAGTGAAGTCGAGGCCGAAACTCGACTACCGTCCCGGCCGCAGTTGGCGGACCGCGCGGGTCGTCAGTCCGGAAACCAGAAACGGCGGGCGGCGTCTCCCGCAGCGGTGGCGACCGGGCCAGAAGTGACATCTCAATCAGTTTTGCACTGGAAAGCGGTTGGATGCGATCTTGCTCTGGAAAATCCCGAAGACTTCGATGCCAAGAAGTTCCTGAGTTGCGTGGACGCTTTTGCGTCCGCCGTTCGGAGTGCGAAGAACAAATCACTGGTAGATAACCTGAAGACATGGGCGGCCGATGCACGGCACGCGCAGCTCGCATCTGCGACAGTCGAGTCGTTGCTTCGCTGGACGATCACAGGTACGACATGGCAGGCCGCCGTACCGTTCGCATTTGACGTGTGGACATTCTTGTTCGGCACGCCAGTGCCCACGTGGAAAACATGGAACGACTCTGAGCGCAGATATGAGTTCGATGCCGAGGCATGGCGGCGCTGGTTTGAGAGCTTGGGGCAGCCGGCCACAGTGCAAGCGTAACTTCTCTCTCGAATCAGTCGAGAAAGCGTGACGATGAGATAACTATAACTTCAGTATCCGGTCGCACCGGCGCTGTCGCTGTCTCCCGTCGCATCGGCTGACGATGTCTGATAGTCGGCACCGGACGCGCCGCCCGGACTCATCGCGCCTTGGCTGGAAAAACCTGTGCCATGACATCCGTAGTCGCGAACGTCGTTGGCATGCGCGGTCAACTCGGCCAGATGCTGGCGGAGGTGCGTGGCCGTCATCGCGCCCGAAGCGCCAGCAATCACGCGCCCGTGGCGCGGCGGCTGGGGCATCTTGCTGCTGCCTTTTGACATAATTCCGTCTCCCCCCGTCCTGAGATTCTTCCACTTTTAACAGCGGCGAAGGAATATCTTTCTGAGCTCGCGGTCTGGATTGGGGTAGCGGGTTGCGAATTCCGACACCCCGCTGGGTCCAGTGCCGGTTTGCCCCAAACTCTGCCCGACAGATCCTCGCATCAATCCTTAATGCCCAGACGCCTCTTTATTACAGCTAACGGGACATTGAACCGTGCGGCGAGCGTGACTAGGTCGTTGGTGCCGGCGGAACGAAGGGAACCAATCAAAGCACGCGGCATCAAGAGCTCGAACGCTAATTCCTCAGCTTCTCGCTCTTTCGTTGATTCGAGCCGGCTTCGATACATCCGATCGTCGATGAGTCGGTTGCCTATCCGATCTCGGTGCCGCAGGAAGTGCGCGATTTCATGTGCGACTGTGAGTCGCTTTTGTTCTGTTGAGTCCGACGCATTCACGCGAATTGTGTATCCACTGGATCCACCGCGGTACAGGTCAGGAAATATCTCGCCAGAGATGTCCGGACCAAGAGCCGCTTGACGGACTGCCAAACCAAGAGCTCTCGCGAGCCCAGTAATATTAACTGGCGCGTTCGATCTGAATCGCCTCGAAATTTGTTCGATGATTGTCAATCCTCTTGGCGCTGTCAGGCGATAATCTGCAGTTGCTGCCTCCAGCACGAGGACTTGTTCATAGAGGACTGATAGCTCTTCTTTAATATCTTCAGGTGGGCTACCCGCCAGACCAGCAGCAACATACCGTTTCGCCTGCCCAGTGTCTCCGATTCGCAATGCTATGGACGCTGCGCTTCGGCAAAGAATCGAGCGCGTCGGTTCGAGCGAGTAATCTTCGGCGACGGAATCAGCCGCCTTCGCCTCGTTCTCCATGGCCTCGGTGAACAGAGCCCGACTCTCGCCCAACCTGCCGGCTCGAGCAGAGAGCAGGCCAAGCTCGAAAAGATCCATCGCTCTATCGTGAAAATCCCTCGTATCGCTCACAAGCTTAGCTCCGTTGCTTTTCTGACCAGCCTCGCCTCTGGGGCACTGAACTCTACTATAGCGACATAAGCAGACAGGCCCGAACTTGCTGACCGGTTCGTCTGCGAGATCTTTTCCTTCAATCGAGCTGCAATCTTCGCATTGTCTCCTTTCAAAATTCCGGAAACTTCTAGGCGAGCGGAACGCTGGAAGATGCCAGTCTGATCCCTACTGTCACCCATCCAATAGTCAATGCCCGGACCTCTTGCCGAGCGTTCAACCCGTGAAGTCTTTGTAAGAGGCAGAGCAACGACAATTGCGATGCCATAGGCGCCGTACTCCGTGGCTTCTTGTGGGTCTGCCCAGGTAGCGTCGTCTGGTACAGCAGAATCACACCATCCCAAATGCGCCACGAAACAATCATCACCGGTCACGTAAAGTGCGACCGGATCCGGATGCCGATTGGCCTTAAGACAGTGTGAAGCTGCCTCAGCAAGGAATGCACCGTATACCGCCGACATTCCAATGCTGCCGCTCTTGAGTCGATCGAGACCGAGTGTGAGCGAGGGCAGGTTCATCGCGCCAGCAGTGAGACGGATCAAAGCTAACACTACGGCCTTTGGCCTCACAACGACTGAGATGAGCGCGGCGGATTGTGGGTCCGCACCGACACCGAGAAGACGAACTGGACACGGAGTTTTCCAAAGCTCTGCCCTGACTGTGCCCAATGCGGCGTGGTCAGCCCTATTTAGGCAACATTAAAGCTCGGTGATTCAAGAACGGCGCCGTTCGCCTCCGCAGGCGTGTAACTAACGCGAAAGTCCCGGCCTTCGACGGGTAGCCAATCGTAACGCAACAAGTCAGAGACCAAGCTCTGAAGGTTCACACTCTTCCTCAACGCTGGAAGCAACGCGTCGAAATGGACCATAGCGATTGCATCCTCGGGATCAATCCAAAACCAGTGATCCCAGACTACGAGCAGATAATGAACGTTCGCATACTCTGTCAGGCTACGTCGGAGCTTGCCTCTATAGGCCAGAAAATCGGGATTGTGGCGAGCATACGACCGTATTAGCTGCAGCTGGCCGATGCCCTTCTCGACATCCTTATCCCGCGCGATCCTTTCCAATGCCCTGTACGGCTTGCGAATCCACTTCAGCTCCGCAAAAACAACCGTGGACGATGCCTCGTCGCTGAGGAGCAAATCGATTTCCGTTGACTTGTCCGGAAGTTCGATCGATGGCTGCGGTCTAAAGTGTGGAACAGCATCCTCGATCCGCTCTCTCATAATCGCCTCTTTCTCCGTATTCTGAGCGGAAAAGAGCGCGGAGGACCTGTAGGAAAACGACCTCAAAATGTTGTCATCCACGGCGCTCGCGAGAGGAAACTGCGGAGCAACAGCAAGTACGAAGCCATCCAGTGGGACAAATGGATGGATGCACATGCTCGCGCCCGGCTGCACTACTGGATCGAGAGTCAGATCAGAAATGATGGCTTCGCAGACGGCCTTGCGTAGTCTCGAAATCTGACTTAGCCTGGCGGTCCAAGCGGAACGCGTTTTCACCATCACGAGAGAAGAAATGGGAATCGGTTGGCCCGGCTTGTCAAATGGATAGCAGATATATTCGTGGATCGAGCACAAGATAAGCAAGGCAACATAGAACGACTTAAATTCGCCTAGCGAGTAGCCATTTAGCTGAAACACATCTGGGTGTCTGAAGTTTTCGTCAAGGCGCACTTGGTACTTGGGACGCAGTGCTTCAATGAGCTCCATCGAAGGTTCGTAGGAGAATTTCTTCGCGTCTCCCCGGGGTCGCGCTTCCTGCCACAGCTGGCCAAGCAGCCGCACAACTTCAGGTGGATCGGTCTTTGACGGTTCCCCACCGTATGGTGAAGCGATCTCGCTTCCTGGAGGTCTATAGCCTTGCTGGAAGGCAATTACCTGCCGCTGTCTCGGGGAGTCTCTCGGTAAGTAAGCGCGCAGTCGTCCATCTGGGAGCACATCCAGTTTTTCTTGCCCCTTGTGCCAAAGAGGGAAAACGCTCAGGAAGTGCATGTAGTGCGCGCTCACCTGAAGGGCGTGATTCGCCTCCCGGATAATTGAACCATGCCAAGTATATTTTTGGACGAGTCGCGATACAGGTTTGCCATTCTCACTGATGAATTTGAACCCACACGTGCACCGGTCCAGGTTCACCATTGTGATTTTGAGTGGCATACCTTTGCCATGGTGCTGTTGCCGCGTCTCCAATTGGAGTGCCATTGCCGTTAGCAGTGCCCATCTTGCTTCGTTCGCAGGACGATCCAGTAAACGCAGAAGTTTGTAGCATGCGTCAGCGCGGTCCTCGACGGACTGTACTGCGCTCTTCATTTCGGGAGAGGCGTCCGTAAGTAGGGAGGGCATTGAGAGCGTCGATCTCACCAAATTTCAAACCATCTCATCACTTGCCAAAAGCATCCAGGCCAGCGTACCAGCTAGGGTGTTCATGATCGGGAACCACTACGGAAGGAACTCCCCGAGTCAAGGGACTCCGACAGACGCCGCCTTTTGGCTGAGACCTTGCCCAAACAGCAGCCGCGAAACCGGCCCGGTCAGCGCGGCGAGAACGCGGATGTATCGCGGCGAACGAAAGAGGCTCTCAAAAAGTACGCTTCGCGTACTCGGCCCGTTATGATCCCGCCGCCGCTTTCTTGCGGCGCCAGATCGTCGCACGGGATGCGCCCGATAAATCCTTCAGGCGTGGGCGTCCCAGCCGCTTGCCTCTTTTTCGGACACGCTCCAGACCGGCCTTCGTCCGCTCGCTGATCCTGATCCGCTCCTGTTGCGCGACGGCGGCGAGAATTCCAATGATCGCCTCGCCGAAAACGCCCAGACTGTCCACGTACTGCTCGGTATAGCTCTTGAACTTGATCCCGAGATCGCTCAAGCGTCTCAGATACTGGAGCGTGGCGAAAGTCCCCTCGCGCGTCAGCCGATCCAGGCTCCAGAACAGCAGACAATCGAAGCGGTGCGCCTCGGCTTCCTTCCACATGGCCTGGAAGCCCGGCCGCTTCCCGTTTTTCGCGCTCAGTTCGTCCGTGTGCTCGGCGACCACACTCCATCCTTGCTGCTTGACGAACTCGCGAAGTTGTAGAAGTTGATTGAGCGGGTCTTGGCCTTTGTCATCTGTGGAGACTCTGGCGTAGATCGCAACTCGCATGTTTTGTTTCATAAAGGTCATCCCTTATGGTAGGGCTAAGTCCTTTAGTGGCAACGCAGATAAGGGATAATTTCATTGTATCATAAAGGTTTGTTTTTGAAACGCCATAAACCCCTCGCAGCACGGGCGAGGAAACGCCCCAGCGTTAGGATTAAGTGGCTGAGCCGGGTGATCCACTGCCACACTCTCAGCGTGCATCCGGCTAACACTTCCCAGATGGTTCGCTTACCCCCGTGGCTTGCCCGCCAGAGAGCGTCGGCTCAAATCCCATCATTGCCTGGACTGCTACCTGAACGCCCCTGTCGAGCGTCAATTTGTCCAATGCGACAAGCGAACCCGTTTTCCAACGGTGCATCCGGTCTCTCAGCTCCAGTTATAGCACTCTATTACTTGTGGAAAACGTTAGAGTAGGTCAATGTAACAGTTAAATAACACTGCCACTTAGTACTTATTACACACCCCGCATCAATAGGACATAATAGAAAGTAAGTGCGCCGGTGCGGGGATGGTCCATTTTGATATGGTATATTTTTCGCAAAATCAAACCTAGCAAAGTGTGCCCAAGCTTGCTACGTTTCAATGCTCCCCCTTGCAAAAGAAAAGGGCCGCACTGTTTTCAGAGCGGCCTATGCTGGGTTTTGTTTATCCTTGCTTTCTTCGGTTGGTCATGGTTTGACTTTTTTGCTCAGGTCAGCGTAAAGCTGCTCTGGTGCCGAGAACGAGAAAAGCAGCTTGTGTCCCGAAGTTACGTCTTCAATTTTGATTTCAGTCTGCTTCGTGATTGGGTTTCGATCTGCCCTTATCACCAGGACAGCCTGTATCTGGGTTGATCCGGCGGTGGGCTGTGTCCAGTCAGCCTGAAGAAATTCAATGAACGTTCCTGCCACGTCGGCATCTTCAACCGGAATTGTGATTTTAGTTGTCATGCTCCCTCCTTGTTTTCGAGTTGTGGGGGCGGGCCTGAACCCGCCCCCGGTTGGTTGACTCCCACGGCACGCCTTGGGCGTGGGATTTCAGGCCTGCTTGCTGTTCTTGATGAGCGCGCTGATTGCGTCCTGGCACTCCATTTCTTCGAGGGTGTTGTTGAACATCTGCAGTCATGCCATCCCCTCAACCGTGCCGATGGTTGTCACCCACGGCTCATGCAGGGGCGCGCCTCTGCCTCTGCGTCGGCGCATACGGTCATAGACGCGCCTGGACGAACTCGGACCTAAGTTGTGGGTGGAATCTGTTCAGTGGCTCCGGTTGGAGCGCCAATTAATTTTGGTGGAATCTGTTTGGTGGCTCCAGATGGGGAGCGCCAGTCAATGAATGATGCCGAAATTATAACGCGGTTACGGGCGCTGTCAATCGGGAATTGGGAATTTTCTTTGGAGTTTGTTGGACTATAGCGATCAGTGCACGATTCAGGGCGGCTTACTGCGTAGGCTCTGATTTTCCCGATTGCCGATTTGGCAGAGCGGGAACGGTTCCGCGCGGGGGCTTCATTCCTACAGGAATGTGCCGGGCGCTATGATGGTTAAGCCTGGGAGCGAGCCTTGCGCATCGGCAAGGCGTAGTGAATCTTGATCGTGCGAGGTACAGTGATGCTGGAAGTTTGGCTTACAGGGTTCCTGGCACTCGTCAATCTGGCGCTGGGTGCTTTGGGCGGGTATGTGTCTTTAAGGCCGCCCGAAAAACAAAGCCATTGGAAGTACTTTGCGGCGTTCGTGGGACTCGGCTTGGTCGGCGTTGCGCTAACGATAGCGCTAGCCGTGTTCAATGGCCAGGACATCGATAACATCAAGGGGAAGTTGGACAGCGCCCAAAAAGAGTTACAGGATATCCAGAAACCCAAACGAGCGCACTTTGCGATTGTCAAGCCGTTTTTCACGGACAACAATATCCGCCGCAAGCCTGTCGCTTCGATCAACGTCTATTACAGAAATGACGGACAAGTGACCGCCGAACATCTCATCACGTACTGTAACGATTTTTATATTCTCAAGTACGTCCCCGGTATAGAGTCTGGGGATCAGGCGTTTGACATGTGCATGAAACGGATGAAGCCTGTGCGTGAGTCCGGTGGTGAGTCCCTAGGGCCGATGAGCGCACCGAGCTTCACCAGTGTGTATCACGCGCCTTTGACTGAACCTGAAATCGGAAGATTAACCACAGGAGAGAGCGCACTTTTTGTCGTTGGGCAGGCCCAATACACCGACGGCGCCGGAGAACACACAGCCAACTACTGTCTTTGGCTACAACGATTGAGCCAGAACCCGGACCTTTACACAAACCCAGTGTGGCATTGGTGTGATCGGCATAACGATCAGAATTAGGCTCGGCACTGCTGAACGTCGATCCGGCGAATCCTATCCGGCGCAATCGACCATCCGCATTTTGTGCAGGCGGTGTTGAGCGCAGCCCTAACTTTTTCGAGATTGATCTTTTGCTTCCGGAGCATTGGGGGGCATAACGGGGCCGACGGTTTTGAGTTCTTCCCAAGTGTTCTTGAGTGCCATCACCCACGACTTACCGGGGTGAGTAGCCCATGAGGCCAGGCTCCCAGCATGCGCCAGTCCACACAAAATCAAGAACGCACATAGGGCCAGGAAGGGTAAAGCAAAAAGCTCCGGTGCCAGGTATGCAGCGCATAACCCGGCCCAGCCGGTTGCGTGCAAGCTCGTGATGAGTGTGAACCCGCGCATCTCCTGCGGGCTGATCGCTCCGAGGACATTGATCCAAACGAGCGCGTTTCTTGGTCGCTCAACTCCGTACCGCTTAAGGAGCGCCGTGGCCGCTTCTCCCCCAGCCCCTTGTATGAATTCTCGGTTTGCACGGCGATTCAACTCTATGCTGTACGCCCACCGAGCGAGGCGGACGGATAACAACATTCGAGGCTGTTGGCCTGGCTGCAGTTTTTGATCGGCTCGACTTTGGCGCGTGTTTGCGGAAATAATCAACCGGTATTCCACCAAGACTGGCCACCAACTATGGAAAGCGCCGAATACGATGCGCAAGAATATCTGAATCAACCTCACCCAGAATATGAACGCATTCCCGACTACAAAGGCCAGCAGAAGAGTGATAAACAATTCTGTCGGGCGATCCAGTCGTGCAGCGGCAAGCAGAGCTTTTGTCTGTTGGGGTTCAGCCAGCAAAAGGCAGGTCTCGAAGAACAGACCAGGAAGAAATCCGGATAAAGCATCTGCCACGCGCGGGTGCAGGACTCCGGATAGTAGTTCGACTACTTTGTCAGTTTCATCAGCCACGGCCAGCAAGTGTAAAACTGCCGCATTGCCGTGTCCAGTCTAAGCAAAAGGCCAACCCCGCCACTTGCCCCACGATCCGCGCAGCGGGCTAGGATTGCGGGATGAGGCATCATGCAATTCATCGCATTGCAGAGCGCGCTTTTAAAAGGGCATTGCTCTACTAACTGCAGGAGCTTTTTCCGCCTTGCGCTCGCTAACAGTTTTGCTAGACTTCTTGCGCGTTATCCTTCCCCTGGCTTTTTGGGAGCTTCGGAAGATGGCTGTCGCCGAGCGCCCAAAGTTCTCGAATGCCTTCGGCCCTTCGGTGTATTCAGGTTGCTTCATATAAGGCAAGATAATCCCAAATGGAAAACGACGATACCCAAAAGAGTAAGGGCGAGGCTTCCAAAGAATTGCGAGGCGGCAACGCTCAAGCGAATGCGAAAACAAATCGCCCCAAACGCGCTGGCAAAGACTCCAAGAGACCTAAGAAATGGAGCCTCAAGCGCCACTGGCAAGAGGCTACCCGCAAACAGCAAGTGAAATGGGTAGCGGAGGCTTTCGGTATCCTCATAACCGTGACGGTTCTGGCTAATTACATTTTCGGAAATTTTCTGAGTTGGATTAACACCCAGCCCTCTATGGCGATCAAGGAAATTTATATCGTCGTTAATCCGGTTGATCAAACATTCAACTTTGACGCTCATATGATCAATAATTCTTCCGCCGCAGTGAGGTCGTTCATGCCCAACTGCAAGCTCTTCCTCAACGGCGTGCCTGCTGGACAAGATTTGACCATTCCAAGCAAACCTGTCACGGTTGGCCCACATATTGAAGGCTCCGCATGTCTAGGCCAAATACCACGCGAAACCATGAGAGAGATTGTCCGAAGTGGGGTGACTCTCGATCTTTATATTTATGGTTCGTATAGAGGACTGTGGACGACATTCAACTTTTGCAGCAAAGAAGAATATGCAAAGGCGGTTAATCGCTTTGCAGATATTGGTGATTGTGACGCGACAAAACCGTTTCCCCAATAGCCACACCCATTACAGTCATTGGCGGTTCTGACCGCTTTGGCCTAATCTCTCTCGCGCAGTGAAGTTTGAGGCAACTCCAGGCGAGCCTGAATTTTTGGGACAGATTGGGACAGAGTTGACGGTTGCGGTGTTCGGAAGTGATTGAAAAGATGGTGGCCAGGGACGGAGTTGAACCGCCGACGCCAGCCTTTTCAGGGCTGCGCTCTACCACCTGAGCTACCTGGCCACGTTTCGAAACCCGCTGATCGGCGGGCGGCGAGGAATGTTCGCTTC
>Ga0187805_10000327_pt1 | contig 15230 bp, 11 predicted proteins | sample NC_wetland_sal_i_6_FD_132965 | JGI IMG/M metagenome (GOLD analysis project Ga0187805, IMG submission 132965) | Wetland sediment microbial communities from Neuse River Estuary, North Carolina, USA - Control_5 | ecosystem: Environmental > Aquatic > Freshwater > Wetlands > Sediment | place: USA...
AACAGTTTCAAGTGGATGTTTGGGTCAACGGCCAGCGGATGGCCAGCGGCGAAGGCAGCACAAAAAAGGAAGCCGAGCAACGAGCGGCGCAGACCGCGATGGAGATTCTGGAACGAAAGTGACGCACGCATGGGAAAGGCTGAGAGCGAATGGCAGAAGAAACCGCGCTAAAGGCGGAGGAGCCAGTAGCGCCTGTTGAACCGAAAAAAGAGCAGCACTACGAGAATCCGACTACCATCTCCGAATACCTGGAATCGTTGCTGGTGACGGTGCTTCTCGCTCTCTTCGGGACCAGCTTCATCGTTCAAGCTTTCAAGATTCCGTCTGCTTCGATGGAAGGGACACTCCTCATCGGCGACCACCTGCTCGTCAACAAATTTATTTTTGGCGGCAGCGGAGCCTGGTATGACAAATTTCTGCCCTACAGGCCGGTGGAGCACGGCGACATTATCGTTTTCAAGTATCCTTACGCTGACCACCAGCATTTTGTGAAACGCGTGATCGGCTTGCCGGGCGACCGCCTGAAGATGGTCGACCAGCAGATGTACGTCAACGGAAAGCTCTTGAACGAGCCTTACGTCGTCCATGATCCGACCGTTCTTTACGATCCCTTCAATTATTCCTTCCCGCCCACGAAAGATCAGATGATCTCCCCTGCAGTCATTCCTGAGTCTGGTTGGAGGGACACGCTTCACGATTATGTGCAAGGCGACGAACTCGTCGTGCCGCCCGGAAAAATATTCGCCATGGGCGACAACCGGGACCGCAGCTCGGACAGCCGCTACTGGGGTTTCGTCGACCGCAGCGCGATCATGGGGCGGCCCTTCCTAATTTATTGGTCGGTGGACGCGACGAGCGGCGATTATACGCAAAGCACTTTTGTGGAGCGGCTCAAGAGCGTTTTTGAAACGCTAGCCCACCTCCCAGCCCGGACCCGCTGGACCCGGATGCTGCGTACCGTGCATTGAACTCAGCGGGCTATTTGAAGGATCTTTTGGAAAGCTCGAAACCGGAATGAAGGCACTGCAGTTCCTCTCCGTCCATACGGCAGCTGTTCATTTGAAGGCCAGTCTGCGAAACTTCCGGACAACATGAAGATACTCCGCAAGTGGTGGAAGCCGGCGCTAACGGTTGTGGCGCTGGTCGTAGTCCTGCAAATAGGCGTGTCGCTGCTTGTGCGTACGCGCCGCTTGCACGCCTACCTGACCACACAATTGGAGAAAGCGTTTGGACGGCCGGTCGAGGTGCGCAGATTTTCAGTACAACTGCTGCCTGCCCCGGAATTGGATGCGGAACAAATCACGGTTGGCGAAGATCCCGCATTCGGCAACGAATACTTCCTGCGCGCCGATAACTTGTCTGCTGGACTGCGATGGACCGGGCTTTTGATGGGCCATTTTGAGTTCGGCACTCTTTCGCTTAGCCGCCCGAGTCTGATCTTGGTGCGTAACGATCTGGGCAAATGGAATTTGGAACAGTGGTTTCCTCCGTCGAAAGCCGCTGCGGAGGCCACTGCGCGCCTGGTCGGGCCGCCGGCGGCGATCGCACCGGTTAACCACCTGCTTAAAATCAAGTTCGACGAGGGACGCGTCAATTTCAAGAATGTGGATGAAAAGCTCCCGTTTGCGATGACGGATGTTTCTGGAAGCGTCGATCAAGTTTCGCCGGGACGATGGGAACTGCGCCTGGAAGCGCAACCGTGGCGCAGCGGCGTGGTGCTGCAATCCGCAGGGACGGTGCTGGTGCGCGGAGACATCGCGGGAACCTCAGCGCGGCTGCAGCCCGCGCAAATCACCGTCCACTGGGAGCAAGTGTCGCTCGCGGATTTGTTCCGGCTGCTCCTGGGAAGCGATTACGGTGTGCGCGGGGTGTTTACGCTGGACGGCTCGCTCAAGAGCGAGACGCCGGGGGCCGCAGCGAGCGTTTCAGCGCCGCCTGGAGAATGGAATTTTTCCGTCGAGGCCCGCGCGGCCCAAATCCATCTCTGGGATTTGAACGAACGAAGCGACAACCCTCGGCTAAGAATGGCCGTCAAGGGCCGCTGGAATGTTGCTGCTGGAAGCGTGCGGGCGGAAGAAGCGGTGATAGAAGGGCCGCGTTCAAATCTGCGCGGAGCGGTGAATTACATGACCGGCCCGGCATCCCGCTTCGAGATCCATTTGGATTCCGCAGGGATCCAGGCGGCGGACCTGCTGGCATGGTACAGAGCGTTTCATCCGGGGATAGACGATAGAGTCTCGGCCGAGCAGTTTTTCACCGGCGCCTTGACGCTAACCGGCTGGCCGCTGAAGCTCGAAGGAGCCGCCTTCTCGAGCAACGGCGGAGTTCTTCATGTGCCAGGTTTAAAGCTTCCCGTGCTGATCGGGCCCGTCCGCGTGCAACGCGAACGAAATCTTCTTGTGTCTGAGCCCGTGCGCATCGCTCTCGGCGGCACGCCTCGCGACGTCTTCGCGCCCAGGAAGCGGCGTATAGCCATCTCGATGGAAAACTCCGCGGACATTACCTATTCCCAGGACTTGAGCGGCAAGTCGGGGAGCGTGAGCATCGAAGGAAACGTGCAGAAAGTCGAAGAGCTGTGGAAAGGCGCCTCGGCGCTCGGACATCCGTTAAATCACGGCTGGGAGCTCACTGGAAATGCCCTGGTAGTGGCGCAGTACGACTGGCAAAAACCTGAGATCGGCCGCTGGAACGGCCGAGTAGTTTTTAGCAAGGCGAAACTCGCGATTGCCGGCCTGAATCAGCCTCTCGCCATTCAGGAGAGCACATTGAATTGGAAAGATGGCCTGCGTTCCGTCGATGTCACGAAGGTGAATGGTTTCGGCGGTACCTGGTCGGGCTCCATAACGGAGAGAAACATTGCCTCCGGAGAGCCTGTCCCTCGATGGAATTTTAGTTTAACCACGGATCGCATGAGCGCCGCCGATCTGGACCGCTGGGTCGGCCCTCGTGCGCGGCCAAACTGGCTGCAGCGGCTGCTGTCTTCGCTTCTCGGTGGCTCTTCGCAACAGAGCCCGGCCGCCAGCGATCTGGTTCGCCAGATGAACGCGGAAGGCGATTTGAACATCGGAGAATTGACCGTTGAAAAATTGAAGCTTTCGAACGTCAGGGCAGAGGGAAGTCTGCACGATCTTCAGCTCGAAGTGCGGGATGCGGACGCGCAGTGGGCAGGCGGCACGGTCCACGCGCAAATGAACGCGGTGTTTGCTCCGCTCCCGAAATACGAAGTGATGGCGAAGCTCGATCGCGTGAATCTCGCGCAGATCCCTGGGTCCGGTCAATTCATCGAACGCTTGGCGGGTTCGGCTTCGGGCACCGTGCATCTGCTCACGGAAGGTATCGGACGCGATGAGCTCTTTCGCAAGCTGGCTGGCGGCGGCGAACTTCAATTCAAAAACGTTGAATTTCGCGGCTGGGACGTTGGCGCCAGCGTTGCCGACGGCGCGCCTCACTCCGGCAATTCGCAGTGGACTGCGGGCGAGGGTACGTTTACCATGCGAAACCTCGCGGTCACGGTGGATAATCTAACGCTGGAGTCCGGCCGGGAACAGACCTCGCTGCAAGGCACGGTGAGCTTCGCGCGCGACGCGGACCTGACCATCGAGACGCTCAGCGCTGGTAAGCGGCGCGGCAGAATCATCGGAATCAACGAATCCGGACACGTCTTGAAAATATCCGGGCCGCTGGATGAGCCGCGCGTTTCACTGGAAAAGGCGGCTGCTCGCCAGCCTGCGGATTGAAATTTGCTCAAGGTTTTTCAAGAATTTACGAACGACGAATTCGGCAGCAAAATTTTACGATCCTTGGAGGCTGTTGATGAAACGCTACGCACCGCTCGTGATCCTTGCAGCGCTGATGATTTGCCCGGCGGCAAAAGCGCAGAGATCGCCGACGCTTGAACAGTTTCTGAGCGCGCCCTTTCCCACGGAACTGACCGCCGCGCCCGCCAAGGGCCGCGTCGCGTGGGTTTTCAACGCACAGGGCGCGCGCAATATTTGGGTCGCGGAGCCCGCGGGGGACGGAAGTTACAAGTCGCGGCAGATCACTTCGTACAAGGACGACGACGGCCAGGATCTCGGCGAGATCAGTTGGGCGCCGGACACCGGAACCATTGTCTACACACGCGGCGGCGATCTCGAATTTCCTAACGCAAGCTATCCCAATCCGGATAGTTCGCCGCAGGGCGTCGAGCAGGACGTCTGGGCTATTTCGCTGAGCGGCGGCGCGCCAGTAAAACTTGGCGAAGGCCATTCGCCGGCGGTGTCCCCCAAGGGAGACAGCGTCGCTTATCTCTTTAAGGCGCAAATTTGGCTCGCAAAACTCGACGGCAGCGGCAAGCCCGAACAATTAATCCATGCGAATGGCAACGAAAGCGAATTGCGCTGGTCGCCCGACGGCTTGAAGCTCGCTTTCGCGAGCCGGCGCAATGACCACGGCTTCATCGGTGTTTACGACGTCGCTGCGAAATCGCTCGTATATCTCGATCCAAGCGTCGATACCGACAGCGAGGCCGCATGGTCGCCCGACAGCCGCCGGATCGCGTTTCTTCGCATCGCTGTGGCGAAAGGAGGTCTTCCTTTTAGTCCGCGGCGCGAAGGCCAGCCGTGGTCTATTCGCATCGCTGACGCTTCGACCGGCGCAGGCCACGAAATTTGGCACGCCGATCCGGGCAGCGGCAGCGTCTACCACGAAATGGTCGCCGAAAATCAGCTCCTCTGGACCGCGGACGATCGCATCGTGTTCCCATGGGAGCGCGGTGGCTGGCTCCATTTGTGGTCCGCTCCGGTAAGCGGCGGCGCGGCGAAGCTGCTCACTCCGGGAAATTTCGAAGTGGAATATGTCGCCGCCAGTGAAAACGGGCGGGAAATTGTCTACTCCTCGAATCAGGACGACATCGACCGGCGGCACGTTTGGAAAGTTACGCCGATGGGTGACCATCCCGAAGAAGTGACGAGCGGCAGTGGTATCGAGACCTCGCCTGTGTTGGCCAGCGACGACAAAACAATTCTCGTGCTGCGCTCCGATGCGCACACCACCATGCGTCCCGCGCTAGTCGCGGCAAAAGGCGAACTCCGCGACCTCGCTCCTCAATCGCTGCCCTCGGACTTTCCCGCAAGCGCCATGGTCACGCCGCAGCAAGTGATTCTCTCCGCCGCCGACGGCATGCAGATTCACGGCCAGCTTTTTCTCCCGCGGGATGCAGCCGATGGCGCTCGTCACCCCGCGCTCGTTTTTTTTCACGGGGGCTCGCGGCGCCAGATGCTCCTCGGATGGCACTACATGCTCTACTACAGCAATGCTTATGCGATGAATCAGTATTTGGCGAGCCGCGGCTATATCGTTCTCGCGGTGAATTACCGCAGCGGCATCGGCTACGGTCTGAATTTTCGTGAGGCGCTCAACTACGGCGCTGCGGGTGCCAGTGAATTCAACGATGTGGAGGGCGCCGGTCTTTATTTGCGTTCGCGCTCGGACGTGGACCCCGCTCGCATCGGCTTATGGGGAGGCAGTTACGGTGGCTATCTGACGGCACTCGGCCTCGCGCGCGCTTCCGATCTCTACGCGGCAGGCGTCGATATGCACGGCGTCCACGATTGGAACACGGAAATTCCCAACTTCGCAGCATCGTACAAACCCGGAGAACGAACCGACTTCGCAAGACTGGCGTGGGAATCCTCGCCACTTTCTTCCATCAGTACGTGGCGTTCGCCGGTTCTCTTGATTCAAGGAGACGACGATCGCAATGTTCCGTTCGCCGAAACCGTCGACTTGGCCGAGGCGCTGCGCAAGCAAGGCGTTCCCTTCGAGCAATTGGTTTTTCCCGATGAGATTCATGATTTCCTCATGCATCGCACCTGGCTGGCCGCGTATCACGCCTCGAGCGAGTTCTTCGACAAGCATTTCAAGGCGCCGGTAAAATGATGCGCGGCAGGAGCGCCTGCCATGAAAAAGCCTTTGCCATTCCTCGCTGGCTGCCTGATCTTGACAGCTGCTCCGTGCATAGCGCGTGGCAGCGCGGACCGCATCGTCCTCCAGCCAAAACTGCATGTCGGGCAGATTCTGCGTTACCAGATTGGCTACCGCGCGGTGACCAACACAAATACGGAAAGCACTGTCGCCGCACCCATGGCCCCGACTGGCGGCCAAACCGATGCGAATATCCAGTTGCAGGTCGAAGTCGAGGATTTGCGCGCGGAAGCCGGCGAGACTCTGGCGCGATTGCGCACGCGAATCTTTGACGAGGACGCTATCCCTGCGAATGCCGTCGCTGCGAATTCCACCGCTTCGACGAACGGAACGCCCGGCTCGAACGGCGCGGAGAACTCCAGCCAGCCCGGCAAGATCGTCGAACTCACACTCCATTCCGATGGCCAGGTCTCCGATGTGGAGGGACTTGATAAACTCACCGCCCGCGAGCGAGCCGCCTGGCAAGAATGGGTGGATCGTTTTGGCGGCGCCGCGCCGTTCCCGCAAAAAGGCATCAAGCCGGGCGACAAGTGGAAGCGTGAGGAACCCATCCCGGAATCGCTGCTCGCCGGACTCTTCTGGGAAAAAGAATCGGAATACGTCAACAATTCTCCTTGCGCTGCCACGAGGCTTTCGCCGCCGGGCGGCCCATCCGCGGGAAAGCAACCGCAGGAAACCTGTGCGGTGATTCTGACCACCGCGATCTTGAAGCAGAAATCGTCTCAGAACAATGCCACGCCGGAGGATTACAAGTTGCACGACCTGCGCAACATGGGCTCAGCTCAAGGCAAAAACCAGATCATTTCCTATTTCTCGCTCGAGACCGGGCTGGTCGTGCGAGCAACCGAGGACGCCAATCAGTCGATGAATCTAACTGTTTCAAAAACCGATGGCTCAAATCAGGTTCATTACGACATTGAAGCGGAGAGCCACGCGCGTGTCCTGCTGCTCGCGGACGCGCCTGCCAGGAATCCCTGATTTCGGCCCGCCGTCCCGGCAGCCGCGCGCATTTGCTTCGTGGAGTATAATAAGGGTTTCGGCAGCGCGTGAAATTCGCGCCGGGAGACCCCTTCTATGAACTTCAAGCTGCGCAGCAATTATCAGCCACGGGGCGATCAGCCTGCGGCCATCGAACAGCTCTCTCGCGGCATCGAGAGCGGCGAAAAGCACCAAGTGCTCCTCGGCGTCACCGGCTCCGGAAAAACGTTCACCGTGGCGAAGCTGATCGAAGCTTTCAACCGGCCCGCGTTGGTCCTCGCGCATAACAAAACGCTCGCGGCGCAGCTTTATCACGAGTTCAAATCTTTTTTCCCGGAAAATGCCGTCGAATATTTTGTCAGCTACTACGATTTTTACCAGCCCGAAGCCTACGTCCCTTCCGCCGACATTTACATCGACAAGGAAGCCACCATCAACGACGAGCTGGACAAACTGCGCATGAGCGCCACGCGCTCCCTCTTCGAGCGTCGCGACGTCATCATCGTCGCTTCCGTCTCGTGCATATACGGCCTCGGCTCGCCGGAAGCCTATTACGGTATGCTCGTCATGCTCGAAAAAGGCCAGCACACTTCGCGCGAAGCGCTGCTCCACCGCCTTGTGGATATTCAATTCGAGCGCGGCGAAGACTTGCGCCGCGGAACTTTCCGCGTGCGCGGCGACATGATCGAAATCTATCCCACGTATGACGATTACGCCTACCGCATCGAGATGTGGGGGGAGACGATCGACAAGCTGCGGCAGGTCGATCCGCTCACTGGCGAAGTCCGCTCAGGAGCGGAAGATTTGATGCGCGTGCCCATCTATCCGAAGAATCATTACGTCATGCCCCAGGAGCAGAGAGACCGCGCCATTGTCACCATTCAGGAAGAATTGTGGTGGTGGAAGAAAGAGCTCGAAAAACAGGGAAAATTCGTTGAGGCCCAGCGCGTAGTCCAGCGCACCATGTTCGACATCGAGATGATGCGCACCATCGGCTACTGCCACGGCGTCGAGAATTATTCGCGTCATCTCAGCGGCCGTTTGCCTGGCGAAGCGCCGCCCACGCTGCTCGATTATGTGCCGCAGGATTTTCTGATGTTCATCGATGAGTCGCATCAGACCGTGGGCCAGGTGCGCGGTATGTTCAATGGAGATCGCGCGCGCAAACAAACGCTGATCGATTACGGATTTCGAATGCCTTCGGCGCTGGATAACAGGCCGCTGACGTTCGAGGAGTTCGAACACCGCATGAATCAGGTGATTTACGTCTCCGCGACACCCGGCCCGTATGAGCTCACGAAATCCGGCGGAGTCGTGGTTGAACAGGTTATTCGTCCCACTGGGCTAGTCGATCCGCAAGTCGAAATTCGTCCCGTGAAGGGACAAGTGGACGATCTGCTCGAAGAAATCCGCATTCGTGCGGAGAAAAACGAGCGCGTGTTGGTCACCACGCTGACCAAGCGAATGGCCGAAGATTTATCCGAATACTTTACCGAAGTCGGCGTGCGTTGCCGCTATCTCCATTCCGAAGTCGAGACGCTCGACCGCATCAAAATCCTGCGAGACTTGCGGCGCGGTGAATTTGACGTCCTAATCGGCATCAACTTGTTGCGCGAAGGCCTGGATTTGCCCGAAGTTTCCATGGTGGCCATCCTCGATGCGGACAAGGAAGGATATTTGCGCAGCGCGACCGCTCTGATTCAAACTATGGGCCGCTGCGCGCGTCACATCGAAGGCCGCGCGATCCTGTACGCGGATCGCCGCACTGGCTCGATGAATCAGGCCATTGACGAAACGAACCGCCGCCGCGCCAAACAACTTGAGTACAACAAGGAAAACAACATTACGCCGATGTCCATCATCAAATCCGTGGACATGGATCTCGCGCGCATCGTCCAAGCCGATTACGTCACCGTCCCTGCGGACGATACCGAACTGGACGCCGCTACAGCAAAAATCAGAAACGAAAAGCAGCTCGCTGAGATGCTGCAACAACTGGAAACGCAAATGCGCGAAGCCGCCAAGAAATTTGAATTCGAGCGCGCCGCCCAGTTGCGCGACCGTATCCGTTCTCTAAAACAAAAAGACATCTCCGGTTTGTTTTCCAGTGAGTCCGCTCCCGCCTCCCCGGCCAATTTGTAAGGGCGGGGATTGCCCCGCCCTTCTTGTTCTGATACATGTATTTAACCATGCAGATATCATCTTGCCGCCCCATCCGCAAGCCCAACCGATTGGCCAACTACGACTACTCTCTTGCTGGAGCTTATTTCGTGACCCTGTGCTCTCAGGGAAAGCGATGCATCTTCGGTCTCGTGGTGGAGAATGACGTTGTCTTAAGCCCCGCCGGAGAAATTGTGAGAGCGATTTGGATGGCGCTGCCGGAAAGGTTCCCGCGACTGGTTTTAGACGAATTCGTCATCATGCCGAACCATCTGCATGGCGTCCTTGGCCTTGTAGGGGCTGGGCTTGCCCCGCCCCTTGTCGCCCCGCCGGGGCCGCAATTGGGTGAGCCCCGCTTCGCCACTACGCAATCCTCATTTCGCGAGCAGAAATACTCCCTCTCAAGCGTAATTGGCGCCTTCAAATCCATCACAACTATTCAAGTAAATAAGCTTCTTTCAAGAAAAGGAGAGCAACTGTGGCAGAGGAGCTATCATGACCACATCATTCGAAAGGGAGAGGACCTGCGCAAAATCCAACGATACATAAATGAAAACCCGCTAATCTGGTCGCTCGACCCTGAAAACCCAAATCGTAAGCATAGGTGAAGTGTTCGCAGGGCGGGGCAAGCCCCGCCCCTACGCTGGCAACCCGCCGAAACAGGCTGGAATAGCGTCCTCAATTTCTCGTCCTAACCCTTGCGGAGATTTACGGAACCCCAACCGGCAGTATCCGGTAGTGTGCCCCTTCGCCCGTGATGTAGCGGCGGGGCTTGCCCCGCCTCCTTCGGCGTGCCCACGACATGGAAAAATACCGGGACCCTTCTAGACGACGCCCCGCTTCAATTCTTTCAGCGGATAAAACGTGCCACGCCACGTCACCCCGCCCTCCCACAGCGTCACCGCGACGGAGCGGGCGATCATGTAGCAGAAAAGCAAAGCTCCGATTGGGTGTGTCAATGCATACAGCGGCGACACTTTGTTCACCACATCCACGCTTGCATGCATGCTCAGCGCGGTGATCACAGCGATCCCCGCTAGCATGCGGATCCATCCGTGCGCGGCGAAAACCGCAACAAACGGAACTACGTTTAGCAAAATCATACCGACCAACGCCGCCGCTGCAAACGCGATGCGGTAGCCGAAGGCGGCAAAGAAGTTCTTCGTGACGCCGCGAATCACATTGTGCGCTCCCGCATGCCAGCGCACGGTTATAAAATCCTGTGCGATCGCGACGCACGAACGGAAACCGCACTGCTTCACGAGTTTTCCGAGCTTCATGTCATCCACCACTTCCATGGCCAGGCGCCGGTGCGTGCCGATGTCCTCGTAAGCGCTGCGCCGCAACAATTGAAATGCACCGACTCCGACGTACGCGCGCGAATTCGGATTGCTGACGCTGTAGGCGTCGGTCGCCAGGTGAAACGCGAGGCCGAAAAAGGTAATTACGGTTTTTTCCCAGAAGCCTCGCATTTCCACGTTGCAGAGCGCCGTCAGGTGATCGAGCTTTCTTTCTCTCGCCAAAGTCACGGCGCGTCGAAGTACGTCCGGCACGAATCGCACATCGGCGTCGCTAAACAAAAGCCATTCGCCGCGGGAATTTTCATAAGCCTTTTGCAGCGCATGCGGCTTGCCCAGCCAGCCGCTCGGCAGTTCAGAGACGTGCACCACTCGAAAACGCGGATGAGCCTTGGCAAATTCGTCGAGAATATGTCCGGTGGCGTCTTGCGAGCGGTCGTCGGCCGCAATGATTTCCAAATTCGGGTAGTCCAGTGCGGCCAGCGTTGCCAGTGCCGCCGGCAATTTCTCTTCCTCATCTCGTGCGGCAAAAATCAGTGAGATAGGCGGGCACTCTGCATCTTTTGCGGTCTCAAAATCCTTGAACCAGGGAAGTTTAGTGGCGCCGTACGCAGAGCGGAGACCATGGAAAACCCAGAAAGCGGAAACGAAAAAGAAAAAAACAAGTCCAAAAGTATGCATCAAAATTGGTGTCGAGCGCCGCCCTCGGGTTATCCTAGCATGTAATGCCAGGGAGCCTTGCGATCATCGGTGCGGGACGCGTAGGCCGCGCGCTCGGAAGGCGCCTCCGTGAGCTCGGTTGGAAGATCGGCGCTGTCGTGACGCGCGGTGAGCCCAGCGCCCGCAAAGCGGTGAGATCGATCGGAGCGGGTCACGCGCATGCGTTTATGACGCGGCAGGTGCTCGCTGCCCAGGTCATCCTGATTGCCACACCGGACCGCTGCTTGATCGAAGCGGGCCAAGAGCTGGCACGCATCGGTGCGGAAGAGTTGCACGGTAAAATCGTACTGCACACCAGCGGAGCGCTGAACTCGCAAGTTCTCGATCCCGTGAGACAATGCCGTGCGGCTGTCGGTTCAATGCATCCGCTGCAGAGTTTCAGCGGAATCGGAATTCCGCCTCTCGATGGAAGAATTTTTGCGATCGAGGGCGATCCTGCCGCCGTGCGCATGGCCCGGCAGATCGCGCGCTCTCTTGGTGCGATTCCCGCGCACATCGAAGGCCCGAAGAAGCCGCTCTATCACGCGGCAGGCGCTCTGGCCGCGGGAAGCGTTCTCACCTTGATGGAAGCGGCCACGCGAATAATGACCGCGGCGGGGATGAAGCGGCGCGAAGCGGTGCGCGCGCTGCTGCCTCTGACTCGGCAGGTTCTCGACAATTTTGAGCGGCTTGGGTCACGAGCCGCATGGACCGGGCCGCTCTCTCGAGGAGATTATGGCGTGGTGGCCGCGCACGTTACGGCAATGAAAGACTCGCCGGCGGAGTTTGCGCACGCTTACGAGGCCGTGAACCGTCTTGCGGCGCTGGTTTTGGGGCAAGATTCCGCGGCGATGATGACCGAGCTGGAGAAAGTTGCCGCAACCAAAAAAGCAAAAGTGAAAGCATCGACTACGGGGGGACAGGCGTGAAGCGATTGCAGATTGCGATGGAGAGCACGGCGCTGGCGAATGGATTGAAAGTAGTCATCGCGCCGGACACGACCGCGCCGGTAGTAACGGTCGGCGTTTATTACAAAATTGGATTCCGCCTCGAGCCGCCCGGGCGAAGCGGGTTCGCGCACCTCTTCGAGCACATGATGTTTCAGGGATCGGCGAACGCGCCAAAAATGCAGCACATCAAGCTGATTAATTCGAGCGGCGGCGTGCTGAACGGATCCACGCATTACGATGTGACGAATTATTATGAGGCGGTGCCGTCGAACGCGCTGGAAAGGGTGCTTTGGCTTGAAGCGGACCGCATGCGCGCGTTGAAAGTCGATGATGAGAATTTGCGAAACCAGCGCGACGTGGTGAAAGAAGAAGTTCGCGTGAACGTTCTGAATCAACCGTACGGAGGTTTTCCCTGGCTGGATTTGCCGCCGGTGGCGTTTCGCAACTGGGCAAACTCGCACAACTTTTATGGAGATTTTACGGACCTGGATGCGGCCGATCTCGCTGACGTCTTTGCGTTTTTCAAAACGTACTACGTGCCGAACAATGCGGTGTTGTTGATGCTTGGCGATGTGAAACCGGAAGAAGGATTTGCGCTGGCGAAAAAGTTGTTCGCGGATATTCCTGCCGGGGCAGCGCCGCCGTTTGCCGATCCGGCCGAACCGGAGCAGAACGAAGAGCGGCGCGGCAACGTCGAGGAAAAATTCGGAACGCTGCCCGCGATGGCCATCGGATACGTCGTGCCGAAGCGGCGGACCGCCGATTGGTGCGCCATGGCGCTGCTCGATCAGGCGCTGCACGGGGGGCGCGCGGGAAAACTTTACCGCGAACTCGTTTTGGAGAAGCAGATTGCGGTCGAACTCGATGGCGGAATCGAAGATATCTTCGGCTACAACGGGCCCACGCAAATGGTAACGCGCATTCTTCACAAGCCCGAATATTCCAGCGAGCAAGCGCTGGCCGCGTTCGATGAAGTTATCCGCGAAGTTCGGGACAAGGGCATTAGCGAAGACGAACTCGCGCAGCTCAAAGTGAAATGGCAATCGGATTATTTTTCGTTGCTCGAAGGCGGCCACGGCGGCATGCCGCGTTACGGCCTGATGCATCTGCTCGCGTGCTTTACGTTGTTTGATAATGAGCCGCAATTAGTCAATTCCATTCTCGACGGTTTTCTTGCCGTGAAGCGCGAAGACATTCAAGCCGCGGCGCAGAAATATTTGCGCAAGGAAAAGCGCGCGATCGTGTTCCGGCTTCCGGCGCCAGCCGGCGTTAAGGAGGCTGCGTAATGGCCACGCGAGCGGTCGAAGTGAACACTGCAGTTCCGGCGCTGGCTCCCGAACGGCAAGTGACCTGGCCAAATCGGAAGCGCGCAAAACTCTCGAACGGGCTCGAAGTGATTCTCGTGGAATCGCACACGATTCCGAAATTTCATGGCGAACTCTATTTTCGTTCCGGCAACGCAGCCTCCATCGATCGCGGTATTGGGCTTGCCGAAATTACGGCTACGGTAGTGCGAACGGGCACCGCGAAGCGCGCCAGCCGGCAAATCGAAGAAGATTTGCGACGCATCGGCGCGGACCTGGCTTCGAGCGCTGGTTCCGACACGAGCGCGATTTCCTTCGCCGGTCTTTCCGAATTTGCCGAGCCGCTTCTGGGGATGGTTGACGAACTGGCGAGGGAAGCTGCGTTTCCCGAACCAGAATTCGAGCGCGAGCGCCGGCAAAAACTCGAAGAGGTAAAACTCGAACGCACTCAGCCCGGATTTCTTGCCGGCGAGCGACTGCGGAAGATTTTGTTTGGCGCGCATCCCTACGCGCAGGTCTCGCCCAGCGAAGAACAGGTTGCGGCGTACAAACGCGACGATTTGATCGGCGTATACCACGATTTTTACACGCCCGAGAATGGTTTGCTGTTGCTGGTCGGCGATTTTCAGCCGGACGCGATGCTGAAGAGCGCTGAAAAAGTGTTCGGCGCGTGGCGCGGCAAAAAGCCGGAAGCGAGCGTGTATCCTGCTCCGGCAAATCCGCGCGGACGGCGAGTTTACCTGGTGCATCAGCCTGGCGCGGTGCAGACGCAAATTCTTGCGGGCTGCCATGCCATCACGCGGAAGCATCCGGACTGGGTGAAACTCGGACTGACCAACAGTTTGTATGGCGGCGCATTCAATTCGCGGCTGGTGATGAACATCCGCGAAGACAAGGGATATACCTACAGTCCGCGAAGCGGCGTCAACGCACTGCGACAGTACGGCTACTTTTCCGTTTCGGCGGCGGTGCGCAACGACGTGGTGGCCGCGTCGCTCACCGAAATGTTCTACGAGATGGACAAGCTGCGTTCCGTGCCGGTGCCGGAAGCGGAGCTGGCCGACGCGCAAAATTATTTGAGCGGCGTTTTTTCGATGGGCCTCGCGACGCAGAATGGATTGCTCGGCCAAATTGCCGTCGTTGCGTTGAACGAGCTGCCTGACGATTATCTCGAGACGTATCGTGCAAAGGTACGCGCGCTCACGCCAACGGATTTGCTCGAAACGGCGCGCAAATATCTCGATTCTGCCAACATGCAAATCGTGGTGGTCGGCGACCGCGCGAAAATCGAATCGCAAGCCGCACTCTTCGGCGAACTTGAAGTCTTTGACGCGCAAGGTAAAAAGCTAGGCTAGTCTGGCGGGAAGTTCTAATTATTGATTTAAGAACATAATTGTTGCATTATCATACCGTGATGGTGCCACGGTCTCTTGCGCGGATCTCGCTCGTACTCTTTGCGCTTTGCGCAACTCCCTGGGGGCTTGCCGCGAAAAAGAAGCCGCCGGCCGCGCCCATCAACCTGAATACGGCGACATCGGAAGAGTTGCAGTTGGTGCCGGGAATCGGCCCGGCCACGGCGGACAAGATTTTGCAGATGCGCAAGTCGTATGGCGCGTTTAAGAGTGTAGACGACCTGCTCGCCATCCGCGGCATTGGAGCCAAGCGCCTCGAAAAAATGCGCAAGTATCTCACCACAGGAAAATCCACACCGACGAAAAGCGCGCAGCCTCAGCAGCGGCAGCACTCTCCGCCGAAAACACCGCTTTCGGGAAACACTCCACAACAGCGTCCGCAACAGAACTCGTCCCCGGCTTGGAGATAATCGCGGGCGGGGCAAGCTCCGCCCTTGCAGCTCAACAACAAGGGAACGACAGCGC
>Ga0187805_10000330_pt1 | contig 15162 bp, 18 predicted proteins | sample NC_wetland_sal_i_6_FD_132965 | JGI IMG/M metagenome (GOLD analysis project Ga0187805, IMG submission 132965) | Wetland sediment microbial communities from Neuse River Estuary, North Carolina, USA - Control_5 | ecosystem: Environmental > Aquatic > Freshwater > Wetlands > Sediment | place: USA...
CCGGCAAGCGGGATGCCGCGGGAGTTGAAGACGATGTCGTCTTTGCGCGAACCCTGGGCGCGGAGGGACTGCACGGGCCCAGGGAGGATGTGCAGCGCGAGTGCAAGAAAAGCCCACAAAACCGGCATATCTAGGGCGTTCGCCATGAGGGCTCGGAGAGAGCCGCGCGACGCCACTTGTGATCGTATCATCTGCAATGCCTCTGCGAAGTAATGTTTGAACTGAATGGAAAGTTTGGCTTGGCTTGCGAAACCAAAAACGTTTATGCAGCCGGCCTGTTCCTAACATGTCCCGGAGGTGAGGTTGAGGTAGCTAGTCCGGCCGCTGGCTTACGGTAATCCGACTTTCCCAGGACCAAGTTGCGTGGTCGGAACCAGGCAAGTACAGCCACAATTAAGGCCAGGACGAGAATCACGGCAAAGGTGAGAAAGAGCAGATCAAGCCTGTCCTTCGGCTCAAGCGAGAACACCCCTATAGCGGCCACCGTGCCAGTTGTAATTCTCAGACGGTCAAAAAAGGACAAGGCTGCTCCAACCTCTTTTGGAAAAAAAAGAAGAAATACTTTGCGAATTAGATTACGAAGCCAAGGGTGTTTTTGAATCACTTTGCCCCCCAGACCACCGCTGGGCAAGTGATCTGTGAAATTGAATGCTACTGCAACTTGCGGGCGGTGATGGTGACTTGCACGACGTCGCCGGTGACACTGCCGGGGTAGGCGCCGGAGCTGAGCTCGGTGCCGCCGCCGGTGAAACACTTCAACTTCCAGTTGTTGAGCGCGCTTCCCTGCACAGGTACGTAATAGCCGGAGTTGCCGTTTTGGCTGTCGGCGAAGACCTGGATGATCTGCGTGCTGGGAAGTTTGTCAGCGACGGTAGTGAAATCCAGCGTGTCACCGCCGGTCGGATAGTTGCCTGAAAACGTCAGCGTTCCGATGGCGTAGAACAAATTGCTGCCTGAACCGTCTTCGTTGCTGGGCAAAAGCGTGATGGTAATGGGCATGATTGGCTCCAAAATGAATTCGTAAACTCAAGGCGTGAGGTAGAGGAGGTAGATGAGGTAAAGGAAGTAGAGAAAATGAAAGAAAATCCGAGCGCGCTTGACGAGTGCATTCGGCTGGCGGCTCTCCTCTACTTCCTTAACCTCCTAAACTTCCTCTACCTCCCTCTTCAGAATGGCGCGTAGCCGCTGCGCGATGAAAATGGCCGGCGGCGGCGCGCGGATTGTTGCTCGCGGCGGACGGCGGCGCTGACGAGATCTTCGATCGCGTCGGCGGCCGCATCGTCCCACTTTTCGGCGAGCGGGCTGCCACGCGCCCATCCGGCAAGCGCGGCTGTGGCGTAGGCGATGGCTTCCTGCGCGTTGCGAATCAAGACCGGTGAAGTCGAGTCGGTAAAATCGGGATAGGCTTTGGCGTAGCGCAAGCGGATTTGCGTGTCCTGCGTCGCGCCCAGAAAATAGATGCCGTCGGCGCGCCATTCCCAGATGCTGAGAGTCACGTCTTGAACGCGCGATGGAAGACCGCCGTGTTGCGAGACGTCCACCATCTCGAGGAAATCGTCGGTCGAACCGTTGGGACGCTCCCAAATTTTCAATGGAACGAGAAGATCTGTCGGCAATTGATTGGGCGGAGCCGTGGCGTCGGTGATCGAAACTTGCAGCGAAGAGTCGGTTTCGGCTACGGCGGTGACGACCAACAAGACATCGTCCTGGATAAAGCCGCCCGCGCCCGCATTTCCGAGGGCGCGCTGGACTTTGCGATACGCGGAGTTTGCGTAGGGCAGAAGGATAGTGTCCGTGAACAAGTTTCCCTGGGCGTCATTCAGGAGCGAACGCACCAGCGATGTAATCTGTCCCGCAGAGTTGTACGCGCTTGATCCTACGACTGGCATAGTGAGTTCCCGTGGCACAGGCACTCTAGCCCGTGCAGTTTAGCGTCGCGAGTTGGCGACGTCGCGGCACAGGCAAGAGTGCCTGTGCTACTCTTGAATTGCTTGGCAGGCGCTTCCAGTTTCATAAGGGCGACCGTTTTGGTCGCCCTTTTTATTTTGGCCCGTTTCTACTTGGCTCGGTTTATTCGTTTGGCAGCGGCGATTTCTGCAGGTACGCGGCGACGCCGATGACCGCGTTGATTAATGCCGCTGCCGCCGCGATTCGCAGCGTTGCTCCCATCCCGGTTTGCAGATTGAAATGTTGCGGATCGATTCCAACGGCGGCAAATCCCGTGAGTATTCCCCCGGCGCCGCCGCTGATGGCCGCCGCAACGATGCCCTTAATCCAAAGCTCAAATTGTTTTAGTTCGAGTCGCTTCATCGGTTAAGCCACGGTGACGAATGCTTGATTGTGGAACGCTGGAACGGCGTTATCGAGCTGGTCGTAAGCCCAGGCATCGTAGGCGCGCTCTTCGCGTTGCGCGCGATCATCGAGCGAGCGTTTTTTGCACGAACGCGGGAAGCGGCGCGAAAACTCAATCGCACGGGCGATGTGTTCCGCCGCGGCCGGCGTCAGTTGAATAAATTCGCCGCTTGGTCCTTCGAGGGTGAAGCAGTGTTCGTACTCTCCGCGCGATGGATACGGTCCTAACGCGGGAATGCTCATGCCGTTTTCGCGTTCGATGGTTTGGGCATACCACAAGCGCGGCGAACCGTACACTTCGGGGGGCACCCACCGCTCAATGTGCCAGCGATTGACTGCGGGATACTTAGGTTCTTGGCGTAGCTCGACGACCTCGCGTAACAGCGAACCCGTTACGGGATCGTGCTCGACGAATTTTCCGCCAATCCAAGAGAGCCGGTTCCATCCCCACACGGCTCGATAATTTGGTTCATCGAAACGATTGATGCCGCCGGCGCGCTTCAGGCGCCGCACGATATTTTCTGGCGTGTCGTGCGTTTCGCGGAGCACTCGGATCATTTCGTTCGCTGGGAGAAATCCAGGCCCTTCACAATAAATTTGTGGTCGCCGCAAGCTAGAACGAGTTCGCTGATGCTGGCAACCTGTCCTTCCACAATTGCGGGCTGAGTGTGCGTCGAGGGCGCGCAACGAAGAACAGTTCCCGGATCGGGTTTTGACGGCCCCGAGATGAGTTGTACGCCAATGTCCGGCGCGATCATCGGCCGTAGGAAAGCGACATCGTGGCCGCGTTCTACGCGAAGAAACACGAAGACGAGCGGCTCGGTTTTTTCGCGCGCGGCTATGACGCCGGCTGACAGCAGGACCAAGCCGGCGAGAAAAGCTCTTCGCATTTGAGAAATGAGCTAAAGGAGGTTGAGGAAGCAAATGAGGCAAAGGATCAAAGAACCGCAATCGCAGCCAATTGCGCGGCGACCGAGCGGTGCCCTTTCCTGTACCTCCTCCACTTCCTGTGCCTCATTTACCTGCGCCGTTCTAGTAGCCGCTTGGCCGCGCTAGTGTGTCGATGAACGCGCCGGTACGCGGCGAGTCGTCCCACACCTGAAACGCGGTGTCGAAGTAAAAGATGTAGCTGGCCGCGATGCCGCCGCTGGCGCCGTAGATCGGGAACACGGTGTTGCCATTGACTTCGTAGAAGTCGATGTCTTTGAGCACGGCGCGTCCCCAGTGCGCGAGGTCGAGAAAATCGACGCGGGTCTGGTCGGCGTTCACGCTGGACTTGATGGGGATGCCGCTCATTGTTTTGCGGCCGCTGAAGAGCAGGTCGAGATCGTTGCCGCCGCTCTCGCCGCCTTCCTTGATGATCTGGCTGACGGTGATGCCGAGATTTTCCCAGGCGTGTTCTTGCTCGACGGCCATATAGGCGATCAGCTTGGAGACATGGTTGATGCCCAACGATTTCCGGACCTTGTTGATGGCCAGGCGAACGTTGGAGGGAGTGAGCGCGGCGTTGCCGGCATTGACGCGCGGAGTCTGCAACTGCACGGGATAGGTCGCGCGATTGAGGTTGAGCCACGTGCCGGTGGTCGCGTTGTTCTGGTGATATTTGATGCCGTAGAGCGACACAGGCTGCGCGCCGGTGAGGCCGTCGTGCACAATGACGTCGGTGGCGACGGTGCCGGTGGGAACATTGTCCACAGTGATTTGCTGCGTTGTGATGGGATCGGCCGTCAGCACGGTGGTGGTGACGCCGGCCGTGACGTTGCGGTTGGTCGTCAGCGTGGTGTCGTAGATCTGAATGGTCTGGCCGGGATAGACGAGCGCGGCGCCGTTGGGAACCGCCATAGTGAACGTGGTGCTGGCAATGGAGTTGATGGTGCCGAGCACGCCGTTGCCCGCGGTTTGCATGAGCTTGTCGAGGAACGCGCGGAACTGTTTCATTCCGTTGGCAACTTCGCGCTTGGTGGCATTTTCGATGGCGCGTTCGCGGCCGGTCGTCGCGTATTCGACGAGCTTCGTGATTTCAATCGCGAAGCGGAAGAAAATCGGCGAGACTTGCGCGACGTCGTATGAAGTGCCGGAGCCGCGACCCAGGTCGCCGCCATCGGCGTTGTACGAGCCGGCTTTGCCTCCCGGAACGAGCTGCAAAGGCAGGCGCATGTTGCGGCTTGAAACTTTCTCCACGTCTCCGCGCTGCTGGATCATGGTGAGTAAAATGTCGTCCCGTTCATAGAGCAGGGGCACTTTGTCGCGCACCTTCTCGAGCTGCAACGCGACGACGTTCGCGTTTGCTTGTGCTGGCATCTGTTGTTCTCCTTATGATTTCAGGGTGGCCGCGAAGCGGCCAACATGATTGCTGCGTTCCCCGTCGCCGCAGCTTCACGGCAGAGGATCGCGCAGGCGTCTCTTGAGAAGGCGCCGAAAATCGGTTGAGCGTTGCTGGGTTGCGTGTACTGATTGAGGCGCCCGCGGCAACTTCGGATTGCGCGTTCGAGCGCGGTTCGCTTCAATGGAGGCTACGGAAGCAAACTGGGCCGCCTTTCAAATGAAAGTTCCCGAACTCATGTTTCTTGTGTGCGCAATCGGCGGCGGGATTTACATGCTCAGGTTTTGCTCCGGCCGGTTCATGATGCTGCGCCGATCAAAATCGTTCACGCCATATCTTTATGGGATTGGGGGAATTCTTTCACTCATGTTGATCACACTGGCTCTTTTCGGGGCGTTTGTGATCCTCATCGGGCCGCTGCATTAGCGCCAATCTCGTTGAGCACAAATCTTTCTTACAGATCGAGAATCTGTTCATCGCTGAGTTTTCCGTAATTGATGCGGCCCTTTGAGGGCTCTCTGCCTTCCGTACGAACTGCGCGGGCGGCGTCTTTGCGCTGCGCGACCGCCGATTGTGAATCGCGCGGCCCTGGCGATGCGGGCGCCACTTCCCTTCTCGCTGACGCTGTGTCGGCACGTTCATTTTTGCCGCGGTGCGCGGCTAAAGTCGTTTGCGTCCAATCATTCAATGCGCGCTTTGTTGCGCTGGGGACAAGCTGTTGCGCGCGCTCACCAATCAGGCGGACTACCTGCGCGCGCGTTTCGCTATCGAGCCGCCTCGCGGATAGAATTTGTGAGATTTGTTCGCCAAGCTGCCGATCGCCTTGCAGCGCTTTTTCAACGTCTTGGCGGATCGCCGCTGCCATGCGCCCTTTTAGAGCTGCGCCATCGGGTCTGTTCGCCGCAGGCAGGGCTTGGTCGAGGGTGCGTTCGATGGCGTTGCCCACGCTGCGCTCCAAATCCTCATTGGCTGCTTTTTCAAACGCCGCATACGCGGCGACATGCGCCTGCTGGGCGGGATCGTTCTGATCATTAGGCTGCGCTGCGCCGCGATTGGTTTGCGCAGGAGGAGCTGAGCTTGCTTGTTCTTGGTTCCCTCGACGCGTGTCGCTTGCTGCCGTCGTGGCTGCTGGCCGGCCGAGCGCATCCGCCAAGCTTCGGTTACTAACCGGTATGCCTGACTGTTCCAGCGCACGCAATCCCTCGAAGACCATTTCGCGAAAGGCCGCGGGATCTTCGCGCATCATCATGGCCGCGAGTTGTGCGCGCTGCGCGGCATCTCCGGCAAAATAAGCGCGATCGATGTCGTCGAGCACGCGAGCGCGTTCGGCAGCCGTTCGCGCTTCTTCTGGTTTCACAAACACTTCGCGATACGACGCTGCTTCCCTCTCTGCGCGTTGCGCGCCTTCCCAAAGCGCTCGCGCCTCGGTTCCACGTTGCGGATCGTTCATTGTCTCCGCGAGCCATGCTGGCGGCTCGCGGAGCAGAGGCACACCTGCCTGTGCGCTTTGTGCTGGATCCTGCGCTTGAACGGCTGCGAGCGACGCGTTCGCACTTGTATCGGTCGAAGCTGCAGCAGGGCTGTTCCCCTCCGCTGCATTTTCGGTTACCGAAACGTCCTGCGGTTCTGGGTCGATCTCGAGGATTTGCTCGTCCGAGAGCGCAAACAAGTCGTGCAAGTGCGTCTGCCCGTTCGCTCTGGAGCTTTCGCTCGGCGCGCTTTGTTGATTTGCAGCTTGCATTATTTTCCCTTCGCGTTTGGCGTGGCAGCCGATGCACCCGCGTTTGTGCCGTTGTTGCCCGAGCTGGCGTTTGCGGATAGGCTCATCGCGCGCAAGTGCGCTTCGGCGTGGGCGCGGACGTTGGCGAAGCCTGCGGGATTGGTCATCTTCGCGGCTTGGCCAGCTTCGGAGTTGGCCCAGCGCTTGCATTCCTCAAACTCAACCGCGTGGTCGTCAAGGAGTTGATCGACCGGCACGGACGGCAGTACCAGAACCTGTTGAGAGTGATCCGTGCCTCGTGTTCCGTGATCCGTGGAAAAAGCACCCGCGCCGGTTCCTGTATTTTGGTTTTCACCGGGCTCGGATCCCGGGTCACGGGGCACTTCACCCGACCCCGCGGGAGCCTCACTTGACTCCGCAGGCGTCGCTGGCCGGCGCGCGACGTGCACGACGCCGGACGGAGGCATGGAGATTACGATGGGTGCGCTGGCGAGCAACTGCTGAATTTCGCGCAACTGTTTATTGCGGGAATCCTCGCCGGGGACGACCAACTCGGTAAGGCCAAGCACATTTTTGATGTAACCGATGTTCGCGGGCTCGGCCAACGCTTCCTGGATGAGCGGGTCATTGAGCGAGAACAATTGTTGCAACACCGAGCGTTGCTGCGATTTCAATCGCGGGAACGTTTCGTCCGCCTCGGGATGAACGCAGATGTTGCCCTTTAAATCTGCGGTGCGAATCATGCGCGCGTCAAGCACGCCATCAGGCCCGAGCAGCGGAATCTCGGCATTCTCTGGCCGATTTTTGCGGAAGCAATCGACGGCGAGCAGCAGTACATCGGCATAAAATTGTTTCGTGCGGCGCCAGACGAGGCCGAGTCGGCCCATCGCTTGATCGCGAGCCAGCGCGTATCCTGACGCGGTCTTCACGTCTTCCATGTTTCCGCCGAAAATCGCGGGAAAGAGGCCAGTTAAAAATTGCGCGACCGGGCCAATCAAATCCTGCTGGTGACGAATCATGTCCGGAGGAACTTGCGCGGGGGCCGGCTGAAAAAATCCCGCAGCGAGCGGCTGTCCCGGTCGCGCGCGCGCCGGAAAATGCGCGGCCGGCTCGGCGGTTTGATTGGCGAGCGCGTCGAAATCGAGCACTTGCGGATCGGCGTAAATCGGGGGAATGCCGTACTCGTACGTTTCCGCTTGCATGTTGGAGAGCACGTTGTAGCGCTCTTGCACTTGCACGAGCGAATCGCCGACGCTTGGCCTGTTCTGGCCATCGCCGGGCAGCGCGTGCAGCACGCGCCAGTGATCGTCCATCGATTCGTTGCGCGATTCGCAGTAGACATCGCCGGCGAATCCGCAGTAGCAGCCGTCGGGGAACAGCAGCAGCAATTCGTTGCGAACCGCCTCGTCTTCGATGGAATAGAAAGCCCACGGGCGCAGCCACGTGCGGTCGAAGGTGATCAAATTCATGAGCGCGTCGCCGGGATGAATCGTCGGCAAGCCTTGTTCGACGCTGATGCGCGAAACGCGCGCATAGACGTCGTCGGGGCCTTGCGATGGCGCCGCTTCGATTTTGTTTGCTGCCTGCGGATAAGCGGCCTTCAGCTTTGCACGATGCACTTCCGCCTGCCATTGCAGGTAGGGATATTCGTGCATCTCATTGGCCCAGACAGGCGTGTTCAGTTCGAGGCCGCCGGCGATAGAGATGACTTCCTGTCCGTTCGGCACACGGCGCGTGCCGATGACACGAGGCACGGTGACGCGCTCGGCTTTGTGCAAATCTTTCGCCGTCAATGCCGCGCCGCAACCGGGACAGTCGAAATCATTTGTAGGGGAGGGGCTTGCCCCTCCCGCTGACGAATCGCCAGCGTACACGCCGGGCGACCCAAGGGTCGCCCCTACAGATGTATCAGGTGCCGCCGTTTCTTTGCCACATTTCGGGCAGACATACTTGTCTTCGCCGAGAGGGATCTCGATCGCGGCGAGCACCTGCTCATCATGGAACCCGAAGCGCTGGCCATCGGCGACATATCGCACGTACGCGCCAAGTTTTCCGTCGGTCCACAGGAAATATCCGATGGTAGTCAAAAGCTGCTCGACTTCGTTGTTCCGCTCGATCAGATCGGCGACGTCGCTGGCCGCGCGCGCCGCGCCGATATCTTCGAGCGACTGCGCGGATTGTGGATAGAAGCGCACGCTCGGCACATCCTGCGAGAGAACGGCGATGAACGAAAGTCCAAATCCTTGGTAAAAATTCGTGACGAACTGGTAGCGCGGCATGTCCTCGAGTTCGCGGTCGTTGCTGGAGCGATTCTCGTACGGCAGATGCCAGTTCATGTCGGTGGGATTCCACCAGGCGTATTGCAGACCTTGCCAGAAAAGGCGCGCCTGGCGGATGCGGCGAATTTCATTGCGGCGCGCGACGATTCCTTCCTGGCGATATTGGCGCACCAGTTCGCGCAGCGCGTTGACGAGCCCGGGCTTGATGTCCTCGAGATGCTCGTTGTTTGGACCGAGATCGACCAGTGCGCCCGGGACGGGCACGGCGTGCCGTGCCCCTACGGGCCCGGGATTGCCTTTGCGGCGGGCCTCTTCGACTGCATCGAGCATCCCGTTCAGTCCTATCGTTCCGGTTGCGTCGAGGGAATCCGCGGGGATGAGGTTTTGCAATGTCCCGGGCGAATAGTTCCCGTCTGCCGGTGCAAGAAAACCCGGCGGAATCGTTCCAATCCTGTTGTCGTTGTCGAAGCTCATTCGCCTATCCCGGCTGAATTTGTTGCCCTGGAACTTTGGTACTGGTGACGAATCAAAAGGATCCCGTCATGCTACAAAGAGAGGTGCCCTACTCGCGCCCACCGCTGGCCACGCTAGTCCTCGTTGCGTGCGTGTGCGTGCCGTGCTTGCAACTCGGCGCCCAGGGTGCGCGCCGTTCTCCGCGCAAGCTTCCCATAGTTGAGATCAAGCTCAGCGGTCCCACAACCGTGAGACCCAGCGAGTCGCTCGAATCGAATATCTTCCGCGCGCTGCTGACGAATCGCTCCGCCGAGCCGCTGGTGTTCGTCGTGCGCAATGGCATCCTGATGAATGCCATGTGGGATTGGTCCGTCACCGACCCCAAGGGCGTGCCCATTGGCATGGCTTTCGTCCTGCACGGCTATTGCGGCACGGTTCCGGGTGAAGACCCGAATACGCGGTTCTTGCGCGACAGCGACCTGCTCGTTCTTGGCCCCGGAGAGAGCCACGAATTCATGATTCTCCCGGGTCCCTCCGACGATTACAGTTTCCCGAGTGCAGGCACGTACCACCTCGCGGTGACGTTGACGTATGTGCCGCCAAATTCCGACCATTATTTCGATGAGCGCGGCAAGCGGCAGCGCGCGAACGGCTACGCGCAATGGGATCTGAGCCGGCTCGGTGTGAATCAAATCGCAGCCGTGGAAAATAGTCTTTCTGTGCAAGCCACGTCGGATACGTGGAATCTGGAGCTGCCGTCGCGGCGGGGCCCTAAGCAGGGGATCATCTTTAACAACATTCCCGTCCAAATCCACTAGCTTGATTCTGGAGGGTGCTGTGCACCGATTCTTGTCTTATGTAATGGCCCTGCTGATCGCTTTCAGCGTCCCGGTCTATTCGCCCGGCCAGACACAAGCCTCGTCGTCTGCCGCGCCAAGCGCCTCGCCCATCGAGGTGACGATTTCCGGCCCACGGTATATTCGGCGCGGCGACGATTTGAACTTTAAAGTGACGCTCACGAACCGCTCGGACAAACCTGTGGCTGTGCGATCGCATCTTCTGTTCGGCGAGGAAACCGGTTTTACGTGGCGGATCACGGACTTTGGCGGGCGCGTGCTGCCGCCGCCTATTTACGAAAAGCAATTCGTCTGCCCAGTGACCGGGCCCGTTATGGACTTTATGGTTACCGTTCTGCAGCCGGGCGAAAAGATGGATTACCCCTTCGCCGGCGATCCTTCGGATAGCTTCGTGTTTCCTGGCAAAGGATTTTATAAGGTCACTCTGAGCTACGTTTTGGCTCCCACGCAGTACGTCTCGGTCGCGCCTTTCCGCCCCCCGGACGAGAAACCGGAAGCCTACACGCCGCAACAAAAAGTCGAGATGATCAAGAACCAGCCAAGATTCGAGACAACTTCCAACGTCTGGCAAATATATTTGGGCGATTGACGCAAGGGCGCACTGACTAACGGACTTGGGCTCAACTGTGAGGCACGGGGCCATTCCCCTTGGCGGCCCCGACAAACTCGGCATTGTCTGCCGCATCCCGCTCGGCCCCGGATTGGCGCCACGCCTGAATCTGGTGCCAGCTCCGCTTGCGTAGCCTCGGCAGCGCTTGCGGTTTCGGCGCTTCGGGAAACTCGACGGGCGGAAAGCCCGCGGTCCCTAGCAGCGAATTCATCAGCGCGCGATTTTCCGCCCGTAGCCGGGCAACGTCGGCTTCGAGCAGGCCAACGTATTTCAGCTGAAGCACTTTGCGAAACCAATTGAGCATTGAGCACCATTAGAACAGGCTTCAGCCTGTACGGTGTTGACTTGCTGTCCTCGACCTGTGCACAGACTGAAGTCTGTGCCACCAAGTTTGTACTAATGCCGGCGGTGCGGAAATTTCTTTGCGCGGAACTGTTTGTGCGCTTCGGCTTCGAGGCGCTGACTATGAATCGCGCGCGACGTCGGATCCGTGGCGCTGATCTGGCGCGCGATTTGTTCGGCAAGCGGCATACCAGTGACAAAACGCGGCGCGCTATTCCCATGTAGGGGCGCTGCATGCCCTCTCTCTGGAGAAAACTGCGCCCCTACTTCCCTCGCTCCAAAATGTGGCGACCCTTGAGTCGCCCCGGGCCGCAAGTAGCCTGCCCCAACACCGGCGATTCTTCCGCCGGAGACCAATCCATAGCGCGCCGAATCGGCGGGATCATCGCCGTCCATTTTGCGGATGTCCTCGTGGCGCGTGTTGTCGCGCACCAGCGTTGGCATGCATTCGATTAGCTTCGTACAGTTCTCGGCGATGAGCCAGGCGTCCGATTCCAACATCTGGTACACGAACTGCCAGCCGCCTATGCGGTCATCGTCGGCAGGCGCGGGCCGCGGCAAACGGTTGGCCGCCAGCACATCCCCGAGCTGCTCGGCAACGGAAGCCTCGGCGGTGCGATGCGCAAAGGCATCCGGCGAAAGAATCACATCGCTGATATTTTCGCGGCCGCTGCGTTCGGCAATGGCTTGCGCGAGCATGCGCGGAGAGAGGCCGTTCTGCACAAACTCGCGGTAGGTGACGACGCGCGAGCCTACAGCTGACAGCTGAGAGCTAACAGCGCCGGGGGAGACAGCGTCTTGGGTCCTTCTGTCGGCTGTGAGCTGACGGCTGTAAGCCTCCGCCGGCACGGCGCAATGCCAGTACACGGCGCTGGGATGTTGAAAGCCCCAGTCGATGGAAATCCAACGCGGCCACCAGGGCTCGAGCCGAATTTCTTCGGGTCGCGCGGTATGCCGGCCGTAATCGAAGATATCGAAATACTGGCCGGCGAAAACGTTCCAGTCGCCGTCGAGAAACGCTTTGCGCAGATGTTCGGGGAGCGTCTCGAGCGTGCTGCGGTAATCCGCGTCGTTCGCATAGATCGGGTTGTCGCTAAGCCAGGCGCGAATGAATTCGTAATCGTTCGCGTCGTAGAGATTTGTTTGGTCAAAGCCTGCCGGCGGTTTGTGGTCGACCCACAGCGCTTTCACCCAGGCATGGCCGATATTGCCAGGGTTTGTTGCCCCGGCCATGCTGCAAACGCTTCCCGGGACGGGACAACGGTTACGCGAAGTAAGAAACTGCCACTGTTTGAAGGTGAAGTGCGTCAGCTCATCGAGGCCGATGAATAGAAACTCCGCGCCTTGATACTGGTAGACGTCGTTCTCGTTGCGGCAGTAGCCGAAACGCGTCGTCGAGCCGTTCCGCCAGGTAACGACGTGCTTCGATTCGTTGTATTTCTTGTAGAAATCCCGCGGCACGTCGCGGCGAAAGTACGCAAGCAGCGACGATTCCAGCTCGGGGTAAGTCCGCCGGAGCAGAAGCGTGTCTGCTCCACGCCAGGCGTTGGCCTGCATGATCGCTTCCCAGAGCAGCGCCTTGGTCTTGCCGGGTCCCGCAGCGCCGCCGAAGAGCCGATACTTTGCAGGGCTGTTGTGAAATTGTTGCTGGCGCGCGAATGGCCGATAGTATGCGCTGAAATCCACTTAACGATAGATCTTCGAGAATCGACTGCCCACGATCCAGGCCGCCACCGCACTAAGCATTCCGGCTTTTACACCCAGCCCGAGCGTGTGCCAGGAAGCGAGGAAAGCCCATACGAATCCGCCCACGCCCAGGACTTTCAACACATAATCGAGATGGACGGCGTTCGTGAGTCTTCCGAGAAAAGACTGCTGAGGAACAGTAGCTGCTGTCATTTGTTGTCTCCCATTGCTGCGCGCCTGGCAACAGCGCTGTCGATATCAATCACAATCTCCGGCGATTCCTCCGCCGACGCAGAGGGCCCTTTGCCGTATTTCATTTCCAGCAAACGCTCGGCCATGCGCTGGGCGATCTTCTCGTCGCCGGACTTCACGAGCCTTGCGCAAGCCAGATGGATATTCACGTGCTTGTGCATGGCGTCCACAAAACTCGCGCCGTCTTGCGGCAGCGGTTGTGAGCCAGGCGGAATACGCACTGTCCCGTTTTTGCCTTTCCTGTTAGTTTTTTCGCTTGGGGCGCGCGACACTTCCCCGCCAGCCGCGGCCCTGTTTCGCTTCGGCTGGCGCTTGGCTTTACCTCTGGGAGGCGGAGCCACCTCAGCGCACGCATCGCGTTCCTTGCCGGCCGGGGCGGAGGACGCGCCGGCCGCAGCGGGAAAATCGCGTGTGTCGTCAGACGCAGCCCTGCCCAGATCCAGCAGCGCTTCCGTTTCTTGCGCCGCGCGGGAAGGTGAAGCCGGACCATGACCGTTCACCTTTGCTGCGCTCGGATCATGGCCGTTGCTCTTCATTTTCGGAGTTGCCCTCCGATTTGCCGGGGTTGTACCGCGCGCCCGGCGAATCTGTCCCGGCGAACCGGGGTCGAGTGTCGTTCCGGAGCGCTTCGCGCGCCCGGGCAATTTCTCGTTGGCTGAAGCAGAGTTCACGGCTGGCTCGTTCTCAGGCTGCTACGGAGTATTGCTTTCGTGCCCAAAGAACTACGCGATCGCAAGGAACATCGGCGAGATCGCAAATGCGTTTCAATACTGCTTTTTCGAGCGGCTCGTCGGCGCGAAGAAAACTGCGCGCCCAAGTCCGTTCCAACGGCTCTGCCCCGTCAGCCAGAAGTGGCAGTTGGGCGTCCGCGTAGGCTTGCCCGAGCACCGCGCGCCAGAGCATCCGCTCGGGCGTCAGAACCGGCTCGTTTATCCAAATGGCGTTGTTCGTTTTCATTTTGGCGCGCCCCGGGCTACATCGCGCACGATCCATGAATCACAAGCCGGAAGTCGCACGCAGCCACTAACCGCGAATTCGGACGAGCTAGACCAGGAGTTTTGCGGTGAGGCCGCTGCCGCCGGTCGAAGAGGTAAACTTGATGCGCAGGAATCGCGCTTGTACGCCGGTCACGGTGCGGGCTTCGCCGGCAGTGTTCGTGGTGGTGTCGAGCGTTTGATACTCGGCATCGACGTCGGCCATAGCGCCTTGCAGAGAGAGGCTCACGGCGGTCGGCGCCGTCCCAAAAATGGTTTGCCAGCGTACCGCGGTGCCCGTATCCGGCTGGCCCGCATAGCTGGGAATCGCGAACTGGCTGCCGGCCTGCGCACTGCCGGGAAAAGTCTCGTTGTTGAAACTAAAGCCCACGTCACCGGGCATGAGTGAATTCGGTGGAGTCGCATTTTGGTAGCTCGGCATCTTGGCTCCTTTTAGTGTGCGAACTTTTCGCGCTACTTCAGTGGAAAATGTTCAGAGCTCGCTGGGAACTCGTTCCCGTAAGGACACTTCGGCGCCTGGGTCCTTGGCGGCGCAAAGGTGCCTTTTGCAAATTGAGATCGAAGTTCGGATTGGGCTTAGACGCTTCGAGGGAGCGCTAGAATTCAGCCGTAAAAAGCAAAACGCCCCGACTAAATCGGGGCGCACTTTTCTACGAGAGAAAGTGTACCACATTTCAAATTTTTGTCAAGAGAAATCTTTAGATTTTTTTTCTTTTTCTTGACTCCCTTTGTTTTCAAGAGCATAGTCGCTCCATTCCCTCGGTATTTCGCCCACCGGAAAGTCAAGGAGATCCATCATGCCGCATTATTGCCATCAAGTCAGTTACACCAAGGAAGCCTGGGCGCGTCTTATGGCCGATCCACAGGACCGGCTGGACATTGTCCGTATCCCCATCGAGAAACTCGGCGGAAAACTGCACTCGGCGTTCTTCGCTTTTGGTCCCTTCGACGTTATCGCCATCACGGAGATGCCCGACAACATCTCGGCGGCGGCGATCGCCATAGCCTTCGCCGCGGGCGGTGCCGTCGCTAACATTCAAACCACGCCGCTCATGACCGCGGCACAGGCTATAGAGGCCATGCGTAAAGCTGGAACCTGCGGATACAGGTCCGTCGTTGCCCGGACTGGCTCCGCAGCCAGCGCCTGATCGTTTGACGAAGAGGCCAGCAAATAAACCCAATTGATTCAAGGCGCCCCGATTTCCTTTCCTCGGACGCGCGAAGTAGGAGTGCGACCGCGCTCATCGGCCGCTAGAATTTCTGTGAGGAGGACCGTTCCGTGAGCCATTTCCG
>Ga0187805_10000331_pt1 | contig 15093 bp, 14 predicted proteins | sample NC_wetland_sal_i_6_FD_132965 | JGI IMG/M metagenome (GOLD analysis project Ga0187805, IMG submission 132965) | Wetland sediment microbial communities from Neuse River Estuary, North Carolina, USA - Control_5 | ecosystem: Environmental > Aquatic > Freshwater > Wetlands > Sediment | place: USA...
CCGGTGTACCAGGTCGGCGGCAAGTCATTCATCTTCTTCCGCAATCCGCGCCCGGACGCCATCGATCCCGATACCGGCGAGCGCTACCCCGACGTGATCGTGTTCTGGGTCGAGTCGGAAGCCGACAAGCTGGCGATGGTCCAGGATGAGGGGTCGCCGTTCTTCACCACATCTCATTTCGACGGTCACCTGTCGGTGCTGATCCGCGGGAGCAGGATCGGGGAGCTCACCCTGCAGGAGCTGACCGAGGTCGTACAGGACGCCTGGCTAAGCCGCGCATCGGCCAGCAGGGCCGCGACCTGGCTCACCGCGCACGGTAGCTCAGCAGGGCCAGGGGACTAGGTGCCTGCTACGCGTGGGTCTTATGCCTCTCGCGCCTGCGGTCTGGCAACGGTCACCATGAGGCTGAGCACCCCCACGGGAGCGCAAGCGCAGCCGGTTGACTCGGGCTCGCAGCGAGGACCAGGCCCCCCGCCTGGCGGAGTTCGACTCTCCTCGCTCCCACGATCGGCGGACCATTCTCCCGCCGCGCCGGAAACCGACCTCATCGTGCAGATCGTTCCGCACCCAGCGCTAGCATTACCCTTATGTCCGACCAGACCGGGACATCGGTGCCGGGTTTTCCCGCCGAGGCGCAGGCGCCGGGATTTGACACCCAGCGCGCGCATTCCGCCCGGGTCTACAACTACTGGCTAGGCGGCAAGGACAACTTCGCCGCCGACCGGGAAGCAGCCGAACAGGCGATCGCCGCTAACCCGGGGATCGTCACCGACGTACGGGCTAACCGGGCGTTCTTGGCCCGGGCGGTGCGGTTCCTTGCCGCCGAGTGCGGCGTGCGCCAGTTCCTGGACATCGGCACCGGGCTGCCCACAGCCAGCAACACTCACGAGGTAGCCCAAGCGGTCGCCGCGGATTCCCGGATCGTCTATGTGGACAACGACCCGATCGTGCTGGCTCACGCCCGGGCGCTGCTAACCAGCACCCCGGAGGGGGCGACCGCGTACCTGGACGCTGACCTGCGCGATCCCCAGGCCATTCTCCAGGCGGCGGCTCAGACGCTGGACTTCGGCCAGCCGATCGCGCTGATGCTGCTGATCATCTTGCACCTGATCCCCGACAGCGACGACCCCTACGGCCTCGTAACCACGCTGGTGCGGGCTATGGCGCCAGGCAGTTACCTCGTGCTCGCACATCCGGCCAGCGACATCCGCCCGACGCAGATGGCGGAGATGACCAGGCGGGTGAACGAGCGCATGAGCGGGCCGAAGGCCACCATGCGCGACCACAGCGCGATCACCCGCTTCTTTGCCGGCCTAGACCTCCTCGAACCCGGCGTGGTCCAGCCCCAGCAGTGGCGGCCCGAGCCGGGCGCGCTCAGCTCACCGCTCGTGACAGCCTGGTGCGGGGCCGGGCAGCAGCTGTAACCGAATGAGCATGTCCGTCGCGCAGTCCGGCGGCCCCGCGGTTGGATGATTCTTCCTGCTGGGCGACGGTGACCGTATAGTGACGCCATGTCAGCCGGGGTGCCTGTCGCGCAGGTGCCGGTGACGTCGGTCGCCGCAGCCATAGCGCGAATGGAGTCGATCGAAGCCTCGGTCGCGCCCGGGGACGGGCTGGGTTGCTTCAACGGCATGTACCTCGAGGTCACCAGACAGGTCCAGAGCCAGCTGAGCGCGGGTTTCTTCGCCGACCCGGCGTTCATGACCCAGCTCGATGTGAACTTTGCCAACTTGTACTTCGACGCAGTCGATGCGGCAGCTGACCCGTCGGCGGTGCCGCTGGCCTGGCAGCCGCTCATCGAGCAGCGCACGCAGCCGGGGATCGAGCCGATCCAGTTCGCGCTGGCCGGAATGAACGCTCACATCAACCACGACCTGCCGCTCGCGGTCGTTAACACGTGCAGCGCTCTCGCCACCGCCCCGTCTGCAGGCACTCATCAGGCCGACTATCAAAAAGTGGACCGGTTGCTGGATGCCGCGGAACAATCGGTGCGGCAGTCCTTTGAATCCGCAGCCGAGCGTGATGTGGACCGCCATCTGCAAGCCGTTTACAACCTGGTAGCTTCCTGGTCGATCAACTCCGCTCGGGATCTGGCCTGGAACAACAGCCTGCTGTTGTGGGAAGTCCGCGGTGAACCCACTGCACGCGGCCTGCTCTGCGACAGCCTGGCCATGACCACCGCAGCAGCGAGCCGGATGCTACTCGTCGCCGCGTGACATCGAGGACGCGTCCGGGCGCCGGAAAGCGCCCGGCCTGAGCTGACGTGCCAGTCAGGCCTGTTCCGGCGACTCGGCCTGACTAGCGCCGGTGGACGTCTCGGGGGCCGGGGCCATCCTGTTCAGCCAGCAGATCGGGCACAGCATGTGCGGTCGTCCGTGCCGACCCTGCTCGTGCTCCCACGCGAAGTACGCCGCGCCAGCCACAAGCACCACGTCAAGGCCGCCGCCAAAGGGAAGCCCTGGAACTCTCGGTATCCGGCGAAGCACCGCGATTCACCTGCCCATCGAGAAGGCGGCGCGATCAGAGCGATCGCATTGCAACCAGCCATTCCAGTGTGACACCACGATGCGGATTGCCGAGCTTTAACTCGTCACGCGTGGGCGAGCACGCGGTCGAGAGGGCGGGGAATCTGGGCCGGGTCGAGCGCAGCTGCCAGCAGCTGCGCGTATCGGCCTTTGCGGCCTGACCGGGTGCCCAGGAACCGGTGAAGCTGCTCTGTCATGCTGCGCTGCCGCTGCGCGGGCTGCTGCTGGAAGATGCGGAAGGACCGCAACTCCCCCTGCTGCTGGATGATCTGCTCGGCCGCGGCGGTTCCCGCCGCGCGGATTAGCTCGTCCTCGAGGTCGGTGATGCACACATAGAACCCCAGTGCCTCCATGCCAGCGCAAGATGTAGTGGTACCGAGCCCGCCCTGCGCGAGCGCCTGCCGGACGTAGCCTGCTTGCCCGGCGTCACACAACCCACCGAGCCTGGCCCCGATCCCGCGCGGGCCGAGCACGGCCAGGAAGTGGCCGATGCTGGTAGCACCCCCCATGGCCACCACATGGAGGCCGGCACCGCCCAGCACCTGGCCACGCCGGACGGCCAGGACTTCCACCGCAGCCTTGTCGCTCTCGCCTTCGACCAGAACGACCTTGTGCGCGTTGGCGACCGCGGCCAGATCGATGCTCATCCCGGCGACGTCCGTCGCGTCGGTGCGGTCGTCCAGCCGGCCAGACCGTGTCCCCACCATTGGAGTCTGCTCGGCCAGGAACCTCCTAGTCGAACCGTTTACTCACACGGCTGCCGCGGAGCCGCATTGCACGGCTCTCGTGCGACGATCACGTCATGGCGCTGTATGACAGCCTGGGCCGCACTTATGGCGCGACCCGCCGGGCTGATCCCCGGGTCGCAGCGCAGATCGGCCAGGCGCTAGCCGCGTGCGAGTCCGTGGTCAACATTGGCGCCGGCACGGGGTCGTATGAGCCGGCCCAGACTATCGCCGCGATCGAGCCTAGCCAGACCATGATCGACCAGCGGCCGGCCGGAGCGGCACGCGCGATCAGGGCAGTTGCTGAGCATGTCCCGTTGCGCGACAACTGCGCCGACGCAGCGCTGGCGGTGCTGACTGTGCATCACTGGAGTGACCTGGCGGCAGGGATCGCCGAGATGCGCCGGATCGCCCGGCACCACCTAGTCATCTTGACCTGGGATGGCGACGTGTTCAGCGACAAGTTCTGGCTGGTCTCGGAATACCTGCCGCAAGCGCGAGCCGCCGACGCGGCACTGGCGGTGCCGGTCGAGCGGCTCCTGTCGCTGCTGGCCGATCCGGTCATCACGCCGGTGCCCGTGCCCCGCGACTGCGCCGACGGGTTCGCCGCCGCATTCTGGCAGCGGCCGGATGCCTATCTCGACCCGACCGTGCAAGCCGGGATGTCGCTGTTCGCCAAGGCCGGAAGGACGATGGTCGAGGCGGGCCTGGACCGGCTGGCGGCAGACCTGCGGTCCGGCCGCTGGCAGCGCGAGCACGCCGGACTGCTGGAACTGGCCCAGCTTGACCTCGGATACCGACTGATCACCGCCCAACCCTGACCGGCACCGCGCCGGAGCTCTGGCCCTAACGCCGCCGACAGGAACCCCACATCGCCTCCAGGCCTCGGCATTCTCAGGATGGAGACGCCCGTCCCGACCGCAACGTTCACAGCCCATCGGATCGGCGTTACCAGCCGCATCAGGCCGCTAACGGTGAGACGGTTCAGTGATCCAGAGTTGCGTCCTGCGGTAGCGGAGAGGAATGCGCCTTCGTCGATGACCAGATACGTGATTGGACCGGACGTCGCCGCCCGCCTTGCTCGCGACCAAGCTGTCATTCGCCGCGACCATCAGATCCTGGCTCCGACACTGCTTCGCTCGCAGCTGCTGTCTCTCTTGTATCAGGCAGCGCGCCGCGGTGAGATGACCAAGACTGAGGCCCAACGGCAGCTGGACTATGTGCGTGGGCTGCGGATCCGGCTGCTCGGAGACCGCGTCCTGCAGAGTGTGGCATGGACGGTGGCCGACCAGCTTGGCTGGCCCGACACAGCTACCGCCGAGTACGTCGCTCTGACTCAACTGCAGGCCGACGCTCTCGTCACACTCGATCAGCACCTCGCCGATGCGGTGCGCGGTCTGGTGACTGTCGCGTCAATCGAGGCTCTGTTCTGATCGAGCAAACAGCCGTGCGTCAACCGACGGTCAAACGGACCGTTTGCCATCCCTCCACAGCCACGCACCACCGTCCGCGGCGTGATGCTCGGGAGTATCTTCAGCAGCTGGAGGGTCTGGCAATGAACGACGAGCACCTCCAGCGCTGTTCGAGCGCCGAGTGGGCCGAAGCCGTCCAGAAGTGGATCATCCCCTGGGTCCTTGACGGCATCCGCCTGGGCAGCGACGTGCTTGAGATCGGCCCTGGCCCCGGTCTTACGACCGACGTACTGCGTACCCTGGTCCCCCGGCTCACTGCGGTGGAGGTCCACCCCGATCTGGCCGCCACCCTGGCTGCACGGCTGGCTGGCACTAACGTCGAAGTGCTGTGCGCCGACGCCACCCACACACAGCTGGCCTCCGACAGGTTCTCCGGCGCTGTGTGCCTGACCATGCTTCACCACGTTCCGAGCGTCGAACGCCAGGATGCGCTACTGGCCGAGATCCATCGCGTGCTGCGGCCCGGTGGCGTGTTAGCCGGCGAGGACAGCCTCGACAGTCCTGAACTGCGTGCCCTGCACCACGACGACACCTACGTCCCGGTCGACCCTGGCCACTTCGCGGCGCGCCTGGCCGCGGCAGGATTCGTGGAAATCGAAGTCGGCACCAATGAATACGCCGTCCGCTTTCACGGCTTCAAGCCGACAGCTTCCGCAATCCGGACTAAATGACCAACAGTTGGCACTTGCGCTGCAACCAGCCCCTGGCGGCACGCGCGCGCTGCGTAGTCACGCACCGCCAGCCGCTGCCTGACTCAGGCCAGGCGCAGCGTGAGCTCCTCTTCCCAGTGGTCTGGCTCCTCCGGCCGGATCAGCTGGCGGCCGCCAGTCGGCACGAAGCCGAATCGACGGTAGAAGGCCCGGGCCCGGCAGTTGACCTCAGTGACCCACAGCGTGACCGAGGCAGCGCCGGACTCGCGGGCGAGTTCGCACACGGCGACGACCAGCTGATCCGCGACGCCGGAGCCGCGGACCTCCGGCGACACCCACATGCCGACCAGGTGCCAGTCGTCATCCTCAGGCAGGCCAGTCGCCAGGCCGACGATCGCGTCACCCTCCCAGGCGGCGAAGGTCCGGCCGGACCCAGCGCGCTCGCGCCAGGTCTGCTCGGTGAACTGCTCCTCGCGCGCGAGCGTCGAGGAGAACGCGTACGGTGCCTCGGCGAGCGCCGCGAGCCGAGCAGCGCGCAGCCGCGGCCCGTCGGCGGCGGTGAGCCGTCGCACCTCCCGTTGGTTCACGGGATATGAGCCTGAGTCACCAGCCAGGGCTCGCGCAACTCGATATCTCGCGAACCAGTCACCGCGGCGGATGCGCTCACTCGCCGACAGCGTCGCGAGCACCGCGCGCGGTGATCAGCGCGAGCCCGCACGCGAACACCAGGCCCGCACAGACCGCCGCGCCCAAGTCGTGCGCCGGCCGGGCAGGCCAGAGCCACGGCGTGGTCACCGCCGGCGGGTGCCACTGCGCGTAGAGCCCATACACACCGGCAATGAGGTAGGCGGTCGGGCCTACCCAGGCGAGCCCACCGCCGAGGACGGCCGCGCACAGCAGCCCGATGCCGACGAGTCCGGCCGTATTGCGCAGCACGTCTAGGGTCCCGCCGGCCAGGTGCCCGCCCACTGCGCCAGCGGCAAGCGCGCTGGTCGCCGCGGCGGTCAGCGTCACGGCGGCTCCGAGGCGCAGCCACGGCAGCCAGCGCCCGGCGACTCGCTCTGGCTCACCGAGCGGGCTCGCCGTGGTGGCAGTGACGATGGCCGCCGATGCTGCCTCGCAGATCAGCGGCAACTGCAGCGCGCCGTAGGCGTCCCAGTGCCCGATGAGCGCGATTCGCAACCCGATTCCGCACGCGGCGAGCGCGGCGAGAGCGACCGGCACCCGCCGGCTGACCACATGGAGCCAGATCATACGCAGGCCGACGGCACGAACCCCGCGGTCGGCATGGGCGGGTGCTAGCCGCCGCCCTACTAGGCGCTCGGCGGTCATGGCAGCTGCGCCAGGGTGATCTGGCCGGCCCGCAGGGCCGGAAGGTGGTGTGCCAGCCAGTCGCACTGGGCTGCAATCGGCAGCGCGGCGAACCGCTGCGCCGCCACGTACTCCGAGTGACTGACAGCGAGCACACCAAGAACCGCTGGGCTGCAGCTTGCCGACGTCAGCGAGCTGCATGCGGAGCGCCGCGAATGCACTTCTCTGCCCGCTGGCACCGCCGCGGCGGAGATCTCCGCGCTGGTCACCGGCAGCCGGGCGGCCATCGACAGCGCGGCCGCGACCGCCTGCTGGGCCTGCGATGCGCCGGGCCCGTCGCCGACGAGGTTCGCGATGAGCTTGGGTCCGCTGGCCGCCCGTACCTGGCCGGCCAGCTCCCGTGTGGTCAGCGGCACTCCGCTGATCTCATCGGGAAGCACCAGCTGGAACTCGGGTGGCTCGCCGCGGGGCATGCCGCCGGTCAGTCCGATGCTGACGTCGTTACCCGTTCCCTGCTGGTACGTCGCGGCAACCTGGACGATCCGGACTGGCGCCCCCGGCAGCCCAGCGATCTCTCGCAGCACCGGGTTCAGCGCTGCTGCCACAGCAGGCAGTGAGCTGGCGTACGCGGGGTTCAGGCACACAGGGATTACCGTGCGGCTGCAGACGGGAGTGAACCGGATCGGCCGGTCACTGGCCGCGTCGTGCAGCGCTGCGATGGTGATCATGCCGTGAGCGTCCAGCGTGCCGGTGCCCACAAGCCTGACCCCGGTGCCAGCCGCCAGCAATCCGGCCGCGGCGACAGCCGCCGCGGTATACCGTACCCGCCGGGCGCTGCCCGGCAGCGCAACTGCGGCCAGCACCGCAACCGCGAGCCCGCCGAGAAACATCAGCTGAGCGATGGACAGGTCAGGCACGTACCGGTAGAAGACCCCGACTGCCAGGTCGGGGCCGGCGTCCCACGGACCGGTTACGACTGGCGAAATCTGCCAGTAGGACTGGCTGCCCGTGATCAGCTCAGTGCTGAGCGCCAGCACGAAAAACGAAGCGATCGCGACCACCGGCGCAGTGAACCGGCTGGGCAGCAGGGCTCCGGTGACGAACCCGAGCGCACAGTAGGCAGGCAAGCACGCGGCCGCGACTGCCGCCGGCCACCACAGCGGGCCTCCCCAGGCCGCCTCGTGGGCCGTGACGCCGTACACGACGCCGAGGCAGATCAGGTATGCCACCAGCGCCCAGATCGTCGTGGCGACCCAGGCGCCGAGCAGCCGGGTCCACCGTGGCCGGGCGGTGATGGTCATCAGGTCAGTCATGTGGCGGCGGGTTTCCCGTGAGCCCATCCACACGGCCGCGCCCACCACCGGCACAATGAAGTCGGCCGCGATTCCGCTCTGGAAATCGCTCGCGCGCAGATCCCAGACCGGGGGCTCGGCCATGATCTTGCGGTAGCTGACGAACCAGAATACTGCGACCGCTACCGGCAGCATCCACAGCATCGCGTTGTGGCTCAACTCGAGGCGCATCAGCCGGGCGGCTGCGAGACCTCGGCGGCGCCGTGCCGGCAGCGACCTGGCCGGAACGGGGGTACTCGTCGCGGTCATGACCGGGCCTCCGTCAGGACTGCGGTGTAGCCCCGCTCGAGCGGCGAGTCACCCATGCCGTGTTCCCCACCACGAGCAGTGAGATCTTCCGGCGTGCCGTGAAAGACGATCTTCCCCCGGTCCATGACCGCGACCGCAGCGCAGGCGGCGCCGACATCCTCAACCAGGTGCGTGCTGACCACAACGGTGGCGCGCCGACCAAGGTCGCGCAGCAGCCCGCGGAACGCCACCCGTTGCTCGGGGTCGAGCCCGGCGGTCGGCTCGTCCAGCAGGAGCAGATCCGGCTCGTTGACGATCGCCTGCGCGATGCCAACCCGCCGCAGCATGCCACCCGAAAGGGCGCGCAGCCGACTGTGTGCTCGGTCACCGAGCCCGACGCGGTCGACCGACTCCGCGACTGCCGCCTGCACGCGCGCCGCCGGCATTTCCTTCAGCAGCGCGAAATACTCTACGAACTGCGCCACGGTGAACCCTGGGTAGTACCCGAGCTGCTGTGGCAAGTAACCGAGCCGCCGCCGGATCTCCCGGCGCGGGCCGTAGCAGCCCGGATCGCGCCCGATAAGCCGCAGCGTGCCCGATGTCGGCGAAACCGCGGTTGCCATCACGCGCAGCAGCGAGGTCTTGCCTGCACCGTTAGGGCCGAGCAGACCGAACACCCCCGTGCCGACCTCAAGGTCGACCCCCGCCACGGCCATGGTCCGGCCGAATCGCCGGGTCAGGCCGCTGATCTGTACATTCATGGTGCGCCTCCGAGAGACGGGAATTATCGCTGCTCCAGGCTGCCTCGCGGCCGGGTTCGGGTCGTCACACCACGGAGCCGACTCCGCGGTCATACCAGGCGGGTACCGCGACCCGGGCGGAGAGCTGCGGTGATACCCGGGTATGACAATCGCCGGGTTGACGACGGTTGCGCCCGGGCCACCTACGCTGTGACCGTGACCAGGCAGCCCGTCAGCGCCCCGCCGCGGCCCGCCTTTCCCGAGATGGCGATGGCCGTGGCGCGGCAGGCGTGGGACGGGCTCGTCCGGGTGCTGACCGGGCCCGATCCGGCGCCTGCGTGGCGGGGGCGCTCGGCGCAGGAGCGCTGGGCTGCCTTCGTGGCTGTCGGCCTGTTGTGCGCCCTCAATGCCACCACGGTGCACGGCGTGCCCGGCGCGCACGGCACGCTGCCCTCCGGAACGGGAGGTCACTCGCTCAGCGCGCTGCCGCCGAACTTCGAGCAGCGCACCCTCGCGGTGGCGGTAGTCGCGCCGCTGCTGCTGGCTGTCAGGTACCCGATGTCGGCCTGGCGGATCGGGTGGGTCGCGCTACTGCTGGCGCCGCTCGCACCTGCGGCGTGGTGGGGCGGCTGGCCATGGGGGCCGCCGCAAATAGTCGCGCTGTTCGCCGCGTTCTGCCTGGCCGGCCTCCCTCAGCGGCTGCCGACGCTGTGCTGGATGTGGGCGCTGAGCCTGGTGCCCTGGTGGCTGTGGCTCGCCGCCAGAGTGCACGACCTGGGCGGCCCGGTGAGCGCCACCATCATCTTCGCTATCGCGACAATCGCCGTCGGCAGCCTCAGCTCGCGGCAGCGTACCCAGCAGGCCCTGACCGTCCAGACCGAGCAGACCCAGGCGGAGCGGGCGCGGCGAGCTGCGCTTGAAGAGCGCACCCGGATCGCGCGCGAGCTGCACGACGTGGTCGCCCACCACATGTCCCTGGTGGCGGTGCGTGCCGAGACCGCGCCGTACCGGCTCACCGGCCTGCCCGAGCCGGTGCGAGCCGAATTCGCGGCGCTCAGCGACGCCGCCCGCGAGGCACTGGCCGACATGCGGCGCCTGCTCGGCGTGTTCCGCTACGACCAGCCCGCCGCGCTAGCGCCGCAGCCGCAGCTCGCCGACCTGCCGACGCTGGTGAATGCGGCCCGGCGCGCGGGCGTCTTGGTCGAGCTGTCGGTCCCGGAGACCCTCGCTCAGGTACCTTCTGGCGTCGCCTTGTGCGCGTACCGGATAGTGCAGGAGTCGCTGTCCAACGCCAGCCAGCACGCCCCTGGGGCCGCGGTCGCCGTGTCGGTGGACGTAGCCGCTGGCACCGTCGTCCTGGAGGTGGCCAACGGACCGGTCCGCGCCATCGGACCCGCCGGCGGTGCGCGCGCCGCCAGCCGGGACGGCGACGGGCGCGGACCGGGCCACGGACTCGCTGGCATGCGCGAGCGGGTGGCGCTGCTCGGCGGCTCGCTCTCGGCCGGACCGGTCCCGGGCGGCGGTTTCCGGGTATCAGCGGTACTCCCCCTCAGCGCCGCGGACGCCGGCCTGGCCGGCGCGTCGTGACCACGCGCTGCCTGATCGCTGATGATCAGGCCATGGTGCGCGAGGGATTCGCCGCGGTGCTCAACGCTCAGCCAGGCCTGCTGGTAGTCGGCCAGGCCGCCGACGGCGCCGACGCGGTCCGGCAGACACGACAGGTGCGGCCCGACGTCGTCCTCATGGACGTGCGGATGCCGGTCATGGACGGGTTGCAGGCCGCCCGCGAGATCCTCGGCGACAGCACCGACGCGACCCGGCCGCGCGTGCTCATGCTTACGACCTTCGACCTTGACGATTACGTCTACGAGGCGCTGCGCGCTGGCGCGAGTGGCTTCCTGCTCAAGGACGCCACCGCCGCGGAACTGGTGCACGCCGTCCGTGTGGTGGCTGCCGGCGAAGCGCTGCTCGCGCCGTCGGTGACCCGGCGGCTCATCGCCGACTTCGCCAGCCGACCCCGGGAGCACCAGCCGCTCCCGGCCAATGTCGGCGCGCTCACCCACCGGGAGACCGAGGTCCTGCGGCTGATCGCCCGCGGCCTGTCCAACGCCGAGATCAGCGAAACCCTCGTCATCGCGGAGCAGACGACCAAGACTCACGTCGGCCGCATCCTGGCCAAGCTCGACCTCCGCGACCGCGCGCAGGCCGTCGTGCTGGCCTACGAGACCGGCCTGGTCACGCCGGGCCATCGAGCCGCGCGGTGACCGCGCGGCTGGCCAGAAGCGGGAACTACTCGACCGACGAGTAGGCGACGACGCCGCGGCGCACGCTGTCAACCGCAGCCCGAGCCGTCCGGCCGAGCTCCCCGCCAGCGTCGGCCACGGCGATCTGTCCGAGGAGATCGATGAGCTGCTTCATCGCCCGGACGAAGTCGCCGGCGGTGAGGTCGGGCCCGATCAGCTTCTCCAGCGCAGTGCCCCGGGCCCAGGCGTGCACGGTCCAGGCGAACCCCAGGTCTGGTTCGCGCAGGAACGATAGGTGCTGAGCGTCCTCCACCGCCGACAGCTCCGCCCGAAGGTCGGTCATCTCTGCCAGCACCGCGCGCGACCGCCCCGGTGGCAGCCGCGCCGCGCCAGCATCATCCGCCCGGCGTGACTCGAACGTCAGGGCCGATACGCACGCCGCCAGATCGGCGGCCGGGAGCCCGGCCCACGTTCCGCGCCGCAGGCACTCGGCCGCGAGCAGGTCGAGCTCGGTGTACAGCGCGGCGAGCCGCTTGCCCTCGACGGTCACGTCGTCACCAGCGATGTAACCGAGTTCTTCCAGCACCGCGCATACCCGCCCGAACGTCCTGGCCAGTACGTGCGAGCGGCCAGCCACGCGCTGCTCCAGCGCCTCGACCTCGCGTTCGAGCCGGGTCCGGCGGGCTAGATCGCGCAGATGCAGCTGCAGGTCCGGGCAATCGTGGCAGGAGTGCCTGCGGAGCCGCCGCCGGAGCTGGTCGACAGCCGCGCTACTGCCCCGCCCGTTCGGCTGATCGCGGCGCGGCACGTCGCGGCCCGCCAGCTTGTTCCGCACCGTGGCGGCCAGATCTCGCCGGTCGCTCGGCGAGCGCGGGCTGAACCAGGACGGGATCCTGATCCGCTCGATCGGGCTAACCGGAACCGGGAAGTCGGCCAGTGACAGCCGCTTCACCTGCCTGCCCTCGGTCATAACCAGCGGCTGCGGCCCGCCGTAGGCGGTGGCCTTGCCTGGCTGCAGCACGACGGCGATGCCGGCCCGGCGCCCGCCGGGCACATTGATGATGTCACCAGGCCTGAGCTTCTCCACCGAAGCCATGGCTTCTGCCTGCCGTTCCGCTGAGCGCTGCCGCGACTCATCCCGCTCTAGCTGGCTGAGCTCGCGCCGCAGCCCGTCGTAGTCCTCGACGTCACCTCGCTCGCACGTCACCACCAAGCCAGCGATCTGCTCGCGCAGCCGGGCCGCTTCCTGGGCCAGCCCGACAACGCCGCGATCGGCCTGGAACTGGGCGAACGACGATTCCAAGAGCTTCGCGGCACGCGCCCGCCCAACCTGGCCAACCAGGTTGACCGCCATGTTGTAAGTAGGCCGGAAACTGGAGGTGAGCGGGTACGTGCGGGTACCAGCGAGGCCTGCCACCGCGAGTGGTTCAAGGCTCGGCTGCCAGAGCACGACCGCGTGCCCCTCCACGTCGATGCCGCGCCGCCCGGCCCGGCCGGTGAGCTGCGTGTACTCTCCCGCCGTCAGGTCCGCGTGGTGCTCGCCGTTCCATTTGTCCAGCTTCTCAATCACCACCGTCCGGGCGGGCATGTTGATGCCGAGGGCCAGCGTCTCGGTGGCGAACACTGCCCGGATCAGCCCGGCCGTGAACAGCTCTTCGACCACCTCCTTGAACGTCGGCAGCAAGCCAGCGTGGTGAGCGGCGATGCCCCGGCGCAGGCCGGCCAGCCATTCGCCGTACCCGAGCGCCGCCAGGTCGGCATCGGCCAGGCCCTCGGTCCGGGCCGAGACGATCCGCTCAATCTCCGCAGACTCCTCCGGCGTGGTCAGCCGCAGCCCCGCCACCAGGCACTGCTGGACGGCGGTGTCACACCCTGCGCGGCTGAAGATGAACGTGATCGCCGGCAGCAGCCCCTCGGCGTCCAGTCGCTCGATCACCTCGGGCCGGCTGGGCGCGCGATACCGGACCGGGCGACCGCGCGCTGGCCGGCGGCTGTCGGTGCGGTACCGCTGGGCGAGCCGGCGCAGCTCCGGATTGACGGCCCCGCTGTGGGTGAACAGGTCGTACAGGCGCCGCCCTGCCAGCATGTGCTGCCACAACGGCACCGGCCGGGTGTCGTCGACGATCACTGTCGTGCCGCCGCGCACCTGCTCTAGCCAGTCGCCAAACTCCTCCGCGTTACTCACCGTCGCGGACAAGGCGACGACCTGCACGGACTCGGGAAGCTGAATGATCACCTCCTCCCAGACCGCGCCTCGGAGCCGGTCGGCCAGATAGTGCACCTCGTCCAGGACGACGTAGCCGAGGCCGCCGAGCGTGAGCGACCCGGCGTAGAGCATGTTGCGCAGGACCTCGGTAGTCATCACCACGATGGGCGCTTCGCCGTTGATGCTGTTGTCGCCGGTCAGCAGGCCGACCCTGGCAGCGGAGTAGCGGGCAACCAGGTCGGTGTACTTCTGGTTGGACAGCGCCTTGATCGGCGTGGTGTAGAAGCACTTGCGCCCGGCGGCGAGGGCCAGGTGGACCGCGAACTCGCCGATCACCGTCTTGCCGGAGCCGGTCGGCGCGGCGACCAGCACTCCGTGGCCGCCTTCTAGCGCGTCGCAGGCCGCTACCTGGAAGTCGTCAAAGTCAAAGTCATAAAGCCGCCGGAACGAGGCCAGTCCCGGCCGGTCAACCGCCCGTCCAGGCTGCGGCTCGGCGCGGGAGCTCATAACGCCAAGAGTAAGCGGGCCGCCGTGGCCGCCGTGCGGCGGTCAGCGCAGCACGCAGGCGGCCAGCCAGTAGTACGCAAGCTCCGTCCACAGCAGGTCAGCGGCGGCTGAAGCGAGGTCAGCGGCGAGCTGCTCACGGCTGGGGAAGTTCTTCAGCACCTCGTACTCCCGGCCGTCGGCAAGGCGCCGCCGCTGGTAGGTGTCGCCGCTCGGGTCGACTCGGCTGATCGGGGTGCTGCTGCCGGGCACGTAGCGGTTGTCCAGCAGCACGAGTCCCGTCCCTGGCTCGGTCCGGCCGCGCAGGCCGGCCAGGAACCGCTCAACGTCGGCGCGGGCGATGTGCGACCACCAGAACCCGCAGAAGACCACGTCGAACTCGCCGGGCACGGCGTCAAGCCGGTAGGCGTCGGCCGTGCGCAGGCTGACCTGTGCCGGGCCGTACTCGCGCTGCGCGGCAATGGCGATGGTCTCGGCGTTCACGTCCGTCGCGGTGATCCCGGCCGCGGCGGTGGCCAGCGCCTGCGTCCAGTAGCCGGTGCCCGCGGCGATCTCCAGCACCCGCTTCCCCGCTACCAGCGGCGGCAGCAGCTGCCTCAGCCGGGCCAGGTCAGCCTGCCGCTCGGGCTTGCCGTAGACCTCGTCGTACTCGGCGGCGCGTTCGGCGTAGTACTCCCCGAGCGAGCATGCAGAAGACTCAGACATCGCAATCGCCTCCACTCTCAGGAGGCCATCAACGACCCTAAATCGCAGCCTACTTGGTAGCGCTGGCCTGCTCGCCGAGCGGCTTGTCAAGGCCGTAGTGGGCGACCTCGGCGTCGGTCAGCCCCGGGAAGGCCAGGCTGCCCTGCCTGGCCCGGCGCCGGTCATTTGCCCAGGCGAACACCTCGGCGGCCTCGACCAGCACGACGCACGGGATCGCCATTAGCAGCATGCTGAGGGGGTCCGGGCTGGGGGTGAAGAACGCCGCGAACGCGAACACCAGGAAGATGATCATCCGGCGCCATTTCCTGAAGCGCGCATGAGTCAGCACTCCGGCCATGTTCAGCAGCACGAACACCAGCGGCAGCTCGAACGCGATGCCGAAGATCACCAGCATCGCACCAGCGTAGCTGAGGTAGGTGTTGATCGTTATGA
>Ga0187805_10000332_pt1 | contig 15089 bp, 16 predicted proteins | sample NC_wetland_sal_i_6_FD_132965 | JGI IMG/M metagenome (GOLD analysis project Ga0187805, IMG submission 132965) | Wetland sediment microbial communities from Neuse River Estuary, North Carolina, USA - Control_5 | ecosystem: Environmental > Aquatic > Freshwater > Wetlands > Sediment | place: USA...
AGCCTGGTCGAGATCGGGGTGGACAAGAACACCACCGTGGTGTTCCCCGCCCCGCTGATGTCCACCATCGAGGAACTCGGTTCCTTCCTGGCCCGCGAGAAGGCAGCCAGTAATCAGCCTGCCAGTGCACACGCGGCCTTGACGGTGGCGCCGAAGGTAATCGGCCCGGACAGCGTGGTCCCGCTAGCCGCAGCCAACGGCAGCACCTGCGCCGACGCGACGTAGCGTCCGGTGCCGCGTATGACCCGGTGTGCTGCTTCGTTACGCCCCCAACCGGATCGCCGCGCTGGGTTCGGCAACTTGCTTACCTCACGCCGTGGGAGCTCGGGAGCCTGAGATTCTCAGGACGCCTTCCTTGCAGTTGCTGAGCTGACGCGCCAATGAGGCATGAGCATGCACAATCGAGCATCACCATGCGCCAGGAGTTCGCGGTGAGTTTCGGCACATCCGCGCGCCCACTTCTGAGCATGTGCGATCGACTGCAACCCCTCTGCGCCGGAACGCCGAGAAGTGCCCGAGCTCAGACTCCCCGTCCCGCGGGCAGGGAACACCCGGGCTGTGGAAGGCGATGATGTCGGCCAGGGTGAGGGGCACTGCACCGTGCGCCTGGTCTACCGTGTCTTACATGGTCTCGCTCTTCCGGTTTGGCGGGGGGATGAGATCTAGGCCCCGCCGAGTGCACTCACGCCTCGGCGGGGCCGCTGTCATAAGCCTGCTGGCCCGCGAGCTGGGCATCTCCTCGGCCAGCATCGTGGAGGCCTGCTGGAAATGGCTGTTATGCCCGTCGAGGGTCGGGAACAAGGCGATATTCAGTCGGCCGTAATCTGCATCGGCGTGATCTCAGTGGGAAGCTCGCGCCGCTCACCGCTCACTTCCGGTGACGACAACCTGAGCCTGCGGGTCGTAGCAACTTGACCCGCCTAGCGTGGCATTGCCGATAGCTGAACTATGGGCTGGCTAGGGGTCGGCCCGCTGGCTGCGTCGTACCCGCAGGGGCGGGTATGGCCTGGGCTCACCGCCGGGCGCAGCCGCTGCAGCAGCAGAATCTCTTAGTCCCGACCGTGTCCCTCCTGCGAGCTATCGTGGCCGTGGGAGGGAGGAGGCCGGATGTCATCGACGTCAGAGCCTGTGCATCTCAGCAATCATCACCGCAACACGCTGCGCTAGATCTTCCAGCATCCCGTGAGCCACAACATCGAGTGGCATGCCGTGGTCTCCTTGCCTGGAGGCGATCGGCTCGGTCGTGGAGCACCGCGATGACACTCCTGCCCCTTGGTCGACCGGCCGGATCCGGGTGTTCGAGCGGGCGGGCTGCATGAGGTACGATCGGCGGCCGAGTCCTGGCCCGCTCGCTACGTCGTCACGCCGGAGAGCAACCGGCCGCGGTCTCCTGCGTCCCGATGACCTGCGCGCATGACAGCTAACCGGATCCGGCCAGCAGCGCCGAGGCGGCCTGTATCTGGGTGCTAGCCGTCAACGAGCAGCGCGTCCAGGACCCTGCGACCTGCCGCCAGCTGCACGCCTTGTTCCGGTCACTGCCACCCGGCCAGTTCCATGGCCGTCCTCGGCCAGCACGTGTCGGCCCGGCAACCGCGACCAGCGATTCACCGCCGGCCTCGGCACCCTCCTGGCCGGGCTATCAACCGTCAGCCGCCGCCCGCCGACCCGGCCGCCCCGACGCTGACACCAGCAGGCGCAACTTCCCGCTGGCGCTCGTCACCGCCGGCGCCCTGTGCATGCTCGAGGACGTCCCGACACGCACGGCTCAGCCTGGCGTGGTCGGCAGGCACTCGGTTGCCATATTCTCCGCTGGCCGGACCGGTTGTCACAGGTACTGGCCCGCCGCCGCCGCCTTGTCTGTCCTCGACACCCGCACCGACACCACGTTGGCCAGGTTGATGATCACGCCATTCTCATCGGCCTGGCGGTCATACCTCGCACGGATCAAGACCAGACTGCGCCGCTCATCCAGCGCACGGGCGACCGCCTCAAGCGCCTCGCGTTCCCCGGCAAAGTCCTCGCATATTACGGAGACGTCTTCACCGCCGACGGGATGAAATCGCATGATCAGCACGATGTTGTCAGCCACAGCCGGTCCCTTCCCGCGAGAACCCAGGAGAACGCCCGGCTCAGCGCCAGACGCTGTGCCCGGAACGCTCATCCCGCTGCGTCGCCGTGGATCCGGACACCCTCAATTGTGCCCCGCCTGGCGGCTCGGCGGCGGGAATGGGTGCGTGACGAATAGTGCTGCCAGAACATCGCTCCGCGAGGGTCCCATGCATGAGGGCGGCGAGCTCGGCCACGCACTGGTGCATGCCTCTAAGGCGCCGTATTCGACAACCCGGCCCTTTCTGGCCGTGTGCGTGGGTTCGTGACGTGCCACCCGGTGACCTCGCACGCAACGCCGTTACGGCGCCAGGGCCGATCGGCCTGGCTGGCTCTCAGGTCGGTGCGAAACGGGGCGCCGCCAGAAGAATGTGTGGAAGCCAGTCTCGCCTCTGATGGCGAAGTCGACTGTCAGGAGTTCCCAGCCGTCGCGGGCCATGTTGTTCATATGCAGGGTCAGCGACTCGGCGTCGTGGGCATTGTGGGTGCAGATGTATTCGGTCTCGTCGGGCATGCACGCATCGTAGGGCTGTCTGGATGTCCGGCGGGCTCGGGTTGCTTGCTCGCGCGGGGATGCCAGGAGAGCGGCAGGTCACGCATGGGCGCCTGTACTCCAAGGCCGCACGCAGCTGCAGCGCGTGCGGCACAAGACGGCGCCGTGCAGGTTCCGGCGGGAGCGGAGGGTCTTGGTGTCCCCGCCGCGGCGCACCGACCGCCACACCGCGACATTTGCCGGCCGCGGGGGAGTGGCGTGCGGGTCACCGAGGTCGACGTCCCAGCCCATGGCGCGCGCTTCCTCGGCGCGGAGCCCGGTGCCGAGGCTGAGTGCGATGTAGGCGCCGATGCGGGTACCGGAGCTTGCTTTGATGGCGCCGCTGACTGCTCGAGGGTGATGGATCGGCTGGGCCTGCCTGGCTGTCCCGCCGGGTTTCGCACAGCTCGGCGACGTTGCGGCCGACCAGGTCGCGGGCGGCGGCGAACCGGAGTGCTCGCTTGAGGGCAAGGTGGCCCGTGCGCACCGCAGCCGAACTGTAGTCGCGGGCCATCGCCCTGGAGCGCCCTGTCCACAGCGGCGGCGTCCAGTTCGCGAAGCTTCACTGTGGTGATGACGGCCAGGATCGGTTCCAGCACGTCCTTGTTCTTGCGGACGGTCTTCGCCGATCGGCCCGGCAGCCCGTTATCCAGCCAGTCCTCGGCTGCTTTGCGCGCCGTATAGTGGGCCGGCGGTGCCTTGCTGATTCCCAGGGCGGCGTCGGCGCGCAGTTGCCTTAACAGCTCCAGACCGCCGCCTTGGTGGCACCGGACACGCGGCGGCGCAGCCGCCTGCCGCCCGGCCCGTATCCGAGGCAGACTTCTCCGCGCCACCGGCCGGGGCAGTTCCGGTGCCTGCCAGCATCCCGGCAGGCGCCCGCGTGCTCGAAGCAAATGCTGTCCTCGCCTTTGCTGCGCCGTTCCGCCATGAGCCAATCCTGCTGCCGGCGGGGGACTATTAGGGGGGACCATTGCAGGGCACCGGCAGGCACGCACAGGCATGCCAGGGCACAAATGCGCAGCTAAACGGAATCGAAGACGCGTAATTACCTGGTCAGACAGCCCGCCGGAAGTCCATGGCAAGGAGAAGATCTACGGTTCGATTCCGTAAGGGGCTCACCTTACTGCTGAAACAGGCTATTGCAGTGATCACTAGAATTGGCCGCGGGAGCCAATCTGGCTGGGCGTCGGCCGCGGGCAGCGATGTTGACAAGCAGATGAGTCGCGTCCGCGCACGAGTCCTCAGCGACATGCTCTGCCTCGTCGGCGAGCGACGGTGAGGTCGGACGGACAGCGGCGCAGGCCCGCGCCGCGGGATGTCGGCTCCACTTGAGGCTTGCCGGGCGCGGCGGCTCATTTCTTGGCGGACTTGACTGCCTCGAGCCGCGCACCTGGTTTCTCGTTCACTCCGACCTGGGTGTGCAGATCTTCGTGCCGTGTCGCCCGCCCGCGCTTGCCCACGGCCGCACGGACGCGGCCATCATCTTCGGCGGCAAGCCCTGGGACATCGCGGCGGGAGTGATCCTCGTCCGCGAAGCGGGCGGCGCCGTGGTCGATGCTCACGGTCGGCGCCAGAAGATCGGGAGCGCGTCGACAGTTGCCGCAGCACCGGAACTGCTCGATCAGGTGCTCGATGTGATGCCCCGACCATAAAGAGCCGGCATCGCTCTATTGACTCCGACACCGCCCACCGGGGCCATGCACATCGCTTAGTGCTTAAAGCGTGAGCTGCTGGCGTCGCGAGGCCTCGTCACTCTGGGAAGAAAGCGCCCCAGGAGGGCGTGACGACGACTAGGCCTTCGTCGGACAGCACGGCCACTGTCCTGCGGGCCGTTACGTTCTGACCGAGCAGCAGGGGTTCTACCGCGGCCACGAGCTGATCGTGCCAGTGGTGCCGTGATTGCGGGTCCGCTCCTAAAGACCCACGGCTGGCCGCTGTGGGCCGGTGTCACTCGCAATCCTTGTCGGCCGCTTGTGGCGGTGTCGGGTCCGGCCGTTCCCCCACTGGGACCTTCGCCCCTGTTCTGCCAACTGCCCAAGCCGGAGGCTCGAATCATGAGCACAGAAGATCGCGTTGCAAAGCTGGAAAGCCAGATCGACAAGCTCCGGGCCCAGCAGGCTGACCTGCGCAAGCAACTGGCCAAGGCCCAGTTCGATCAGTGGCAGGGGCGCATCGAGGATCTGGAGGTCCAGATGCACCTGGGTGGGATGGAGGCCAGCGACAAGCTAACCGCCTTGATGGACCGCCTCCGCGACAGGTGGAGTGACGCCCGGCGGCAGTTCGAGTCCAGCATTACGACAGCGGCCAGCGTGGCAGACACGGTGCGCACCGGGCTGGAGAAGGCCGTCGAGGATCTCCGCAAGGCGCTCCTTGAATCCAAGAGCAAGATGGGCTGAGTTCGTCCCTTCAGACCGCATGTTCCGGGTTTGCCCAAGCAGGTCCGCGCGGATCAAGGCCGATATGGCCACTAACCGGCAGCAAGCTCGCGACGCCGCCGCACAGGCCGGCGACCGCGAAGCCAGTGGCGGCAGTTCAGGGCCGACGCCGCTGCGAGAATGCGCCACCCTAGGCACAGCAACGAGACAGCGGCCGCCGTGTCCGGCGAGCCGATCCCGCGAGGCCAGGAATCGCGGCCAAGCCACACGCCTGGCCCACTCCGCTACTGGAACCCGCCGCTGACAGAACCGCGTCAAGCACCGGCCGGCGGGCGGTTGTAGCGGCTGGTGGCCCTGGGTAAATCGGAGGGAGAGAACAAGGGAACAGGAGCCTGATAGCAGGGAGGGGACCTGGCCGTGGCACCGAAGAGCCCACGTCAAGCAGCTCAGCAAGCCAAGGACATCCGCGAGGCGGTCCAGAAGGAGCTGGAGTTCGACCCGCTGGTCTACGCGCCGGGCATCACCGTAAAGAACCTGAACGGGGATGTGGCGCTGAACGGTACCGTGTCCAGCTACCCGCAGTACCTGCAGGCGGCCGCGGCAGCCAAGAGGGTGCAAGGGGTCACCCGGGTGCACAACCACCTGATGGTGGATCTGCCGTATGCCGACTACCGGGACGATCCGATGCTCACCACGGCCGCCAACAACGCGCTCGCTCTGACCGTCACAGTGCCCGGCAGCGTCGAGGCCAGCGCCAGCGAGGGTGATGTCTGGCTGACCGGCATGGTGGCGAACCGCTTCCAGCGGGACGCGGCTGAGCACGCCGTTGCCGGGCTGACTGGCGTGCGCGGCATAGTCGATGACATCGAGATCTTCAGCGACCTGGAGGCTGCCGACGTCACCGACCTGGTGCAGGACGCCCTCGTCCGGTACGGGCTGCTCCCTGGCGACAGCGACATCGGTGTAGACGCCAGTGACGGCACCATTACGCTCACCGGCAGTATCAGCACCTGGGCCGAGCACGACGCGGTGATCGACGCCGCCTGGCGGGGCATCGGCGTCAGGAATGTCCGCGACGACCTGGTAGTCACCGGCTGACTTGATCGACCTCCGCACAACTCGTCCCAGGCGGGCGCTGGCGCACGTCGCACGAATCCGGCGGCGCCCGGCGCCGACCTGGTGCGGCCTTAAGGAGCATTCCGGTCGGCCTTCACCCTACGCGCCAAAATGCCAGCCCAACCGCGCGTCGCGTGACTGGCGACCGAGAGCGGGCAAGCAGGAAATCTTGGCCGGTTACGGGGGGCCAAGGGGCGTCACCACCGGCCGGCAGGGTAGCCGCAGGACTACGTTTCGTCCGCTGGCTCGGATGCGATGAGCAGCGACACGGCCTCGATCAGGGCCAGGTGCGTGAAGGCCTGGGGGAAGTTCCCCAGATGCTCACCGGTTGTGGTGTCGATCTCCTCCGCGTAGAGCAGGAGCGGGCCGGCGAACGACAGCAGCTTCTGGCAGAGGGCGCGCGCCGGGGCCGGTTTCGCCGATCAATCGTCAGCGCGGACACCAGCCAGAACGAGCAAATGGTGAAGGTTCCCCTCCTCGCCGGTGAACCCGGTGTCGGTTCCCCCGACCCGGTACCGCAGGACCAGGTTGTCCTCGGTCAGCTCGTCGGCGATGGCCAGGACGGTGGCGCGCATGCGCTCGTCGGTGGCAGGCATGAATCCCATGAGCAGCAGGAGCAGCAGCGAGGCGTCCAGGTCGTCGGTCTGGTAATGCTGGCGGAACACGCCCCGCTCGGATACGCCTTTTCGAGCACCTCGGCCCTGATCTCCTCGGCCGCCGCCTGCCACCGCTTGGCCCGCTCGTGATCGTCGCGCTGGAAGGCGAGGTTGGCGCCGCGTGATGCGGCCACCCAGCACATGACCTTGGAGGCGGTGAAGTGCTTCGGCTCGCCCCGAACCTCCCAGATGCCCTGGTCCGGGTCGCGCCAGTGCTCCAGAGCGGCCTCGACGAACCCCGCCAGGCCCTCCCACAACGGCCCGGGAATCTGGGCGGCGTTGCGCCGGAACTGGACGTCTATCGCGTCCAGCAGCATTCCCCAGACGTCATGCTGGCGCTGGTCCCATGCGCTGTTGCCGGTCCTGACTGGCCGGGCTCCGCCGTACCCGGACAGGTGATCGAGTGTCTGCTCGGTCAGGTCGCGCTCGCCGCCCCGTCGGGCCGCCAGCATCGAGGGCCGTCACACCGTGGCTCGGAATCCGCCGTACGCATGGCACTGGGTCAGCCCGTCGTGCAGCGCTCGGCAGAGGCCCGGCCGCCGCGCCGCTCGTGCTGCCCTCCTTGTCGGCCTGGTGCGGTCTACGTCAGTACCCGTAACTTCCGCCGGAGCCCGATGAGGAGCCGCCGCCGTGCTTTGCGGTGCCGGAGGAGGCGACCTCGTGCCACACCCCGCCGTTCACATTCAGCCCGTTGCCCTTGGCCTGCCCGGGAGCTGTGTCGCCGGTGAAGGTGTACAGCGGGTGCCCGTTGTAGGTGGCCTGGACTGAGCCGTTGGAGCGCTTGATCGTGGCGAACTTGCCCTTGACACCCGATGCGGTAGCCGGCCCCTTCACCGGCGGCCAGATCTGCGCGCAACTGCCATTGCAGTTGGACTTGGTGGGCGTGTCGGGGGCGAACCAGTACAGCGTGAACCCCTTGGAGGTGGTCAGCACCGTTGCGCGGCCGATCTTGGCAGTCTTGAGCTGGGTCTTCGACGTAGTCACGGCGGCCACGGTGTGAACGGCGCTGACGGTTGACGTAGGGGAGGGGGCAGCGGCAGCCGTGCTACACGCCGCCGCGGCCCCGGCCGCCGCAAGGACCGTCGGCAGCGCCAGCCGTAGCCGGACGCCGGCGGGGCCGCTGCTGACACGCTTCACGCTGTCAGGGTTCCCGGGGTGGAACATCTTTCGTGTTGTCATGACTTCATCCCCTTTGTGTCGGGTGCCAGTCCCCTGGCTGGCCAGACAGGCCGGGTGGAGATGACTGCCTGGCCGGTGCGACTTGCGGCATCCAGCGGCACCGCACCACTTCTCAGCCAGGTATGACCTCTACGCTATGTTCGGGTCGCACTGGCTCGCATCCGCCGGGGTCGATAGTGGTGACTCGATGGCTGATAGGGCCTTGATAGCCGGGCACAGCGCCGCTGGCCGCCGATGCCGCCCACGTCACAGAGATGATCGACCGCGTCAAGGAAGAGCTTGGCTGTTACCTGGGATGTGTCGTGAACCGCACAGGCATGTGCTTGACCGCGTTCATGCAGTAGGCCCGGAGCCTGGAGACCTCGCCGTCGAGGGTAATGCCGGGCATCTTCGCGGCGATGGCCGCAGGAATACAGAAGGTCTACGGTTCCCTTCCGTTAAGGGAGTCTCAGCCATGCTGACCGCCAATGGCGCGGACCAGAGTGCTCTTGCCCACCTGCCGGCCCCGTTGACGAGCACGACCCGGGCATCGGCCAGAGCCTCAGCCACGGCCGCGGAGGCGTGCCTGGACACGTACGAGGATCTCCGACCGTCACGAATCGTACCGCTGTTTCGTAACTGCGATCCAATACGCTATTCTGGCCCATGTCCGGCTGCAGGGGTCGCCGGAACCGGTCCGCGGCGCTCGCGGGCACGGCTTGCGAGAGGCGGTGGTCGATTATGGGCGCGTTGGTCAGCTACCGGCTGCGTGATTCGATCGCGACGATCACAATGGACGACGGCAAGGTGAACGTGCTGTCCCAGGCGATGCTCACCGAGGTCGGCGCTGCCCTCGGCCGCGCCGCGGCTGACCGGGCGGTGGTCGTCCTGACCGGCCGGGAGGGGGTGTTCTCGGCTGGCTTCGACCTGCCGGTCCTGCGGGCTGGCGGCACGGAAGCGGCCGACCTGCTGCGCGCCGGATTCGACCTGGCAGCGCGGCTGCTGGCCTTCCCGACCCCGGTCCTGGTCGCCTGCCCGGGCCACGCCGTGGCGATGGGGGTGTTCCTGGTGCTGTCCGGCGACTACCGCATCGGGACCCGCGGCCCCTACAAGCTCACAGCGAACGAGGTCGCCATCGGCATGACCATGCCGCGGGCGGCGGTGGAGATCTGTCGCCAGCGCCTAACCCCGGCCTGCCTCAACCGGGCCGTCGTCCTTGCCGAGGTCTTCCCGCCTGAGGATGCCATCGCCGCGGGATTCCTGGACCGGGTGGTACCGGCCACGGAGCTAGCCCAGGCCGCCGCCGCAGCGGCTGCCGAGCTGGCCAGCCTCGACCTGGACGCGCACGCGGCCACCAAGCAGCGCGTACGGCAGCTAGTTAGGTACGCACTCCGGGAAGCCATCGACGCCGACGACGCAGAATACCGGGCACGGCTCGCCCCGGAGCCCGCAGGCTGACCGAGCCGGGTTCTGCTGCCCGTCAGGCCGTGATCGCATGTCAACCCGAATCCCGGCCGCGGACCCGAGTCAGGTGAGCAAAGCTGGTAGCCCACGGAGGATTCGACGGTGCCCAGAGCCAAGCAGCGGACCGGTCAGCTGCGCGAGCACATCGTGCAGGTGGCGGTCGCGATGCTGGCCGCTGATGGGGTCGGGGGGTTCACTACCCGGAAGGTCGCCGAACAGGCCCAGACGTCGCCGCCAGCCGTCTACGAGCTCTTCGGCGACAAGGCCGGGCTGGTCCGGGAGGTTTTCTTCGAGGGCTTCCGGCTCCTCGGGGACTGCTTCGGGAGGCTGCCGGAATCCGATGACCCGCGCGCTGACCTGCTCCGCGCGGTCCAGGCGTTCCGGGCCTTCGCCAGGGACAACCCGGTACTGACACAGGTCATGTTCTCCCGGCCGTTCGCGGACTTCGATCCTGGCCCGGCCGAGGCGGAGGCCGGGGCGGCCACTAGAGAGTTCATCGTGCACCGGGTCCGGCGCTGCATTCGCGCCAGGATCATCGATGGCGACCCGGCCGACATCGGCCACGGGCTCCTCGCGCTGGCGCAGGGGCTGGCCATGCAGGAGGCCGCCGGATGGCTCGGCTCCTCTAGGGCGTCGGTGAACCGCCGGTGGAATCTGGCCTTCCACGCCCTTCTCGCCGGCCTCGCCCCGGCACGCTCAGACATCCCTCCAGCTCGGCAGGACACACCGTGACCTCGCGGCACCGGCCTGGGACGGTTCTCGAACGACTGCGGCATGGCGACGTCATCTACGCTGAAGGCAGCATGGTCGCGCCCTGAGAGTCGCCGGGATTCCCGGCTGCACCGGGTGGACCATGTGCGGGTCGAAGCTGTAGTCCTCTAGCAGCGGCTCACCAGGGCACCGGGGTTCCATCCCAGGAGAAGAAACCGCCGCTGGGGCCGTCGTCGGGTAGCAGCGCCAGCCGCACGGCGCCGGCCGCGGCCTCGGCCGGGTCGCCGCTACTGGCGGCGGCGAGCGCGTTGAGGTCGGTCGCGCGCAGGCCAGGCGCGAGCGCGTTCACCTTGAACCCGTCGTCCGCGAGCGCCTGGGCGTAGAACACCGTGAGCGCATTAAGCGCGGTTTTCGACGAGCGGTACGCCGCGGCGCTGCCGGCGCCGAACGCGAACTGCTGGTTCGGGCTGGTGCTCCGCCCGAGCGACCCGGTGCCGCTGGAGATGTTGACGATCCGCGGACGCGGGGACTTGCGCAGCGCCGGGAGGAAAGCGTTGGTCACTGCGACGACGCCAAAGACGTTCGTCTCGTACATGCGGCGAAAGCTCTCGACGTCGGCATCGGGAGCGGTTCGCGGGTCATCCCCGATGCCGGCGTTATTGACCAGGATGTCCAGCTCGCCGACCTGGCTGGCTGCCGTGGCGATACTCGCGTCGTCGGTGACGTCCAGGACCAGCAGCCGCGCGCCGTCGCCGATCTCCGACACGACTGCGCGGCCGCGATCGGCGTCCCTGGACCCCACGTAGACGGTGACCCCGGCAGCAGCCAGCTGCCAGGCGATGTGCCTACCGATGCCTTTGTTGGCGCCGGTCACCAGCGCGGTGGCTATAGTCACGCGCCGACCTTATCGTCCGACCAAGCAGTGCACTGGCCGCCACTCGCGCTGTCACTGGCTCACTCTGGCGCCGCGCCCGTCCCTGCGAGCTCGGCCGGCTTGGGCAGGGTCAGGCGGAACTGCCTGCCGGGCTCCCGGTGCCCAGGAAGGTTCGCACAGGCTCAGACGTGGTGACGAGCAAGCGGTCCTCCAGCCAGTTTGGCTGAAGAGCCAGATCCGTCGACGCGTCGCTGGCCATCTCGTCAAAGAATCGATCGACAGCCTTCTGGTCATACGGTCGCGCCGCTCCTGGGCCTTCGAGGAACAGCCATTTGACTTGGTTGACGAACATACCGTTCGGAAAGTATAGTTTCCACGCAGTCGCAGAGATTCTAGTCAGGGAGAAAAGCAGATGACCGATCCCACAACCATCGGCAAAGAGATGCAAGCACAGGTTCTGGAGACGATCCGCAAGAGCCAGGAAGCGGTTACCAACGCGATCAGGACGTGGGCGGATGTCGTCCACTCGGTCACGCCGTCGCTGCCGATCCCGTCCGCGCCGCTGGCCGACAAGATGCCCAAGCCAAGCGACTTGGTTGCGAACGCTTACGATTTCGCCGAGCAGTTGCTCGCGGCGCAGCGGAAGTTCGCCGAGGACGTTCTCGAGGCGATTGCGCCAGTACTGGCCGCAAGGGAGGAGAGCAGCTCGGCGAAGAAAGAGTAGCGCGGGCGCCAAGTGAGCAACTGATCCGTAGCCGACGGTTTAGGTAGCCCGCCGCGCAAAGACAATAGTCCAGTCTCAGTTCCGGTCCAGGCGCCGGCAGGACCGGCGCTGCGACTATCTGGCGGAGACGACGTGACCGACCCTTTCCAGGCCCAGGCAGCTGCCCTGGGAGCATTCATTCGCAGCCAGCGTGAGCTGGCCCGGCTGTCGCTGCGCCAGCTCGCTGAGCTGACGAGTTTGTCGCATCCCTACCTAAGCCAGGTTGAGCGGGGCATGCATCAGCCTTCGGTGCGGGTGCTCAAGCTGATCGCGGAAGCGCTGAACGTGTCGGCTGAGACCGTGCTGGTGCAGGCCGGCCTGCTGGGCGGGCACGATGAGGGCGACGCGGACAGCGGCCGTATCACCGAGCAGGTGACCGCGCTTATCTGGGCGGACAACCGCCTGAGCGAGTCGCAGAAGGCGGCGCTGCTCGCTGTCTATGACAGCATGCTGCAGAAATGACTTGAGCTCTCGCGGCCCGATCATCCTGGGCCACGCTGACATGTGGCCGGTGTAGCTCCCGATCGTGGCTCAGCCGTCGCGCAGCACGTTCTTGAGGATCTTGCCGGTAGGACCCCATAAAGGAGAGTGCAGTGGCGTCCGGAGCGGCGTTCGCCGTCTCAGTCAGCATGGTTGGCAGGTTGAAGCTCACAGCCGCCGCCTCCATCGCGAGTGCGCCGTCCGCGACCGGACACCTGAGCAGGCGCCGTGGGCTTCCCGGCAGTGCCTGTGAGACATACATTAAGGATGTATCAGCATCATGCCTAGGCCTCGCCGGTGGTTGCGAGGGCGGGAGCAGCCATGGCCTATTTCCTGCGGGAACCCGCGACTAGCGGCGAGGCCGACAGCCAGGACGCCGGGCCGGCGGCCCGGCTTTACCTGACCGAGCCCGCTCGCGGGCTGGCGGGCCTAGCCGCCCTCCCGCTCGCGGCAGGCTGGCTGGCGTCCGCCCGGCGCGGCGACGGCCACGGCGTTCTTGTCCTTCCTGGCCTGCTGGCGTCCGACATGAGCACGGCGCTGCTCCGGCGGTACATGAGCTGGCTTGGCTACAGCGTGTGCGGCTGGCAGCTCGGACGGAACGTGGGCCCGACCGATAGGGTGCTCGCGGAGCTGCCGCGTGTGCTGACGGATCTGGCCAGGCGCACCGGCGGCCAGGTTTCCATCATCGGGTGGAGCCTTGGCGGCATCTACGCCCGCGAGCTCGCACGCAAGCAGCCGGATCTGGCGCGCCAGGTGATCACGCTCGGCAGCCCGTTCCGTCTCACCGACCCGAGCCAGAGCCGGGCGGACGGCAGCTACCGGCGGCGTAGCCACCTGCACGCGACTGGCCATCCAATCCCAACCCCCGAGCAGGTTGCCAGCCCGATCGAGGTGCCGTCGACGGCCGTCTACTCCAGGCAGGACGGCATCGTGGCGTGGCAGACCTGTGTGGAACCCGAGACCGCGCTGCACCAGAACGTGGAGGTTCGCTGCGCCCACCTCGGCTTCGGCGTCGATCCGGCGACCCTGTGGGTGATCGCCGATCGCCTTGCCGCCCCGGCCGGCGCGCGCCGTCCGTTCCGCGTCCCGAAAGCGCTGGGCACCTTGTACCCCCGGCAGGCGAGAATCGGCGCGGACGCGAAGGAGTGACATGCAGCAGCTCACGGGACTTGACGCGGCGTTCCTTGCGCTTGAGACCGCCAATGCCACCGGGCACGTCGGGGGCGTGAGCGTCCTGGACCTGAGCTCGGCGTCGCAGCCTTTGACGCTCGCGCGGCTAACGGAAGTACTGGCGGAGCGGCTGCCGCTGGTGCCGGTGCTGCGCCGCAAGCTGCTGAACGTCCCGCTTGGTCTCGACCAGCCGTACTGGATAGACGACCCGCACTTCGACATCGAGTACCACGTACGCGAGATCGCTCTTCCGCGACCGGGGTCGGAGGCGCAGCTGACCGAGCAGGTTAGCCGACTGCACGCCCGGCCGCTCGACCGGAGCCGGCCGCTGTGGGAGATCTACCTGATCACCGGGCTGGCCAAGCGCCGGGCCGCGGTGTACACCAAGATCCACCACGCGGCCATTGACGGTGTGTCAGGCACTGAGCTGCTCACCGTTCTGCTGGACCTCAGCCCCGATGGCCGGGAGCTGCCAGCCAGCAGCCCATTCCGGCCGGCGCCATCGCCAGGTCCCGTCACGCTGGCCGCGCTGGCTGCCGCCCGCCTTGCCTGGCGGCCGGTCGAGACGGTCCGGATTACCAACGAACTGGTCAGGATCATGCCGGCGATTGCGCCCGCCGTCAGCAGTTTCGTCGGGGGGATGCTGGGCCTGGGGCGCGGCGACGGTGGCGTAATCCGGTCTGCAGCCGGGCGGGCGCCGGCCACGCCGTTCAACAAGCCAATTACCCCGCATCGCAGGCTAGCGTTGCGCAGCGTTGACCTGGCAGCCGTCAAGGCCGTCAAGAGCGCATTCGGCGTCTCGGTCAATGACGTGGTCATGGCAATGTGCGCCGGCGCGCTGCGGCACTGGCTCGCCGACCATGATGCGCTGCCAGACGCGCCGCTCATCTCGATGATCCCGGTGTCCGTCCGCGACCCGCAGAGCAAGGGCGCAATGGGCAACAAGGTGTCTGCCATGCTGGCAGCCCTGCCCACGCACGTCACCGACCCGAGCCAGCGGCTGGAGATGGTGCACGCGGCCACCGAGATCGCGAAGGCCCAGCAGGCAGCCATTCCTCAGGGCCTGGTGGATAGGATCAGCGACTTCGCGCTGCCAGCGCTGACCGCGCGGGCGGCGCGGGTGGTTTTTGCTACCGGGCTGCTGCACCGGCTGCCGCCGTTCAACCTGTGCATCTCGAACGTGCCGGGTCCGAACGTGCCCGTGTACATGTGCGGCGCGAGGCTGCTGGCGCACTACCCGGTGTCGGTCGTCACCGACGGCCAGGGGCTGAACATCACGCTAGTCGGCTACCTGGGCCAGCTGCACTTCGGACTGCTGGCGTGCCGCGAGCTGATGCCCGACATCGAGACGCTTGCGAGCTACCTCGTTGACGAGCTCGAGCTCCTGCTCAAGGCCGCCGACGCGCGCGTGCCGAACTAGCCCGGGGCGATGGCCAGGCCCAGTGTCCCCAGGGTCGCCTGTTACGCCGACGACGTCAGTGTTGTTGTGCCCGAGGGAACTGCAGCGCCCGCCAGTATCCCCGCTGACGTCTTCGCCGCCGCGGCAGATGTCTACGCGGCGGGACGCCGCCTTGACATGCAATCGCTTGCCAGGCGGCTCGGCGTGGCCCGCGCCACGCTGTACCGGCGGGCCGGCAACCGGGAGCGGCTGCTTGACGAGGTGCTCTGGTGGCGGGGCAGGAGG
>Ga0187805_10000333_pt1 | contig 15070 bp, 10 predicted proteins | sample NC_wetland_sal_i_6_FD_132965 | JGI IMG/M metagenome (GOLD analysis project Ga0187805, IMG submission 132965) | Wetland sediment microbial communities from Neuse River Estuary, North Carolina, USA - Control_5 | ecosystem: Environmental > Aquatic > Freshwater > Wetlands > Sediment | place: USA...
CGAGTGACGCCAGCATGCTCGAGAACCCATCCACCTATGTGCACAAAATCTCTCAATCGAAGACGGAACAGGGGGATTGGCTACCAGACGTCTGCCGAATGCTTTCCATCGGGATGAACTTTCTGTTGGAGGCGGGCGCGCAGATCGATAAGCGCAGCTGTGCAAATTTGGGAGACACGCGATTCGCCTATATTCATGATCAGCCCGACTTTCTTCATCGTAAGTTCCTCGAGATAGTATAGAGCAAGGACCTGACGCTCCTTCCGCTCCAATTCATCGATGGCTTGAGATAAAAGAGTGTGCATTTCGGCGCGGAGGGTGACACCGAATGGATCTTCCTCGGGCCGAACCGCGACACCGGAAAATTGTTCATCACTGACGCCTCGAAAGGACCGTGCGTGCAGGCTGCCGAGATCGAGGCCGCGCAGTTCGCTGAGCAAGTGTTGGAATTCGTCCAGTTCGAGTCCCAGGTGCGTGGCAAGCTCGGGCTCGGAAGGCGCGTGGCTCAGAGTGGCGGCAAGTTCGCGATGGGCCGCTTCGACGCGCCTGCCCTGACGACGAAGGTTGCGCGGGCTCCAATCCAACTGGCGCAGGCTGTCGAGAATCGAGCCCCGAATGCGGAAGCTGGCGTAGGACTTGAGTGGAACGTTCTTGGCAGGATCGAATTTATCGACGGCATCGATCAGGCCAAGAATGCCAGCATGAACCAGATCCTCGAATTGCACGTGGGACGGAAGGCGAGCGTGTATGCGGCGCGCGATATAGCGTACCCCGGGGAGATTCGCGATGAGGAGGCGCTCTCGTTCGGCAACCTCGCTCGAATCCAGATCGGGCAAGTTGCGACCCAGCAGAACGCTATCGCAGGAGAACCGTGCGAGCTTGGCGAGCGCATACGCGCCCCCGACCGCTTCCTCGCTAAGTGGCTGCGCGTGGGCAGGGCTATCAATTAAGCGTGTGCGAAAGGACGAATCGGCACCGGCAACAAGAATGCGGCTAGAAGAACGAATAAGTGATGCTTCTGCGGCAGAGGCCATAGCACCTCCTCCATTGATTCGCTCGGTACGCAGTTGCGCTGTTCGTTTCTGCAGGCTGTGCCCGTAAAACTTTTTCGGGCCGCGAGCGGAAATGGTCAGTGCTATTGAATAGCCAAAGTTAGGGATGCGGTCAGACTGATAAGACAGACTTTAGGCGAAGGCGCACAGAGGCACACTGCTCCGGCGTGGAACAGTGTTCCATGCGGGCGCACAAATCCACCGCGCAGATATTGCCAGATTGCTTGTCGTTTCTTAACCGCCGGGAACGACGTTCGCAAAGCCGTCTCTGGCGCTCTTTTCCCATCTGTCATCGGCGCACCGCGAAACAACTTTAGCGATCCGGCAATTTTGTGTATCAAACTTTAGATAGATATCGATACTGTCGAATTTCGCCCGATTCTCCTTAATTTCTCCCCATCAATGGGTTTTGGCATTCTCGCTGATCTTGGTTGCCTGCCACGCCACTGCTTGCCATCGTCCATTGCGTTTTAGAAACGTCCCGGTGTTCCTGTAATAAGACGTCTCGACTTTTCCCTCACGATCTTCGGTGTGTCCCACGAGCCGGAATGCCACCACCACAGTATCGCCATACTCGTGAACCGTCATATCCTCGGCCGAATAGGTGTTCTTTCCTTCCGATGCCGGCGTCGGTTTCCCAAGCCTGCTCATAATGTCGGCCTTACCTATGACCACGCCCGTCGCTCGCGTATAAATCACATCGTCGGCAAAGAACTTGTCGAATACTGCTCGGTCGCCTCGGCCAGCGGCCTCCATGAACTCATGCAAGAGCGCGGTCACTTCTTGTGTCGCGCTGGTTTGTGCGGGTGTCGCCATCGCACCAACAGAAAATAGCGCTATCCCGATCAGGATTATTCTCTCGAATTTCATTTGTATCTCCTAACGCTTGTCAGCATATCTCGATTTTCGTTGGCCGTATTCTTCCTGTTAGGATAGAACGATTCAGGAGCATTAAAGAAACTCAATGGAAGCTGCCTACATCTGCGACGCCATTCGAACTCCCATCGGCCGCTACGGCGGATCGCTCTCCTCGGTTCGCACGGATGATCTAGCGGCGATTCCCATCAAAACCCTCATCGAGCGCAATCCCAAAGTGGACTGGAACGCCCTCGACGACGTCATCTACGGCTGCGCGAATCAAGCCGGAGAAGACAACCGCAACGTGGGACGGATGGCCTTACTTCTTGCCGGACTTCCCAAAGAAGTTTCCGGCGTCACAGTAAATCGCCTCTGCGGCTCCAGCATGGATGCCGTGGCGACCGCAGCGCGCGCTATCAAATGCGGCGAAGGCGAACTGATCATTGCAGGCGGTGTTGAGAGCATGTCGCGCGCCCCCTTCGTCGTGGGCAAGGTAGACACGGCCTTTTCCCGTCTGATGAAACTCGAGGACACCACGATTGGATGGCGCTTTATCAATCCACTCATGAAAGCAAAATATGGTGTCGATTCGATGCCGGAAACCGCGGAAATCGTGGCCGAGGAGTTCCACGTTTCGCGCGAAGATCAAGATGCCTTCGCGCTCAGAAGCCAGCAACGCGCGGCAGCCGCAATGCGCAATGGATTTCTCGCTCAGGAAATAGTGCCGGTTCCAATTCCACAGAAAAAAGGGGACCCAATTCTGGTCAGCGCAGATGAACACCCGCGGGGCGATACGTCTTTGGCCAAGCTTGCGAAATTGCCGGGAATCGTAAAACCTGGCGGAACTGTGACGGCGGGAAATGCTTCTGGCGTAAACGATGGTGCCTGCGCCCTTCTCCTCGCTTCAGAATCGGCAGCCACGCGCCACGGATTAACTCCCAAAGCGCGCATTATCACCGCCGCGGCAGCGGGTGTCGCTCCACGAATCATGGGGATGGGGCCTGCCCCCGCCTCTCGCAAAGCTTTTGCGAGGGCGAATTTGGCCATCGGCCAGATGGACGTCATCGAACTGAACGAAGCCTTCGCCTCGCAGGCGTTAGCAGTATTGCGCGAACTTGGCGTCCCCGACCATGCCCCCCACGTAAATCCCAACGGTGGGGCGATCGCTCTCGGCCATCCGTTGGGCGCCAGCGGTGCGCGCCTGATCACCACGGCGATGCATCAGTTGGTTCGCACCGGCGGAAGATACGCCCTTTGCACCATGTGCATCGGTGTCGGCCAGGGCATCGCCGTCATCCTCGAGCGCATTTAGTTGGCAGGTCTGCCGCAAAGCGCGGTCGTAAACCATATCGTTGCCGCAGCATGAGCGTTTATCGGACCCGCGAACCTCAAAGGAAACCGTTTTCTTTCTCTGCCTGTAGTGATTACACTCAGCGAATGAACTTGCTTGACCCTTTGTTTCGCTCGCCAGCCGTCGAAAAGGTTTTCTCCAATCGCTCCACGCTGCAGGGGATGCTCGAGTTCGAAGCGGCTCTCGCGCGCGCGGAAGGACGCGCCGGTTTCATTCCTGCCTCTGCTGCGCCGGCGATCGAATCGAAATGCCGGGCCGAACTGTATGACATGACCGCACTGGCCCGCGCCGCGGCGAATGCCGGCAATCTCGCGATTCCTCTCGTGAAACAACTCACCGTGCTCGTGGCCCAAAAAGAGAAGGACGCCGCTTGCTACGTGCATTGGGGCGCGACCAGCCAGGATGCGATTGACACGGGCCGCGTGCTCCAATTGCGACAAGCTCTAAATCTCATCTCTTCGGAACTCGATCTCTTGGCAACCGTGCTCGGCGATGTCGCTCACAAGAATCGAGCGACGCTCGTCGCTGCGCGCACCTGGATGCAGCAGGCGCTCCCCACCACCTTCGGGCTGCAAGTGGCTGGCTGGCTTGATGCGATCGATCGTCATCGAGCGCGTCTGGCGGAGACGCAAGAGCGTTGCCTTGTTCTGCAATTCGGCGGTGCCGTTGGCACCATGGCGGCGCTCGGCGCGCGCGGCCTGGATGTGGCAACTGCTCTCTCCAAAGAAATACAACTTCCCCTACCGGAACTGCCCTGGCACAGCCATCGCGATCGCATGGCGGAAATCGCCACGACTCTCGGCTTGTGCACTGGAACGCTCGGTAAAATAGCTCGCGATATCGCTCTTCACATGCAAACGGAAATAGGTGAAGTTTTTGAACCGTCCACAGACGGCCGCGGCGGCTCTTCCACCATGCCTCACAAACGCAACCCGGTAACTTCTGCCGCTGTGTTGTCGGCGGCATTACGTGTGCCTCCATTAGTCAGCACCATGCTCACCGCAATGATTCAGGAAGAAGAGCGTGGTCTGGGAGGCTGGCACGCTGAGTGGGAGACTCTGCCCGAGATTGTTCGCCTGACCGCCGGCGCTTTGCATCACCTCACCGGCGCCCTCTCGGAGTTGAAAATCGATCCAGAACGGATGCGTCAGAATCTGGAGATTACCCACGGTTTGATTTTCGCTGAAGCCGTAGCCATGGCCCTCGCCGAAAAAATGCCGCGGCCCGAGGCCCATGAGATCGCCCGGCTTGCCTGTCAACGAGCGCAGACCGCAAAGCGCGATCTCCGTTCGGTCCTTGGCCAAGACCCGATCGTCAAGGCGAATCTCTCCGATGCTGAGCTCGACCGGCTGTTTGCACCTGGCAACTATCTTGGAGTCGCCGATCAGTTGATCGACCGCGTTCTCGCTTCTCGGACTTTGCCTCTCGAACAGAAAAAAAACAGGAAAAAGTGAGACTTATGCCCTTTTCTCAACTTGAAGACGTTCGCATCCACTACGACCTCGCCGGCCCGGCGAACGCTCCCGTGCTCGTATTCTCGAATTCCTTGGGAGAAACCCTCTCCATGTGGGATTCCCAGATAACGGAGTTCCAGAAGCGATTCCGTATGTTGCGCTATGATACGCGTGGGCACGGCCAATCTTCCGTCACCCCGGGGCCGTACACGATCGAGCAGTTGGCGCGCGACGTTCTCGCTTTGCTCGACACCTTGCAGTTCGATCGTGTCCATTTTTGTGGTTTGTCCATGGGCGGACAAACAGGTATGTGGCTCGCGCTGAATGCTCCAGCCCGTCTCCAAAAACTTGTTCTGTGTAACACCGCCGCAAAAATCGGTACTCCTGAAATGTGGAATCCCCGAATCGAGGCCGTCCTCAAACACGGAATGAAATCGATCTCCAGCGCTGTTATCGAACGATGGTTCTCCGCAGAATTCCGCACCAAGTTTCCATCGGTCGCCGCGTCAACCAAACTCACACTGGAAGGTGCGAATCCCGCTGGGTATGTCGCGAATTGCGCCGCCGTTCGCGATTTCGACGTTCGCGAAGTGATCAGGGAGATCCATACCCCAACCCTCGTGATTGCCGGAACAAACGACGCTGCCACCACTCCCGCCGACGGACGATACCTTGCCGACCACATTTCTGGCGCCTCCTATGTCGAACTCAACACCGCCCACCTCTCGAACATCGAAGACTCCACCCGGTTTAATGACGAAGTGAGCGCATTTCTCCCATCCTGAAGGCGTCCCGAGCGGCCACTGTTGCTCTCTAAATCTTTGGATAAAAACACTTCCATCGGGACGATGCATTAATCTGATTTGGGATTCACTTGAATTGCCACTTCCCATTCACTCCGAGCTAGGGAAGATTAGGTCGACCCCAGATTCTATGTAACCTTTGCCCTTTTCTTGCGTCCAATGGAGTACCGGGGCGGGCAACTTGTGTCCGCGTCCCAGCTTCAAAGGGCTTAGATGGCCCGACGAGAAAGCCTGGAACGAGGATCAGGGTTTTCAGTTCAGTTTCATATCGGCGCAACTTCGAGGATCACTAGCATGGGCGCTTTTGGCAGAAGCTACCTGCGGGACCGCACTTCCGAACCACACCCCAGCGAAATCATTGGCGTAACTCCCTGCATCCGTCTCAGCCTTGTCTCGGATCAACCAGGAATCGTCGAATTCCGTGGCTGTCCTCTGGTCGTGCTTTCCATCCACGTGGGATCATCCGTCGCCGTCGATTGCCGGCGCGGCGGCGCAAGACATCGTGGAACTACCATTCACGGTGATTTGGAGATCATTCCTCCGAACCTTGGTGGCGTCTGGGAACTCAAGACCAGGGATACGGCTTTGGTCATCGGCCTAAAACTTCGCTTACTTCAGCAGGTCATGGAGGAAATCGGCGAAGACCCCGACAAGTTGCAAGTCAGGAACCGCTTTCAAGAACGCGACCCGCAGATCGAACACATTGCATGGGCTTTGAAAGCGGAGATGGAGAACGGTTATCCAAGCGGTCGCCTTTATTTGGACGCCCTAAGCACCGCGCTTGCGGCTAGGATTGTCCGAAATCACAGTTCCCTGGCGCGGGCCAGTCGCTCCAGTAAGACCGCGTTGCCGGGGGCCAAATTGAAAGCGGTGCTGGGTTATATTGAAGACAATCTTGAGCGCGAGCTGAGTCTCAGCGAGATCGCTGAGATCGCGGGCGTGAGCGTTTCGCATTTCAAAGTGCTTTTTCGGAAGTCGTTGGGTTTGCCCCCTCACCAATATGTGATTAGGCGCCGCGTGGAACGAGCGGCATCGCAATTGCGTGAAGGAAAAATGCCGATTGGCGAGATCGCGCTGGAGAATGGCTTTTGCCACCAAAGCCACCTCGCCATGCACGTGCGCCGCGTCCTGGGAGTATCGCCTCAGGAACTTAGAGACACGAACTGATGAGGTTTTCCTAATGATTCATGAAATACGCGCAAATAGGGCCGAAAAGCACTTTTTGTTCGTTAACTGCCGGTTTTTGGGTATGGCCGAAAGCAAGTTTTCATCCGAACTTGCTCTTGCCCATCCAATCTTGAGCGACCAACTTGCTTCTAAAGAGTCACAATGCGTTGCTGGCGCGAATCACTCTCAGCTCGGCGATGAAATCGTATTTTTGCTCAAAATTCAAGGTGCGCTTCGGATGAACTGAAGTATGAACGAGCTAACTGGAACTGAAATTACGGGAAGCGGAGTGAAAATTCAGCGAGAGGATCTCAGGAGTGTTGCTCTGTCGGCCGCAATTCCTCGGGTGGTCGCCGAAAGAGGCGCAATGGTCACGGGGCTTTCCCTGCGCGGGGAGACACCGCCGGTGAAGCCCATCAAAATTGCCATTAAAACTAAAGGCAAAATCCTCCTCATCAATCCTGCGGATATTCTGGCTGTCGAAGCAGAAGGAAATTACGTCTTGCTGCAGCTTCAATTGGAATCATATCTTCTGCGAGAATCGATCTCGACTATGGCCGAGAAGTTTAAAGCTTACGGCTTCATTCGCATCCATCGCTCCGTACTGGTCAATTCTTCGTGGGTGGAGGAGATCCATCCCGGGACCACCGGAGAATATATGTTGCGAATGTCAGGCGGAAGAGAATATATGGTTTCGCGAACCTACAAGCTGAACCTGAAATCGCTTGCACAATCCTGGATAGGTATTGATTCTTTCATGGAAAAGTGAAATCCCCGCACAATTCTCTGAAGAGTTTTAAAGATATCGGCAGACTGCCTGTTTATCCGCAAGGCGTGACTCGCTGACTAATCGTGATCTACCAGCTAAAGCGCCTATCAAAATCCATAGAATTACAGGCCAAAGCTTTCAGTTTTAGAATTAATTTATCCCTCATAAAGAGATTTTAGATTTCTTCGCCACGAAATATGATTTTCTGCGATGTGAAGGACTGCGCGGGATATCCCGATTCTGGAATGCGTGAAGCGCTGCCGCTGAGTGGGACGTCATAACGCGTCGCTGACGTGAGTGGCTTGATAAACGGTTCGAGTTCCAGTTTTATAGCGTTAAAACGATTTAGCTTATCTTCACGAATCCATATTCTGTCTCAAACAAGCTCGCCGAAGTCGTTGAAAACAAATTAAGAATGCGGAATTTCAGATTGGTATGAAGCTTGCTGTTCATTTAGCTGCATATACGCGGTCCTGTGCTGCGTTACGCAAATGGGAATTTTATTTTGCCCTGTTCACTGCGCACCCAACTGGAGGATGCTAAATGCTAAGTAAGCGGTCGGTATTTGTAATCGGCCTTTTGTTTTGTTTGTTCGCTTTTGTTCCCTCAGCTCTCTTTGCACAAAGTGCGTCGACGGGTCAAGTCGTAGGGACTGTCACTGATCCCTCCGGGGCTGCTGTTGTAGCCGCGACAGTTACTCTGACAGACCGAGCGACGAACATTCCCAGAACGGTGTCCACCAATGAAAACGGTAGATACATTTTTGTCGACGTGCCCTCCGGGAATTACAACGTCGCCATAAATAAGCAGGGATTTCGCATTTCGAGGCTCAACAACCAAACGGTGAGCGTCGGGTCTACTGTGACTCTCAATGTCACCTTGGAAGTTGGCTCCGTTGCGGAGAGCGTCGAAGTCACGGCCTCCAACGCCGACCTCCAGACGTTGAACGCCACTGTCGGTAACACTGTTTCCGGCACCGCGCTGAATTCTCTCCCTAGCATCAGTCGCGACGCGGCGACTTTCTTTACTCTGCAGCCCGGCGTGGCTCCTGATGGCAGCGTTGCTGGCGTTGCGATGGACCAGAATTCGTTTTCGCTCGACGGTGGCCAGAACACAAACGATATGGATGGCAGCATGAACATCTATACGCCGAGCTTCGCCGGCGACCCGACTGGCGGCCTCATCCAGAATCAAACTACCGGGAACCCGGGTGGCGGTCCTTCCGGTGTTATGCCCACCCCTATCGATAGCGTCGAAGAGTTCAAAGTCAGCACTACCAACCAGACGGCGGACTTCAACAGCTCTGCTGGTTCGGAAGTCTCCATCGTAACCAAGCGCGGCACCAATGACTGGCATGGCACGGCCTACGAATATTATTTGGATAACAATTGGTCTGGAAACACCTTTGAAAACAACGCCACAGGTACGCCCCGCCCTAGCTACCACTACAGCAGATTTGGTTTTGCCGGCGGTGGTCCCGTCATTCCCAAGCAGATTCTCGGCGGCAAAACCTACATCTTCGCCAATTACGAAGGCTATCGCTTTCCGCAATCCGAGTCGATTACCAGAGACGTGCCAACCGCTTCCATGCGTTTGGGACTCCTCTACTTTGGTGGTCAGTACTACAACTTGAATCCCACTGCCGTAACCTTCAATGGCACAACCTATCCAGGAACGACCCTCGATCCTAGAGCTATCGGAATCAATTCCCAGGTTGCGCAGATGTGGTCAAAGATGCCGCTGCCGAACAATCTGACCGGCTGTTCGGGCGGACTAACTCTCTGCGATGTTAATTCGGCTGGTCTCGGCAATGTCGGCACTTTCACAGGCAACGTAGATCTTCCTCAATCCAGCAACTTTGGCGTCGTTCGCATCGACCACGATTTCAGCTCCAAGTGGCATTTCATGAGCAGCTATCGTTATTACCATCTTCTCCGTGCCACCGATAGTCAGGTTGATATCGCTGGTGGAACACCTATCTCGCTCTCCGGTCGGCCCCAGGTTCCGTGGTTCTATGTCGCCGCTCTCACCACCAACATCACTTCCAACACCACGAATGACCTTCACTACAGCTTTCTGCGAAACTTCTGGCAGTGGGGCTCCGCCGGTGATCCGCCTCAACTTTCCGGTTTGGGCGGCGCCCTTGCCGCCTTCGGCCAGTCGCAGACCCAAGAGCTCTCCCCGTACAACGTGGACACACAGAATACCCGCCAGCGCTTTTGGGACGGCAAAGACAATATGATCCGCGATGACGTCAGCAACTTGCACGGCAACCATCTCTTCCAGTTTGGTGGCACCTATGAACGAAACTGGGACTTTCACCAGCGCACAGACAACGGCGGTGGTATCAATTATCAGCCTGTCTATGAGCTTGGCATCGGAAGCGGCGCTGGAATCAACATAACCCCTAATATTCCTTCGTCAGTCGCTACCGCGGACGCCACGAATTTTGGACGCGACTATGTCGCCGCTCTGGGCATCCTTTCCACTGCCCAAACCGTTTACACTCGCACCGGCTCGCAACTTACCTTGAATCCTCCGCTGACGCCGGCTCAAGACAAGAGCACGATTCCATTCTATAACGTCTACTTTAGCGACTCCTGGCGCGTGAAGCCGACTTTTACGCTTACCTACGGTTTGGGCTGGACTCTCGAAATGCCCCCCGTCGAACAGCTGGGGCGCCAGATCTCTCTCGTGGATCAGTCGGGACAGCAAATTAGCGCTGAGGCGTATCTCAACGCTCGCCAAGCCGCCGCGCTACAGGGTCAGGTATACAATCCCGAACTCGGTTTCGCTCTCGTCGGCAACACCGACGGCGGTGACAAATACCCCTATAACCCATTCTATGGCTCGTTCAGCCCGCGTATCGCTGCAGCGTGGAATCCGAGCTTCAGCGACGGAATTCTTGGCAAAGTTTTTGGACCTGGCAAGAGCGTCATCCGCGGCGGCTACAGCCGAATCTTCGGCCGTCTTAACGGCGTCAATCTCGTGCTGGTGCCACTACTCGGTACAGGCCTCATGCAGCCCGTGCAGTGCATCGATCCGCAGAGCCCCACAGCCGGCAACGGCACGTGCGCTGGCACTCTTGGCTCTAGCGCAACCAACGCCTTCCGCATCGGCACGGATGGTTTGACCGCTCCGATTCCCACTCCGAGCGCAACCCTTCCTCAACCCGACTTCCCGGGCTATAACGCGATTGCTGGCGCTACCGGCGACGTCTTGGATCGTAATTTCCGGCCCGACGAATCCGACCAGTTCGACCTCACCATCCAGCGTCAGTTGAACAACAGAACCTCCATCGAAGTCGGCTACATCGGCCGCTTAATTAGGCACGAATATCAGCCGCTCAACATCAACGCTGTTCCTTATATGATGACTCTGGGCGGGCAGTCCTTCGCCAAGGCCTACGCTGGCATCGAGACGGGTCTCGGATGCGCCACCTCGTACGCTGCTTGCGGCGCAAACGTTCCTGTACAAGCGACCGGCGAGACAAAAGCTGCCTACCAAACCGCTCTCATGACCTACGCCAACACCTTCGCTCCTCAGCCTTTCTTTGAGACGGCGCTTAAGAACACCGGCTACTGCAATGGCTTTGCCAGCTGCACGGCAGCCGTCGTGTATAACGAAGGCGGTGGGCTTGGAACTGGGAACTTGCTCAACCAGAGCGTATGGAGTTTGTGGAGCGACCTCGACCAGGGGGATGCTACTTGCAGCGCGACTCAGGCATGTGGCTTCAACTTCGCCCGCACTATGGAGAATAGCCCCATCACCGGCTCCGCTTTCGGTGGCAGCGGACAGATGACCTCCGGCATCGCCGTCAACGCCAGCGTCGGATACGGCAATTACAACGCGGGCTTCATCACTCTCAAAATGGCCGATTGGCATGGCGTCACCCTGCAGCAGAACTTTACTTATAGCAAGGCTCTAGGCACGGTGAGCGTGGTTCAGGCCAGCAGCGAGTTCACCTCCGTGAATCCTTACGACGTTGGCGCTGGCTATGGCGTGCAGCCCTTCGACCGTAAATTCGTGGACAACGTGTTGTTGGTTTACCAACCACCCTTCTTCGTGGGACAGCAGGGCTGGAAGGGACGTCTTCTCGGCGGATGGTCGTTCTCCCCGATCTTCACTGCTGGAAGCGGTTTGCCCCTTGAACTCAACACCGCCAACGGGGATGGTCAATCCTTTGGCGAAGCGGATGCCGTAAACTTCTTCGACGATTCGAACGACGTCCTCACGTGCCCGAACACCTTTGGTAGCTCGCGGCATAATGGCATTACGGGCTCTGGCGGCATTGGCACTTCTGGGAACATCAACATGTTCGCCAACCCCCAAGCCGTTTTTAACTGCGTCCGTCCTGCAATCCTGGGTATCGATTCGGGCGCGGGCGGCGCGGGCGTACTCCGCGGCATGCCCTTCTGGAACGTCGATTTCCAGATTCGCAAGAACATCCACATCAATGAGCGTTTTAGCCTGGAACTCCAGTCCATATTCACCAACATCTTCAACCACGACCAACTCGGCGACCCGTTCATGAGCCCCGCAGCACCCGGGTCTTGGGGCGTTCTCAACAACCAGATCAACGACCCGCGCTCCATCGAAATTGGCGGTCGCATCCGCTTCTAACTTTTCCGGCCGTTCGTTCAAACTAGCCGCAAAAAAAACGGGGAAGGCCAAGTGGCCCTCCCCGTTTTCTTTCTCCATAGTACTTCCTTGCTGCAAGCTCGACTCTTGCCTTGAATGGCGAGTCGCTCTTTCTAAGGCAGGTCCTTGCTCAAGCGCTCGAACGTCGCTTTTGATTCCGTCACCGGCGGGTTGTTCAAGTACTTCCCAAAAAACACCAGATATCGCTGCCACCTGTCTTGGATGTGCCGCGGCTCCACGAATCCGTGATTTTCCCGCGGATAAGTCACATACTCCACCGGCACGTGTTTCTCATAGAGCGCTTGATAAAACTCCTCCGCCTGAGCAATCGGCACTCTCGTGTCTGCCTGCCCGTGCAAAATCATCGTTGGTGTCTTCACATTACTCACATACTTCATCGGCGAATGATCCCAATACTCTTGAAAATTGTCCCACGGCGCTTTCATTCCCAAAAACATCGTCAAGTACCGGTGAATATCCGTCTGCGAATACATCGAATAAAGATCCGGCAGTCCCGCTCCCGGCGAAATCGCCTTGAACCGGTCCGTCTGTGTGTCGATCCACATCGTCATGTAGCCGCCGTACGACCACCCGAACGCACCTAAACGCTCCGCGTCGGCCCACCCTTTATCCACGATTGCCTGCACACCGCTCATGTCATCCTTGTAATCGCCGTCTCCCCAATCGTTCTGATTCGCTGTCGCGAATTTCTCTCCGCGCCCTGTCGACCCACGAAAGTTCGGCTGCAAAACCATATACCCATTCGCGGCCATGACCTGTTCCGTAGTGTTGAACGAAAGCAGGGAGGCTCCCGTGGGTCCTCCATGCGGATTTAGCAGGAACGGAACCTTATGCGTCCCATCGAAGTTCACCGGCTTGGTCACAACCCCATCGATTTCCATCCCGTCCTTGCTGCTCTTCCAACGCACCACTTCGCTCGCCCCCAGTGCATACTCCGAGAGCCACGCGTTCTGACTCGTGATGCGTTCCAGCGACCCAAAACTCAAATCACTTCGGAACACGTCATCCGGATGAGTCGGATCGCCGACCGTCCCCACCGCTGTCTTCCCATTCGCGCTGATATCCGCAACACTAGCCACTTCCGTTGTCCCCGTAAGCGCCCGGATCGTCCCCGTCGCCACGTCTGCCGAAAACACTCGCAACGCCTCATGGTCGTCGCTGCTAAAAACAATCTCTTTCCCATCTGGCGACCAAATCGGTTCGCCAGCATTCAAATCAAATGATCCGCTTAACTTCTTCGGCGCTCCTCCACGGGCCTCAACAACAAACAGGTTCTCCTTGTAAATCAAGAGCCCTGGACTGCTCAGGTACGCGATCCACTTTCCGTCCGGAGACCAACGTGCCGTGTGTGTCGGGTCGGCTGATTCCACGAGTTTTCGTTCTACTCCGCTCGCCACGTCCAGAATCCGCACCGTCTGCAGGGCTATGTCGTCAAGCCTCGGTGTTGGATTTGTCGTGAACGTGATGTGCGACCCGTCCGGCGACCAACGCGCGTCGCTTACCGTAAAGTCTCCCTTGGTGATCTGCTTTTCCTCGCCCGTCGCGATGTCCCATGTCCAGAGTTGCACCATCTTGAAATCATGGTCGACCACCGCGGCGTCATCCTTTTCCTTTAGCCGCTTTTCTTCCGCCTCGTCCACCGGCGCTGTAGCCATCAGCAGCAGCGTCTTCCCGTCTGGCGAAAATTCAAACCCACGCACTCCGGACTTGTGTTTCGTCACCTGCCACGGCTCGCCGCCATCCGCATACATGAACCACACCTGCGGCTTGGCTTCCTTCTCTTCCCCCGCCTCCATCGTGAACGCCAGCAACTTTCCGTCCGGCGACCACTCCACATTCGATACGCTCTTCTCTCCTCGCGTGAATTGCCGCGCCGCGCTCACCGGTCCTGCCGCAGGCACAACCCACAGATGCGTCACGAATTTCCAGGCCTGCTCCTTCTCCGTGTCGTTTTCCGCCACCAGATAGGCCACGCGCAATCCGTCCGGTGAAATCCGCGGCGAACTGACCCGCGCGACGCGCAATGCTTCCGCCGAACCAAAAAGTTTCTTGCCATCTTTGCTCCGCCCGGTCGCGGTCACCGCCTCTTTGCTCGATCCATTTTGCTGGGCTCCAGCCACCAGTGGCATCAAGAGAGCAGCCACAATCACAAACGCGCGCATTATTTTCGCGGTCGTAAGTTCCATCACGGAAAACCTCCTCATTCTCGAAAAACTCGCTGCGACGCCGCGAAGTATATTGGCAAGCCACCGCCTGCGCAAGGCGGACGGCAGAATCGCACTTACCAGGGCTCTCCGAGCTGCCTATGATCCTATGCCGGCACGGTGGCCTGAGATTCTTCAATTCGGTTCTGCAAGGAGCTCCGAAAAGTTTACTCATCGCAAGCAAGAACGCCCTCAGACCGGAAAATTCTACACACTCTGCCTCTCTCATTTCGTTTTCTGCGGCTCCCCACTATGCCTCTATGTTCTTGAATCCTATGTGCGTTATGAAATTAAGTTCATCTCTGGCCGCAAAGTTGCCTCCTCAATCGCGGGACCAAAAATAACTCCGAGACAATCCGCCCTCTCGAGAAGCTTGAAGCTAGACCAAAATTAACCATGCATCGCGCAAGGAGGCGCAACAATGAAATATGTAAATAATCGTGTGTTTTTCGCCGCGAGCCTGCTCGCGTTCGGATCGCTTCTTTTCGCCAAAGATCCCGTTAACGCAAAAGACGAACAATCCCGCCTGCAGAATTCAGGCCAAGTCATGCACGAAATCCTCAACGTTCCGGACGACATTCCGCAAGACCTCATCGACAAAGCACGCTGCGTCGTCGTGATGCCTTCGGTGCTGAAGGCAGCGTTCGTCGTCGGCGGGAGTTACGGCCGCGGCACCATGGTCTGCCGTACTGGCAAGGACTTCACGGGGCCGTGGGGCGCCCCCGCCATGTACGCCCTCGAAGGCGCAAG
>Ga0187805_10000335_pt1 | contig 15052 bp, 14 predicted proteins | sample NC_wetland_sal_i_6_FD_132965 | JGI IMG/M metagenome (GOLD analysis project Ga0187805, IMG submission 132965) | Wetland sediment microbial communities from Neuse River Estuary, North Carolina, USA - Control_5 | ecosystem: Environmental > Aquatic > Freshwater > Wetlands > Sediment | place: USA...
GGCACGGGAACTGCGGTCGCATTGGGAGCGGCAGTCTGACCGGTAGCGGGAATGCTGGAGCCGCTTCCGCCGGATCCGCTTCCCGATCCGGATCCTGTCGTGGTCGAAGGAACGAGCTGCTGCAGAGTCTGATCGATTTGCGTGACTTCGCTGAGTTCGCTGAACTGCGCCAGCTGGCCGACGAATTGCGTCGGGTCCATGGGATCGAGAGGATCCTGATTTTGCAGCTGCGCCACCAGCAACTGCAGGAACATATTGTTCAATCCCTGCGAAGTAGGAAGCCCGCTGCTGCTGGTCGGAGTGGTTCCGGTGCTCGGTGTGTCTTGGGGCTGAACCGGGTTGATAGTGTTCATACGATCTCCTTTACGCAAGAATGCTGAGGCCAATATGACGTTGGCTGCCTGCTGGTTCGGGAGCGTGAACCGGCTCGGGGCTCGAAGATTCCTCGGAGGAAGCAACTGTGGACTGAGGCTTCCAACCAAACGAGCGCGGCTGCGAGTTGCCTCCAGAAAAAGATGATGAATTGTTGGCGAAGGCGAATCCCTGCTGGTGAAAGCTCACCTGCGTCACACGGAGATCCTGCTGCTGCAGCGTGCTGGCAATACCGGGAAGCTCGGGGGTCAGCAGCGAACGCAGGTCTCCTTTTTCGCTGCCAATCTGAACGCCAACGTCATTGGCATGGACGGTGGTACGAACTTCCACGCTGCCAAATTCCGCGGTGTTCAATCCGATGCGCATCTCCGACTGACCCGCCTTGTTTGCCATCTGCGCCATTTGCAACGGGCTGGCGGCGGCCGCGGGCGGAGCCTCGGGGGTTCCAGGAAGGCTGGGATGCGGAGCATTGTCCGGCACGCCTGCGGAGGTTTGAGCATTGGACTTCGGTCCGGCGTCTGGCGAGGAAGATGGCTGGGGGACGTTTACCTGCGCGGAGGGGGCGGCGATCGTGAAAGCAGGCGAAGGAGTCGAGGGCAGAGAATCCACCGCTGACACTGCTGCGTTGGGAGAATCCTTGTGTTGCTGCGAATCCGAAGAGTCGCCTCCAGAGTCATTCTTCGATGATGTAGCCGCGCTGGTCGCCGGATCCTGGGCACGTGGAGTGCTGACCGACGCATTCCCAGGCTGCTGGGAAGCCGGATTGTTTTTCATAGAAGCTGCACTATTTTCCGCAGCTGACATTGTTTGCAAGTTCGTCGCGGCCGGTGTCATGGGAACGCTATTTGAACTTCCGTGAGCCGCCGTCGAGGATCTTACGGAAGGAGCAGGCTGCAGTCCCTGGACCGCGGCGTGAGACGCGAGGCTCGTAGTCGTTCCTGCGGAGCTCGCCGGCAATGTTCCAGGCAATGATGAAGAGTTCAATTCCTCCTGCTCCAGCGGCGACCGCGGCTGCATCCCGGATCGGGGTTGCGCTTTCTCATCCGCTGGTGCCGTTTGCGCTGTTTGAGAGGATGAGGATGAGGATGAGGTTGCCGCAACTTGGCTTACGTTTTCTGGAGACGCTGCTGGCGGAGAGATCGTTTCCACGACAGCAGGAGAGACTTGCGCGGCGGGAGCCTGGTTTTGACTCGGTTGATCACCTTTCGCAATGGTCGGAGAAGGCTGCGCAGCCGAGCTGAAGGAAGGATTTTCCGCAGCGGTTGCCGCCACCGGAGCCTGAGCGGGCATCTCTGCATTCATCTGTAAAGTTTCGCGCGCAGCGGAAGCGATCTCCGGGGGCGCCTGGTCGTCAGTTGCGTCCGTCGGCATGTTTACGACGGTGGGGCTATGCGCTCCACTTCCATTCGGGAGCACTGATGGCGAGCCCGAGGAGGCGCCGGAAGGGGCCGAGTCGGTTTCCACCGGCGATGAGAGAAACCAGGGATCCTGTGCCGAGCCTGAAGCTGGGGCTGGAGGTGGCGCTGATGTTGAGGCGGGTGCTGGTGCTGATGCTTCCGGCGATTGGTTGACGGCAGGAAGACGGCTCGGGATGGGAGCGGCGATCCTGGACGCATTCGTATTTCCTGGCGTCAATGTTGGCGATGTTGTGATTCGTGGCACGGGCGTGAGGTTCGTGGTCTGGCTTGTTCCGTCGGAACCGCTGTCAGCCTGGTTCGTGGAGTCGACCGATGACGGACTCGCAGCCATTTGCGGCGGTGCACTGGGCAATGCGCTTACCGGGATGGGAAGTGGGATTGGCGGCAGGGGTACGAGAAACGCTAAAGGCGGATTCGCACCTGCGGGAGGTGTGTTCTTTGCCGGCCCCTTCGCGCCAGGAATATTTGCAGGGGTGGTCGTATTCCCAATCTGCACGGGAAGCTTGGAGGGCAACGCCGGTGCCGGCACGGCGCTTTGAATTTCAGGCGACAGCGAGAGTGCGGCGCAGATGTCGGCAAAGCTGAATCCGGAACGAGCGGAAGGGTTCGCCGAGTTCGCAAATGCGGTTGGATCAGCAGCGCCAGCGAGCGGGATGACGGAATCGACAGTAGAAGTCACGGTGCTCTCGTGAAAGCTCACGACGAAGCGTGCATCTCAAGCTCCAATCGAAAAATGCCGGCGAGCCGCGGCGATTGAGGAAGGAAAGAACTGCAAAATCAAGGACACCCGGATTATGCCGATAGAAAATGCTGAAGAGGAGAGGTGTCGACGCTGGGCAAAGGCTGCCCACGCGGCGGCACGTTTTCGCCACTGCCTGGCAACTGTGTGGAGCGGGCACTCTTGCCCGCTGGTTTTGAGGTGCCATCGGCAAGCGGGCAAGAGTGCCCACTCCACACGAGGGCTTCGTTGATCTTGCTTTGGAATTGACTCGCCAGCCGGCGCACGAGACGATCGGTCAGTTGTTGCTGCTTTCGCCCACCTTCAGCACTGCCAGGAAGGCTTCCTGCGGGATATCGACGCGGCCGATGCGCTTCATGCGCTTTTTCCCTTCCTTCTGCTTTTCGAGCAGCTTGCGCTTGCGGCTTATGTCGCCGCCGTAACACTTGGCCAACACGTTTTTGCGCATGGCGTGGACGGTCTCGCGAGCGATGATTTTGGCGCCGATCGACGCTTGGATGGGGACTTCGAACATCTGGCGGGGAATGAGTTCCCGCATCTTCGAGACGAGCGCCTTGCCGCGCTCATAAGCGAAGTCGCGATGCACGATGATGGAGAGCGCGTCGACGGGATCGCCCGCAACCAGAATGTCGAGCTTGACCATCGGCGACTCCCAATATCCGGCGAGATGGTAATCGAGAGAGGCGTAGCCGCGCGAGACAGATTTCAGGCGGTCGTAGAAGTCGAGCACGATTTCGTTCAGAGGTAATTCGTAGTGCAGCATGACACGCGAGGAGCTGACATACTCGAACGTCTTCTGCTTGCCGCGTTTTTCTTCGACCAGCGCGAGAATTCCGCCGACATATTCTTCGTTGGTAAGGATGGTGGCCAGAATGACCGGTTCTTCGACTTTAGCAATCTCGCTGGGATCGAGCCAGCGCGACGGATTGTCGATTTCAACCATCTCGCCGTCGGTCTTGGTGATCTTGTAGCGCACGCCGGGAGCCGTCGTGATGAGGTCGAGATTGAATTCGCGCTCCAAGCGCTCCTGAATAATTTCCATGTGGAGCAGGCCGAGGAAACCGCAACGGAAGCCGAAGCCCAGAGCAACGGAACTCTCGGGCTCGAAGAAAAATGAGGAATCGTTCAGGCGAAGTTTTTCGAGCGCCTCGCGCAGCACGGTATGCTCGTGGGCATCGACGGTGTAGAGGCCCGCGAAGACCATGGGCTTGATTTCTTCGAAGCCCGGCAGGGGTTCGATCGCAGGATTGGTGTCGTCGGTAATGGTGTCGCCGATCTTGGTGTCGGCGACGTTCTTGATATTGGCGATGAGGAATCCGACTTCTCCGGCGACGAGCTGTTCGATCTCCACCGGCTTGGGCGTGAGCACGCCGAGCGTCTCCGCGTCGAAGGTGGTTCCGTTCCGCATGAGACGGATTCTTTGACCTTTGCGCAGTGTGCCTTGAAAGACGCGGGCAAGCACAACGACGCCGCGGTAGGCGTCGAACCAGGAGTCGAAGACCAAAGCCTGGAGCCGGTTGTCGGGCGAGCCCTTGGGCGGTGGGACGCGCTTTACGATCGCTTCCAGCACGTCGGGCACGCCCTGACCGGTCTTGGCGCTAATCAGGACGGCGTCGGTAGCATCGAGGCCGACGGCGCCTTCAATCATTTCTTTGGTGCGCGGGATGTCGGCGCTCTGCAGATCAATCTTGTTGATGACCGGGATGATTTCGAGGCCATGATTGATGGCGAGGTAGGAATTGGCCAGGGTCTGAGCCTCGACACCCTGCGAGGCATCGACGACCAGTAATGCTCCTTCGCACGAGGCCAGCGACCGCGAGACTTCGTAAGAGAAATCCACGTGGCCGGGCGTGTCGATCAGGTTGAGCTGGTAGGTCTGGCCATCTTTCGCGGTGTACACCATGCGGACGGCGTGCGCCTTGATGGTGATGCCGCGCTCGCGTTCCAGGTCCATGGAATCGAGCACCTGGGCCTGCATTTCGCGCGCGGTGAGCGATCCGGTCAGCTCCAGCAGGCGGTCGGCCAGCGTGGATTTGCCGTGGTCGATGTGCGCGATAATCGCGAAATTGCGGATGAAAGCGGCGTCCATGGGTGAGTAGCTAATCCTTAATTCTAACAGGGGAGGAGCAGTCCCCATTTCTCGGTGTTCAGTTCTCAATCGCGGGCATTTTCGGGGCGGGGTCCAATTTTAGGCGCGAACCTGATTGAGTTTCTCCGTTAGAATCCTCCTCCAGGTCTTGCTCTGCCAATCTTGCTCGATTGAATTTGGAGAGAGAAACAATGCGCAAATTGCCCTTCGTCTTTTTGTGGCTGCTCGCCTTGCGAATCGTGTGTGCGGCTCAAACTCTTGCGCCTGCAGTGCAGGCTTTTGTGAAGGTCAATGCGCCGGTCGTCGCTCTTGCCCACGTCCGCGTGATTGACGGCACGGGCGGCGCGGCGCGCGAGGATCAAACGATCATCGTGTCTAAAGGGAAGATTGAATCGGTGGGAGACGCTTCCGCCGCCAGCATTCCCAAAGATGCGCAGGTGATTGATCTGCACGGCTACACGGTGATTCCCGGTCTGGTCGGCATGCACGAGCACATGTTTTATCCCGCCGGGGATGCGATCTTTCACGAGATGCCGATCAGCTTTCCGCGCTTGTACCTCGCGGGAGGAGTGACCACGATCCGGACTGCAGGCAGCATCGAGCCCTACATGGATCTGGCTCTGAAGAAAGAAATCGACGGGGGCAAAGTTCCCGGGCCCCGCATCCACGTGACTGGGCCTTACCTGGAAGGACCCGGCACGTGGGCTCCGCAGATGACGGAGTTGAAGGCTCCAGACGAGGCGGTGGCGACGGTGAATTTCTGGGCCGATCGCGGAGTCGACAATTTCAAGGCCTACAACTTCATTTCGAGCGCCGTGCTCAAGGCGGCGATTGACGCTGCGCACAAGCGTGGCCTCAAAGTAACGGGGCATCTCTGCTCTATCGGGTTCCGCGAGGCAGCTGCGCTGGGCATTGACGACCTGGAGCACGGCATTGCAGTGGACACGGAATTCTTCTCCGGCAAGAAACCTGACCAGTGTCCTATTGATTCTTTCGCAAGCATGACTGCGGTGGCGGGGGAACTGAACAAAATGAGTGTCTCCGACCGGCCAATCCAGGAAATGATTCAGGACCTCGTGGTTCATCATGTGGCGGTGACTTCCACATTGCCCGTGTTCGAGCTTACAGTGCCGGACAAAGCTCCGCTCCAATTGAGGGTGTTGGATGCGATGTCGATGGAAGCGCGCAACCAGTATCTCGAAAACCGCGTGCGATTTGATCTCCCGTTCCGCGATCCCGCGACCGGGGAAACCATGCCTAGTCCATGGACCAAAGCTTTCGCGCGGGAAATGGAATTTGAAAGAGCATTCGTAAAGGCGGGCGGATTGCTTCTGGCGGGCGAAGACCCGACCGGCATTGGTGGCGATCTGGCGGGTTTTGGCGATCAACGCGAGGTTGAGCTCTTGGTCGAGGCTGGATTCACACCCTTGGAGGCGATTCACATTGCAACCTTCAATGGAGCTCAATATCTGGGAGAACTCGACCGCATCGGTACGATCGCACCCGGCAAGCAGGCGGACTTGGTGGTCATCAAAGGCGATCCGTCGAAGAAGATTGAGGACATCGAGAATGTGGAAACGGTGTTCAAGGATGGCACTGGATACGATTCCGCGAAGCTGACTGAATCGGTGCACGGGCTGGTGGGCATCAGATAGAGAGTTGCCGGTTGTCAGCCTGTGGCCCGTTGCCAGTAGAATCAAAATTTCATGCTCGTTCTCGCCTCCGCCTCGCCGCGCCGTCAGGAACTTTTGCGCAACGCGGACATTGCGTTTGAGGCGCAGGCAGCGGATATCGACGAGACGCCGCTGCCGGGCGAAGCGCCGCGCCAGTGCGCGGAGCGACTGGCGCAGGAAAAGGCGCTGGCCGTCTGGCGTACGCGGCCGCAGGACGTTGCGCTCGGGGCGGATACGATTGTCGTGGTCGATGAGACGATCCTCGGGAAGCCGGTCGATGGCGAAGATGCTGCACGGATGCTGCGGTCGTTGTCGGGGCGTGTACACCGCGTGATTACGGGTGTGTGCGTAGTTCAAACAGTTGCCAGCGGCCAGTTGCCAGTTGCCAGTGAAGACCATGCGGGACATTCTGCGCAGTCGCCCCCGAGCTTCAAAGTCCTGAGAACTGAGAACCGAGAACTGAGAACTGCTTCCGAAACTACGCTGGTCACGATGAGCGAGTTGTCAGAGGATGAGATCCGCGACTACGTCGCGAGCGGCGAACCCATGGACAAGGCCGGGGCGTACGCCATTCAGGGCCGGGCTTCACGCTGGATTCCGCGAATCGAGGGTGATTACAGCAATGTGGTGGGATTGCCCGTGGCGCTGGTATATCGCCTGCTGTCGCGGTAGCGGGAGGGTTAAGACTTCTTGGGCTCTTCTTTCGGGGCTTCTTTTTTGTCGGCCTCAGGTTCTTTCATCGCGGATTTGAAATTGCGGATGCCTTCGCCCAGACCCTTACCCACTGCGGCAAACTTGCTCGTTCCGAAAACCAGGAGCGCGATCGCGATAATCAACAGCAAATGCAAAGGCTGAAAAAGACCTTCCATAAGCCCTCCACCGGGACGGTCTCCGCAAGTGCTGCATAAGCCAGCCGAAGGCCCCTGCAAAAATTCTAGGCTACTGCTGCCGGAGAGTCAAAAGGGGTCGCATCGCATCAGCGATCCGTTTGAACACGTTGGCGTTCATCTGGAACTTCGACCGGGTCAAACGGCCACGCATCGAGGCGCTTCGAGTTTCCTATGGACCCGGCGTGCCGGTCCGCAGGCTGAGTGGCAGCCTCGAGGTAGCAGCCTTTCTGTCCTCCTATGGCGATGACGATGATTCGAATTGATATTTCACGCACGGGTGCCACATCCTTGTCTCGCGGGTTTTGCGAGACAGGGTGGAGTGTTTTTGCCGCGCTCACCAAGATCTGGGCCTGGAGTCTATTCTGGAAAGGATTCATCCTGCCAAAGTGGAGCTAATCTATGTTGTGCATTCGCGTCATCATCCTTGCGCTGTATTTTCTTTCGAATATCGCGCCCATCGTCTCGCAAAATCCGGCGCCAGCTGCGCCAGAGCAGCAGCGCAAAACCAGCGAACCGTACACCGGAGATCTTTCCATCTTCGACTCGCCCGGACGAGGCGAGCGGCTCCAGATCAACCGTGTCATGGACATTCTCGGGATCACGCCCGGAAAGTCTGTGGCCGATATCGGAGCCGGCTCGGGATGGTTTACGGTTCGCGCGGCCAAGCGGGTCGGCGGAACGGGGCTGGTATACGCGGTCGACATTAATCCCAAGGCGATCCGCTACATCGCGACGCGCGGGGAAAACGGAAAGCTGCAAAATATCAAGACGATCCTGAGCAAGCCGAACGATCCGCTGCTGCCGCCCAATTCTGTCGATGCGGTTCTGCTGCTGAAGACTTATCACGAAGTCGCGCGACCGGTAGAGCTGTTGCGAAACTTGCACGCGGCGCTGCGCCCGGGTGCGAAGGTGGGAGTGATTGATCGTAATGGAAATGGCGAAGACCACGGAGTGGGCAGCGATGTGGTGATTCGCGAGGCGCAACAGGCTGGATATCGCCTAAGCGGCCAATACGATTTCGTGAAGGCCGACAAAATGGATTACTTCCTGGTCTTCACGGCAGGAAAGTGATTTCTTCGACCACCGACCAGGTACTGCGCGTGAGGTCGGCGAAGGCGGGCAAGTCCGCGTCGGAGGCTGCGCCCTGCGGGCTGGCCCACGCGGCCTCCATTGAAGCTCGATCCTCAAAATAGAGTTCGACGATAGCGTCCCATCCGGGGGATTTCCGCTTGGCATCTGGCGCGACATGATTCTGTTTGTAGTGTTTCAAGCCGGGAAGATTCTTCGCAAGTGGGGCGTGGACTTGTTCGAGGTGCCGGCGGAATTGTTCGGCAGTGAGATCGGGACGGCGGTAGAGGACGACCATGAATTTGAGCATGGAGATCTTTCGCCTCTTGGGCTGAAAAATCTTCGACCACAAAGGGCACGAAGGTCCACGAAGGAAATCCTCTGTGTTACTTCGTGTCCTTTGTGTTTCTTATCTTGCGCCGTTTCGCGACTACAGTAGCCACCTAGGCAGACTCGATCATTCCGGCGAGCAGCAGCGCGCGGCGCGGTAATTCCGAGATGACGATATGCTCGTGAACCGCGTGAGCGCCTTCGCCCACTCCGCCGAGGCCGTCGAGGGTGGGAATGCCCATGCCGGCGGTGAAATTTCCGTCGGAACCACCACCGACCGCGGCTTCTTCCAACTTCCAATCCAGCTGTTTGGAAATGCCCTGTGCTTTCTTGTAAAGCGCGGCCACGCCTGCGGTGCGCTCCATCGGCAGGCGATTGATGCCTCCCTCCACGCTGAGCTTGCAATGTTTGTCGAATGGCTTGAGGCCGCGTATTTTGCGATCGAGAGTCCTAGCCTGGCTTGCGCTCTTGATACGGACGTCGATCTCGACCACGGCCTCGGCAGCGATCACATTGGTGCGCGTTCCGCCGCGGATCACTCCCGGATTAACCGAGATGCCTTGCTTCAAATCGTTCAACCTTGCAATTGAGGTGATCTGACGCGCTAACTCGACGATGGCGCTGTGTCCTTTGCCGGGATCGAGGCCGGCGTGGGCGGCGACTCCTTCCACCGTCAACACATAGTCGCCCACTCCCTTGCGCGCGGTCTTCACCGCGCCGCGCAGCCCGGCGGCAGGTTCGAGGACTAGCACTGCGGCGGATTTTCTGGCCAAAGCCTCAGTGATCTTGCGGGAAGAACTGCTGCCGACCTCTTCATCGGAAACCAGGAAGACGGTTACCGGCCGCGGCAGGCTTCCATGCCAGGCTTGAAGCGCCTCAATCGCGTAAAACATCAGCGCGATGCCCGACTTCATGTCGAGCACGCCGGGCCCGTGCAAACGGCCATTGGTATCATGAGACGGCATTTTCGCCAGTGTGCCCAGCGGGTAGACCGTATCGAAATGGCCGAGCAGGAGAACCGGCTTCGCTTCCTCACGCCCGGGAAAATCAATCTGGATGTTGTCCGCATAATCTTCGGCGCGGTGCACCGTGGCTCGTCCGCCTAGCGTTTCGAATTTGCTTGCCAGGATGGTGCCCATGCGGTCGCCGGCAAGTTTGTTGTCGCTGGGAGATTCGATATCGACCAATTCGCGGATGGTCTGCACGAGCGCCGCGCTGCGGGATTCGAAGTAGCGCAGGCGATCTGTCCACAGGGCATTGGATTGGTTCTTGGTTTGACGGGATGTTTTATGGGTTGGCATCTTTAAGTTTCTTGGCTCACACAAATCGCCTTTCCCGGCGAAAGAGCTCGCGAGAAATCGGGCGCTCGAAAGCTTTGGCCGCAAGCCGTACAGTATAATCTTCAAGCCGTTTTGAGACGAGCCATGAATGAGAGCAGCCCTGTTCCGGAACCTTTGCTCGACGAAGCGAAGACCGGCCTCGACATCCATCAGATTCTGCAGATTCTGCCGCACCGATATCCGTTCCTGCTGATTGACCGCGTCCTCGAACTGAAGCGCAAGGAAAGGATCGTCGCCATCAAGAACGTGACCATCAACGAGCCTTTCTTCAACGGGCATTTTCCCGGGCTGCCGATTATGCCGGGCGTTCTGATTGTAGAGGCGATTGCGCAGGCCGGTGGAGCACTGCTGCTGACGGAAGTCGCGGATCGCAGCGACAAAGTTATGGTGTTCACCGGGATCGAACGCGCAAAATTTCGCCGCCCCGTCGGCCCGGGGGATCAGCTGCGGCTGGAAGTGGAATTGAAAGGATGGCGGGAAGTACCAGGTATGACCGCCGCGAAGATGCAGGGCTACGCGTTCGTGGGGAGCAAGAAAGTTGCCGAGGCGGTGGTCTCTTGCCAGTTGATCGATAGTTCGCGCGGGCGGGCATCGAACGGCAACGATGTTGAGAGTTGATCGGCCGACGCTGCATCTGACCGCCGAAGGATACAGAGATCCACAGAGTAGAATCTTCTCGAACCGCCGGTTCCTTCAACATCATTCATGACAGCTCCGACGAACGTACATCCCACAGCGATCGTTGATCCCGGGGCAAAGGTTCCTGCCTCGTGCAAGGTGGGGCCGTATTGCGTGATCGGGGCCGATGTCGAACTGGGCGAAAATTGCCGACTCCTATCGCATGTGGCGATTGAGGGGCCGACGAAAATCGGTGGGGACAATTCTCTTTTCCCATATTGCGCCATCGGGATGGCGCCGCAGGACGTTACCTACAAAGGCGAACCCACGCTGCTCGAGATTGGCGAGCACAACGAAATTCGCGAGTACGTGACCATCAATCGCGGGACGGTCAAAGGCGGCGGCGTAACGCGAGTCGGCAGCCATCTGCTCATCATGGCTTACACGCACATTGGGCATGATTGCGTGATCGGAGATCATGCCATGCTGGTGAACGGCGCGACCCTGGCCGGACACGTGACCGTCGAAGAATGGGCCGTGGTGGGAGCGCTGTGCCCGGTGCACCAGTTCGTGCGCATCGGAGCGCATTCCTACATTGGCGGGGGCACGACGATTACGCAGGATGTCCTACCGTTTTCGATGACTTCGGCTGCGCGAGAGACGCATGCCTACGGGATGAATAAAGTCGGGCTGCAACGCCGCGGATTTTCCAGCGAGCGGATCGCGAAGATCCATCACGCTTATAAGATTTTGCTGGCGTCGAAGATGAATACGTCGCAGGCGTTGCAGCGATTGAAGTCGGAGCCGGATCGCAGCGAGGATGTGGAGATGCTGATCCGGTTCATCGAGGCGTCGGAGCGAGGGATTATTAAGTAGGTGGCTCTCGGCACAGTGAGTGTATTGTATTCCAACAGCTATGACATCGTGACGCAGGTTACGCCGGGGACCGCTTTCCAGCCGCCGCTCCTGTCTTTCTCCAGCAAGTGAAAAATCCATCGCCCGCACAATCCTCCACAAGAGCTGCCGGTGTAGACGACGGCAAGGGTTTTGGATTTGTTGAAACCAACAGGAGACACGATGATGAACCCATTTGAATCCGGATAGCGCTGGTTGAAGTCCTTCCATCCTTCGGGTCCGCGCTCATTGAAGAACTGACGAATCGTATCGGAGCGGACGAGTTCGTAGGGTCTTTCCATCTGGAGCCGTCGCTGCAGCAACCACGTTCGCTTTTGAACCTCACCGTAGTCGGCGAACGCCTCCTTCCTCATCATTATTCTTGCGGCCCTCATCGCGAGGTATCCTTTCGCCGCCGCTGCTCGCTCGCCTTTATGATTTCGCTCAAATCCATGACCGGCCGTATCTCAACCGGTCCAAGTCCATACTTAAGGCCTGGTTGCTGTGAGACAAGCTGAACGGCGTGATTGAGGTCTCGCGCCTCAAGGATCTGAATGCCGCCAAGCTGTTCGTTGGTTTCTGCATAGGGGCCGTCCGTGGTCGCGACTTTGCCGTTTTTCCAGTACAGGGTCAACGCGGTCTCCGGAGGCTGAAGAGGAACTTCGGCGACCAGATGTCCGTTGGCGCGCAGATGGTCGTTGTACTCAAAGCATTCGTCGAACGTTCGGTGTCGCTCGTCCTCGGTCATCCGTTCGAATTTTCCTGGCTCGAGGTATCCCAAGCAGATGTATTTCATTGTTCTCCTCCTCTCGGTGGGAGCCAGCGGTACAGCCTTGCGCGCTAAATCGTTCATCCTATAGTCGTCGCGCACGGAAAAAAGCGACAGCCGAGGCAAACTATTTTTGGGAAGCGTTCCGTCTGTACCAGGTTTTTCGGGACGTTTATGAGTACCCCTCCCCCCATCCCCCTCTAAAAGCCTTACGGGGCGCGGGTTCTGCAAAAATGGTCGGCAAAATCTTGAGGGCCAAGGGGTTAGAGGTCATAATCTTGAAAACAATCGAGTTGCGAGCCTTTCGAAAGCTTTCTCGCCTACCATCTCCGCCTTGACGAGGATCTTCTTATTCACGGCTGCAGGCAAGGTTGGATGTCACATTGGGAAGTAGATCGGGTGTGGAAAAGTGGATGTGGGTGATGTGCCTGATGGGAGACGGCGCATTTCCGCCTGGGCATTTCCAGATGGAGAGAAAAAAAATGGGGCACGTTCCGTCTGTCCCCGAATTTGTCCGGCGTGTGCTGGATGAGGGTTGGTAGGGTGGCCAGCGCACCCGGCTTTCGCAGATTGTTCTGTCACTGTTTCAAGTAACGAAGCGCAACACATCCTGATTTAAAAATCTTTGACGCAACAAGTTTCAATTGTAATTTCTCCGGCAGGCTAATACCTTCCAGCAACCGTCTCCCTTCTCCGGCAACGATTGGCTGAACGACAAAATGATATTCATCAACCAGACCAAGCTCTATAAGTTGTGAAGGAATATCCACACCACCGATCAGAATATTCTTGCCTGGTTCTTGCTTCAGTTTAAGTATTTCGTCGTGAAGGTTCGTGCGAACAATTCTCGTATTTTTATCTTCAGCGCTGGCCAATGATCGTGAAAAAACAATCTTCGTCATGGAGTCAAATGTGTCAGCAAATTCGTTCTCTGCTTTTGTCTCAGAATGGCTTTTTGCGATATCAGGCCAATAAGGAACCATCAATTGATAGGTTTTACGCCCAAAGACGAGCAGGTCAACATCTCGCATGAGGTGCGTAAAATATTCATGTGTTTCTTCATCGGCAATTTGTTTGGTGTGGTCGCAGCAGCCATCCAGGGTAATGTTGATTGCGAAGATTACATTTCTCATTTGATTGTCCTCTCTTATGTACCAGCGCTTGTCCGCCCTTTGCACAGTCCGGCTTAGCGGCCTTCCGTTCCGTCCGACCAGCGTTGCACAGGAATCACGAACTGCGTCAGGTGCTCCACGGGGCCGATCAGACCAACGACGGGGGAACCCGGCAGATTCGCTCCCCAGCCGGCGAGGTCGAAATCCGAATAGAAAAACATGAGGTGGGAAGGCCAGTGGGGGTTGCTGTCGCCGCCGTATCCTTCCTTGGACATCATGTAGCACATGGCCCCAGGCTCCATCGCCGGCAGCTCTTTCTTGGCGAGGGCAGCGGTGATGGACTCGGTCATCTGAGCTGGCGTACGCCCCGCCAGTCCCCACTCGGTCTCTTTGGTGAAGCGCAGAAGGTAAGAACGCGCGGCTGCCGCATTCACACACATGGGAACCCGCACTTTCGGATTCCAAAAGTCAGGATCCGCCGCGGAGGTCCACGAGCGTCCCACGATACACACGAAGCCGTTCGTGCCTTTGACCGCCGTTTCGAAACCATGACGTCCAAGAACCTGTACCTCTGCATCGCGTGAAATGGAGTCCGGTGCCGCGCTACGCGCCAAGGCGATTTCCGCATCCCGATCCGCCATGAGGTATTGGTCGATTGGGGCCATCTTTGTATACGTCGTGGTGGTAGACGGTGTTGTGGCGGCCTGCGCCACCGCCTGATATGCCGTACCAAGCACAACAAGCAGTGCGAAGCTTTTGATCGCGATTGCGCTAATTTTCTTATGCATTGTTTTCCTCCTTAGAATGGGCCTTAATGACGACGAACGACCGAACCCGAATTCGACAAACCGTTCAGGAAACTTTTCTCACTGCCCCGAACTCTAAAGCGACGCTTTTGGCTTCTCTGCGATATCAGCTTTGCCAGTGGCGAATGCTTTGCGCAGCGCAGACTTCCAACTCGCGCTGAATTGTTGGGAGACTTCGGCATCCGGCACGAGGAGGTCGAATCCATGAAAGGCACCACTCACGACCAAGAGTTCGGTTGCGACTCCGGCATGGACGAGCTGGCGCGCGTACTCCATGTCCTCTTCGACGAACAGGTCGATAGAACCGACACCGATCCAGGCAGGCGGTAGGCCGGCGACGCTGGCTACCCGGGCGGGTACGGCAGCTACCGGCACCTTGGACGAACCCGCTGGAACACCGAGCAGCGAGCTCCAGGCAAAACGATTGGCACTTGCAGTCCACATAAAGTGGCCAATGGCGGGCGGCGCTGCACGGGTGCTGCCGGTTCGGTCGTCCAGCTGGGGGTAGATGAGCAGCTGGAAGCAGATGGGAACGTCTTCTTTGTTGCGGTCGCGCGCGTGAATCGCAAGGCTGGCTGCGTGGCCACCGCCCGCGCTCTCACCGCCCACGGCAATCCTGGAGCGATCAATGCCGAGCTCCGCCGCATGGGCATGGGCCCATTTGAGCGCGGCGTAATTGTCCTCAAGCGAGCCGGGATAGCGCGTCTCCGGAGCCAGCCGGTAGTCAACCGAGACGACGACGCAATGGCAATCCGTCGCGATCCCCTGGAGCCGGGGCATCAAGTTGGGATCGGTCATCATGAAGCCGCCGCCATGCATGTGAAGCAACAACGGCTTGCCCTTTTCCAACGGCGCAGGATCAACGACCCAAAGACGAACCTCGGGTGCTCCTGGCGGCCCGGGGATATGCCGCTCCACGGGCTGCGGCGCGGGA
>Ga0187805_10000336_pt1 | contig 15026 bp, 11 predicted proteins | sample NC_wetland_sal_i_6_FD_132965 | JGI IMG/M metagenome (GOLD analysis project Ga0187805, IMG submission 132965) | Wetland sediment microbial communities from Neuse River Estuary, North Carolina, USA - Control_5 | ecosystem: Environmental > Aquatic > Freshwater > Wetlands > Sediment | place: USA...
CAGACCCGCCGGGCCGCCGCCGACGACGATCACCCTCCGGCCCCGCCGGCGCGGCTCGGGGAGCCTGACCGACTCCCGGCCGGTGCGAGGATTCTCAATGCAGCCCAGCCACCGGTTCAGGCCCATCCGGCCGACGCATTCCTGGTTGCAGGATAGGCAGGTGCGGATATGCGTGGCGTACCCCGCGCGGGCCTTGGCCGCGAAGTCCGGGTCGGCGATCTGGCCGCGGACCACTCCCACCAGGTCGCAGTGCCCCTCGGCCAGCGCCCGCTCGGCCTGCACCGGGTCCTTGATCCGGCCCACCCCGATCACCGGCAGCCTGACCGCGCGCCGCAGGGCGTTGGCGATGAACAGGGCATAGCCGGGCGGGATGGCCATCGACGCCTCGATCATGAACAGCGTCGCGGTGGCCACGCCGATCGAGGTGTTGATGTAATCGACCTGGCCGGTCTCCTCCACGATCCTGGCCACGTCGACGGCCTCATCGAGCGTGCTCCCGCCCTCGATCAGCTCGTCGCCGCAGATCCGCACGCCCAGCGCGCGGTCGGGCCCGATGGCCTCGCGCACGGCGTCGATGATCTCCACCAGGATCCGGGCCCGGCCCCGCAGCGTGCCGCCGTAGCCGTCGGTGCGCTTGTTCGTGGCCGGCGACAGGAAGCCGCGGACGATGGAGGAGTGCGAGCACTGCAGCTCGATGCCATCGAACCCGCCCTCCGCGCAGTGTCCGGCGACGGTGCCGTACCCGGCCACGATCTCGGCGATCTCGTGCCGTTCCACGGCCTTGGGCACCTCGCGGAACATCGGATCGGGAACCGGGCTCGGCGCCCACACGGGCAGCCGGGAGAACATCGACGAGGCCTGGCCGCCGTTGTGATTGAGCTGGGCGAAGATCGGCACGTCGTGCGCGTGCACCGCGGCGGTGATGTTCTGATAGCCGGGGATGACCGCCCGGTGGAAGCCGTGGATCAGCTTCTCGTACGGCCAGTCGGTGGGATGAGTGGAATGCTCCTCGGTGATGATGAGCCCTACGCCGCCCGCCGCGCGGGCGGCGTAGTAGTCGGCGTGCTGCTGGCTGGGCAGGCCGTCCTGCGCGTAGTTGGTCAGGTGCGCGGAGAACACGATCCGGTTGCGGACCACCACCGGGCCGACCCGCAGCGGCGAGAACAGGTACCGGTACCGGCTGGCCGCGCTCACCGGGCGCCTCCGGTCGCGGTCAGGACGGGCTGGCCGGCGGCCAGGCCAGACGGCTCACCGGCCGCGTCGATGGCGAGCGCCACCCGGCGCGCTTCCAGCACCGCCTCGAGCACGGTCCTGGGCGCCACGCAGTCGCCTGCCCGCGGCGTGCCTGGCCGGTGCAGGTACAGAGTCTGCTCCGGCAGCCGGTGCCCGCAGTGCACCACGAACGCGCACTCCACCGTGCGCTGCTCACCGGTCCACCGGTCCTCGAGCAGCACGTGGTCACCGGTGACCCCCCGCAGCAGGCTGCGCAGCTCGCGGGCCACGCCCGCACGCTGCAGCCGCGAGTTGGCCTCGGCCAGGTCGCCGGTGAGCGCCAGCTGGGTGCCGGCGATCTGGTCCTGGGTGACGATCGACGTGGGCCGGCCGGCCGCGGCGAGCATCTCCGCCACGCCGACCCCGACCGGGCCGCCGACGGGGTCGAATACCACGGCCCGGCCGGCCGGCCAGCGGTCCAGCGCGCCGGAATCCACCAGGCCGATCAGGCCGGCGGCCTCTACCACACGCGCGCCGGCGGTGACGTGGTACTCGCGCGGGCCGGGAACCGAGCCGGTGGCCAGCACCACGCGGGCCCCGCTGGCCAGCGCGCCGTCTACCTCGGCCACGGTGACCTCGTGCCGCAGCGCGACCGCCACGTCCAGCCGGCGCAGTTCCCGCTGCCACCAGTCCACCGCCGCGCCCAGCCGCTGCCGTCCGTGGACCAGCGCCGCCGTGGCCAGCATGCCGCCCAGCGCGGGCCCGCGCTCCACCAGGCGCACCGGGTGGCCGCGTAGCGCCAGCACGCGGGCGGCCTCCATCCCGGCCGGGCCGCCACCGACCACCAGCACCGAGTGCCGGGGCCGGCCCGCGGCGTCGGCGCCCGTGTCGGCGCCCGCGTCGGTGCTCGTGTCGGCGTCGGCGTCGGCGTCGTCCAGCTCGTGGCCGCTGCGCGGCTCGACGACACAGCTGATCACCGGGTTCCTGTTATCCCGGACCATACAGGCCTGGTTGCACAGCACGCAGGGGCGTACCCGGTCCGCTTCCCCGCTTCGGCACCGGGCGACGAGGTCGGGATCGGCGATCTGCGCCCTGGTCATCTCGGCCAGGTCGGCGACACCGTCGTCCAGCGCCCACTGGGCCTGCCCAGGGTCCACCACGCTGCCTTGCAGCACCACGGGCACGGCGCCATCCACCGCGGCCCGGATCTGCCGGCACAGTTCCGCGCCGGATCCCGGCGCCGTATGCAGGTCGGGCCGGGTGGCGGGCACCGAGTAGATCGAGCCGCGCACCACGACGAGGTAGTCCGCCAGCTCGGCCAGCCGCGCGGCCTGTTCCGCGGCGAGTTCCGGAGTCACGCCGGCCCACGGGGCAAACTCATCGCAGCACAGCCGCAGCCCGAGGACCCGGCCGGCGCCGACCGCGCCGCGCGCCGCGCGCAGCACCCGCTCGATGAGCAGCAGCCGGTCCCGGCCGTAGTCGTCCCCGCGCTGGTTGGTCAGCCCCGACTGGAACTGGCGCAGCAGCGAGTGCTGGCCGGCATTGATCTCAACGCCATCCAGATCGGCCACGGCGGCCAAGGCGGCCGCGGCGGCGAACCCGTCGGCGACGGCGTCGATCTCGGTATCAGCCACCTCCATGGGCAGCTCGCGCGAGCCCGCGTCCGGGACCCGCGACGGCGCCCACAGCGCGGACTGCGAGAACGCCGATGAGCCCTGCATCCCGGCGTGGCCCAGGCCGGCCAGCACCAGGGCGCCGTGCGGACGGCAGGCCGTGACGACCTGCGCCCAGCCCGGCCCGCAGTCCGCAGCCAGCGGTGCGCGCTCGTACGGCCAGTCCGACGGGTGCACGCTCGCCGTCTCGGTCACGATGACGCCGCAGCCTCCGGCGGCCCGGCGCGCGTAATAGGCGACGTGCCGGGCCGAGATCCCGCGGTCCCGGCTGAGGTTGGTCTCATGCGGCCCGAACATCACCCGGCAGGGCGCACGCCGCGGCCCGAGGTCGATGGGATCGGTCAGGCTCAGGCTCATGCCGTGCCTGCCAGCGGGCTCAAGTCGCACAGCTTGGCCGGAGCGCGCACCGACGGCATGCCCAGCGGCACTTCCCGGCCGCGATGGGAGTGGTCCGCCCCGGCCCGGGGCAGGTCGCCGGCGGCGGACAGCGCGGTGGCGCCGTGGCCCTTGACACATTCGGGATCGGGCCCGTCAAGCGGCAGGCCGGTGAAGAACTTCGCGGCCATGCAGCCGCCCTGGCAGGTGCTGTACGCAGAGCACGAGCGGCACGCTCCGCCCGAGGTCTCGGTGCGCAGCTCGGCGAACAGCGGCGCCGAGCGCCATACCCGTGCGAACCCGCCCGGCGCGCGCACCGTGCCGGCCTTGAACGCGTCGTGGATGGCGAACGGGCAGGCGTAGACGTCCCCGACCGGATCGATCAGGCACACCACCCGGCCGGCCCCGCATAGGTTCAGCCCGGGCAGCGGGCTGCCGCCAAGCGCGTTGAGATGGAAGAACGAATCACCGGTCAGCACCCGGTCGCCGTGGGCGGTCAGCCATGAGTAGATCTCCCGCTGCTGCTGGTCAGTGGGGTGCAGCTCGGGCCAGACGTCAGCACCGCGGCCCGAGGGACGGAGCCGGGTGATCCGCAGCTGAGCGCCGAACCGGTCGGCTATGGCCGCGAAGTCGTCCAGCTGCGGCACGTTATGCCGGGTCATCACCACGGAAATCTTGAAGCCCACCAGGCCCGCCTCGGCCAGGTTCTCCATCGCGCGCAGCGCCATGGCGTAGGAGCCCGCACCGCGGACCGCGTCATTGACCTCCCGGCTCGCACCGTCCAGCGAGACCTGCACGTCCACGTAGTCGGTGCCGGCCAGCCGCCGCGCGCGCTCGGCGTCGAGCCGCAGCCCGTTGGTGGAGAACTTCACGCCGACGCCGCTGGCCACCGCGTAATCCAGCAGTTCCCAGAAGTCCGGCCGGACGGTCGGTTCGCCGCCGCCGACGTTGACGTAGAACACCTGCATGGAGTGCAGCTCGTCGATCACCGACCGCATTTCCGCGGTGCTGAGCTCGCCGGGATCGCGCCGTCCCGAGGACGACAGGCAGTGCGTGCAGGACAGGTTGCAGGCGTACGTCCACTCCCAGGTCAGGCAGATCGGCGCGGCCAGGCCGCCCTTGAACTGCTCCACCAGGGCGGGCACGCGCTCGGCTGGCGCGCTCACGCGACCTCGCTCCCGGCCGTCCGGGGAACGATCATGTCCGCCGCGGCCAGGCTGGCCAGGGCCCGGAGGTAGGCCTCGCGCCGGCCCTCGGGAACGGCGGCCACGGCGTCCGATACGCACCGGTGGGAACCGAGCCCGCGCACGAGCTCGACGAGCTCCGGGGCCTTCAGGAAGGAGAGCCGCCGGTTGCCGAAGTGATACGCGAGCGCCCCGAAGGGCTCGGGGCGAAGCGCTACCGCCGGGTTGAGCTCGTAGCCGCGGCCCGGCTCGAATGGTGCGGTCATCGGGGTGGCTCCGACCTCAGTAGACGCCGCACATTCCATCGATCGAGACGTCCTCGACCAGCAGTTCCTCGGTGATCCCCTCGTCGCCGATCCCCGGCACCTGGCCCGCGCCGAGGTCGTGGCCGGCTCCGGCGGCGGGCGGCGGCGCACCGGCGGACGAGGCACCGGCTCGGGTGTCCTGCAGCATGAGAAGCCTCCTGGGTCGACCGCGGCGGGATCGGATGACGGTCCGCCCGTCCTCGCCTGATGCTGGTGACGGTATGGCGTTGGTGCGGGCAGTGTCACCATGCTTCCGGCCGTCATCACCCCGTCCGGATGGACAGCTACCGGGGGGCCGCGCACTCTCCGTTCGGGCAGGCGCGGCGCTGTACGTCGGGGCGCAAAGCGGTCGCGGTCGGGCGGAATCGGCGCGCGCGGGTTCCATATCGGCGCGCCGCTGCTTAGCCTCGCCGCAACGGTGCTCCCGCCGATAGCGTCCGGCCGGTGAAGCGGTCCTCGCCCATTGTGCGCGGGAGCACGCCATACGGAGAGGAACCCGTACGCCATGCAGGTTGACGAACTGCTCAAGCCATTCCCGATCAAGGAGTTCCACCCATTCCCCAGGGCGCTGCTGGGCCCGGGTGCGCACGAGATGCTCGGGCCGGAAGCGAAGAAGCTGGGCTTCAGGAAGATTCTGGTGATGACCTCGGGCCTGCGCGGGAGCGGCACCGTGCACAAGATCGTCGAGTCGCTGAAGTATCACGGCCTGGAGGTCGTGGTCTACGACAAGGTCGAGTCCAATCCCAAGGACTACAACGTGATGGACGCCGTGGCGCTCTTCCAGGAGACCAAGTGCGACTCGTTCGTCTCGATCGGCGGCGGTTCCTCGCACGACGCGTGCAAGGGCGCCCGCATCTCGGTGGCGCACGACGGCCGCAGCGTGAACGACTTCGAGGGTTTCAACAAATCGGAGAACCCGAAGAACCCGCCGCACATCGCGGTATCCACCACGGCGGGGACAGGCTCGGAGACCTCGTGGGCGTACGTCATCACCGACACCACCACCGACCCCGACAACCCGCACAAGTACGTCGCATTCGACGACGCCTGCGTGGCCACACTGGCGGTCGACGACCCCGTGCTGTATTACGACTGCCCGCTGGACTACACGGCACAATGCGGCTTCGACGTGCTGGCGCACGCCTCCGAGCCGTACGTCTCCCGGCTGAACTTCCCGCCGTCGCTGGGCAACGCGCTGTACGCCGTCAAGCTGACCGCGGAGAATCTCCGGGCGGCCGTGTGGAACGGCCAGGACCTGCCCGGCCGCGAGGGCATGATGTACGCCCAGTACATCGCCGCGCAGGCGTTCAACTCCGGCGGCCTCGGCATCATCCACTCCATCTCGCATGCGGTCAGTGCCTTCTACGACACCACCACGGGCTGAACAACGCGATCGCGCTGCCGCGGGTGTGGGCGTTCAACATGCCGGTGGCCTACCAGCGGTTCGCCGACCTCGCCGACGTGATGGGCGTGGATACGCACGGCATGACGCCCGTGCAGGCCGCCGAGGCGGCGCTGGCCGCGGCCATCCGGCTGCTGCGGGATGTGGGCATCCCGGAGAAGTTCACCAGCGTCACCCAGGACAGCTATTCCAAGAACCGCCTCGGCCAGGGGCCGACGAAGTTCTACGAGAACGCCAAGGTGATCACTGGTGACGCGGCGGACGTCGACCGGATCACCAGACACGTGCTCGGCGACGCCTGTACGCCGGGCAACCCCAAGGAATGCACCTTCGAGACGGTCCGTCCGGTCGTCGACCACTGCATGAACGGCGATCTCGACGACCTGCTCAGCTGACCCGCCAGCCGCGGGCTATCGCCTCGGCTCGGACGAACCGGAGGACATGTGCCCCAGTCGGTCGATGATCTCAGCCCATTTCCGTCGATCGACGATGTCATCAGCCGGTTCGCCGCGGCCGGGTACATCACTGACCGGCGGCTGGCCACCACGATCTACCTGGTGTCGCGGCTGAACAAGCCGGTACTGCTGGAAGGCCCGGCGGGGGTCGGCAAGACCGAGCTGGCCAAGACGCTGGCCACGGTGACCGGCCGCCGGCTGCTCCGGCTGCAGTGCTATGAGGGCCAGGACGAGACCCGGGCCCTTTATGAATGGGATTACGGCAAGCAGCTGCTGTACACCCAGATGCTGCGCGAGAAGATCAACGACATCATCGCCGACGCCCCGGATATCCCCGCCGCGGTCGCGCGGATCGAGGGCCACGGCGGGGTGTTCTTCTCCGACCACTTCCTGGTCGCCCGCCCGCTGCTGGACGCGATCCGCGGCGAAAAGCCGGCCGTGCTGCTGATCGACGAGGTGGACCGGGCCGACGAGGCACTGGAGGCGGTGTTCCTGGAATGCCTCGGCGAGTATCAGGTCTCCGTGCCCGAGATCGGCACCTACACGGCGAAGACGCCGCCGTACGTGGTGCTCACCTCGAACAACACCAGGGACCTCTCGGCCGCGCTCAAGCGGCGCTGCCTGCACCTGTTTCTCGACTACCCCGACGCGGAGCGCGAACTCGAGATCGTGCGCTCCAAGCAGACCGGGCTACCCGAGGCTGCCGCCTGGCAGCTGGTTCAGGTGGTGCGCGGACTGCGCGAGCTGCCGCTGCGCAAGAGCCCGAGCATCTCCGAGACCATCGACTGGGCCCGCACGCTGACCGTGCTCGGCGTCGACGAGCTTGACGCGGGCGTGCTGGCCGACACCGTCAACATCGTGCTGAAGTACGAGCGGGACATGCAGCGCGCCGTGGAAGCACTGCCGCGCCTGCTGGACCCGAACCGCGAACTGCCCGGCGCGGGCCATTCCCATTCCCATTCCCATGGACATGGCGATGGGCACGGCCCGGACGGCAGCGATATCCGGGCGGCCATGGACCAGCCGGGCCGGCACGATGAGGGATATTACGGCGCTCCGGGTCCCGGCCCGACCCGCCGCACCGAGCCAGGCCAGGGCCAGGGCAGCCGGTCGTTCGCGGCGCTCATCCGCCGACGGCCCGGCTGAGGGGAGCTGGGGGTGGAAAGCAGCCTGCACCGATTCGTGCGCCTGCTGAGGCTGTTCGGCGTACGCGTGTCGGTCGCGGAGGCGGCCGATGCCATGCTGGCCGCCGCACAGCCTGGCGTGCTCGCTGACCGCCAGACGCTGCGAGCGGCGCTGCGGGTGACACTGATCAAGGACCGGCGCGACGACGAGCTTTTCGATGAGCTGTTCGCCGCGTTCTTCTCGCTGCGTCCGGTCGCCGGTCCGGGCGCCGGGCACGGTCACAGCCATGCTCACGATGACCTGGCCGACACGGGTGAGCTGGAGTCGGTCACGGTTTCCGACGAGCCATCTGAGCTCCCGCAGCAGGGGCACAGCCACGGCAAGCCGGCGGACATCAGGGATTTCTTCCGCCAGGAGGACCTCGCCCAGCAGTACAACCTGCACCAGGAGGCGAACAGGATCGACCTGGCGTCGGTGACCGACGAGATCGTGCTGTCCAAGGAGGGCGCCGACCCCGCGAGGGACGCGGGGGCGTCCGTGCAGCTGGAAACCGACCGGCTGCACAACCCGGGCCTGCCGGGTCAGCTCGCTCCGGCCACCGGGCACCGGGTCGATGTCGCGCTGACGGTGGCGCAGCAGGAGGTGCTGCTCGGCTGGCTGGAGACAGCCGACGAGGACCTGGACGCCCGCGCCCTGGCCGGGCTGCGACGGCAGCTGGCAGGCATCATCGCGGACCTGCCCGAGCTGCTGCGACGCTACCTGGACAAGGCCGGCGGCGCCGTGGTGGAGGCCAGGGTCGCGAAAGGCGGCCGGACCGAGATGATCGACGAGCAGGAGCGGGCCGAGCTGGAGGAGGCGCTGCGCCGGCTGGCCCGCCAGCTCCGGGGCGCCCCGACCAGCAGGCAGCGCAACACGCCGCGCGGTCGCGTCAACCCGGGCCGGACCATGCGCAAGAACATGCGATACGAGGGCATCCCGTTCCAGCCGGTCACCACCAGCCGCACCGCTGACAAGCCCCGGCTGCTGCTGCTGACCGATGTTTCCCTGTCGGTGCGGACGACCGCGCGGTTCACGCTGCACCTGGTCTACGGCATGCAGTCGCTGTTCAGGCAGACCCGCTCGTTCGCTTTCGTCGACGCGCCAGTCGAGATCACCGAGCTGTTCGCCGAGCACCCGCTGGAACGGGCGCTCGGGCTGGTGTTCGACGGGCTGCCCGCCGGGGGGCTGCTTGACGTCGACGCCAGCTCCGACTACGGCGCCACCTTCACGCAGTTGCTGTCGGAGCACTCGGCGGCGCTCGATCGCCGTACGACGCTGATCGTCCTCGGCGACGGGCGGGGCAACGGCAACGACGCACGGCTGGACGCCTTCCGGGAAATCGCCCGGAGGGTTCGCGAGACCATTTGGCTGAGCCCGGAATCCCGGTACTCCTGGGGGCTCGGGGCGTGCGACCTGCCACGCTACGCGGAGTTCTGCGACCGGGTTCAGGTGGTCTCCGATCTGGCCGGGCTGCAGCGCGCGGCCCAGCAGATATCGGCGGAGGCGACCGGACGGTGAGCGAGCCGAACCTGATCTCCCCGCTTCCGCAGACCATCGACCCGCTGGCACCGGGCCAGCCCGGCCGCTACGACGATTACCTCGTCAGCGTCGTGCACGCCGAGCCGCCGTACGGCCGCGCCGCGGACGCCGCCCCCGTGGCCCCCGTGGCCCCCGTGGCCCCCGTGGTTCGCACCGACCACTTCTGCCTGACCGAACGCGGCGGCCGGATCGAGGTGACCCACTGGCTGTACCCCGACCAGCTCGACAACGACCTGACCGGGATGCTGGCCGAAGAGCTGTTCGCCCCGGGCTGGCTGTCCGGGGTGGAGACCTTCGAGCGGGTGTTCACTGGCGTCGTGCGGTCCTGCGTTGACGATCCGCTGCTGGCCTGGAGTACGTTCTACGGCAATACCCTGGCCCGAGTCCGCCAGTGCTGGCAGACCCCGGCCGCGCCGAACGACCACGAGCACACGACGATCGGCGAGCTGGCCCCCGTGTACGCGCACGCACTGCAGCTCATCCCGGCGGGCCAGGTGCTCGACATCGGCTCCTGCTTCGGCTTCCTCCCGCTGCTGCTGGCCGAGCGGCCGGCGACCACGGTGACCGCCTCCGACCTGTCCGGAGGCGCCATGCGCCTGCTGACGGCCGTGGCCGCCGCGCGCGGGCTGCAAGTGAGCACCCTGGTGTGCGATGCCGCGCGGATCCCGGTACCGGACGGCTGGGCCGAGACGGTCAGCGTCATCCACCTGCTGGAGCACGTGAGCCCCGATCATGGCCTCGCCGTGATCCGCGAGGCGCTGCGTGTCGCTCGCCATCTGGTCGTGATCGCCGTGCCGTTCGAGGACGAACCCACCGCCGCCTACGGCCATTTCCGTGTCTATGACCGGCGCCAGCTCGGTGAGCTGGGCGAGCGCGCCGGTCATCGCTATTCGGTGCACGAGCATCACGGAGGCTGGCTGGTGCTCACCGCCGGCTAGGCAGCGGCAGGTGCGCTCAGGCAGACGTCAGGTCCACGCCGGCCTTGGTGGCGTTGTAGACCGCCTCGGCGCGACTGGTCGCGTCAAGCTTGCGCATGATATTGCGGATGTGGAATTTCACCGTGGTCTCCGACAGGTACAGGCGCGCGCTGATGCCCCGGTTGCTCAGGCCGCGAGCGACCAGCCGCAGCACGCTCAGCTCGCGGTCGGTGAGCGCTGTTCGTGGCTGAGGGGCGTGGATCGACCGCATCATGGCGGCCGCCGCGCGGGAGTCGAACGCGCTCCCGTTCCTGACGGCCAGGCGGATCGCGCCCACGAGCTCCACGGTGTCGACGTCCTTGACCACATAGCCGCATGCCCCGTGCTGAACGGCGCCCACCACCAGCGCGTCGTCCGCGAAGGTGGAGAGCACGAGGACCCGCAGCCCGGGATACCGCTTGGTCAGCTCGGCGCACAGGCTCAGCCCGTCGTGGTCCGAGGCGGGGGAAAGCTTCATGTCCAGGAGCACGATGGTCGGGCGAGTCCGCTCCACGACGACCAGCGCCTCTCCGGGCGAGCCGCAGTCACCGACCACCTGCAGGTCGCGTTCGCGCTCCAGCAGCGATCGCAGGCCCTGCCGGACGATCGCGTGATCGTCAATGACCACGATCGTCACCGGAGCCCCGGCGTCCGGCTGCGGCTCGCCGGGCCGTATCCCAGGCGTCACCGCCGCCTCCCTTGGCCGGCCTGCCGTCGAAGCGAATCGCCGGCCGCCGGAAGCCAGTGATCCCGATGCGATGGTCATGGCATTCCTCCGGGAGCGCGGCCACTGCATGCCTCAAGCGCTCAGGATTACGGCAGACGCCATCACCTGACCATGGGCCTCGGCCCCTTCCCGGCAGGCCCTTAGTCCCAGGCGGATGATCCCCGGAGGGCGTCGGACGGCCGCCTGCTGCCGGAGGCCAGGCACGCGGGCAGGGGCAGGGGAATGCCCAGCCGCACCAGCACGCCACCCGCCCGAGAGCGACGGATGGACAGCGTTCCGCCCAGGTTATCCGCCATGCCCAGCATGTCCGCCAGTCCACGGTGCAGCCCGGACAGGTCTCCCCCGCTGGCCACCCGTAGCGCGCGGCGCAGCTGGGCCGGATCGCCGGTCCCGTTGTCGGACACACTGATGATCACCGCGTCGGCCAGATAACGCAGCCGAATCAGGGCCTGGGTGGCCTTGCCGTGCGCCGCGGCGTTGAACAACGCCTCCCCGGTCCACCGCACCATCGACTGCTCGCCTTCGGCGGGCAGCGGGACCGGGTGCCCGGCCAGCACTACCTTCACGGCGAGGCCCGCAGGCTGGTGCACCGTGGAAAGGCGCTGCAGCATCACCGGCAGCGGACCCGGTGCCTCGTCGGCGACATGGTGCAGCGAGTAGATCGCGGCGCGCAGTTGCTCGGCCGCGTGCCGGGTGAGATCCTTGGCCGGCGACAGCCGCCCGGCAATCTGTCCGGCCCGCCCGCCCAGGCTTTCCAGCTCAGCCCGGCAGACCTCGATGGTCATGCCGATGGACAGCACGGACTGAGTCACGCTGTCGTGCAGCTCGCGCGCGATACGGTGCCTCTCGTCGTCCAGCGCCTGTCGCTGCATGGCCGCTACGAGCTGCCGCTGCGTCTCGGCCAGTTCGGCGCTGCGGGCGGCCAGGTCCCGGGCGTGCCTCGTCGTCGCGTCGTAGAGCTGGTCGCTGCGCCCCCGCAACTGGGTAGTCGCGTGGAACAAGAATGAGTTGTGCAGCGCCACGGCGGCCTGATTGGCCAGCACTCTCAAGATGGCGCGATCGGTGGCCGCCACCTCCAGCCCGGCGCCCGGACGCGCCGCGATCCCGCCGACCGGTTCGTCATCCAGGGTCATCGATACGTGCACCCAGCCCTGGCCGCTGTCCGGCGACTCGACCTCCCACGGGCGGCCGCGCAGCACGGCCAGGTGCTCGCGTACATCGGCAGGCAGGCTGCTCTCGTCGTCGATCAGCTCGCCGCCGGCCACCGCCAGGAACCTGGGGCGCGCGGCAGGCAGTACCCCGTCGGCCACGACGAACAGCAGCCAGTCGGCCTGCAGGTGCGCCGTCGCCGTGCGCACCACCCACTCGACCAGCGTGCGGGGACCGGCCGAGGTGCGTACCAAGGCACGCGAGATGCCGTCCAGCGCCTGCACGGCCTGCTCGAGGCGCTCGGCGGAGCGGACGTATTCGGGATAATACGAGCGCTTGCCGGAGCGCAAGCCGGTCAGGATCTCCAAATCGCCGTCCGGGCGATCATCGCGTCCTGATTCGGTCACCGGCGGCTGCGTCACAGCGCCGCCCGGAACAACGCCTCGATGTCCCGCGCGTCCGCCGGCCTGGGATTGGTGGCCAGGCAGGCGTCCTTCAGCGTAAGCCTGGCCAGCTGGGGCACTAGGTCGTCAGTGACGCCGAGCTCGGCCAGTCCCTTGGGCACGCCCACTTCATCGGCCAGCTTGCGTACCGCCTCGGCGAGCAGCAGGGCCGCCTCGGCGGGCGGCACGCCCTCGGTGCGGATGCCGGCTGCCTCGGCCAGCGGCACGAACCGCCCCGGCGAGACCTCGGCGTTGAACATGATGACGTGGGGCAGCAGAACGGCGTTCACCACGCCGTGCGGGGCATCCAGCTGGCCGCCGACCTGGTGGCTCATCGCGTGCGTGGCGCCCAGGATGGCATTGGTGAACGCCAGGCCGGCTTCCAGCGACCCCTGCGCCATGGCCAGACGCGAGGCAGTCTCGCTCGGCCTGAGCTGGCTGCGCAGCAGGTGGCGGGTGATCAGCGCGACGGAATACAGCGCATGCCGGTCAGTGAGCGGGTTGTGCGCACGGGACACGAACGCCTCGATCCCGTGGGTCAGCGCATCCAGCCCGGTGGAGGCGTTGAGCCAGTCCGGCATGGTAGTGAGCAGGCGCGGGTCGATCACGGAGATCTCCGGCACCAGCGTCCGGCTGATGATGGTGATCTTGTTGCGGGCCGCCGTGTCGGTCACGATGGCGAACTGCGACACATCCGCGCCCGTGCCCGAGGTGGACGGCACCATCACGGTGGGCGGGATCGGGCGCACGACCTTGTCCACGCCCTCGTAGGCGAGGATCCGGCCGCCGTTGCCGGACAGGATCGCCACGCCCTTCGCCGCGTCGATGCACGAGCCGCCGCCCAGTCCGATGATCACATCGCTGCCGCTCTCGGCGTACCTGGAGAAGGCGGCTTCGATCTCGTGATCCTTGGGATTAGGAGTGACGTCATGCCACAGGGCCGGGTACAACTGGCTCTGCCGCAAGCAGGCCACGGCCTCATCCACCCAGCCCGCCTCGATCAGCCCGGGGTCGGTGACCAGGAACGGCCGGCGCGCGCCGAGCCGCGCCGCGCAGTGACCGAGTTCAGCCAGCGCACCAGGCCCGAAGACGATCTCCGGGGCATGAAATTTCGCGAGCCGACCAGGAGTGTGAGTACCAAACTCCTCGCCCCGTCGCGGGCCGGCCAGCCGGGTGCCCTTCCAGTCCGCACCGGGCCAGTCGCTGTCAATCATCGCGAGGTTTTCCGGTGGAATGGGCATAAAAGCTCCTGTCACGCGAGCTAAGACCTACATTACGCCGATGTCAAGAGTCTGTAACATCGACCTTCTCGCTGCCGGCCGCCAAGGGACGACTGGGCAGTCATTATGCCGTCCTCCTGGGCGCAGGGCCTGTCCGATCGGGCAGGTGTCGTGAAGCCTCACATGCTGGACCATGAGCACTAACAGACGCGCCCTGGCCGGCAGGCCGAGGTGCGGCAGGCTGGCCGCGACCGCGTGGCTGCCGACGGCAGTGGGAGATGAACACTTCATGACCATGATCCTGGACCGGGGCGTCGAGGAGTTTCTCGGCGCGCCACGTCAGCTATTCATCAACGGGCGGTGGGCCGATGCGGCGTCTGGCAAGGCGTTCGCGACCCCTAACCCGGCGACAGGCGAGACCCTCGCCCAGGTTGCCGAAGGGGAAGCCGAGGACATCGACCGGGCCGTGAAGGCAGCGCGCAAGGCGTTCGAGACAGGCCCGTGGAGCACGATGACCGCGTCCGAGCGTGGCCGGCTCATCTGGCGGATCGGCGATCTCATCCTTGAGCACCTGGACGAGCTGGCCCAGCTCGAGTCGCTGGACAACGGGAAGCCCTTCGTCGTGGCGCGGGCCGCTGACGTGCCGCTGGCCGCCGACTTGTTCCACTACATGGCCGGCTGGGCGACCAAGCTCGAGGGCAACACGATCAGCATCTCGGTGCCGTACATGCCGGGCGCCAACTTCCACGCCTATACACTGCGCGAGCCGGTCGGCGTGGTCGGGCAGATCATCCCGTGGAACTTCCCGCTGCTGATGGCGGCGTGGAAGCTCGGCCCGGCGCTGGCCTGCGGCAACACCGTCGTGCTCAAGCCCGCCGAGCAGACCCCGCTGACCGCGCTTCGGCTGGCCGGGCTCATCGCCGAGGCCGGAATCCCCGACGGAGTGGTGAACGTGGTGTCCGGCTTCGGCGAGACCGCAGGCGCAGCCCTGGCGGCGCACCACGACGTCGACAAGGTCGCGTTCACCGGCTCCACCGAAGTGGGCAAGCTGATCGCCAATGCGGCGACGGGGAACCTGAAGAAGGTGAGCCTGGAGCTCGGCGGCAAGAGCCCCAACGTCGTCTTCGACGATGCCGACGCCAGCGCGATCGAGGGCGCGGCGAACGCGATCTTCTTCAACCACGGCCAGTGCTGCGTCGCCGGGTCGCGCCTGTACGTCCAG
>Ga0187805_10000337_pt1 | contig 15010 bp, 13 predicted proteins | sample NC_wetland_sal_i_6_FD_132965 | JGI IMG/M metagenome (GOLD analysis project Ga0187805, IMG submission 132965) | Wetland sediment microbial communities from Neuse River Estuary, North Carolina, USA - Control_5 | ecosystem: Environmental > Aquatic > Freshwater > Wetlands > Sediment | place: USA...
GCCATTGCACCTATGCGGCACAGGTCGGTCCGAAGCCACCAATTCGTACGCCCACAATCGGCCTGAAAACCAGTGACTTAGGTGCGGGTTTTTCCCTTGCCAATTCAGGTTTTTCCCGATGAGTCGGGGGCGCGGCAATGCCTAAACTCATGCTCAAACCGCTGGCGCATGCTACCGGGCGGTCATCGCTTGGCATCGGCATAATAGGCCAGGAACCGCGACCTACCTGGGCCTTTCTGCCGGACGATACCAAGGCGCGGAGCGGCCAAGCGCCGTGACACGTCGAGGGATGACGTCACATTGCGACTTGATTAGTGCGGCTGGGTCTTGCCCGATTATTTTCAAGTGCAAGCGCAGCGCATCGAAGAATGGGTGAAGAATGCTGAGGGCGGTGCCTGCGGACAATGACGGATAGCGCCGAGTGGCTCACCTTGATCGCCGCCGCCGTCCCGGTGGCGCTTTATACGGCCGATGCAGATGCGTGGCTCGCCGGGCCGCGCATCGTCAGCGAAGGTTTAGCGCGGTCGCTCGGCTACGAGCCGGCGGACTTCATCGAAAATCCTGATTTGTGGATGTCCCGTGTTCATCCGGCCGATTTGCCGGGCATTCGCGCGCGAGCCGACGCCATAACAACGACGGGATCTTTCGCCACTGACTACCGTTGGCTGGCCGCCGATGGCAGCGAGCGGATTTTCGCCGAACAAGCCGTGCTGGTGAGCGATCAGCGCGGCCGTCCATCACGCGTGCAAGGCATCGCGCTCGATGTCACCGAACGCGCGTCGATACGGCGTCAGCTCGGCCAGGCGCAGCGCATGGCAGCCGTCGGCCGGATCACCAGCACGGTCGTTCACGAGCTCAATAATCTATTGACTGTCATCATGTGGAATCTCGATTTAATGACGCGCTCCCTCGATGGCACCAGCAAGGATTTCGATCGCGCCCACATCGCCTTGAGCGCCGCACTCAATGGCACGAGCCTGCTGACGCAGCTCATGGGATTTGCGCGCGCTGATCGCGGTGCGGTGCGACCGGTCGAAGCCGGCGGCATTCTTGCCAAAGTGGCGCAGGTATTGCGCTTTGTCATCGGCGCCGACATCGCGGTCGAAACCAAAGCCGCGCCCGGATTGTGGCCGGTCGAAATCAGTCCGGATCAATTCGAGCTTGCCCTGATCAACTTGGCGATTCACGCAAGGCAGACGATGCCTGAAGGCGGCCGCCTTGTGATCGAGGCCAGCAACGTTGTGGCGCGCCGCGACCCCAGCGACGAGAACGGCCTCGAGCACGACGCCGTCGTCATCGCCGTCAGCGGCGCCGCTTCTGGACCCGTTGGTCCGCTGCCGCCGGAGGGACGCAGCGCCGAAACATTGGCGACAGTGCGCAGCGTTGTCGAGGCGTCGGGCGGCCGGCTGGTCCTTGGCGGACCCGATGCCACTCACCCGATGCTGGTATTCCTGCCGCGGGCTGCCGCCGTTGGCGATCACGTGGCACTGCCGGCCGAGCACCTCGATACCGGCAAGACGCGACCCGCCTGCACGGTTCTGGTCGTCGAAGACGATCCCGACGTGCGCAACATCACGGCATCACGACTCGCTGAATTTGGACACCGCGTTCTTGAAGCCGAAAACGCCAAAGCGGCACTCGATGTCCTCGGTGGCCGCGACGCGATCGACTTGCTGTTCACCGACATCGCGATGCCGGGTGGCATGAACGGCCTTGAGCTCGCGCGCCGGGCGGTCCAACTGCGCCCGGGAATTCGGGTGCTTTTCGTGTCGGGTTACACATCGTCGACTCACACCGAAAACAGCACGCCCGGCGAGTTCCTGCAGAAGCCGTACCGTCAGGAAGATCTCGGCCGCGCACTGTATCGCGCGCTGCGCCGCGGCACGACCGCCGCCGCCTGATTGGGCCGAATCGACGCAGCGTTTTGCTGCGTCGGCATATTTGTCGGCCGATTTGAGGGCGACAATGCTCTATGGTTTACTGACAGCGGCAATGGCAAGCAAGAAACCCGGTCATCCAACGGCGGAACAAAACCCGAAATCCGACAAGCTGTGCGTCCTCGTCGTTGAAGATGATGAGCTGGTCCGCGAAGCGACCGTCGGCAACGTCATGGATCTCGGCCATCGCGTGTTCGAAGCCGCCGATGCCAATGCCGCGTTGCAGATGCTCGATAGCGGCACCGTCATCGATGTGCTGTTCACCGATGTGCGGTTGCCCGGCAAGAACGGCGAACAATTGGCGCGTGAAGCGTGGCAGCGGCAGCCGGAACTCAAAGTGATCTTCACCAGCGGCGGACCGGTGCCTGAGGAGCGACCCGCGGCGACAGGCATGTCGATTTGGCTCGGCAAGCCCTACACCTGGACCGATCTCAAACGCGCATTTGACGAGCTGCATCCGCGGCGGGAATAAGCCGGTGCGGTGCCGCCGATCAGGTTGGCGCCATGCGCAACGCGCCGTCGAGCCGGATGACTTCGCCATTGAGCATCGGATTCTCCACGATGTGCCGGACTAGCGCGGCATATTCGTCCGGTGTGCCAAGCCGCTTCGGAAACGGCACGCTCGCGCCGAGCGACTGCTGTGCCGCTTCGGGTAAGGCTCGCAGCATCGGCGTCTCGAAAATGCCGGGCGCGATCGTCATCACCCGGATGCCGAAGCGGGCGAATTCGCGCGCCACCGGCAACGTCAGTCCGACCACGCCGCCCTTCGACGCCGAATAGGCCGCTTGCCCGATCTGACCGTCGAACGCGGCAACCGATGCGGTGTTGACGATGACGCCACGCTCGCCGTCGACGTTCAACGGCTCGAGCGTACTCATCTCCGCGCCGATGAGGCGGATCATGTTGAAAGTACCGATCAGATTGACCGCGATCACTTGCGCGAAATCGGCGAGCGACATCGGACCTGATTTTCCGACGACGCGCTTCGCCGGGCCGATGCCGGCGCAATTGACCAGAATCCGTGCTCGGCCGAGCCGTTTGGCGAGATCGGCCACGAGCGCCTCGCCTTGGGCTGCGTCGGATACGTCGCAGCGCGCCGCCAGTGCGTCGGACCCGAGCGTCCCGGCAGCGCGCATCGCGGCTTCGCCATCGATGTCGACGACGGCGACGCGTGCTCCAGCCGAAGCCAGCAGCCGCGCCGTCGCCAAGCCGAGACCTGAGGCGCCGCCGGTGACGATGGCGTTGGTTCCGCGATCGATTTTCATGGGCCATTCCCCCGGATTGCGGCGCCCCGCCGCAACGCGCACGATTTGCAGTCCGTCCCGGCGACCGCTTTCTGAGCATCGCGCATTGGGCTAAACAACGCTATGCTCAATGGGCAAGGGGCCGCCGCCAGAAGCGGCCCGGCTAGGGAGCGACCGAACGTGGCGGAGATCATTCTCGAAGCGCGCGGTCTGTCCAAGGAATTCCTTGGTTTCGCGGCCGTGCGTGATGTCTCGCTTAAGGTCAACCGCAACTCCATCCATGCGCTGATCGGCCCCAATGGCGCCGGCAAGACCACCGTCTTCAATCTTCTGACCAAATTCCTCGAACCGACCGCCGGTACGATCGTATTCATGGGCCGCGACATCACGCGTACCAAGGCTGCCGACGTCGCCCGGTTGGGCATGGTGCGGTCGTTCCAGATCTCGGCCGTGTTTCCGCACATGACGGTGCGCGAGAATGTGCGGGTTGCGCTGCAGCGCCCGCTCGGCACTTCGTATCATTTTTGGCAGCCCATTGAATCGCTCAGCGGCCTCGACGATCGCGCCGATGTCGTACTCGATCTGGTCGGCCTGCGCGGGCACGGTGACCTGCTAGCTGCCGAATTGCCTTACGGCAGCAAACGCGCGCTCGAGATCGCGACGACGCTGGCGCTCGAACCGGCCCTCCTGCTGCTCGATGAACCGATGGCCGGGCTCGGGCTCGAGGACATAAAGCGCATCTCGGCGCTGGTGCGCGAAGTGGCGAAGACGCGCACCGTGCTCATGGTCGAGCACAATCTATCGGTGGTTGCCGATCTCTCGGACGTCATCACCGTTCTGACACGCGGCCGCGTTTTGGCAGAAGGCCCGTATCGCGAGATCGCCAACAACGCCGAAGTGCGCGAGGCCTATCTCGGAACCGGCCATGCCTAGCGCGGCGATTGCCGACACCTTGCTCGAAGTGAATGGGCTCCAAGCCTGGTACGGCGAGTCACATGTCCTGCACGGCATGGATTTCACGGTGGCAGCCGGCGAAGTCGCGACCCTGCTCGGACGCAACGGTGCTGGCAAGACGACGACGCTCAAATCGATCATGGGCATCCTGCCCGAGCGCCGCGGCTCGATCCGTTTCGCCGGCCGCGCGACGATCGATCTGCCGGCTTATCGCATCGCCCGGCTCGGCATCGCCTATTGTCCGGAGGATCGCGGCATCTTCGCCAGTCTTTCGGTCGAAGAGAATTTGATGCTGCCGCCGCTGATCGCGCCCGGTGGCATGGCGATCGAACAGGTCTACCAATTGTTCCCGAACCTGCTCGAACGAAAAACAAGCCAAGGCACCAAGCTGTCCGGCGGCGAGCAGCAGATGCTGGCGATTGCCCGCATTCTGCGGACCGGCGCGCGGCTCCTGCTTCTCGACGAGCCCACGGAAGGCTTGGCGCCGGTGATTGTGCAGCAGATTGGCATGGTCATCGGCCGGCTCAAACAGGCGGGCTTCACCATCCTTCTGGTCGAGCAAAACTTCCGCTTTGCGGCGACCGTCGCCGACCGCCACTATGTGGTCGAGCATGGCCGGGTCGTCGACATGATCCCGAACGAACGGTTGGAGGCCGAGACCAACAAGCTTCACGAATATCTCGGCGTGTGAAACGCATCAGGGGAGAGGAAACATGAATCGCAGATCGCTTCTGGCCGCGGGATTTGCCGCGGCGTTGGCGTTCGGCGCGGCGGCTCCGGCCGCACAGGCGGCGAACGACAAGGTGGTCATCGGCGTGATGAACGACATGTCGTCGGTTTATTCCTACCTCGGCGGCATGGGTTCGGTGGTCGCCGCCCGCATGGCGGTGCACGATTTCGGCGGCAAGGTACTCGGTAAGCCGATCGAAGTGATCTACGCCGATCACCAGAACAAGCCCGACGTCGGCGCCGCAATCGCCCGCAAGTGGTTCGATGAAGATGGCGTCGATGCCATCGTCGATCTGCCGACTTCGTCCGTCGCCATCGCCGTGCAGCAGGTCGCGAAAGAGCGCGGCAAGGTGACGCTGATCTCGAACGGCGGCTCGTCCGAGCTGACGGGTAAATTCTGTTCGCCGACCGGCGTGCATTGGACCTACGATACCTATGCGTTGGCGCACGTGACCGGCAAGGCGATCGTGCAACAGGGCGGCAAGAGCTGGTTCTTCATCACTGCCGACTACGCCTTCGGTCATCAGTTGCAGGACGACACCGCGGCAGTGGTCAAGGCGTCGGGCGGTACGGTCGTCGGCTCGGTCAACGTGCCGCTGAACAACGCCGACTTCTCGTCATTCCTGCTGCAAGCGCAGCAGTCGAAGGCGCAGGTGATCGGCCTCGCCAACGCCGGCGGCGACACCGTGAATTCGATCAAGCAGGCCGCCGAATTCGGCATCGTCAAAGGCGGCCAGCGACTGGCCGGACTGCTCGTGTTCATCGCCGACGTCAACGCTCTCGGCCTGCAGACGGCCCAGGGCTTGATGCTGACCGAGGCTTATTACTGGGACCAGAACGCGCAGACGCGCGCCTTCGCCAAACGGTTCGAGGCCGAATACAACGGCAAGGTGCCGACGTCCGGCCAGGCTGGCGTTTACGGTGCCGTGCTGCACTATCTCAAGGCGATGGCAGCGGCCAAGACCGAGGACGGCGTCAAAGTCGTGGCGGAGATGCGCAAGCTGCCGATCAACGACTTCATGACGCATAACGGCAAGATCCGCATCGACGGCCGCGTCATCCGCGACATGTACCTGTTCCAAGTCAAAAGCCCGCAAGAGTCGAAGTATCCATACGATTATTACAAGCAGCTTGCGGTGATACCCGGCGATCAGGCGTTCCGGCCGCTCAGCGAGAGCGAGTGCCCGCTCGTGAAGCACTGATCGTCACGCGCGCACCGGGGTGGGGCCGATGCTGGAGTGGTTGCATATCGCCGTGCCGCCGGCACCGGCGCTGTTCGGCCAACTCCTCATCGGCCTCATCAATGGCGCGTTCTATGCGATGTTGAGCCTCGGCCTCGCCGTTATCTTCGGCCTGCTCAACATCATCAATTTCGCGCACGGCGCCCAGTACATGCTGGGCGCCTTCTGCGCCTATCTGATCCTCAACTATCTCGGCATCGGCTACTGGCCGTCTCTGCTGATCGCGCCGATCGTCGTCGGCGCCTTCGGCATGCTACTCGAACGATTCTTCATCCGCTGGGTCTATCGCCTCGACCATCTCTACGGTTTGCTGCTCACCTTCGGCATGGCCCTCATCATCCAGGGCGTGTTCCAGCAGCAATATGGCAGCGCCGGTCAGCCTTATTCGATTCCCGATCTGCTCGCCGGCGGGCAGGACCTGGGATTCATGTTCCTGCCCAACTATCGCGCTTGGGTGATCGTCGCTTCGTCGGTGTTCTGCTTCGGAACCTGGTTTGTCATCGAACGGACGCGGCTTGGCGCTTACCTGCGCGCGGCGACCGAAAACCCTGCCCTGGTTCAGGCCTTCGGCATCAACGTGCCGCGCATGATCACGCTGACCTACGGCTTCGGCGTCGCCCTCGCCGCGTTGGCCGGCGTCCTTGCGGCACCGATCTACCAAGTGAGCCCCCTGATGGGATCGAACCTGATCATTGTGGTGTTTGCAGTCGTGGTGATCGGCGGCATGGGCTCGATCCTCGGCGCGATCGTTGGCGGCTTCGCACTCGGCGTTATCGAAGGCCTGACCAAGGTGTTCTATCCCGAGGCCTCGTCGACCGCGATCTTCGTCATCATGGTGGTTGTGCTGCTGGTGAAGCCGGCGGGCCTGTTCGGCCGGACGGTCTGAGGTGAACGAGACCGCCACGGTCCGCACGGTGCGGCGCCTGGCCCTGCTCGCCGCTGCGCTCGCAGCGCCGTTCGTGTTCTATCCGATTTTCCTGATGAAGGCGCTGTGCTTCGCACTGTTCGCCGCAGCGTTCAATCTGCTGATCGGTTTTGCCGGTTTGCTGTCGTTCGGACACGCTGCGTTTTTCGGCAGCGCCTCCTACGTCACGGCCTATGCGGCGAAAAGCTGGGGTCTTTCGCCGCTGCTGGCGATCCTGGCCGGCACCATCGTCGCCGCTATCATGGGCGTCGTGTTCGGCTGGCTCGCCATACGCCGCAAAGGCATCTACTTCGCGATGGTGACGCTGGCGCTATCGCAGATGGTCTATTTCTACGCGCTCGAATCTAAATATACCGGCGGCGAGGACGGCATACAGGCGGTGCCGCGCGGCGATCTGTTCGGCTTGATCGATCTCAACCAGCCTCTGACGATGTATTATTTCGTGCTGGCGGTGTGCTTGGTCGGCTTCGGTATCGTCTATCGCGCCATCCATTCGCCGTTCGGCGAGGTGTTGAGAGCCATCCGCGATAACGAGCCGCGCGCGATCTCGCTCGGCTATCGCACCGACCGCTACAAGCTGCTGGCGTTCACGCTGTCCGCGACGCTGGCGGGCCTCGCCGGTGCCACCAAGGCATTGGTGTTCCAGCTCGCGTCGTTGACCGACGTCACCTGGCAGACATCCGGCGATGTTGTGCTAATGACGCTCATCGGCGGCTTGGGCACCATATGGGGACCGGTGGTGGGCGCCTTCATCTCGATCACGATGGAGAATTACCTGGCGGAGCTTGGTTCGTGGGTGACCGTGATCCAGGGAACGATCTTCGTCGTCTGCGTGCTGGCATTCCGCCGGGGCGTGGTCGGTGAGATCGTCCATCTTCTCGCCCGCCGCCAGCGCAAGCTGCGCCTTGCCGAGGAACCGAGAACGCTTTGAGGCGTTCGTACGCCTCCTCGTTTTGTCATATGGTTCGGATCATCAGCCGACATTCGGATTGGATTTGCAGAAGGGAGGCCATCATGATCCGCAAGCTCAAATCCGGCCGCTATCGCCTCTATTCGCGCAAGATCAATCCCAAGACCGGCAAGCGCCGCAATCTCGGCACGTTTACCAGCCGGGCCGCCGCTTTGCAGCATGAACGCGCGATCCAGTTCTTCAAGCGTCAGCACTAGGTAGGGAGCTGCATTCCGGTTGACATCGACCCGTCGTGACAGTGGCGTCGTCAGGTGCCTGAGCTTTGCCGGTTGAGCGGGTCGCGGCGCCGGAGGAGCGCGCCATGTTCGCCGTGAAACCCGGCAGGTGACGCCAATGACGCCGCAGCGCGTAACGCCGCGGCTCAATCCACCGCGTCGGTGTCTTTCGCAATCGTCAGATTAGTGCGCAGCCGCGTTAAGGTGCGCTTCAACGCCTCGACTTCAGCCGTCGGCAGCCCGGCAGTTGCGACACGGTTGACCGCGCGCGCCTCGGGAAGCAACAGTTCGCGCAGCTCGCGGGCAGGCTTCGTTAGAAAGATATTCGACTTGCGCCGATCGTCCTGGTTTTGCACGCGCACAACCAAGCCGCGGCGTTCCATCGCGTGCAGCGCCGTGACGGTGGTGGGCTCCGCGGTTCCCGCGCGCTCGCTCAACTCGCGCTGGTTGAGCCCGTCCTCTTCCCACAGGACGCGCAGGAAATACCACATGCCGAGCGTGATACCGTAGGGCCGGATGCGCGCTTCGAGCGCACGTTGCAAGGCGCGATGCGTCCAGCGGACCTGGTGACCGACGCTCTGTTCGGCGGAATAGGCGATTCGCGTCTTCCGCCCGGCGCCGACCGCCTGCCTCTGGCGTCCCTTCATGGCTGCCATCCCGAACCAATCACAAACAAGCGGAGGTTTTAGCGGGTCGTCTGGCCTTTGTCTCGTCCCTGCCCCGCTGGCGGCAGCACGCGGAATCCGAACGTCCCTACTGTGCGGCGACCGTATGTTCGAGCGGCGCGATTTCGTTGCGCAGAGCGGCGAGCGCCGCCTCGTCGAGCGTTTCGCGTTCGAGCAAGAGCGCAGCGCCGTGATCGAGCACATTGCGCTGCTGGGTCAGGACGGCAATCGCACGCGCCAATACGCGTTCTACAATCCGGCGCACCGCCTCGTCGATATCATGTGCTGTCTGGTCGCTGTAGCGCCGTTGCTGCCATTCGAGCGCGCTCGGTACGTTGAGGAACGTCGGTCGGTCGGTATCGTACGAGACCGGACCGAGCTTTTCTTCCATCCCGTATCGGACCACCATGTCGCGTGCCATATCGGTAGCCTTCGCGAGATCGTCGGCGGCACCGGTTGACAGTTGACCGAAAACGACGAGTTCGGCTGCGCGTCCACCAAGCAAGACGGCCATGCGGTTTTCGATCTCGTCCCGCGTCATGATGAAGCGGTCCTCGCTCGGACGCTGGATCGTGTATCCGAGCGCGCCGATGCCGCGCGGAATAATCGAGACCTTATGCACCGTGTCTGCACCCGGCAGAATCATGCCGAGGAGCGCGTGGCCCATCTCGTGATGGGCGACGACGTTGCGTTCTTTCGGGCTCAGAATCCGTTTGCGCCTCTCGAGTCCGGCTACGATGCGCTCCACCGCGGCGGTAAAATCGTTCATCCCGATCGAGTCTGCACGCCGCCGTGTCGCGACGACGGCCGCTTCATTGACCAGATTGGCAAGATCGGCGCCGGTAAAGCCGGGCGTCAGGGCGGCAACCTTGTCGGGATCGACATCGGCGGCCAGCTTGTGGCCTTTCAGGTGCACTTTGAGAATGTCGATACGGCCGCCTTTGTCCGGGCGATCGAGCAGAACTTGACGGTCGAAGCGGCCGGCACGCAACAGCGCCGGATCGAGGATCTCGGGCCGATTGGTAGCGGCCAGAAGCACGAGGCCGGCACGGGTATCGAAGCCGTCGAGCTCTGAAAGCAACTGGTTGAGTGTCTGCTCTTTTTCATCGTTACCGCCCGACGGAAACGCCGTCCGGGCACGGCCCAGCGCGTCGAGCTCATCGATGAAAATGATGGCAGGTGCCTTCTCGCGCGCTTGGGCGAACAGGTCACGCACGCGCGCCGCGCCAACGCCGACGAACATTTCCACGAATTCCGACCCATTGATCGAGAAGAATGGCACGCCGGCTTCGCCGGCGACGGCGCGTGCCAGCAGCGTTTTGCCGGTTCCCGGCGGGCCGACAAGCAGGATGCCTTTCGGCACGCGCGCACCAAGCCGCCCATATTCTTCGGGGTCCTTGAGAAAAGCGACGACCTCTTTCAGCTCGTCCTTGGCTTCATCCACGCCGGCGACGTCGTCGAAGGTGACCTTGGTGTCGGTCTCGACATAGACCTTCGCCTTGCTGCGGCCGATCGCCATGAAGCCGCCGCCGAAGCCCTGCTGGTTGGCGATGCGGCGGAAGACGAAATACCACATGCCGAAAAACAGCAGCGTCGGCAGAGCCCACGACAGCAACGTTGCCAGGAAGTGACTCTCGATCGCGCCGGAGAACGTCACGTTGTATTGCGTCAGCTGGTTCGCCAAATCGGGGGGAACGCGCGTCGTCACGAAGCGCGTGCGGCCGTTCTCGGCCTGCTTGTACCGGCCATCGATGTAGTCGCCCGAGACCTGAACGTCGGCGACCTTGCCCGTCTTCAACTCCTCGAGAAATTGACTATACGGAATGACGGCGACCTGTTGGCTCTGGGTCCAGAACTGTTGCAGGACGAGGACGCCGAGGATGGCGATGACGATGTACCAGAGATGGAACTGCGTACGTCTGTCCAACCGCTGCCTCCGTTCGCGGCATGACCGCCCCATTCGGGCTCTGTACCGGCCACCAATCTGAGCCGCCCAGCGTATTCAATGCCATCCGGGCAAGTACGTATCTTTGATCGAAATCAATAGCCTTCCGGCTTTTCTCCCTCCCAATAGCAGCCGAGGCGGACGACCGGTCCGCCGCGACTGAGAGCCGTGCAATGCCCAAATGTTCTCGTTGGCTGTTGTATATCGACCAATTCTGCGCCCGATTGAATGCTGGGTTGAGCGCTGTGGCGGTCGTCCTTGCTGCCATCGTCATTGTCCAGCTGACATTGCATACCGGTGCGATGCTCGATGACGACCAACAGTGGCTCTTCGCCGCCGAAGGCTATGCCTTGCCGATATTGGATGCAGGTCAGCCCGCAGGCAAACAACCGCGCGTCATCGCACGAACAGAATATCGGCCTGCGAGTTTTCGATAAGCCGCTTGAGAGAGGCCGCACTGCTGACCGCCGGCGCAGCATCCACTACCAACAGGCTGTTTTCACCTTCGTCGAGCGCCGCATCGCGCGATACGCTTTCAATGGCCGGCTTGCGGTTGCGATCGGGCCAGACATCATCGAGATGGCTCAGAACCTCTGAGACGGACGCGGCATTGTCGACGATCCTGACGAAAAGTCGGCGGCCGCTTGCGGCGGAAAGTTCGGCCGCCGCCGTCAGTGAGCGCCGCATTGACGGCGCATTGGACTGGATGATGCAGACGACGCCGTCGGACCAATCGTGATGATTGCGAAGCAGGAGAACCGAATACTGCACTTCAAGCGCAGCTACCAGCCAGCGCGATGCCAGACGAAACCGCCCGGCGAACGGCCGGGACGTCGCAGCCATCACGAGCATATCGTGATCGCCGACTGAAAGCGCCGCCAATGTCGGCTGGCCGCGAACAACGGAGAAAGACGACGAGACCGCGTGTCTCTGGGCAGCCGCCTTGACCGTGGCCCGGGCACGCATCGTATCGGTCTCGAAGTATCGCTGGATTGAGCTTTCGTCTAATTCTTCGACGCCGGCCGTGCCGATCTGGTGGATGAACGGAAATGCCGCGAGATACAGCAGGCTTTCATCCTGGACAAATACGGCATGGAGGAGAGCATTCCATAAGGCCGCAAGCTTTGCGGCGGTTTCGATGCCGGAACGGTTCTCGGTGACCGCGTCGCAGGCGACGATGATGCGTTGGACGCCGAAATCAGTCACGCTTGGACTCCTTGCGTGCCGGCCGTTCGATGCGCCTCGGCACCGCTAGGCGTGCCGCCTGGGCGCCAAACGCCGCCAGACGCACCGCGATCCGGCGATTGACGGTTCCTTCGGGATAGCTTCCCATCACGTCGGGTTCGCCGGCCGCAATACCAGTCAGAATTCCAGTGCCCTGATCGATGGTTTCGATCGGAATGACGTGGAATTGTCCTGCAGCGCAAGCGTCGACGACGTCACGCCGCAACATGAGATGTTTGACGTTCGCGGCGGGAATAAGAACGCCTTGCCGGCCATCAAGGCCGCGCGCACGGCAAACGTCGAAGAAACCCTCGATCTTCTCGTTGACGCCACCAATCGCCTGAACATGACCGTGCTGATCGACCGAGCCCGTCACCGCGAAGCCCTGCTTTAACGGTACGTCGGACAGTGCCGACAGCAAGGCGTACAGCTCCGCTGACGATGCGCTGTCGCCGTCAATTCCGCCGTAGGATTGCTCGAAGACAAGGCTAGCGGTAAGCGACAACGGGCCCGACCTGCCGAACCTGCCGCCAAGAAACCCGGCCAAAATCAAGACGCCCTTCGAGTGCAGCGGGCCGCCCAGCGCCACCTCGCGTTCGATATCGATCACCTCGCCATGCCCCAGGCGCACACGCGCGGTGATTCGCGTCGGATTGCCGAACGAGAATCCGCCGAGCGATAGCACGGCGAGCCCGTTGATTTGACCGACGCGCTCACCGGCAGTCTCGATCCTGATCGTGTTGCGGTCGATTTCCTCTTGGAGACGCCGATAGACGCGGTCGGCCCGGCGCTGTTGCGCGTCGATCGCTCCCTGGACCTCGACGGCGCCGACGACGTTCTTATTCGCCGTACCCGCTATGTAATCAGCCTCTTGCAGAAGATCGATCAGCGCACGCATTTGCGTCGACAATTTTTCCGAATCGCCGCTGAGGCGCGCACAATATTCGATGGCACGGGCCGCACCACCGCGGTCAAAAGGGCGAAGCTTTTCGCGCCGGACGGCCGCTGCGATGATGCGGGCGTAGAGGCCGGACGTTTCCGGCGACCGCTCGACGGCTTCGCTGAAATCGGCCGCGACCTTAAACAGCTCCTTGAAATCGGAATCCAGCTCGGCGAGCAAGTAATAGATGATCGGCGCACCGATCAGAGCGACTTTGACGTCGAGCGGGATCGGCTCCGGCTCAAGCCCGACGGTACTCGAGAGGCTCAATAACTGCTCAAGCGATGCAATTCGGATTTCACCGGTGCGCAACGCGCGTTTGAGCGAATCATATCCGAACGAACCGCGCAGCAGCTGCTCGACATCCAGCACGAGATAACCGCCATTTGCGCGATGAAGTGCACCGGGAACGAGAAGATTGAAATCGGTCATCAATGCGCCAAAACGCGACATGTGCTCTATGCGGCCGACCAACGTCTGATGTGTCGGGTGATCTTCGAAAACGACCGGTGCACCCTTGGTCGCCGAGTGATCGACCACCACATTGACGCGATAGCGGCGGAAACTCGGCGCCTCCGCGCCGAGTTGCACGAGCGATCCGGACCCTTCGCGGTCCGGCCGCGCCGGCTGCAGGAAATCGTCGACATTTTCGAGAATGTCGTGCTCGACTGCCGCGAGATAATCGAGCACCGGCGGCAAGTCGGCGTAGGATCTGCGTAAATCTTCGAACGGCCGCCGCACGGTCGAAGCTGTCGTATCGTGATTGAGCTTGCGCACGGCTTCGCGATGCTCGCGGTCCCAATCCGGAATCTGATGCACAATCGATTCGAGTTCGGCTTGGAAGCGCTCGATATCTTCCTTGACGCGATTGCGCGCTGCTTCGTCCAGACGCTTGAAGTCCTCGGGATTTAGGACTTCGCCATTGCGCATCGGCGCAAGCGCCAACCCGAGTGGCGTTCTAATCAGCGCGATGTCTTGTTGCTCTGCCCGCCGCTGAAGATCGCCGAAGGCGTCCTCATGTCGCTTTTTGAGTTGCTGCTCGAGGGCCTCGCGCCGGTTGCGATAGTCGTCGCGCTCGAACGCTGCCGGCAGCGCAACGCGCAGATCGGCGATCAATTTGTCCATCGACGCGCTCAGCGGGCGGCCATGGCCGGCAGGCAACATCAGGCGGCGCGGCCGATGTGGGTCGGCGAAGTTGTTGACGTAACACCAATCGGGCGGGGTCGGCTCCGCCGCTGCCTTGCGCTGCAGGAACTCGCGCACCAGCGTATGTTTGCCAGTTCCGCTCGGGCCCAGCACGAACAGGTTGTATCCTTTTCGGCGAATGCCGACGGAGAATTCGACCGCTTCGACTGCGCGGCTCTGTCCGATGAGCCCCGGCGGATCGGGAAGATCCGTAACCGTTTCGAATTGAAATTCGCTCGGTTCGCACGGCGTGAACAGATGCTTCGCCCCGAGCGGCTCGCCGGCACGCCACTCCACCGCTCGTGTGCCGCCGTCGGGATTCTGCGGCACTGCTTCGAGCTCTTGCGGTAAATTCTCTTGTGCGGTCATTTTGGCCTATCGTGCATTCTGTTTCGGCGCCGGCGGCCAAGCTAGCCTGATCCCGGCTTGCACCCGCGAGCAGGATTGCCATCCCCGCGCGAGCGGTCCTTGACCTGTGTCAACCGAGCACGGCCTGAGTTTTCGGCGCTCGTCAGGCATGGCGCGGCATGATGCGCCTGCCGCCGAAAAATGCGGCAGGCACCTTGATCTAGATCAAGGCGCCATGCGCTGAAGCGAGTTCCATGAGACCAAGCGCGAAATCGCCAGGGAATCCGGCACGATGCTGGCCGATGCCAAGCGCGAAAGAAGGTCACATCGTCGCCTCGGTCTGGTCGCAGCCGCGTATCGCCCACATGACGAAATCCGCCAAAGCTGAAACCCTGCGTCTACGCATCGCGCTGTACCGTTCCTACCTGCGCGATGGCGTCAGCGTCGACCTCGCGAGACGGTACCTCAAGGAAATCGCGGCCGCAGAA
>Ga0187805_10000338_pt1 | contig 15009 bp, 13 predicted proteins | sample NC_wetland_sal_i_6_FD_132965 | JGI IMG/M metagenome (GOLD analysis project Ga0187805, IMG submission 132965) | Wetland sediment microbial communities from Neuse River Estuary, North Carolina, USA - Control_5 | ecosystem: Environmental > Aquatic > Freshwater > Wetlands > Sediment | place: USA...
ATGGGGAGCGAGCAGCAGCGGAAGAGCTGCCGTCGACATGGCTGACCAGCGGAAACACTCCCGTTTCTGTCAGTCTCTGGGAGCGGGCTCCGGAACGCGGCCCAGACTGTCCTCGATGTCATGAGACACCCATCGCCTGCCACCGGGAGCATCATTACCGCCGACCTCCACGCAAGCCTGGACGTCGCGGGCTCCGGCGAGGTTGAAGGACTGCGTTCCGCAAGTGCGACGGCGGTTCGCTGATCCCGTGCTGCCGGCCGATTGCATAGCGATAGGCGGATCGGCTGACCGGCGCGGCGCTTATGCAGGCTGATTGTCGGCTCTGCACTAGATAGCTCAGCCGCTTCAGACAACCGGCAAGGCATTCTTTCGTGCAATGCTGAATACCGACGCGGCCATAGTGAGCACGACGATGTCCGGCTCGCCAGGCGCGGAAGCCCTGAGCCGAGACGGAGCGGCACATGCACGTGGACGTTGGCCTAGACCTTACAGGGTTCTCCTACGATTCCGAGGCGGAGCTCGCGGCCGATGCGGCCCGGCTTGGCTACGGACGCCTCTGGGTGGGCAGTATCGCCGACCCGTTCCAGACGTGCGCGCTGCGCTGGGCCGCGTCGCGTTCGGCGATATCTGGCGGCGTCGGCACCGCCATCGGAGTCGTGCCAGTGGGCACGCAGACCCCGGCGAGCCTTGCGGCGAGCGCCGCGGCGCTGACCCGGCTCACTGGCGGGCGGTTCGTCCTGGGTATCGGTGTCGGCACCGCCTATGAGCCTGCCTACCGACGCACCTGGGGGATCGAGGAATCTTCGTCGCTTGCCCTGGCCCGGGCATACCTGCAGACCCTGCGCCGGCTGCTGGCCGGCCAGAGCGTGAGCTACCGCGGCAGCGGTATCAGCTATGACAATGCCCGGCTGCCGGCCGCGCCCGCTGATACCCCGCTGTATCTCGGCGCAGCCGGGCCGGAGATGGCGAAGCTGGGTGGGGAGCTAGCCGACGGTGTCTATCTCAGCTGGTGCACGCCCGAGAGCGTGGCCCAGGCCCGCGCCTGCATCGCCGAGGGAGCCGAACGCGCGGGCCGCGATCCCGCCCAGATCAGTCTGGCGGCCTCGGCCCGGGTCTGCGTCGACGACGATCTGGACACGGCTCGCAAAGCGCTCGCTGCGGCACTGTTGCGTTACGTCACCGGCTGGGATGGCGCGCGGCCGCGCGCCTACCGGGCCAGCTTTGCCCGGATGGGCTACGAGCCTGCGATCGCCGAGATCGACCGGCTGAGCGAGCGCGGCGCAGGGCAGGACGAGATCATCGACGCGTTCCCTGAGCGGATGCTCCGCGGGCTGGGTTACTACGGCCCGGCAGCTGGAGCCGCCGACGCGGTGCGACGGCAAGTCACCGGAGCCGATACCGTCGTTGTGCGAGTGGTTCCGGCCCGGCCGGGTGTCGACGCGATCCGCGCGATTCTCGTCGCCTGTCAGCCGCCAGTCGGTCCTGAGCGGCCATGAGATTGAAGTGCTCGGCGGTTGCGGTGAGGCCGGGAATCCCGCTTTCCCTGGGGCCGCGATCGTGGGGCGCGGTGCACAGCCATGCGGGCGAGCTTGACTCGAGGGCGCGGGACAGGCGGCGCGATGGCTTGGGGATGTCCCATCGAGTTTCCGATCACCGAGATAGACAGTGTCGGCGAAGCGGGAGCCGGCATTATCGCAGTCGGCGTCCCAACAAACGCTTCGGCGAGGTGGTCGCGGCCGTCGTCCAGCCCGAGGCAGGACTCGGCATCGACGCCGAAGCTCTGATCCGCTACGAGTACGACGGCTGGCTGCATACAAGGCGCCCGAGCGCATCGTGGCCATGGAGCCGGACCTCGGGGGCGCTACCGGCAAGCTCGACTACCCGCACGTCAGCCGAATACTAGCCCGAGGCGGCTCGGATGGGTAAACCACGGAGGCGGAGATGACCTCGAGGCAAGAGATCGACGGGTTTCGGTCACAGGTGCGGACCTGGCTTGCGGAGTACCACCACCCCGGCCTCAGCGGTCAGGAGTGGCTGCAGCTGGTCGTCGACCGTGGATATGCGGTACCGACGTGGTCCCCCGAGTGGTACGGGCTGGGCGTTTCCGCTGAACTCGCCGCGGTCATATCCGAGGAGTTCCGGCTGGCCCAGGCCACCGGATCTGATCAGGACAAGCGCAACCTGTGGGCTAACACCCTGCTCACCTATGGCACGGAGGGTCTCAAGCGAAGGCTGATCCGGCCTCTGCTGCTCGACGAGGCGAAGATGTGCCTGCTCTATTCCGAACCGGGGGCCGGGTCTGACCTGGCGGGACTCCGGACCCGTGCCGACCGGGATGGTGATGAGTTCGTCATCACAGGCCAGAAGGTGTGGACATCATGGGCACGCGGAGCCGACTACGGCATGCTGATCGCCCGCACCGACTGGGACGTTCCGAAGCACCGCGGTCTGTCGTTCTTCTTCTTCCCGATGAAGCAGCCCGGCGTCGTCGTGCGACCCATCAAGCAAATCACCGGCGAGTCGCACTTCAATGAGGTGTTCATCGACGGGGCACGCATCCCGCCCGAGAACCTCCTTGGGCGGATCAACGAGGGGTGGCAGGTGCTCCAGACCGCTCTGGCCTACGAAAGGTCGGTCATGGGCGACCTCGCCAGGGGTCCGCGCCGGTTCGAGCCTCCGGCGGACGGCGGTGCAGATTCCGTCCCGCCAGGAGCTTCGGGGGCGGAGGTGGACCTTGTTGCCCTGGCTCGGGAGGCAGGTCGCGCGGGCGATCCGCTCGTCCGCCAGGCAGTCGCTCACATATACACCCTGCGGGCGGTCAATAGGTGGAATGGGCAGCGGGCGAAGGCGCAGCTGAGACAGGGCTCTTCGTCGCCCATACTCTCCCTCGGCAAGCTGGCCATGTCCCGCATACTCCATGAGGGCGCGCGCGTCCAAAGCGCGATCCTGGGGGCGGAGTCGATGCTGGTCGGGAGCGACCACCCGCGCGGGGATGCCGCCAACTTCCTCGCGCTCAACGCGTACTTCACCTCGATAGGTGGCGGTACCGATGAGATCCAGCGCAACATCATCGCCGAACGGATCCTCGGTCTTCCCCGGGAGGTGGACGCGGACAGGGACGTGCCGTTCCGCGACGCCAGGAAGACGACGACGCAGCACCGACCAGGCCTTGGGGCGACCGAATGATCGACCCTCGCACCCCGGTCCTCGTCGGGGTCGGGCAGGTCAACGAGGAAGGCCAGGACGCTCCCGAGCCCATCGACCTGCTGGTCGAAGCCGCCCGCCGGGCGATCACAGACTCGGGCGGCAAGCACGCGGTCGCAGCCATCAGCTCCGTGCGCGTGGTGAAGCTCTTGTCGTGGCGCTACAGCAACCCGGCCGCTCTCGTGGCCGAGAGGCTCGGCGCCACGACCCGGCACACGTCCTACTCGACCGACGGCGGCCACACTCCTCAAGCGATGCTCAACAAGGCCGCCTTGGACATCCAAGCTGGCCTGGCCGTTGTCATCGTTATGGGCGGGGCCGATTCATGGCGTACTCGCATGGCGTATCGGCAACGAGGCGAGCGGCCGCCGTGGATACCCTCGGGCTGTGCTCGGCGACCGGCGGACTGCTCACCAAGCATGCGCTCGGCCTCTACTCGACCCGACCTCCCGAGCGCCCCTTCCAGGTGCTCCGGCCGGATCTGCGGGCACAGACCCGTTCGGTGGTCGACGCGAGCGCGACCGGGCCGGCCGTGATCGAGTCCTACACGGTCATGCACGACAGGGACGGCCAGCCCGAGACTGCCATCGCCACAGCGTTGCTTCCAGACGGGGCGAGGACCTGGAGGACCACCCGGCGGACCGATCTGCTTTCCCTCATGGTCACCGAGGAGATGTGCGGCCGGGCGATCGAGCTGCTTAGCGACGGAGAGTTCGCCCTTTGCTGACCATCAAGGTAACCGGGTCGGCGTGCACGAAAGCATAGGAGGGGCATGCGCACCACCGTCTGCGAGATGTTCGGGATCGAGTTCCCGATCTTCGCGTTCAGCCACTGCCGTGACGTGGTGGCCGCCGTGTCCCGCGCCGGAGGCCTGGGAGTCCTGGGTGCGGTCGCCTACAGCCCGGAGGACCTCGCCGTGGCGATGACGTGGCTCGATGACCACGTCGGCAACCGCCCGTACGGCGTCGACGTGATCGTGCCGGCGAGGTACGTAGGCGACACGGCCGGCGGGCTGCGCTCGGGCGAGGTAGGAGCGCTGATCCCAGAAGAGCACAAGGCGTTCGTCCGAGATCTCCTCGAGCGTTACGGGGTGCCCGACCTGCCGGACGCTGAGTTCGGCGGAGCAGCGACACGGGCCGACCGGCCGATGCCGTTCTCCAGCCAGAACACCCGTGACCTCCTCGAGGTCATCTGGAAGCACCCGAAGGCCAAGCTGATCGCCAACGCCCTCGGCCCGGCCCCTGACGATTTGGTCGAGGAGGCCCACCACCGGAGCCTGCTCGTCGCTGGCCTGGTCGGCCGGGTGGAGCACGCCCGCAGCCAGCAGGCGGCCGGTGTGGATCTGATCATCGCGCAGGGAGCCGAGGCCGGTGGCCACACTGGCGAGATCGGCACGATGGTGCTGGTACCGCAGATCGTGGACGCGGTGCACCCTCTGCCAGTGCTGGCCGCCGGAGGGATCGCCGACGGCCGGCAGGTAGCCGCAGCACTGGCGTTGGGCGCGTCGGGTGTTTGGTGCGGATCCGTGTGGCTGACGACAGATGAGGCTGAAACCCATCCGGTGGTGAAGCAGAAACTCCTCGCGGCTACCTCGGCGGACACCGTCCGTTCGAGGTGCAAGACCGGCAAGCCCGCCCGCCAGCTTAGATCGGCCTGGACCGACGAGTGGGACCGAGACGACAGTCCGGAGCCGCTCGGCATGCCTCTCCAGACGGCGCTGATCGCCCGGGCCGAGGCCCGGATCGCCCGGAGCGCGGTGAGCAGCGAAGGTGCCCGCCAGCTAATCAACTACTTCGTCGGGCAGGCCGTCGGCCAGATGAAGACGGCCAAGCCGGCGGCGCGAGTGGTCATGGACATGGTCGAGGGATATATCGAGGCAGTGTCGCACCTGGCCGAGAGCCTCGAGTCGTGAACTTAATTTCGTAATACCAAGATCCACTGTGAAGCGGCGCTGGGAGCGAGCGGAACGGTTACGTCGACACCGCTGACCAGCGGAAACACTCTCATTTCTGTCACCTTCCTGGGAGCAGGGCTCCAGACAGCGGTCGGACCAGCCCGAGGCGACGCGTGCGCGGCTCGCCCGAGCGCCGCCCCATCGTGGTGATGTCGATCGTTCGCTGCCCTATTCCCGAGGACCCGGTGCCTTAGTCTGCCCGCCGCCAGGCCCGGGCAGCGCGCATAGCCAACGCACCTGTTACGCGGCTGCGAGCGCGTTGCTGATGCGCATGCGTCAAGGCAAAGTGCCGCGCGGCACCACCCATTGCATTGGCTGTGCAGTGACCTCGGCTATGAGGTCATAGTCGCTGTCGTAATGCAGGAGCGTGACGTGCTCCCGTTCGGCGACAGCGGCGATCAGCAGGTCTGGAAAGCCGACTGCCATGACTTGCCCGCTGTGCCACTGCACGGCCTGCACATTAAGCGGCCTAACGCTCACGGGCAGCGCGAGACATCCTCATCTACCGCCACGTGAGCGGTTGCGCTCTGGTCGGGCTGGCGTCCTAACTGACGGTGAGTCGCTCGAGGGGCTGGCCGGTAATGCGGGCGATGATCTCGAAGTCCTTGTCGACGTGCAGGACAGCAAGCCCGGTCAGTTCAGCGGTCGCGGCGATGATGAGGTCGGGGATCGAAGGCGCCCGGTGCTGGCCTCGATCAGCGAGCAAGGCGAGGACTTCGACAGCCCGGTCTTCGATAGCCGGGGTCTGGTACTCCACCGGCATCGCCGACAGCGGCGGCCGCTTCAACCCGGCGCGCAGATCTGCACCGGAACGGGCTGAGTAGCCGACTTCCAGCCGTGTGACGGTAGCGATCCGGACACGCCCGCGTTCGATCCGCGCAGCCCACTCCGCGGCATCAGGGCTGCCAGCCAGCCGGACCAGGGCGGACTTGTCGATCAGCCAGTCCGTCACCGCCACGCCCGCGACATCACCTCGGGGTCATCCAGGTCGCTGAACAGGTCAGTGAACCTGGCCAGGTCCTGCACACTGACGGCGGCGCCGGTCGTGGCGGCGTCCTGGGCCAGCCGCCGCCGGACGTACTCGCTGCGCGACAGGCCCAGACGGCTGGCGCGGGCGTCGACGGCGGCGATGACTTCGTCGGGTACGTCCCGGATCAGCATGTCAGTCACGAGCCACCTCCAGGTGATATCCCATGATAGCGCAGGCTCCACCGAGCCTGCGAGCAGCGGAAGAGGAGCATCCGCGCATGGCGCAACTAGCTCGCCTCTTCCCGTTCGGCGCTCCAGCCGCGGAGGTGGCCCAGCCCAGTGGGAGCAGAATGGGAGCGGCGACGCGCCGACAAGGGCAGTCAGGCGGCGTCAGCGGCTCTAAGCCGAGGCTTACACAGCGCTGTGACCTGCGGAAACTTTTCTGACTGGCAGGATGAGGCTGCCTCGTCTGCAGTTGTGGTCCTGGATGTCGTGGGTTCGAATCCCATCGCTCACCCGATACGAATCCCCAGGTCAGGGGCTCAGGTTTCCAATGCGCAGTGATCAACGTCACACCCAGGCACCGACCGCGAATCTCTTGGCCGTTATTGCCGCTGCGCGGCCAGGTACCGCTCGAGGTGATCGGTAACCTCGCGCGCGTCGTCCTCGATGCCGTAAATGAACGTGGACTTGCGTCGCCGCAGCACCGGTAGCCCCAGCGCGTACAGTCCCGGGCTGTCGACTACCCCGCCGTGGTGGCGTAGCTGGCCCTTCGCGTCCACCACCGGCACGTCGAGCCAGCTGTAGTCGGGCCGGAAGCCGGTCGCCCAGATGATCGCTCGGATTTCGCCGCTTCGCAGGTCAAGCTGCAACCGCGGCGACTCTGGCACGCGCGTGGGCGCCAACCGCTCGGGAGGGTCAACCTCGGCATCCGACCCGCTAGTGCGGGCCCACTCGTCGAACGTGTCCAGCAAGCGATTCATCTTCAGGTCCGCCAGCGAGAGCATGTTGCGCAGGCCGCCGGAGAACAGCGCGCGGCCGTCGCGCACCGCTGCCCAGCGGCCCACCAGCTCAACGCCCATGGACGCGAGGGTGTTGAGATCGAGTGTGGACCGCTCCGGAGTCCCGACGAGCTGGGGTGAGGGCAGTCGCCGGGCCCTGGTGAGGTCCTCGATCTCATCGTGCCGCTGGTCCCACACCCCTGACGCGTCCATCCACCACAGCACGTCGCGTCCGCGGTACAGGCGTGGCAGCCGCACATGCTCGCCCACCGACAGCGTCACCGGCCGGCCCGACTGCTGCAGCTCCGCTGCCAGCTGCACGCCGGTGGCCGACGCTCCCACGATGAGCACGCCGCCTTCAGGCAGCTGGTCGGGGCCTCGGTAGTCGAACGGCGTCAGCTGTTCGACGGCAGCGGGCACCATATCCGCGAACTTCGGCACCGCTGGCTGATTGCATGCTCCACTGGCGATGACCAGGGCCTGACAGCGAATCTCAGAAAGGCTCGTCGTCACCCGGTAGCCATCGCCGACCCGCCGCACCGACGTGACGTTGGCGCCGGTACGGACGGGCGCGGACGAGACCTTGGCGAAGCATTCGATGAACTCGGTCACCTCCGCCATCGTCATGTAGCCGTCGGGATCCGGGCCCTCGTAGCGATGACCGGGAAGCCGACACTGCCAGTTGGGCGTCAGTAGTCGCAGTGAGTCCCAGCGTTCGCGGCGCCAGGAGTTCGCCACCTCGCCGCGTTCAAGCACCACATGCTCGATCGACCGGTCGCTCAGAAAATGGCTTGCGGCAAGGCCCGCATGCCCCGCACCGATAACGACTGCGGCAGCGCGCTCCACGGCGTCAGCCTCTCAGGCGACCTCGACCGTCACGTTCGTCGGGTTCGTCAGCGCGTCGAACACGGCGGAGCGCTTCTGGGACTGGGCCACCAGCGCTTCGATCTCTTCCCTGGAGGCGTCTGCGTCGATGGTGAACGTCACCGTGATGTCGTTGTAGCCGTTCCGGACGTCGCTATCGGCACCGAGGATGCCACGGATGTCATGCTGGCCCTCGACCGTCGCCTCGACCGAGCGCAGCTGAATGCCGCGATTCTCCGCGACCGAAGCCACCCCGGCAGTCAGGCAGCTCGCCAAGCCGACGATGAGGTACTCGATCGGCGTGATGCCGTTGTCCTCGGCAGCGAAGACCTCGGGATGGTCGGCTGCGAACACCGACTCTTCCTTGTGATTTTGTTCCTGTCCGAGGCCGTAGAAGCTCTGGACCTTGACTGTGCTGTGGACGCCGCTGTTCCACTTGGCGGACGCCCGCCAGGTGAACTGAGCGGCCTCAGGCGCACCCTTCAGCACCTCGCGCGCGTCCAGTAGCGCCTGCACGTTGACACCATTCGTAACAGCAGTCATGCGGAGATTCCTCTCGTCACCCTAGATTCCTATGGGGATGCTTGACAATATCCCAGGTTGGGCAAGCTAACATAGCCCCCATGGCGGAGCCAGCCTCGATGCTCGCGGCCGGCTCGGTCGGCACGGTCGAAACCCAGTACCTCAGCCTGCCAGAGCCGGTGCGGCTCGACTGCGGGCGTGACCTGCACCCGGTCCGTGTAGCGTACGAGACCTACGGTGCCCTGTCGCCCAGGCGCGACAACGTCATCCTGGTGTGCCACGCGCTCAGCGGTGACGCCCACGCGGCGGGCTTGGCCAAAACGGCGCCCGAGGAGAGCACGCGCGACGGGTTCGGCGCCGAGGATCGCGACGGCTCGGCCGGCAAGGGGCTCGGCTGGTGGGACGGGATGATCGGTCCCGGCAAGGCCTTCGATACCGACCGCTTCTTCGTCGTCTCCACCAACCTGCTCGGCGGCTGCCGCGGAACTACCGGTCCGTCATCGATCGACCCGGCGACCGGCAGGCCATACGGGCCTGACTTCCCGGTGATCACTGTCGCGGACATGGTGCGGACCGAGCGCGCGTTCCTCGCCGAACTCGGGATCGACCGGCTCGCGGCGGTAGCCGGAGGCTCCCTCGGCGGGATGCAGGCGCTCGAGTGGGCGACCCTGTTTCCCGACCAGGTCGATGCGATCGTGGCGATCGCCAGCACGCACGCCCTCCACCCGCAGGGCGTGGCGTGGAACGCGATCGCGCGTGACGCGATCATGCGCGATCCGGCCTGGCAAGGCGGCTACTACGACGGCACGGGCCGCACGCCTATGGCCGGCCTGGGCGTGGCCCGGATGGTCGGCCACGTCACGTACCTGTCCGCGCTCGCGCTGGACAGTAAGTTCGGCCGGCGGTTGCAGTTCGCCGACGACATCCGCTATACGATCACCGAGCCGGAGTTCGAGGTCGAGAGCTACCTGCGCCACCAGGCCGAGTCGTTTGTCCGGCGCTTCGACGCCAACACCTATCTCTACACGTCGCGTGCGCTCACATATTTCGACCTCGCGCGGCAGCACGGCAGCGGATCACTCAAGCAGGCGCTCGAAGGTGTTTCGGCACGGACGCTGCTGATAGCGTTCAGTTCCGACTGGCTGTACCCGCCGTCGGCGTCGAGGGAGATAGAGGAGGCGCTTCGCGCCCTCGGCAAGATGGTCGAGTGCCATGTGATAGAGGCGCCGTACGGCCACGATTGCTTCCTGCTGGAGGAAGCGCGACAGACACCCGTTATCCAGCGTTTCCTCGCCGGGGACAGGGCCGGTTCGTGACGCCGAGGAAGAGGCCATCGTGACCGAGATGCCACCCCGCACCGAGGAAGCCCGCGCGTTTGGATTCGAGACGCGGCAGCTGCATGCCGGCCAGCGGCCCGACCCGAACACGGGCGCACGTGCAGTGCCGATCTTCCAGACGACCAGCTACGTCTTCGAGGATCCGGAATCGGCGGCGGCATACTTCAACCTGCAGGAGTACGGGAACACGTACTCACGCATCATGAACCCGACCGTCGCCGTCTTCGAGGAGCGAGTGGCGAACCTCGAGGCGGGTGCGGGCGCGGTGGCGTTCGCCAGTGGCATCGCCGCCCAGCAGGCCGCGCTCTTCACGCTGCTGCAGCCCGGCGACCACGTCGTTTCCTCCTCAGCGCTCTACGGCGGGACGGTGAACCAGTTCAAGCACCTGCTACGCAAGATGAGCGTCGAGTTGACATGGGTCGATCCCGACGATCCGGACGCATGGCGGCAGGCGATCCGCGCTAATACCAAGGCGTTCTTCGCCGAGACGATCGGCAACCCGGCTGGGAACGTACTGGACATCGAGCTGGTAGCGGCTATAGCGCACGAGCACGAGCTGCCGCTGATCGTGGACAACACGTTCGCGACGCCGTACCTGTGCCGGCCGATCGAGTGGGGCGCCGACATCGTGATCCACTCGGCGACCAAGTTCATCGGCGGGCACGGCACCAGCATCGGCGGCGTCGTGGTCGACGCCGGCACGTTCAACTGGTCCAACGGCCGGTTCCCGGTAGTCGCGGATCCGTCCCCGGCCTACCACGGCCTGCGATTCCACGAGACGTTCGGGACGTACGGCTACCTGATGAAGCTCCGGGCTGAGACCCTGCGTGATCTCGGGGCGGCGCTTTCGCCGTTCAACGCCTTCCTGTTCCTGCAGGGGCTCGAGACGCTGTCACTGCGGATGGAACGCCATGTCGACAACGCGCAGGCGGTCGCGGCGTTTCTGCAGGAGCACGACCTGGCGGTGAATGTGACCTACCCCGGGCTGCCGGCCAGCAGGTACCAGCCGCTCGTGCAGAAGTACCTGCCGCGCGGCGCCGGCGCGGTCTTCTCCTTCGACTGTGCCGGCGGCAGGGCCGGCGGCCAGGACCTCATTCGCGGCCTGACGCTGTGGTCCCACCTGGCGAACGTCGGCGACGCAAAGAGCCTCATCATCCACCCTGCCAGCACGACGCACCGCCAGCTCAGCGACGACGAACTGCGGGCGGCCGGCGTCGGACCGGGCACGGTGCGGCTGTCGGTCGGCACGGAGTCCGTCGAGGATCTGATCTGGGATCTGCAGCAGGGATTCGCGACTGTCGGCGCGACAGCGGCAGCGAAGGTAACGACGGCATGACCGATCTCCGCCGCTACCAGGACCCGCTGACGATCCAGCGCGTGCTCCACACTGCCAGCACGATCGCGATCGTGGGGCTATCGGACAACGAGCTTCGGGCCAGCTACTTCGTCGGCTACTACCTCAAGCGGCACGGCTACCGTGTCATCCCCGTGAATCCGCGTGCGACGCAGATCCTCGGCGAGACGTGCTATGCCAGCCTGCTGGACGTGCCTGGGCCGGTGGATGTCGTGGACGTCTTCCGCGCGCCGGATGCACTGCCGGGAATCGCGGCGGAAGCGGTGGCGATTCACGCCGGCACCCTCTGGTGCCAGTTTGGCGTGATCAACGCCGAGGGCGCGCAGATCGCCGAGTCCGGCGGCGTGACGGTGATCATGGACCGCTGCCTCAAGGTCGAGCACGCCCGCTACGCCGGCCGGATGCACTGGCTCGGCTTCAATACCGAACGCATCACGTCCGTTCGCGCCGGGCTCCAGTAGCCCACGAACAGGCTCAAGGAACCGTGCGGCTCGGCCCGGTAAGCCGCCGATAGTGGCGATCCCGCAACTCGGCCCCCGAGGACGCTGGCACCGGCATCGCAGATGCATGCGGCCCTCAATGCGTGTGGCCCCAAATCCCCGGGCTCTCGCCCGGGTGGTTTGGGGCCTCACCTGACGGCCTCCGGTATCCCCCGTAGGCTTGCCTCCGGTTTCCCGTTTGCCCGCCGGGTTCTTCCCCTTCGTCCGCCTTACTCTGGTTTCCCTTCGTCCGGCGTTCTCCGGTTGTTCCCCTTCGGCCGTCGCCCGGTTCTGGTTCCCCTTCGATTTCTCTCCGGGTTTCCTTCTCCCTGGGCAATCGCGACGCTAGCGCTGCCGCAGGACCGTTCTGGCAGGCGAAGGTCACGGGGAGCAGGGACCAAGGTCACCAGTCCTGCCTGATGCCGGGTGACCTGCTCCATCGCTGCGGCCGGGCGCGCTGGGACCTTCGCCCCTACCTGGTCTCGCCGCGGCCGGATCTGATAGGGCAGGCTGGGTTGTTGTGCCGTTACGGCGCACTGGTACCAGGAGCCGCCATGAGGTCTTTCAACTCGCAAGTCGCCGACAGGCCCGCCACGAACTCGTTCGAATCGGATATCGGCGGGACCGCAGAATGGTTTGTCAGTCCTCGGTTCGACGGCATCACGCGCTTGTACTCTGCGCGTCAGGTGGCCGAGCAGCGCGGCACAATCCCGACCGACTACACCGTGGCGAGAACAGCGGCTGAGCAGTTCTACGACCGACTCCGGCAGCTGTTCGCCGAGCGAAGGCAGATCACTACCTTCGGCCCGTATTCACCCGGTCAGGCGGTGGCCCTGAAGCGGATGGGCATCGAGGGCATCTACCTTGGCGGCTGGGCCACGTCAGCGAAGGGATCGGTAACCGAGGACCCAGGGCCTGACCTGGCCAGCTATCCCCTCTCGCAGGTTCCCGACGAGGCCGCGCCGATCGTGCGCGCCCTGCTCACGGCCGACCGGAACCAGCGCTTTGCCCGCTCGCGGATGAGCGAGGCGCAGCGCGTTGCCACACCCGAGATCGACTATCGGCCGTTCATCATCGCCGACGCGGACACCGGGCACGGGGGCGACGCGCACGTCCGGAATCTGATCCGTCGTTTCGTCGAGGCCGGGGTGCCGGGCTACCACATCGAAGACCAGAAGCCTGGGGTCAAGAAGTGCGGGCACCAAGGCGGGAAGGTCCTCGTCGGCGTGGACGAGCAGATCAAACGGCTGAGCGCCGCGCGCTTCCAGCTCGACGTCATGAAGGTGCCCGGCCTCATCGTGGCCCGAACCGACGCCGAAGCGGCCACGTTCCTCGATGGATGCGGGGACGAGCGCGACCATCCGTTCATCCTCGGCGCCACCAACACTGGACTGCCGACCTACAAGGTTGGCTACCTCGCCATCCTCAAGAATCTCCGCCAGCTGGGCGTCGACGACGCGCGCGGTCATCTGCTCTACAAGATCTCCGACGCCGAGTACGAGGAGGCCAACGCCTGGCTCGAGCAGACGGGCGTCATGCGCGTGCTGGAAGAAAGCGCGAAAGCGTGCCAGCAGGCCGACGCGGCGTCGGCCGAAGCACTGCTGGACAAGGTCGAGACACAGTACCTGGAGGCGTGGCAGGCCGAGGCCGACCTGGCGAGCTATCCCCAGGCGGTCGCCGATGTGATCGCATTCCGTTCGAGCGAGGGTGAGCGCTTCGACATGAGCGCTGACGAATGGCTTGCCTTCGCGAACCGGACGTCGTTCCACGCGGCCCGGGCCAAGGCCAAGTCGATGGGCATCGACATCAGCTGGGATTGCGAGGTCTCCAAGACTCCCGAGGGCTACTACCAGATACAGAGCGGGATCGACTACGCGGTCGCCAGGTCGCTGGCTGTCGCCCCGTTTGCCGACCTGCTGTGGATGGAGACCAAGACCGCGAACCTGGCAGACGCCCGGCGCTTCGCCGATGCCATCCACGCCGAGTTCCCTACCAAGATGCTCGCTTACAACCTGTCACCGTCGTTCAACTGGGACACGACCGGTATGAGCGAGGGAGAGATGAGGCGATTCCCTGAGGAACTGGGGAAGCTGGGGTTCGTTTTCAATTTCATCACCTACGGCGGACATCAGATCGACGGCCTGGCAGCGGAAGACTTCGCCACCGCGCTCAAGCAGGACGGCATGCTCTCCCTGGCCCGGCTACAGCGGAAGTTCCGCCTGCTCGAATCGCCGTACCAGACGCCCCAGACGCTGGTAGGCGGCCCGCGCCTGGACGCTGCGCTGATGGCCTCCTCGGGCGGCACCGCGGCGACCAAGGCGATGGGAAAGGGCTCGACTCAGCACCAGCACCTAGTCCAAACCGAGGTGCCGACCAAGCTGCTCGAAGAGTGGCTCGGTTTGTGGACGGCATACCACCAGATCCCTGACTCGCTGCATGTCGGACTGCGGCCGCACACGGCAGGCTCGGAGTTGCTGGAGCTCAGCCTGTCCAACGCAACCGGGGAAAAGGTCGCCAACATCATCTTCACCGTGATCGTGGACCGCAGGGGGCGCAACATCCTGTCCGTCCGGGATCAGAACACCTTCGACAGCGCCCTGCGCAAGAAGCGCCTGATGACCCTGAACCACCTGTTCCTCATCCACCGCTACAAGGTCTGGGCGGTCCACTATGTCAGTCCGACCGACGACAATCGCTACCAGACCCAGAAGATGAAAACGCACGGCCTGTTCAGCGACGTCCATGACGAGGTTGGCAACGTCATCGTCGCGGACGTGAGCGCGGAGGGCGTCAAGGCCCTGCTCGCCCCCGACCGTGGGCCACTGAACGCCTTGATTCAGCGGAGGTATCCGTTCGAGCCAGTCGACATCCCTGCGCAGATCCCGGCACAAACCACGACGCCATAACCAGGCCGGGCCCGGGCTATCACCCGGGCGGCGACCCGCCGTCAGGGCCGAGCTGACTGACCGCGGGCGGGCTGAAACCGGCGCAGCCGCAGGCTGTTGGACACCACGAATACCGAGCTGAAAGCCATGGCCGCGCCGGAGATGAGCGGGTTGAGCAGTCCCAGTGCCGCCAGCGGCAGCGCGGCCACGTTGTAAGCGAATGCCCAGAACAGGTTCGTCTTGATCGTGCGCAGCGTGCGGCGGGACAGCGCGACCGCCTCTGGCGCCGCCCGCAGGTCGCCGCGAACAAGGGTCAGGTCGGATGCCTCGATCGCGACATCAGTGCCGGTGCCCATGGCCATGCCGAGGTCGGACTGGGCAAGCGCGGCTGCGTCGTTCACGCCGTCGCCGACCATCGCGACCACACGTCCGGCGGCCTG
>Ga0187805_10000340_pt1 | contig 14951 bp, 8 predicted proteins | sample NC_wetland_sal_i_6_FD_132965 | JGI IMG/M metagenome (GOLD analysis project Ga0187805, IMG submission 132965) | Wetland sediment microbial communities from Neuse River Estuary, North Carolina, USA - Control_5 | ecosystem: Environmental > Aquatic > Freshwater > Wetlands > Sediment | place: USA...
CCGCCCGAGCTCCAGCCCAAGCTGCTGCGCGTTCTCCAGGAACAGGAATTCGAGAGGCTGGGCGGAACCCGTACCATCCATGTAGATGCACGCCTGGTGGTGGCGACGAATCGCGATCTGGATAAGATGGTCGCGCAACGGGAGTTCCGTCAGGATCTGTTTTACCGGCTCAACGTGTTCCCCATTCAGGTGCCTCCGTTACGGGAACGGCCTACCGATATCCCTTTGCTGGTCAACTTCTTCGTGAGCAAGCACGCGAAGAAAATGGGCAAAAAGATTCAGAAGGTTCCAACCGAGACGATGCGCGCACTCTCCCGCTGGCATTGGCCCGGCAATGTTCGTGAACTCGAGAACGTGATCGAGCGGGCTCTGATTCTCTCCCAGGAACCGGTTTTGAGCCTGTCCCTTTTCGATTTGAAGGGTGGCGTCCCGACTCCTCCCAGCAGAAAAGTCCAAACCCTGGAAGCCTCGGAAAAGGAGTTCATCCTCGGCGCTCTACGCGAAGCGAATGGAGTCATTGCCAGCGCCGCTGCAAAGCTCGGGATGAAACGTACAACCTTAAATTCAAAAATGCGAAAACTACGTATTTCTCGTGCCGATGTGTTCACGCTCTGAGTCGTCCTTTGCGAAGCGGTATCGCCCGAATCCTTTTACCCAACGGAACAATCGCTGCCTGGACCATCAGCGTGCCTTGTATGCCACTCAATACTTCTGTTCGCTGAGAGGTCATGAGTAGCACGCCGTCAACTTGAACGAATGCGCACAGCGTATATTCGTCAGCCGATCTTTATTGGCCAGATTCGTCGTTCTGACCCCATATCGCCATAAGAATGCGACTCAAGCGGTCTTTGTTGCGTTATACCTAACCTCTTAATTCAATTGGCGTTAACGGGCGAATTTGTCTATCGACAAGATTTGGCCCCTGAGGTGCCCATCAAAGGTAGGTTTCGCCGAACCGGAGTTAATTCGATATGACTGAACAGTGCAAAGTCGATGATCGCAGGCAGGGACCGAAGTCGCTGACCGACTTTTACCATGAGGATCGGCATGAACTGGTGCAAAGACTTGCTTATGAGTATTGGGAAAAACGAGGTCATCCGTTTGGTTCGCCGGAGACCGATTGGTTTGCAGCCGAAAGTGATCTGCGGGGGTATCTGCTGGCCACAGGAGTTGCACTCGACCCGGGCGAAGGGCTTTATGGCCGAGCCAGCTGACGAAGGGTTTCACAAGTGAGATCGATTCACGGCGCCTCTGAAGCTGAGGGAGACCGAAAACATCGCTGCGCGAACGAGGAGCAGGACAATGACCTATTTTTCAGATTTCTTCGCCTCTGGACTCGATCGAGTCCGGAAATCCTGGGGTGGTTTTCTGGTCTTCGGCATTCTATTGATGATTCTTGGTTTTCTGTGTGTCGGCAAAGCCCAGAGCACCACTACTTTTTCGATCCTGGCGCTCGGCTGGATTCTTGCGATCAGCGGAGCGTTTTGGCTGGTAAGTGCAATTTTCGCTTTCAGCTGGCATGGATTCTTTCTCTACCTGCTGAACGCGATCATCCGCGGTGTCATCGGATACCTATTGATACATCATTCCGACGCGGGCGCGGCGGTAGTGACCATGCTCCTCGCCGTCCTCTTCATTGTGGGAGGATTGTTTCGTGCAGCCGGCGCCACTGTCATTCAGTTCCCGAGGTGGGGATGGACAGTATTCGCCGGATTGGTCTCGCTCTCTCTCGGCATCCTTCTGTTGGTCACCTGGTCGGCAGCCAGCGCATACTTCATTGGGATTGCGATCGGCATTGATCTCATCTTTGACGGAGCAGCCTTGATCGGCTTCGCGGCCGCAATTCACAGTCTGCCCAAAGCGTAACCCAGAACTGTCGGATGACAAAAAACGTCAGAAGCGGAACGACTTCCTTCCCAAGCCGATGTTCACGTAGCCTGGACTTGCCAGCTCAATACGCCCCCGGGAATGGAGCTGATCTATGAAAATAGATCCTTTGGCGGGAACAACGCCCGCTGCCTCGAAGCTCGTAGATCTGCCAAAACTTATAACCTCCTACTACGTCGAGCAGCCGGACCCTTCCGTTCCCGAACAACGTGTGATGTTCGGCACATCGGGACACCGGGGCTCGGCTTTCAACCGGGCGTTCAACGAATGGCACATTCTCGCCATCAGCCAGGCAATCTGCGCATACCGAAAACACCACAAAGTCAGTGGACCTTTGTTCCTGGGCAAGGATACTCACGCGCTCTCCGAACCCGCCTTTGCCAGTGCTCTCGAAGTTCTGGCAGCGAACAGCATCGAGGTGATGGTCGCAGAAGGTGACGAGTACACGCCGACTCCCGCTGTTTCGCACGCCATCCTCACTCATAACCGCGGCCGGAAGTCCGGACTCTCCGACGGAATTGTCATTACGCCTTCCCACAATCCGCCAGAGGATGGCGGCTTCAAATACAACCCACCGGCTGGCGGACCGGCGGACACGGAAACAACAGGTTGGATTGAGGCCAAAGCCAACGAGTATCTCGTAAATCGCTTGCGGGGTGTGGATCGCATGCCCTTCGAACGAGCCCTCAAGGCACCTACCATCCACCAGCATCGCTACCTCGATGCATATGTCGACGATCTTGAGCATGTAATCGACATGGAGTCGATTCGAAGCGCAGGTATACGGTTGGGTGCAGATCCGCTGGGAGGAGCGGGAGTCCATTATTGGCCACGCATTCAAGAGCGCTATGGCATCGACCTCACCGTTGTGAACGACACGGTCGATCCGACCTTCCGGTTCATGACGCTCGATTGGGATGGCAGGATCCGCATGGACCCCTCCTCTCCGTACGCAATGCAGAAGCTCATCGCGCTGAAGGGTCGTTTCGACATCGCGTTCGCCTGCGATACGGATCATGATCGTCATGGCGTGGTCACAAAAAGCGCAGGCCTTCTGCCTCCCAATCACTACCTTGCGGTATCGATCCGCTACCTTTTCTCACACCGCCCGCAGTGGCCGAGCGGAATCGGTGTTGGAAAAACAGTGGTGAGCAGCGCCATCATCGATCGCGTGGCTGGAAAGCTGGGAAAGAAACTCTACGAAGTTCCTGTTGGCTTCAAATGGTTCGTCAGCGGGCTTCTGGACGGCTCCTTGGGCTTCGGCGGCGAAGAGAGTGCCGGAGCTTCATTTTTGCGGCGCGACGGCACGGTGTGGACGACCGACAAAGATGGCATCGTAGCCGCACTGCTTTCGGCCGAGATCACCGCGAAGCTCGAGCGCGACCCTGGCGAGGTTTATCGGGAAATCACACGTGAGCTCGGCGACCCGCTTTACGAACGAATGGAGGCCCCCGCCACTTCGGCAGAAAAGCTTCTGCTGGAGAGGCTTTCGCCGGAGCATCTCCTGGTCTCCGAACTCGCCGGCGAGCGAATCCAAGAGATACTCACCACCGCACCGGGCAATGGCAAACCGCTAAGGGGCGTGAAGGTGATGGCCCCAGGCGGATGGTTCGCAGCTCGCCCTTCCGGAACGGAAGATGTCTACAAGATCTACGCAGAAAGCTTTCGTGGGAAAGACCATCTGCTGCAGATCGAAATCGAAGCGCAGGAAATCATTCGCGGAGCGCTGGCAAAGGCACAGCAGACTGCCGCCTGAGGAGTCACTGAAATCCTATGGCTGGTCGCACAGGCAAGCCCACTTCCGAGTCTTTATTGCCCGCCCTGAGGGAACTAGCCCTGGATCTGCGTTGGTCGTGGAACCATTCGACCGATGAACTCTGGGGACGACTCGATCCGGAACTGTGGGACCTTACGCAGAATCCCTGGGTCGTGCTTCAGACGGTTTCGAAGCACAGGATTCGGGATGCTTCCGCCGATCCTGCCTTCTGCGCTAAGGTCGACCAGATGGTTCGCAGGAAGCGCGATCGTGAGAACGGATCTGCATGGTTTCGGACTGCTCATCCGCATGCACCTCTGACGACCATTGCTTACTTCAGCATGGAATTCATGTTGAGCGAAGCACTCCCGATCTATTCCGGTGGACTAGGCAATGTCGCCGGGGATCAACTGAAGGCGGCAAGCGATTTGGGAGTCCCGGTTGTGGGAGTCGGCCTTCTTTATCAGCAAGGGTATTTCCGCCAGGAGATCGACCGAAACGGTTTTCAGAAGGCACTCTTTCCCTTCAACGATCCTGGGCAACTGCCCATCCAGCCGCTGCGGGATGCGAACGGCGAGTGGTTGCGCATTCCGCTCCGTCTCATGGACGCCACTCTGTGGGTGCGCACATGGCAAGCGCAGGTGGGAAGAGCAAAACTGTATTTGCTCGATACGAACGATCCCGCGAATCTGCCAACCCATCGCGGTATCGCCAGCGAACTATACGGCGGAGGGCCCGAGATACGCCTCCAGCAGGAGGTGGTGTTAGGCATCGCCGGGTGGAGGCTTCTGTCCGCCCTTGGCCTTCACCCCGAAGTGTGCCATCTGAACGAGGGGCACGCCGCATTCGTCGTGCTTGAGCGCGCTTTCAGCTATATGCAAGAGCATCACCAGCCCTTCGAGGTCGCATTACTGGTGACTCGGGCCGGAAATCTTTTTACGACACACACCCCGGTCGAAGCCGGTTTCGATCGTTTTTCCCCCGAATTGATCGGCCAATATTTCCGGAAATATGCCAGGGACGAGTTGAGAATCGAACTCGAAGAGCTGATGTCCCTAGGGCGAAGAGATCCCCTCGACCCTTCTGAACCCTTCAACATGGCGTATCTCGCTCTGCGCGGCAGCGGGGCGGTGAACGGAGTGAGCCAACTCCATGGCAAGGTGAGCAGGAATATCTTCAAGGGGCTCTTCCCGCGATGGCCCGAGATCGAGGTGCCCGTGGGCGCCGTCACCAACGGCGTCCATGTGCCTACCTGGGATTCTGCGGAGGCCGACGAACTCTGGACCGAGAAGTGCGGACCGGAGCGCTGGCGAGGAGCGCTGGACAAGATACGGCACCTCAACGATGTAAGCGACGAACAGCTCTGGGAACTGCGCACCAAAGCGCGCCAATCTTTTGTGCAGTATGCGCGTCAGCGTTTGTCGCGACAGCGTATCCAGCAAGGAGCGTCGAGAGAAGAGGTTGCCGAAGCTGAAGCCATTTTCCATCCAGAGTCGCTGCTAATCGGCTTCGCGCGCCGGTTCGCAACTTATAAACGTCCCAACCTGCTGCTTAATGATCCCGAACGTCTGGTCCGCATCCTCACGAATCGTGAACGTCCGGTACAACTGATCCTGGCGGGCAAGGCGCATCCCCAGGATCAGAGCGGCCAGGCAATGATCAAGCAATGGAACGACTTCATCGCTCGCCCTGAGGTTCGATCGAACATTGCATTCCTGAGCGATTATGATGTGCTGCTTACTTCCCATCTGGTGGAAGGCGTGGATCTCTGGCTCAACACGCCGCGGCGGCCGTGGGAGGCCTGCGGGACCAGTGGGATGAAAGTTCTGGTCAATGGAGGCCTGAACCTTTCCGAACTTGATGGCTGGTGGGCAGAGGCTTATTCCCCCGACGTGGGCTGGGCTATCGGAGATGGACGAGAGCACGGAGACGATCCCAGCTGGGACGCACACGAAGCGAATATTTTGTACGATCTCCTGGAAAAAGAAGTGATTCCCGCCTTCTATCTTCGCGACGATCGTGGGATCCCGATCACCTGGGCCAACAAAATGCGCGCCAGCATGTTGCAGCTGACGCCGAAATTTTCCTCCAACCGCACCGTTCGGGAGTACCTGGAGAAGTACTACTTGCCGGCAGCACAAGCCTATGGGGAGCGAGCGGCAAATGAGAGTAATCTGGGGATCGAACTGTACCACCGCTCAAAATCGATCCAGCAGGGTTGGTCCCACTTGCGCTTCGGCTCTGTTGCCACGCACAGCGAAGAAAACCAATACGTTTTTCAAGTTCAACTCTTTTTGGGAGGACTTGATCCAAGCGACATGGAGGTTGAGCTTTATGCCGAACCACAGTCGGATGGAAGGAGCTTTCGCCAGCGGATGAGACGCGAGCAAGCACTCCCGGATGTGGACGGTTCCATCTTGTACTCGTGCCGAGTACCGGCGAATCGCCCTGCGACAGACTACACGGCGCGCGTCTTCTCTGGGGAACCCCAAGTATCAGTGCCCCTGGAAGCGGGCCAGATCTTGTGGCAGAAGTAGGGTCTCTGGGAGATGCTCGGACGGACGGGGTTGACTTGCAGATCGGATTCGAAGGGCAATCGCCCATCTCCGTGCGTCCATACCGCAGCCAACGATGGTTCGTGTCGCGTCCGATCACGAGGACTCTATGAACGCCATTCCATATAGCGCCAGAAGGGTGGATCTGTTTTTCCCTGCCCGGAGCGCCAACTTCTTCTCGGCCGGTCTGCCGGACACCGAAGCGGCGCTATGTGCGGAAATGGCGCGCTTGGCATACTGTCGTTCCGAACCACACTTTCAGTTCGATCAGGAGCAGATCTCCGCAGTTCTCACGCGGCTCGGGTTCGGTTGCCAATTCTTCGAGCGCCCGGGAACTCCAGAACGAAAGGGAACCCACGCCCTCCTTGCACTGCACCGCGATCCGAACCGGGCGAGGGAACTCACCGTGGTCGCATTTCGTGGCACGGATGCGGTCGATCCGACCGACTTAGCGGGCGACGCCGAATTCGTACAACGCGAGTGGCCGCAGGGTGGCTTTGTGCATCGCGGATTTGCCGAGGCGTTAGCTCATGTGCTTCCAGCTCTTGAGTTTGCTCTCGAGGAGGTTCGAGGACGGATCCTCTTCACTGGCCACAGTCTGGGAGCGGCCCTGGCAACTCTGCTGGCCAGCATAAAGCGGCCTGATTATTTGTACACTTTTGGTTCCCCTCGAGTCGGGAATGCAGGGTTTGTGGCCACGCTGACTGGAACCAATAGCCGGCGCTTCGTGGATTGCTGCGATATCGTGGCCCGCGTGCCGCCCGAGTCCCTGCCTCCGAGGATCAACTATGCTCATTTCGGCGCTCCTTATTATATTGACCGTCTCGGTCGAATTACTGAGAATCCGGACGATGCCTTTGTCCGCAAAGATCGTCTTGCCGGGGCCGCGGAATATCTGCTCGAATATGCTTGGCGAATTGGAAACGTGGGGCTTCGCGAACTCGCTGACCATGCGACGATCAATTACGTGACGGCCGTAGCCGCGGACGTGTCCCAGCCCAAACTCGCCAAGTGGAAATTGTCAGCCCAGGCGCAGACGGTCGGGTCCTAACATTTGGGACATTACCGCGCAGACGGCCGCCCAGTGTTGCAGTGCCGACCAGTACGTGCCTCACCACCCGAGTCGGCAAGGGACCGGCTTGCTCATCGGGGATTGATTCCTCTGCTTCGAGAAGCTGGGCAGTTCATGCTGCGGAAATAGTCTTCTTGGCATTTTTGTCGTGTAACGTCAAGAAGGCATTCAACAGGACGCGTGAATCGTGGCTCCCCTTGTATACCGCCGGTGGTCTGCGGCTCAGTCCCAGCAACGAGTATGCTGCGATTTGCGCCGAACGGATCGAATATTCCACTGTGAATACGACGTCTTCTGGAATCTCGCAGAACTGTCCGATGAAAGCGAGATTCTTCGAACCTTCCGGAACGACCTGAGGACGATCCCCCTTGCCCCGGCGTAGAAACTGGCTGGTGATGAAGGGCATCATGCATGGGACGCAGATGCAGCTTTCCAGTATCTTCTTGGCGTCTGTCTCAATCCGGAGGTGACCCATGATCTCTGTCATAATCTCTCGCCCGGTACAATTCGACATCGGTTTCTTTACGAAGTCGCCCAACTTGTCGACGAACAGAGCATAGCCCCAAAAGACATTCACATCTGCCGGTTGCCCGATGAAATGAGGCTGGTGAGGCAATACGATCGACGCCAACCAACTCGACTCCGGGAAAGTGATGAGGCCTCCTTCTCCCGGAACATTGCCCGTGAGATCCCTGATGATCCGGAAGAAAGTCGGATCGTGGAGTGTCGTCGTGAAGGAGACCCACTTCGATTCTTCGACATGGTTCGCGAAGTTAGCGGGATTACCGAACTGCGGCTGGTCGAAGGCGATTCTCTCCCAAAGAGCCCAGGAACCGCCGTCGGACTTGGGTTTTAGGAGTGGCGCAGAATCCATCGAGCCCAAAGTAGAAGCTTCGGTCATGGATCCCAGCGTAGCGATCACCTTGTCTTTCGGGCTCACGTTGATCTCGTAGACATGGCCGTCGCGGTTACACACGATGCGCTCCACGCTATAGCCCTCGGAATCATGATGGAAACCCAGATTGGTGACGCGAGTATTGAACTCGACCCTCACGCCATGCTCTTCCAGCCATTTCCCGAGCGGCCGCACCATCGAGTCGTACTGGTTGTAGACGGTCCGCATAATCCCGCCAAGAGTGTTGAAGCCGGAAACCATATGAGTGAAGCGGACCAGATAACGCTTGAACTCGACGGCGCTGTGCCATGGTTGAAAGGCAAAGGTCGTTCCCCACATAAACCAGAAGTCTGTCTCAAAGAACGAAGCATCGAACTGGTCCGCGATGCTGCTTCGGCCGAGGAGGCCCTCGGGTTCAAGCTCCAACCGTTCGATAGTGAGGATGTGCTTTTCGCTTAGACCGAACCTGGGAGCATCCAGCCTGTGTCCACCTCGAAAGAGACGAGATTTGGAAGACGTTTTCATCATCTCATTCCAGTCGAAGATTTCTTGCGTAACCGTTTTGTTCCCATCAAGTGTAGGGATCGACGAAAAGAGGTCGTACGTGCACAAGTATTTGCTCTCCAGCATTCGGCCGCCACGCATGACATAGCCCTCTCGAGGAGAGCCGGCGGCGTCAAGGCTGCCACCCAGTTTTGCGGATTCTTCAAGGATGGTGATGTTGTGGCCCGGAATGTCTCCGTCTCGAATCAGGAAGGCCGCAGCTGCAAGCGAGGCTATCCCACCCCCCACCAAATAGACTGCAGCGTTATCTTCAGTGCTTTTCGTAGTCATGAAATCACCCTTTTTCCCTTACCCCGTTTAATAGGAAGCACGCCTTATTCCAAGATGACCGTGATGGAAGTTTGTTTTGAATCTTCGACATCCCATCTGCTTCCCGGAATTATTTCCTAGCCCTCGATGGCATAATCACATTTCGCCATTTTGACGAAAACATCCATGGCGGATAAGGGCGCGCGCCCGGGAGATCGCAGCGGTCTAAACGTCGGCTGCGGAATTCCGAAATGGCTCAGTGGCTCACCTCCTGGAGTGGAGTTTCGGCGTGGGCGCCATCCTCCGGAGATTCCGGGCTCGGACTATTCTGCAGTGCCTCTTTCACAACCGCTCCACTCACCGTCTCTTGTTTCAGGAGTTGTCGCGCCAGGGTCTTCAGGGCCGCGTGGTGCTTACTCAACAGTTCCCGGGCGCGATTGTATTGCTCGGTCACAAAACGCTGGACCTCCGCGTCGATTACCTGACGAGTTTGTGGGCTAATCTGACCGCTGTCTTCGACTGATCCGCCCAGGTATTGGAGCTGTTGACCTGCATAGCGTACTGAGCCGAGCTTTTCGCTCATACCGAACTCAACGACCATGCGGCGCGCCAACTCAGTCGCCCGCATGATGTCGTCACTGGCGCCGGTGCTGATGGTCCTGAACTCCACCATTTCGGCAGCACGGCCGCCCAACATAACCGCGATCCTGTCCTGCAATTCGTCGATCGTGAGTAAATAGCGGTCCTCAGTAGGCATTTGCATGGTGTAACCCAATGCGCCACGGCTGTGGGGAACGATGCTGATCTTGCTGACCGGCTCGCCATGCGGCAAGAGTTCAGCCACCAACGCATGGCCAGACTCGTGGTATGCCACCGTGGTTCGTTCCTGCTCATTCATTACGCGGCTCTTTTTCTCCGAACCCGCAACCACGCGTTCGATCGCAGCCTCGAAATCATTCAGCGTGACTGCTGTGGCTTTGTTCCGGGCAGCCAGCAATGCCGCCTCATTCATGGCATTTGCCAGATCAGCGCCGCTGAAACCAGCTGTCATCCGGGCGGCCCGCTCCAGGTCGAAGTCTGCCGCCAGCTTTACGTTCTTGCTGTGAATTTTTAAGATTTCTACTCGCCCCACGAGGTCCGGATTGCCGATGGCGATCTGGCGGTCAAATCGTCCTGCGCGCAGCAGCGCCGGATCGAGCACCTCTGGACGGTTGGTGGCTGCCATGATGATTACCGGCGCACTCGCATCGGTCTTGAAGCCATCAATCTCCGCGAGCAACTGGTTAAGGGTCTGCTCGCGCTCATCGTTGCTACCCAGGCGCATTACACCGCCGCGGCTCTGACCGATGGCATCAATCTCGTCAATGAAAACGATCGCTGGAGCCGCCTTGCGGGCCTGCTCGAACAGGTCGCGCACCCGTGCTGCGCCCACGCCAACGAACATCTCGACAAACTCGGAGCCGCTTGTCTCGAAAAACGCGACTTGGGCCTCGCCAGCCGTGGCTTTGGCGAGTAGTGTCTTGCCCGTGCCCGGTGGGCCGACGAGCAGCACCCCCTTCGGAATATGTCCACCGAGTTGGGCGAATTGCCCCGGCGCCTTCAGAAACTGAATGATCTCTCGGAGCTCGCCAATGGCTTCATCTGCTCCGCCCACATCTTTGTATGTGACCGTAACGTCTTCGGGCTTGACTTCGATGGCCTTGCTCTTGCCCACCCCAAAGAGGCCGCCCAACCCACCGCCGCCAGCTCCGCCGCGCACTCCCCGGTACGCCATGTACCAGAAACCGCCAAGCAAGAGGAGCGGCAGAACATATCCGAGCAGGATTCCACCGAGGGGGCTTGGCGGGTGTTCGAAACGGTAAGACACGTTCGCATTCTGCAGCTCTTCAATCAGCTTGGGATCGCTCGCGGGCACAAACACGGTATTGAACGGAACGGTACTCGAAGACCCATCGGGTTTCGAGCGTTTCATCTCACCCTCAATGCTTCTCTCTCCGATGGTCACCTGTACGATTTGAGCATTTGCCAGATTCTTTTTGAACTCGCTGTAAGGAATTTCGGGGTTCCCGGTCAGCGGAGTCAGGACGAACAGCTGGAACAACCATAGGACAATAAGGCTCGTGATCAAGTAGCTGACGCCGTAGCGAAGCTGACGCCGATTCTGCTCCCGGCGCTTCCTTTCATCCTCTCGATCGTGTCTTCCTGGTAACGATCCCGGTTGCTTCACGGTGCGCCTCGAATACCCGATTCTCATGGCCGATGGGGCGGCATATCAGCTATCTGGCCAGCTTTGGAGCTCACTGATGACCGCTAATTAAGGGTGCACTCGGAATGCCAGAGTGATTGCCCCTTGAATGACCGCTTTAGAACGGTGCGGTTTGAGACGAAGAGAACAAGTCCCTCTCCGCATGGCGATATTGCGTCACATCGACGATCCGATGCTTCATGTGGGAACGTCCGCTCTTGCCGCAGAAGCCATTGTGGATGGACAGCCTGTGATCGGCTGTCGTTGTGAGGAGGAGCAGCTGAGGCGCAGCCAAGTGGGCACATGGGCAACCGGGCGAATGTCGACTTTCCGGCAACGAAATGCCCCGGCGGAATCGTTGAGCGTGACGCTTCAATGCTCATTTGCTTTCGAAGTCAAAGTCAAGCCGATCAAGCGCAAGGAACTCTTGGATGAGAGGCTCGGAGGACCGCACCATTTCCATAGCTGTCCCGAAGAATAGAATCTTTCCCTGGTCCAGAAAGAGGACGTGATCGGCAAGTTTTTTCGCAAGCGCAGTATCGTGGGTAACCACGACGCTAGTCAGCTTCATTTGAATCTTGAGGCGGGCAATCAGATCGCCCAGCCGGTGTACCATTCGCGGATCTACCATCGTTGTGGGTTCGTCATAGAGAATAGCCTCAGGCCTTTCGGCTATTGCCCTCGCGATCGCGACCGATCGTTTCATCCCTGTCGAGATATCAGCAGGAAACTGGTCGCGTATCGCCCTGATTCCGACCATATCCAAGAGGGAGTCAATCGTTCTCTCGATCTCCTGCTCACTGAGGTCGCCACGTTCGCGCATTGTGAACCCGACATTCTCTCCAACGGTGAGCGAATCAAAGAGTGCACCGCTTTGGAATACCATCGTGACCTTCCTGTGAATGCGATCCAGGTCCTGTTCGGAATAGTCGGTGATGTCTTCGCCCGCGACGATTACTCTCCCGGAGTCCGGCTTGAGAAATCCCATAAGGATTCGCAGGCATACCGACTTGCCAACCCCGCTGCGCCCCATAACGCAAACCGTCTCTCCGGGCTTGACGGCAAAGCTCACGTGGTCGAGTACGACGTTCGCCCCAAAGGCTTTCGAAACCTCTTTGAATTCGAGGTAGGGCCGGACAACCTCGTCCTTTGTGGGCGTGCTTGACGGTGAGGACAGTAGCGCAAGAACCGTCTGAACCGGCGGGGCCATCATATGGGAATACGAACGCGTTACCGTGCTCTAGCGCATAAGAACATGCTTCTCGGTGGATTTCTGATGGGTGAAGCACAGGCCGTTCGCCAAGAAGACAAATTCACGGCGATTGGCGGAGCGCGCATCTCCTTTCTGAGTCCGAGACTAACGAAACCTTGTTAGGTCGCGACTTTCGCTTATCAGCTCGCTGCAATATGTTGTTGAGCATGGTTCGATAGAGATTCCTGACCATTCTTTCCCCTTCCAGACAAAGAATTGGTGGGTCGAGGCGGCTGCATATTGCGCAGTGCTCGGCGTGTCTCTTGAGGCTTGGCAACGAAACTACGCAATCCGGCATCAACTTCCTCCTTTTGAAAATGTCATCGACCTTCCACGTTGCACTTCTCGGCCGCGTTCTCCAATCCGATAGCCCAAGGCCGCCCCTTGCGTCACGCTCGCCTCAGCCTCGCTCTCGATCGACGAAACCGGGCGGCAACTGGTATGAGCATGAAGTCGCCCATTTCCTAACGCGTAGACTGATAGCCAAGTTGTTGTGCATAAAGGCCTTGAACATCGCCGTCCTCAACCCCTATGATGAATTGGCAGATTGCTGATGACCTGTCGTCAGAATGACGGGCGAAGTAGTTTTATGCGGGGGCTGATTCCGGATTCCTGATTGATACACGGGCACATTTCTCGTTCCTTGAAGAAGCATAAAAATGCCTCTTCGTCTGTGATTCTGGTCACATCACCATGTGACGAGCATCACAGTAAATCCCCGGAACGCGGCGTATTAGAGGTTACCTTGGGAGTGTTTTTTCTTCCCTTGGATCTGCTGTTTGTTTCGGAATCGCCCTGCTCGTGTTCGGCCTAAGAAGTCGCAAGTTGGGCAAAGGAATCGGAGAGGATTCACAGATCAAGTCGACCATGAAAGAGTCGGCGCCCGGATCTGGGAAGAAAACGGCATAGAAGAAAATCCTTGACCTGGGCATCAAGGCTGATTTTGGAGTGAGTCACCGTCCTTCACGTGCTTGGCGACGAATGTTCGGTGCCGTCTTCTCCTCAGAGAGACACAAGCATCTGGAGTAGGAAGGCACGGTCATGTCAACACGCCCTAAAGTGGTTCCCATGTCTCCCGCCGCAGCGCCGCAACCAGTTAAGGCTGAACCACTACCGATGCTGAAGCGTTATGAAACCCTGCTAGAGGTAACAGGATCGATTGTCTCGAAGATGGATCTATCTGAGCTGTTCCGGGGGCTCCTGGAACGTCTCAACGAGGTTGGCAAGGTCGACTTTATCAATCTGGTGTTACACGACCCGGAACAGCAAGTCATGCGCTTGAATGTGTTGCAGGCGCTGATTCCAGTCACGATCCCCATGTCGCTCGAAGTGCCGGTCGGCGATTCCCCTGCGGGATGGGTATGGCAAAACCAAAAGCCTCTTCTGCTGCGCGATCTCACCGATGAAGATCGCTTTGGTTCTTATCTTCGTATGCTCAGAGAGAGCGGCATCCGAACGTACTACGTATTTCCACTAACCACGGCCAAACAGTCCTACGGGGCGGTTTCCTTCGGAAGCCAGCAGTCCAATGCCTACAGCGATTCAGATTTGAAGTTCATGGAGCAACTGGCTACTCAGATAGCCGTTGCGGTGGATGTTGACCGGACACATGAGTCGGCACGTACCTATCAGGAACAATTGGCTGGAGAGCACGAACGCCTGCAACTGGTCCACGATATCACCAACACCCTGATCAGTCACCTGGATGCCAAGGAGCTTTTTCGTCAGATTTCAAGGTGCATAGGCAGGGTCATGCGACATGATTACTGCAGCCTTGCCTTACAGGAGCCCTCCAGTAACCAAATTCAGCTTCGCGCACTGGATTTTCCGAAAGGGGGAGACTTGCTGCGGGAAGAGGCGGTGTTCCCTTTGGAAGAAGATTCTCCCGCATGCAGGGCCTTAACAACGCACAATCCTCTGTTGATCAATCGACTCAGCATCAAGAATTTCCCTTCGAAGGCGACGCAGTTGCTTCTGGATGCCGGAATTAAATCTGGCTGCTGGCTGCCGCTCGTTGGTCGGAAACGCTTGCTTGGAACGCTGGGTGTCTGCAGTTTCCAGGAGTCCGCATTCTCTCAGGGCGATCTGAGCTTGCTCAGTCAGGTAGCCAACCAGGTGGCGATCGCTGTCGATAACGCCCTGGCATTTCAGGAAATCTCTGAACTGAGGGACCAGTTGGCGGAAGAGAAGTTCTATCTTGAAGATGAGATCCGAACCGAACACAACTTTGAAGAAATCGTGGGGGAGAGCCCCGTGCTGAAGCAATTACTTCAGCAAGTGGAAACTGTGGCTCACACCGATTCGACTGTCATGATCCTGGGGGAAACGGGAACGGGAAAGGAATTGATTGCCCGCGCCATTCATCACCACAGTAATCGCCGGGACCGCAGTCTGGTGAAACTGAACTGCGCCGCCATTCCCACAGGATTGTTGGAAAGCGAATTGTTTGGCCACGAAAAAGGCGCGTTTACCGGCG
>Ga0187805_10000342_pt1 | contig 14923 bp, 14 predicted proteins | sample NC_wetland_sal_i_6_FD_132965 | JGI IMG/M metagenome (GOLD analysis project Ga0187805, IMG submission 132965) | Wetland sediment microbial communities from Neuse River Estuary, North Carolina, USA - Control_5 | ecosystem: Environmental > Aquatic > Freshwater > Wetlands > Sediment | place: USA...
CCTGGGACCGCAACAGGCCGGTCACCAGGTCATCGCGCGGGTCGCGCCGCCGGGCGGCGATCAGCGCGTCGGCGTAGTCGTAGAGCGCGGCGAGCGCCGCCTCGATCCGGGGCAGGTGCTCGCCGATCCGCACCCCCATGGCCAGCCCGATCGTCGCCGATTCGGCCGCGATCGTGGGCCACTCGTCCTCGGCGATGCCGAGCATGATCGCGACGACCCGGGCCGCGTAGGGCTCGGCGAACTCGGCCATGAACTCGCACCGGCCCTGCTCCGCGAACGAGTCGGCCAGTTCCCCGGCCAGGTCGCGGAAGCGCGGCCGCAGGGCCTCGACGATCCGGCGGGAGAAGGCGGGGTTCAGCAGGCGGCGCAGGCGCTGGTGAGCCTCGCCCTCCAGGTTGAGCACCCAGCCGGACCACCAGTCCGCGAAGGGTCCCGAGGTGATGCCGTGGTGGGCGGGCCACAACCTGCTGCCCTGGCGCAGGGCCGGGTGCCTGATCAGCCGGGACACCTGGTCGTACCGCAGGACCGCCAGGCCGTAATTCGTCCGCGCGTACCAGCCGGCCTCCCGCGCCCGCCGGACCTCGGCCGAGGTGACGGAGAAGGCCGGATCGGCCACGTCGAGGAACGGGATCGCGGGATTCGCCGTCGGAGTGGTCATTGTTCACTACCAGTAAACCAACATAGGAACAGAGTCCGGCACATCGCGGCGACGCCTCGGGTCAGGTGGACGGCGTGATCGACTTGATCGAGAGGAACTGGATCGGGAGTTCCACCAGTGCCGCGGGCCCGTGCGGTACGCCGCCGATGAACTGCAGCGCGTCGCCCGACTCCAGCAGGTAGCGTGCGCTGCCGTAGCCGTACTCCATGCGGCCGGACAGCATGTAGATCAGCTCGGTGCCGGCGTGCTGATAGAGCGGGAAGGTATTGCTCCGCTCGGTGAGCGTGACCCGCAGCGGCTCGAGGGTGTTGCTGGGCGCGCGCATGATGCCGAGCGACTCGTAGCGGCGCCCGGCCCCCGATCCCTTGTGCTCGATGTTGAGTCCGCGGCCCGCCTTGACGAACAGGACGTCCTGCTCCTCGTTCAGCCCGCGGAAGAACGCGGTCACCGGGACCTGGAGCGCCTCGGACAGCCGGGCGAGCGTGGCCAGGCTGGGCGACGCCTGGGCGTTCTCGATCTTGGACAGCATGCCCTTGGAGAGTCCGCTCTCGGCGGCGAGTTGGCCCACCGTCCACCCGAGTTGCAGGCGGAACTCCCTGACCCGGGCGGCGATCGCGGTTCCGAGCGCCTCTTCCAGGTCCCCGCCGCGGTTGCGCAGGTCAGGGACCGGCCGGACCCGTGAGTGTTCGGCCAGGTCTGCGATACGCGCCACCGCACTGCTCCTTACTGCCGAGACCGGGCACGCCCGGCACGTTGACAGGGGACGCGACTACGGGCAGTTCACACGTTAGTACCCGATCCCGGCGCGGGCTATCCGCGACCGGGCGGTTGACCGCAGGCGCCGTCCCAGACGACAATGTTCATCTAGTGAAACAGCGTCTCTTGTACATAAACTTAGCCTGTCGATCCGGGAGGAGCGTGGGCGACGATGTGCGGACTCATCGGCCTCCATCTCAAGAACCCCTCTCTCCAGCCGCGCCTGGGCGAGTTGCTGACCCAGATGCTCGAGGCGATGACGACGAGGGGCCCGGACTCGGCCGGCATCGCCTTCTACGCCGATCACCCCGATCACCCCCATCACCCCCCGGCGATCGCGGGCCGGGAGCAGGACCAGGACCTGCGCTACTCGCTGCGCTCAGATGAAATCATCGACTGGGACCTGCTGGCCAAGCGGATCGCCGCCGAGACGGGCCGCGACGTCCGGGTCGAGCCGCTGGCGGCCGAATCCGCCGTCTTCGGCTCGGACGCCGGCGAGGCCTCCTTCCTGGCGGCCGCCCGCCGGATCGCGCCCCAGGTCAGCGTGCCCGGTTACGGCCGGTCCATGGTCGTAGTGAAGGACGTCGGCGCCCCCAAAGCCATCTGCACCAGGTACGGGATCCCCTCCTGGGGCGGTTACCAGGGCATCGGCCACACCCGGATGGCCACGGAATCGGCTGTGACCACCGCGCACTCCCACCCCTTTGCCCCCGCGGCGGACCTGGCGCTGGTGCACAACGGTTCGTTCTCGAACTACGCGACCATCCGCGGGCGGCTGGCCAGGCAGGGAACCCGCTTCGACACCGACAACGACTCCGAGGTCGCCGCGCGGCTGGTCGCCGCCCGCATGGCGGAAGGGGCGGACCTGGAGGAGGCGCTGCGCACCGTGCTCAAGGAGATGGACGGGTTCTTCACGCTCCTGGTGACGACCAGGACGCAGTTCGCGGTGGTCCGCGACTCCTTCGCGTGCAAGCCCGCGGTGATCGCCGAAACCGGTGACTACGTCGCCATGGCTTCTGAGTACCACGCCCTCGCCGGGCTGCCCGGCATTACGGGCGCCCGGGTCTTCGAGCCGATGCCCGAGGAGATCCACGTATGGAGCCGGTGATCCTGAGCTGCGCGGAACTGTCCACCCGCGAGATCAACGCCGCGCTGGCCGCGCTGCCCGACGGCGCATGCGCCCGGGTGCTCGAGCCCGGGGGCCGCCACAATCTCGCGGTCGGCCTGAGCAACCGGATCCGGGTCGACATCGAGGGCCACGCCGGCTACTACATCGGCGGCCTCGGCCAGGGGCCTGACGTGGTGGTGAGCGGCTTCGTCGGCTGGTCGGTCGGCGAGAACCTGATGGCCGGGTCGGTCCGGGTCAAGGGCAACGCCTCGGAATGCGCGGGCGCGTCCAGCCACGGCGGGACGATCGTCATCGAGGGCGACGCCTCGTCCCGGGCCGGGATCTCGCTGAAGGGCGGGACGCTCCTCGTCGCCGGGAACGTCGGCCACATGGGCGGGTTCATGGCCCAGGCCGGCGTCATGCTGATCGGCGGCGACGCCGGCGACGCGCTCGGCGACTCGCTGTACGAGGCGGTCATCTACGTGGCCGGGAAGATCGCCTCGCTCGGTTCGGACGCGAGGATGGAAGAGCTGACCGAGGCGGATGTGCAAGTGGTCCAGGCGCTGGCCGACCTAGGCGGCTTCGACCACGTCCAGCCGGAGAACGTCACCCGGGTGGCCTCGGCCCGCAGCCTGTACAACTTCGACGCGCTAAAGGACCAGAAGTACTGATGGACGAGGGCCTGCCGATGACTCCGCTGCCAATGGACGCGCACCGCCGCAGCGGCGCCTTCCCGCCCGAGGTGATCGCGCAGATCCAGCGCACCGCGGCGCAGGGGCACTACGAGATCCGGGGCTGGGGGGCCAAGCGAGCCCTGCCCACCTTCGATGACCTGCTGTTCCTGACCGCCTCGCTGACCCGGTACCCGCTCGAGGGCTACCGGGAGAAGTGCGACACCAGCACCGTCCTCGGCACCAGGTACGCCAGCAAGCCGCTGGAGATCGCCATCCCGATCACGATCGCGGGAATGAGCTTCGGCGCCCTGTCGGCTACCGCCAAGGTCGCGCTGGGCCGCGCCGCCAGCGCCGTGGGGACCTCCACGACCACGGGCGACGGCGGCATGATCGCCGAGGAGCGGGCCGCCTCTCACCTGCTGGTCTACCAGTGCCTGCCGTCGCGCTACGGCTTCAACCTCGACGACCTGCGCCAGGCGGACGCCATCGAGATCGTCATCGGCCAGGGCGCCAAGCCGGGTGGCGGCGGGCTGCTCCTCGGGCAGAAGGTGACCGACCGGGTCGCCGGGATGCGGACCCTGCCGCCCGGGATCGACCAGCGCTCCGCTTCCCGCCACCCGGACTGGGTGGGGCCCGACGACCTGCGGATCAAGATCGAGGAACTGCGCGAGGCGACGCGCTGGGAGAAGCCGATCTACGTGAAGTTCGGCGCCACCCGGGTCGTCAACGACGTCAAGCTGGCGGTCGAGGCGGGCGCGGACGTCGTCGTGGTCGACGGCATGCAGGGCGGTACGGCGGCCACCCAGGACTTCTTCATCGAGCACACCGGCATCCCCACCCTGGCCGCGGTCCGGCTGGCCGCGGAGGCGCTGCGCGAGATCGGCATGGAGGACACCGTGCAGCTGATCGCCTCCGGCGGGATCCGCACCGGCGCCGACGTGGCCAAGGCGCTCGCGCTCGGCGCGGACGCGGTGTCGGTCGGGGTCGCCCCGCTGATCGCCCTCGGCTGCAACAGCCCCACCTACTGGCAGGACGGCGGCGATCACGACGCCTCGGACGGCTACCGGGCGCTGGGCACCGAGGCCGGCTACTGTCACCACTGCCACACCGGCCGCTGCCCGGTGGGCGTCACCACCCAGGACGCCGTGCTGGAAAAGCGGCTCGACGTGGACCGCGGCGCGCGGCACGTCACGAACTACCTCAAGGCGATGGCCATGGAGACCGCCGCGCTCGCCCGCGCCTGCGGCAAGTCCAACGTCCACAACCTGGAACCCAACGACCTCGTGGCGCTGACCGTGGAGGCGTCGGCCATGGCCCAGGTACCCCTGGCGGGTACCGACTGGATTCCAGGCCGCCAGGAAAAGATCTGACTTTAGGAGGTCCGCGATGTACGAGAAGGTTCTCGTGGCCATCGACCACTCGGCCGCTTCTGACCGGGCGCTGGCCGCAGCCAAGGAACTGGCTGGCCTGTCCAAGGGCGAGGTCTGGGTCCTGCACGTGCGGGAGCGCGAGGTCATCCCCCGCCTCGGGCTGGTCCCCACCGAGGAGGGCGGCGAGGCGGAGGACAAGGTCAAGGCCGCGGTCTCGGCCCTGGCCGAGGCGGGGGTCACCGCCCACGCCGAGGTGGCGGACGTCTTGTTCGGGCAGGCCGCCCGGGAGATCGTCGACCTGGCGAGGCAGCACGACGTGGGCGTCATCGTGATGGGGAGCCGGGGCCGGAGCGACCTGGTCGGGCTCGTCCTCGGCAGCACGGCCCACAAGGTGATCCACCTCACCGACCGGCCCGTGCTCGTGGTCCGCTAACTCCGGCGAAACGCCCGGCGAAACACCCAGCCGAACACCAGGCGGAAACGGCACCAACAGCGTCTTCCCAACGCCGTGGGTGCCGTCGTACCCTCGTCCTATCGTGTCGTAACAGTAAACACCGTCCACTCTGCTTACAAGCTATCCGTCGGTGCCGCTGAGGCCCCGTAGGCGATGAATCGACCACCACGGAGCGTGCCCATGTCAGACGCGGAGGCCCAGATCAGGACGCGCGCCGAGGCCGACGGTGTCCAGTTCTTCTTCGCCATGTTCGTGGACATGCACGGCAAGCCGTGCGCCAAGATGATCCCTGTCGAGGCGGTCGACGTCCTGACCGGCGGCGGAGCGGGCTTCGCGGGCTTCGCGGCCGGGCCGATGGGGCAGAGCCCCGCCGACCCGGACATGATCGCCGTCCCGGATCCGGCCTCGTACACGCTCGCGCCGTGGCAGCCGGGGCTGGCCGTCCTGCAGTGCGACATCCACGTCGAGGGCCAGCCCTGGCCCTACACGCCCCGGCTGATCCTGAAGCGGATGCTGGAGAAGGCCCACGATCGCGGCCTGGTCTACAACGTCGGCTGCGAGGCGGAGTACTTCCTCGTCCGGCGCCGCGACGGCGGCGGCATCGAACTCGCCGACCCGCTGGACCGGGCCGACGCGCCGTGTTACGACGCCAAGGGCCTCACGAGGATGTTCGATCACCTGTCCACGGTGTCGAAGTACATGAACCAGCTCGGCTGGGCCAACTACGCCAACGACCACGAGGACGCGAACGGCCAGTTCGAGCAGAACTTCGCCTACTCCGACGCGCTGACCAGCGCCGACCGGCTCATCTTCTACCGTTACATGGTCCATACGCTGGCGCACAACGCCGGCCTGGCCGCGACCTTCATGCCCAAGCCGTTCGGGAACCTGACCGGATCCGGGCTGCACCTGCACTCCAGCCTGTGGGACGCGCGGACCGGGGCCGAACTGTTCGCGGACCCGGCCGACCCCCGCGGGCTCGGCCTGTCCCGGCTCGCCTACCACTACATCGGCGGGCTCATCGACCACGCCCCGGCGCTGGCCGCCGTCACCTGCCCGACCGTCAACTCCTATAAGCGCTTCGGGGTCGGCGCGCCGAACTCCGGCGCCACCTGGGCGCCGGCCTACGCCACCTACGGCGGCAACAACCGGACCCAGATGCTGCGCGTGCCCGACGGCGGGCGGGTGGAGAACCGGGCCTGCGACGGCTCGGCGAACCCGTACCTGGCGATGGCGGCCCAGCTGGCCGCCGGGCTCGACGGCATCGACCGCGGCCTCGACCCCGGCGAGCCGAACCGCGACAACCTCCACGCCCTGCCGCCGGCGGCCGTGGCCGCCCGGGGCATCCGCTCCCTGCCGCCGACCCTGCTGCACGCCGCCGACGAGCTGGTCACCGACGACGTGCTGCGCGAGGCGCTGGGCAAGACCCCGGACGGGGACTACGTCGACTACTACGCGCAAATCAAGCGGGATGAGTTCCGGGCCTGGCATTCCGGCGTGACCAGCTGGGAAGTCGAGCGCTACCTCACGCTCTTCTAAGCGCCCGGACCCGGCGGCCGCAACAGATCTAAGGAGGGGTCATGGCCCCGATCGATGGCTCCGTTTCCGAGCTCGGCCTGCGCAAGGGCACCAACTGGTGGGGCGCCTTCGTGATCGGCCTGGCCGGGACGATCCTGGTCACCGGCATCGCGCCGTACGTGGTCCAGGGCACCGGCGCGCTCGGCATCATCCTCATCGGCGTGATGACGATCGCCGGCTGCTTCCTGTGCCTGTGCCTGGCCGAGCTCGCCACGATGTGGCCGGATCGCACCGGCGGCATCCCGGGCTACGCGACCGAGTCGTTCCGGCCGCTGGTCGGCGACACGGTGGCGCGGCACATCGGCGGCACGTCCGGCTGGGCCTATTGGCTGGGCTGGTTCCCTGTCGCGCCGATCAACGTCATCCTGACCGCGTCCTACCTGGCGGTGCTGTTCAACTTCAGCCCGGGGCACCTGATCTCGCCGGTCGGGACCACCTGGGGCGCCCCGATCGGCGTCACGGTCATGCTCATCTGCTTCGCGCTGCTGCTGGCGATCTTCATCCCGGCCTGGTTCGGGATCAGGCTGGGCGCGGCGTTCGCGACCGTGCTCGGCGTCCTGTCCATGCTGCCGATCACGGCGATGATCTTCCTGCCGTTCTTCAAGTCGGGCGCGATCCACTGGCATAACGTGGCCGGCTTCCACGCCCCGCCGCACGTGGCGGTCAGCATCACGTTCGTCTTCGCCTGGTTCTTCCCCATCCTGTGGAACGTCATCGCCATGGAGGCGGCGGCCTGCTACATCGGGGAGTGCCGCGGCGGCGCCCGGGACGCCAAGATCGCGCTGACCGCCGAGGGCGTGTTCGGGATGTTCATCTACATCCTGACGCCGCTGATGTTCGTCGCCGTCCTCGGCCTGCTGCTGACCAGCTCCGACCCGCTGACGCTCTACCTGACCTACACCGACCACATCTTCGGGCACGGATCGTGGGAGAAGTGGTTCGTCGGGCTGCCGCTGATCCTGGCGCTGGCCCTGTCGGTGCTGAACGCCATCATGGGCGTCGGCCGCTCGCTGTACCAGGCCGCCGAGGACGGGCTGCTGCCGCGCTGGTTCGAGAAGAAGAACCGGCACGGCGTGCCGGGCAACGCGATGGCCTTCAACGTGGTGTGCGCCGCGATCCTGGTCCTGCTCGGCTCGCCGGTGCGGATCTACATCATCTCCAACGGCGGCTACCTGCTGTCCTGCTCGCTCGCCTTCCTCGGGTACTTCGTCTACCGGCAGATGCGCCCGGACGAGCCACGCCCGTTCCGGCTGCCGACCTTCGCGAAGTGGCTCGCCCTGCTGGTCTTCGTCGCCTGGATGGCGATCTACTTCTTCGGCGGCTGGAATTCGCCCAAGATCGTGATCGGTCCCGGGCAGGGACCCTGGCTGTACCTGCTCGGGCTGCTGATCGTCGCGCTGTACGCGCCGCTGTACTGGTGGCGAGCCTGGCAGGACCGCAGGCTAGCCGCCAAGGCGCCGCCGACACCCGCATTCGCCATGGCCGGCGACGGCACCATGGTGGGCGAAGGCAGCGTGGTCGGCGATGGCCCGGTGGTCGGCAACGGCCCGGTGGCAGGAGTCACCGACCCGGCCGCGGCCGAGCCCTCGGCGGGCGAGCCTCCGGCCGTCCGTTAGGGCCACGGCATGGTGTTCGGACGGCGCCGCTGGGACCGGCCTTCCACGGCGCCGGCTGGCGTGCTGCTCGCCTCCCCGGGCGCGCCGTTCAGCCGCGCGGCCATCCGCCGCGCGTGCGAGCTGGCCGCCGGCGAGCCGGTCGCGGTGCTGTCGATCCTGAAGGTCTACGGCTCGGCCTTCGGGCTGCAGAACCCCGGCCTGATGCCGAACCGGCGCGAACGCGACGAGCAGTACGCGAACGTCCGGCGCGCGATCACGGCGGTAGAGCGGCGCGGCGGCACAGCGGACGGCCAGGTCACCGCGACCCGCAGCGCGGGCCGGACCATCGCGAAGGCGGCCAGGCGGCGAAACGTCCGTTACGTGGTGATGGATGGCCATGACGCGGGCGGATTGCGCCGCATCACCCAGGGCGCTGTGACCGCCACGGTGCGCCGCAGGCTCGCCGGACGGGCCGAGCTTGAGCTGGTGACCGAGGGCGTGGACCAATCCATACGGAACCCTAACGGGCCGTGATGTTACGGCGGTATGGCGGCGGCGGGAAAATGGAGGGAGGCACGCCGCTTCCTGGTGCGCCGGTGGCCGGGGCTGCGTGAGGTTGGATGTTCAGCAGGATCGTGGTGGCGGTTGAGGCGCCCGACCAGAGCCAGCCCGCGCTGGACCTGGTCCGGCAGCTGGCCACCGAGGGGGTAACCAAGGTCCAGGTGCTGCACCTGCGCGAACGGGAGCTTTCCGGCTACAGCTGGTACAGCCGGGAGAGCGGGCCGGAGGCCTCCTACGTCACCGACGCGGCGATCTTCGAACTGCGCCTGGCCGGCCTCGCGGCCGGCGGGAACGTGCGCAGCGCGTACGTCGACCGGGTCGCCGAGGCGATACTCGCGGAGGCCAAGGCCTTCGAGGCCGACCTCATCGTCCTGGGCCGACCCCGCCGCGGGGAGCTGGCCAGCCGCCTGCTCGGCAGCGTCACGATGCGGGTGCTGCGCCGATCGAGCTGTCCGGTGATCGTGGCGGCCCGCCGCACCAGCAAGCCGCCTCCAGGTCCTCAGCTCCGGGCCGCCGCCCCTGACGGTGCCCGCCCGTGAGAGGCTAGGCACGCCCCCAGCGCCTCCCGGAGAGGGATCACCCGTGAAGATCGGCCTGCAGATCCCAGATTTCACCACGCCGGACGGCCCGGGCCGCCTCGGCGCGGACCTGGCCAGCGTCGCCCGCACCGCCGACGAGGGCGGCTTCGACTTCATCGCGGTCATGGACCACTTCTTCCAGATCGGCGCGATCGGCGCGGCGGAGCGCGAGATGCTCGAGGCCTACACCACGCTCGGCTACCTGGCGGCGTGCACGTCGCGGGCCAAGCTCCTCACGCTGGTGACCGGGACCGTCTACCGGTACCCGGGCATCCTGGCCAAGACCGTCACCACCCTGGACGTCCTGTCCGGCGGGCGCGCCTGGCTCGGCATCGGGGCCGCCTGGAACGAGCAGGAGTCGCGCGGGCTCGGCATCCCGTTCCCGCCGGTCGCCGAGCGGTTCGAGCGCCTCGAGGAGACCCTGCAGATCTGCCTGCAGATGTGGCGCGGCGACGAGAGCCCGTACCACGGCGCGCACTACCAGCTGGACCGCCCGATCAACTCACCGCAGTCCCTGACCAGGCCGCACCCGCCGATCATGATCGGCGGCGGCGGCGAGCGCAAGACGCTGCGGTTCGTCGCGAAGTACGCCGACGCGTGCAACCTGTTCCCCACGCCGGACCTGCCGCGCAAGCTGGACGTGCTGCGCGAGCACTGCGACGCGGAGGGCCGCGACTACGACGAGATCACGAAGACCTGCTACTTCATCTTCGACGTGGGCGAGAAGGGCGAGAAGGCGGGCGAGGTCGTCGACCGGCTCGGCAACCTGGCCGGGATGGGCTTCCAGGCCGCGATCGGCGCGGTGGCCAATGTCTGGCAGGTCACCCCGCTCGAGGTGATCGCCGCGGAAGTCATCCCGGCCGTAGCAGATCTCTAGATCTTTTTGCCCGAACGGCGGTTGGTACCCGCCCCGGTCTGCCGCTAGTACATGTAGGTGTAGGTGCTCGTGGGCGAAGGCATCGGCGGCGGAGGCGTCGGCGAGTGCCACGGGGTCGGCTTGACCACCGTGAACCCGTTGCTCGCGTTGTCCTGCTTCGCCCTCGCGCCGGTGAACAGGTACAGCGGCCAGCCGTTGTAGGTGACCTGGCCGTTGATCCGGCCGAACTTCCCGCCGATCTTCACGCCGTGGGCCAGGACCGCGACGCCGCGCACCGGCGGCCATATGGCCGCGCACCCTCCGGTGCAGGTACCGGCGTGGTTCCGCCTGTCACCGCTGAAGGTGTACACCACCTGGCCGTTGCTCTCGGCGAGCACCACGCCCTTGACTCCCGCGACGTGCTCCGTCTTGAACACGACCGCGTTCTTGGGTAGGTGCGCCGGCGCGCCGAACGCCGACGTCGCACCCAACCAGGATCCGGCCAGCAGAGCGGCTGAGACCACGCCCAGCACGCCCGCACGCAAACCAGTAAGCATGACCCGCTCCCATCGTGATCCGGCTTCCGGTATCAGTCCCCTTCCGCTACGGGGAACGGGTCACCGGGCGTAACGGTTCAAAGGCTGGAGCGGAGGGCGGTCACCCGCTCGACCGAGGCGGTGAAGGCGGCCGAGTTCAGCTGCCCGCCGTCCAGGGCGCTCGCCAGCGCCGAGGTGACGGCCTGGCCCTGCGCGGGATCCTGCGCCGAGCACAGCAGCAGGTCCATCCCGGCCTGGGCCGCGAGCACGGCGCGCGCCCCGTAGCTCCCGAACGAGGTCAGCGCCCCGGCCTCGATCGCGTCGGTGATGGTGACCCCGCCGAAGGCGAGCCGGCCGCGCAGTTCGCCCTGCACCCACGCCGTGGACAGCCCGGCCGGGTAGGTGGGGTCGAGCGCGGGGTAGATCGCCCACGAGACCATAACGATCTTGAGCCCGGCGGCGATGGCTGCCGGGTAGGGCACCTCGTCCTTGCCGCGCAGGCCGGACAGCGACACGTTCAGGGTGACCGGGCCGTCGTCGGTGTTCTGTGATTTCGTGGCCGAGCCGAGGCCGGGGAAGTGCTTGGCGGTGGCGGCCACGCCGGTCTGCTGCTGCGCCGTGATGAAGGCCTGCCCGCACTCGGTGACGACCGAGGCCTTGTTGCTGTAGGACCGCTGGTACTGGTCGATGAAGTTGCCGGATTTGTAGTACACGTCGAGCACCGGCGCGAGGTTCACGTTCATGCCCACCCCGGCCAGGTTCTGCCCCGCCCCGGTCCCGGCCTGGCTCGCCTCCAGGGTGGGGTTCGAGGAAGCCCCGATCTGCTTTTCCGACAGCGTCGGGGCGCCGGGGAGCCGCCTGACCTCGCCGCCTTCCTGGTCGGTCATCAGCAGCAGGGGCGCCGGGACCGGGCTCTGCTGCTGCGCCTGCACCAGCTGCTGGATGGCCGAGGCGATCTGGGCGTCGCCGGAGATGTTCCCGCCGAAGAAGATCACCCCGGCGGCCTCGCCCGCGGTGATCGCCTGCAGCAGGGCCGCCGGGACGGTCAGGCCCGGGTAGGAGTAGACCACGCGCTGGCCGGCCAGCTGCTGCGACGAGAGCGCGGCCAGCCGCTGGGCGGGCCGTGGCCCGTGCGTCGCGCCGGTCGGCCGGGTCAGGATCCCCGCCACCGGGGCGAGGGCCCCGAGCGTGAGTCCTTTCTTGAGCACGTCACGGCGACTGGTGCCGGTGCCGGACACGTCTGCCACGTTGCTCCCTCCGATACGAGACTCCCAGCCGGGTCGCGGAAGACCTACCCCCCGACCGTGCCGTTCACGCCACGTTCTCGAGAACCACGGCGAGGCCCTGGCCCACGCCGATGCAGATCGCCGCGACGCCCCAGCGCTGCCCCGACGCCGCCAGCGACCGGGCCAGGGTGCCCAGGATCCGCGTACCCGAGGCGCCCAGCGGGTGCCCGATCGCGATCGCGCCGCCGCGGGAGTTCACGATGGCCGGGTCCACGTCCCAGCCGCGGACGCACGCCAGGGACTGGGCGGCGAAGGCCTCGTTGAGCTCGATCGCGGCTACGTCGCCCCAGCCGAGGCCGGCCCGGGCGACGGCGACGTTGGCCGCTTCGACGGGGGCGTACCCGAAGAACTGCGGCTCGCAGGCGGCCGCACCGCGCCCGGCGATGCGGGCCAGCGGGCTCAGGCCCAGGGCCTGCCCGGCGGCCTCGCTGCCGATCAGGGCCGCGGAGGCGCCGTCGTTGAGCGGGGATGCGTTGCCCGCGGTGACGGTCCCGTCGGCGCGGAAGACCGGCTTGAGCGCGGCCAGCCGCTCCCGGCTGGTATCCGGGCGGATGCTCTCGTCCCGGTCGAGATCGGCCCCCGGGACCTTGACCACCTGGTTGTCGTAAAAGCCGGCGTCCCAGGCGGCCGCCGCGGCCCGGTGGGAGCGCAGGGCGAACTCGTCCTGATCTTCCCGGCTCACCCCGTACCGCTCCCGCAACTGCTCGGTGGCCTCGCCGAGGGACACCGTCCAGGCGGCCGGCATGCCCGGGTTGACGAGCCGCCAGCCCAGTGTCGTCGACACCAGCGTCACGTCAGCGTGCGGGAACGGCTTCTCGGGCTTGGGCAGCACCCACGGGGCACGGCTCATCGACTCCACGCCGCCGGCGATGACGATGTCGGCCTCGCCCAGGGCGATCTGGCGTGACGCCACGATCGCCGCGTCGAGGCTGGAGCCGCACAGCCGGTTGACCGTGGCGGCCGGGACCGTGACCGGCAGGCCGGCGAGCAGGCCGGCCATGCGCGCCACGTTGCGGTTGTCCTCGCCGGCGCCGTTGGCGTTCCCGAATACGATCTCATCGATCCGCGCGGGGTCGAGCGCGGGCGCCCGGTCCACGAGGGCGCGGACGACGTGCGCGGCGAGATCATCCGGCCGGCAGCCGGCCAGGGCCCCCCCGTGCCGTCCGAACGGGGTCCGCACGGCGTCGTAGACGAACGCCTCAGCCATCAGCCATCCTCCTGACTGCCGGTGCCATAACCACGATGCTAAACACTTACGATGCCAAGGGTGCGGGCGGCGGCTGGCCGCCGCGGGCGGATCGTCTGAGGGCCACTGGTGATCGGGAACGAATCTGAGCTGGGTACCGCGGAGAACTACCGGCGATTTGGCGCCCGCGAGGCACAGGGGCGTTCCCCGCTTTATGCGGAACTCGCGGCCGGCGTCGCCGATGACCCCGAGGTGCTCGCGTTCCTGGCGGACCTGCCTCGGGAGAAGCGCCAGCCGAACCTGCTGCTCGCCGCCGTCCGGTACCTGGCCGGGGTACAACCCGGCTACGCCGCGTTCCGCGCGGTGGTGCTGGACCGGCGCGCCGAGGTGGCCGCCACGATGCTGGCCCGTCGCACGCAGACCAACGAACCCGCCCGCTGCGCGACCCTGCTGCCGGTCCTGGCGTCGCTCCGCCCGCCGCTGGCGCTGCTGGAGGTCGGCGCCAGCGCGGGGCTGTGCCTGCTGCCCGATCGGTACGGCTACGACTACGGCACCCGCCAGATCAGCGGCCACGCCGGTGCGCCCGTGCTCACCTGCCGGTGCCTGGGACCCGTGCCGCTGCCCAGCCGGCCGGTGGACGTGGTGTGGCGGGCCGGGATCGATCTCAACCCGCTGGACGTCACGGATCCCGACGACGTCCGCTGGCTGTCCTGCCTGGTGTGGCCGGGAGAAGGCGACCGGGCCGAGCGGCTCGCCGCCGCCATCGACCTCGCCCGGCGGGACCCGCCGCGCCTGATCCGCGGTGACCTGGTTGAGCGGCTCGCCGAGACCGCGGCCGGTGCGCCGCGGGGCGCGACCCTCGTGGTCTTCCATTCCGTGGTCCTGGCCTACGTGAGCCCCGCGAAGCGGGCCGAGTTCGCCCGGGCCGTCACGGCCCTGGAAGCGGTCTGGCTCGCCCAGGAAGACCCGGACGTCGTGGCCGGGCTGCCCGGCTTCCCCGGCGCCGTGCCCGCGCCGCCGCCCGGCCCGACCTCGTTCCTGCTGACCCGCGACGGACGGGAGGCGCTGGCGTACGCCGACGGTCACGGAACCTGGATCCGCTGGCTGGAGGCTACGGTCGGCGACGGCACGACGGGGTGCGTGCCCCGGTGAACGCCATCCCGCCGCTGGACGGGCTGACCGTCCTGGAGGTCTCCACCTTCGTGGCCGGTCCGCTCGGCGGCCTGACCCTGGCCCAGCTCGGCGCCGAGGTGATCCGGGTCGACCCGATCGGCGGCGGCGCGGACCTGGGCCGGTGGCCGCTGGCGCCGTCCGGCACGAGCCTGTTCTGGGCCGGCCTGAATAAGGGCAAGCGCTCGATCACGCTCAATTTCCGCGACGCCGAGGGCCGGCGGATCCTGGGTGACCTGCTCATCGCCTCTGGTCCCGGCGGCGGGATCGTGCTGACCAACGCGGTCGGCCAGCCGTGGCTGTCCTACCACGAGCTCGCCCGGCTCCGCCCGGACCTGATTCACCTCCACATCCAGGGCCACCGCGATGGCCGCGCCGCCGTCGACTACACCGTCAACGCCGAGACGGGCTTCCCGATGATCACCGGGCCGGAGGGCCTCGACGGCCCGGTGAACCACGTCCTGCCCGCCTGGGATGTCGCCTGCGGGCTCTACTCCGCCGTCGGCCTGCTGGCCGCGGAACGGCGCCGCCAGCGAACCGGGGCGGGCAGCCAGATC
>Ga0187805_10000343_pt1 | contig 14910 bp, 15 predicted proteins | sample NC_wetland_sal_i_6_FD_132965 | JGI IMG/M metagenome (GOLD analysis project Ga0187805, IMG submission 132965) | Wetland sediment microbial communities from Neuse River Estuary, North Carolina, USA - Control_5 | ecosystem: Environmental > Aquatic > Freshwater > Wetlands > Sediment | place: USA...
CTGCAAACAAAGCGCTTCTTTCCAGTACCATATACAAGCCATGTCGACTGCCGAACAAATGCGTTGCACTGCATCGGGAGCAGGTGTCGTCTCTCCCGTCGGATAGTTGCGAACCTTGTCGTAGAGCGCCGCAAAATTCCCTCGCGTCACGTAGAAATCGAACTGAATCAGCTTCAAGTACGCTTTCAAGACAAGAAACGACATGGTGCATACCCTCATTCACACTGCCAGCCACAAGTGGCGCAAGAGAATTATGGTTCCACTTCAGGCCGCCGCACCCGGTTCGGACTCTTCGATGAGTTGACACTTCTTCAAGTTCTGGAGAAACTCCCGCACGTCGTTCTCGGCGAGATCTCGGCTGACGCCGAACTCGTGGCTAATCTCGTCGACAATCGCTGACTCAGTCGACTCCGTCTTGAGGAGTTCGAGGATTCGTGAACCGACGAGGTTGAGGTTGAACATCTGGCCTTGTCGGATATCGAGGACGATTGCGCCGTCCTGGCCGTGTGTGCTGCGCACTGTGTCGGAGACTTTGTACATCTGGAGAGCTTCGAGATTGATGTCTGCGCGCACTGTGACATGCTTGGCGATTGAAAGCCAGAAAAAGCAGAGAACTTTCGGGAAAGCGACCCATCGGAAAAGATCTAACGCTGGATCAACGAGATACTCCTGATATGCGGAGACGGGAGTAAAGGTGGTATGTTCGTTTTTCGGCCCTGGATGGGATCATTGACGGATCAAGGACACTACTGGGAACGTGTAAGTCGCTGGTTGTGCTAACCGTTACCGGTCGAGCATATGCTTAGATTTCATTGGGGCACAAGCTGTGGAAAGTTCCCGACATAGACCAGTTGTAGAACTCGAGGAAAGTGCTGAGAGCTTCAGTGGCACGGCGCGCGTTGAGTGGACGTAATCTAGTTCCGCCCTGGGCGAATTTAATGCGGGCGACGTATCGCGTACCCTGTTAGGGCCGTCACTCACCGAGGGATTTCGTCTGAAGCCGCGATATCGGAAGAAGCATACCGATTAGGTGCGTTCTGCGCTCGAATGAATGTTTCAGGAGCGCAGTCCCTTACAAGCTGTCCAGCGGAGAGAAAGAGAAGTCTTTCGAACCGGGAGAATGTCGAAAGGCGATGGGACACCACGATCAGTGTCGATTGACGGAGTTCCTGTCTTACTTTATCGAGAACCAACAGTTCCCCGGCAGGATCAAGACACGATGTCGACTCGTCGAAAATCAGAACGCGAGGCCGCTGCAGAAGGGCTCTCGCGATCGCCAGACGCTGCCGCTCGCCTCCGGACAACTGGCATCCCCCGGGCCCGATGCGCTGCCGTAGCCCATCCGGCAAGCTTGCGACAAAGGAAGCTAACCCCACCGTCTCGATGGCCTTCCACAAGTCTTGCTCCGCAGCCGCCGGTCGCACCAGCCGAAGATTCGTCATCAGAGTTCCGTCAAACAGAACGGGCTCACGGGCCACGTAACAGACTTGCCGGCGCAAGCTCTCGAGCCGAATGCTTCTGATCTCTTCGCCCCCGAGCCGAATCGATCCTCGCACTGGATCGTAGAGCCGGACCATCAGCTTTCCAAGCGTGCTCTTGCCCGCGCCGTTCTCACCTCCGATCGCGACCTGCTCGCCGGCCCGAATCCGGAGGTCGGGAATTCGAAGCAAGTTTTTCTGCCTTGCATAGCTGAACTCGACATCGGTAAATTTAATCTCCGGATTGTGGTTGCTTTGAAGAGTTAGTGCGCCCGGAACATCGGCAACGGTAGGTTGCAAGTCAAATGCAGACTGTACTTGCCGCACGCTGGCGAACGTCTTCTGTGTTCTTGCGTAGAGTTCCGCAGCGCCGCTCAGCGGTTCAAAGAGCTGAGTCACAAATCCATAGAACGCCACCAGGGTCCCCACGCTGAGCGCGCCCCGGAGAGCGCTGGCGCCACCGTAGGCAATGACCGCGCATAGCGCAAGGGCGACGGCCAGAGAACTGCTTACCGTGAACCAAATTCCCGTGGTAAAGAGCTTCTGCTGGGAACGCACGGACCGGGCCACCAGCCGGAAGGCCCTGCGTTCCTGACGGTGTTCCTGGCTCAGAAGTTTGATAGGGATCACCGCGGCAAGATGCTCTTCGAGGAAACTGCTCCACGCCAGCCGGGCGCCCTGGACCGCATCCGCATCCTCTTCGATTCGCCTATGGAAGCGCTGTCGGGTGATCAGAAAGATCGGGATCAGAGGAATCACAGCCATCGTTAATACGGGACTGAGGAAAAGCATCGTGGCCAGCGTGAAACCACTGGTCAGCAACAGGCGGAGCATCGCTGGCAACAGGTCAGAACCAAAATACGATACTTCGTCGATCGGTTCCTTCAGGGGGTACATCACTGCGCCCACGCTCGTGTTGTCGTAGTATTCGGCGGAAAGAGTATCGAAGTGGCGCAGCAAGTCCATCCGCAGGCGAAGACTCATTTTCTGCGCCGCGCTCAACATCAGAAAATTGCCGAAGCTCGTCAGCGCTGTCCTGCCTTGATAGCTGAGGAAAATCAGCGCAACTGCCAACAGAAGTAGGTTTGCATTCCGTTGCGGTATGACGCGATCAATCAGCCACTTGAGCACGAGCGGAGTAAGAAGAGCTAAGAGACTCCCGACCGTCATACACAGGAAACTGGCGGCATGCCAGTGCAGAAACGGTCGAATCCATCGCGACAGCCTGCGCAGTTCGTTCTGGCGCCTTCTTTCCTGGGAGAAAAGGGACACTTCTTCACCTGAGGGCGAGGGTACTGGGCGCGAGGCTGGCTTGTACAGAAAATGCGTCATTTGTTCGCGGTTCGGTCAACTTCGATTCGGTCTCAAGGATTCTTGTCGGATGCCACGAAGAGAGCCAGTTGGTCGCGTCCGGAAATTCGACAATCTAGACGAGCTTTCTGGCCACCATGACGACCTGACCGACCACTTCAACGTCGCGGTGATATCGAAACACATCCGCATGGTGGAAGTCTTTGGAGTAGGGATGAACCACCAGCGCGTCATCTTCAATCCCACAGCAGGCACACAGATAAGTGCCGTCCCGCTTGAGAAGCACGTACATCGGCTGCTGGCACAACATCCTGGACGCAAAATGAACGGGTCTCTTGTGCCGGCGGTTCACGATTGCCAGTAGGCCATTTGCCAGGTAAGGATGGAGAACATCCTGTGTGCCTCCAATCCAGAAGAAGTCATCCAGGGAAGGGTCTTTAAGTCCTGACAGAGGGGCCAGGGATTGCCGAAGGAAGAACGGTATTTCCTCGCATTGTTCCAGCAATTGCTCAAGGAAACCCGAGCGATGAGTGGCCTCGCTTGAAGACCGGGTGTGTTCCAAGCGCGGCCGTCTCGCGATGAGGTGATCCGGCAACGGCTCCGTGCCGGCTTCGTCCAGAGCGATATCCATCGCCTTGAAGAAGCTCCGACAAAGCAAGCCATAGACCGAACACAGGCTGATCGCGGTTTGCAGCCGGCGTGGCGGCGTGTTGAGAAGTTCGTAGTCGCACAGGGAACTGGGGGAGACGAAGTATCGGTCATCGTTCAGGATGCCCGCGATCTTCCGGCTTACTCCCGATACCTCACGGAATGACATTCCCATGTTGAGGCGGGCGTGGCGCAGTAATGGCCCAATCTGCATCTGTTCGGACAGTGGCTGGGGCTTCCACTGCCGTGCGAGATCCTTTGGAACGGTAGGCAGATCAAACTTGAATAAAGGCCGGAGTTCGAGATCCGCGACTCCAATCAGCCTCGCCTCGTGGGGACGTTCCAGTTCGACTTGGGCATAAGCGAGCTTGGTGCTGACGGGCACCAAGGCTGAGTCTCCCAGCGAACGCAGGCGGCAACAAAACAGGCCTTTCGAGTGTTCGATAAGGAAATAGCGGTGGGATGCAGCGCCCGCCTTCGGGACCATTTCGTCCGCGATGTCCGTATTCACCCGCACGATGCTTCCTGGCACAAGATCGGGAAAAGCCAGAGTGTCCTGGGACCCAATCTTTGCATACACAAATCGCGATCTGTTTGCTCGGAACGAGCCAATTTGCCTGTGCCCAGATAACCTCAACATCTGCCCGAGCGGCGCCACCTGCGTCGCAGTTCTGTTGCTCGCTTGGTTCTCGAACCACGGAACCCAGGCATAGGAATCGGCCGCCAAAGAATCCAACAGGATTGTGCGGCGCGAAGGCAGCATCATCTGCAACCGGAGAATGCTCTCCAGGCTTGCACCGAATACCTGCAGCCAGTCCTCGAGTCGATAGCCAGTGATGCGACTCAACGCCACAAGTTGGTGAATGCTTGGGCTGTAGCTTCCCCCACGCAGGTCGTAGTAGAAGTTGTGCGGAACAAAATAAGGCGACGAATGGCCATATCGAGTCTGCAGGAGGCGGGATGCCTGGGACAAGGTAAGATCCCTCAGCGCAAGGATCGAGCGGATCTTCTCCTCCAGTTCCGTAACTGCTTGCGACTTCTGCCTGGGCTCGACTGACACATTCTCCCGCGTTAACTGCGAGAGTCTGTGGATCGCCCCGGTCCTGCCGCTAAGTCTGTTCACGCCAGGTCAATGGAGTCTGCGCCTTAGCCGCGCCTGCCTGGTACATCCGCTCGCAGAGACTCAAACTTATAGGTACGGTCATCTGCGGTAGCCAGACTAATTGCGAACTGTACGACGTGGCGACCGTGCACCGTGATTCCCTAACATCACGCAAGAGATGCAAGGTTCCTGAGCGGGAAGCCCCGTCAGAACAGTGGTCGGAGCCTCGAACACGAATATTCCCGCAACTATCGCCCGTTGTTCGGGTTTTCGTAAACAATTTATTCTGTTGTGGATAACTGGGCAATTTGCGGTAACATGGCGGAATTCTGTCGGGATAGGCAGTACGATGTCGGCCTCGTCATCCAGCCTGGAATTTGGAAAGCGACTGAGAGCTGAACGCGAGCATCTGCGTTTGTCCCTTCGGCAGGTGCAGGACCTGAGTCGTGACATCGCCACCCAGAGAAAGAACTCCGAGTACTACATCGCCCATTCTTCGCTCGCTGACTTCGAGAGCGGTAAACAAGTGCCCAATATTTATAAGCTCTACACGCTGAGCGTCATTTACCGGCGTCAGTATGAGGAACTGGCGACCTTATTCGATGTACCCGTGGGCGAGGCACAGAAGGATCACAAGGCGCTGACCTTTCCGCAGACCTATCTGTTGGGCGCGGCCTCAGAATTCAGCGAAGCCGCGATTCTCTCGTCCCGGGAACTCCGGGATAGGTTGCGGTTCGAGAGGACCAATCTTCTTTCGAAAATCATCGCAAATTGGAAAGATGTCCCTCCCGCACTGTTGCAGCAAATCGACTGGCGTGACTCACTTTACGGCTACATCGGGGTCGAAGATAACACGCTGGATCCCATCATTCGCCCTGGCTCATTCGTACAGATCGACTCGCGCCAGAGAACGATCTCTCCCGTGAATTGGCGCGACGACTTTGACCGACCGATCTTCTTCTTCGAACTTCGCGATCGCTATGTCTGCAGCTGGTGTGAGTTATATGGAAGTCAATTAATTCTCGTTCCTACGGCGCATTCCCACGGACATGCCCGCCATATTCGCTACCCTGGCGATGCCACCATCGTCGGACGAGTCACGGCTGTGGCCATGCGCATTGCCGAAAACCGCGACACCCCAGCCAAGGGATCGCCCGTGCCTCGATGATCGGAGGTGCCGAACTTGCTTCGTCTGAAGCAAGTACGCGAAATGCCGCCGGAGTATACAAACCAGTGTTGCGCGTAACGTTCAATGTGTGATAGCGTTGGCGAACAAAAGACGAATTGCTGAAAGCAGCTCTTTGTGAAGCAATCTCCCCACTTGAATGTTGCGGGCGTAATGAGGTATTTAGTTTTTTCCCCAGGGCCTGTGATGAATCAGTCGAATGTTCAGAAACTGCTTCCCATCAGTCGATCTCTCAATGCTGTGGCTCTTTAGAATGCTGTCTTGTGTGTTGAGTGCGATGTGGTGAGCGACAGCCCGCATGACATTTGCATGATCTGCGGCAGCCGTTCACTCATCAACATATCTCGAATGTTGGGAAGCAATCTTCCGAAAAACCGCGCCAAGTTGGTGATCCCCAAGCCTGCTGAAACCACGCGGAAAGTGCTCCTCGACTTCCCGAAACCACACCGAGTCCGCCGCCGACGATTATCTGTTTAATCCATCGTGACAAACTTCAAGGCAGGACGACCGCTGAACTAGATCCGATTGTCGCTTCATAGCAAAAAGTGAACCTATCGTCTGCGACGCTTGTCCACGACCGAATAGGTTTGTTTGCTTAGCCATTCGATTTGGCGATTCTGCGCCGCGACTATGGAGTCAGTGTACTCGGCGAATGTCATGGAAGAGCCGGGCCGAACAGGGTGGCTGGCCAATGGTGCCTCACGTCTCTGAAGGAGTTCGGCAACGCGCCGCGTGCAGTTTCTTATCAAGAATCCGACCGGACTGAGGCTTCCCGCTAAAATAGCCTTGGCTCGCCTGTTTGCCTGTGATTTCGAACGCTGCGAAAGGTTCAACATCGGATACTGGCCGTCGGCGTCGCGGAACCGGACCGCCGGAATTCCGGTGATCATATCGTCGACTATTGCGATTTGAAGATGAGCCATCGTCTTTCCTTCCCTTCAGTGACCCACTATGCGCTCAAATTATAATGGCTTTTCCACTGTAAAAGGAGGGCGTCGTGGCGTTCGATGATTTTGCGAGAAGGCGAGAAGAGGATCGGCAAAAACGGGAACGAATTGCGAACGACATCAAGAGCGAGTGGGAGATTCTAAAGGGCTTCGTCTCGCAGTTTGCTCTAGACAACAGGAGCATCGACGGCCATCAGTTTTCGTGGACCACCGATCTGGCAGGACACCCGCTGCTGGTTCTCAACTTCGTTTCCGCTACGCTTTATCGAGGCGAGCGCGTAGTTGCCCAGCAGGACTATCGAATTGTCTTTAGCCGCAAACCTGCCGGCTCTGGAGAAGCCTATCCCGATGATTCTCCCCTGCCTCCGAACACTTGGCAGCTTGCGGCGGATATCGTAAATGACAATTTTGTGTGGTGCGTCAACAAGGACGGCGGTCGACCCTCGTCGGAACTGGCCGATTCGATTGCGGAAAGGTTGGCTCGATACCACATTGAATACGAACAGGCATACGGTCGAGCGAGCTAAACATTGGAAAGAAGAACCCACCGAAATACCTGCAATGCTACAACTACGGATTACAGGGCGAATACGACAGCGGCAGCGGAATGTACTTCACAAAAGATGGTCTGCACATTGCGAAGGTGTTGACTGTCCCAGTGCAGTAACAGGGTGACCAGTTATCCTCGCTGGCAGTTCGAGAACCATGCGCCGCACGGCCCCGGCAAATCTGATTGATGCCTGTCGAAACATGATATGCTGCGCCGTCGCGCCCTCGACGGCTCTCATCGGAGTGATGAGGCCATGACGAAAATCTGCGCTCCTGACACCCTGCCTTGCCGTAACTTCCCATTGTTCAAGTGGTCCCAGAACTGCTCCAGCTAAGACAGAGGCGTTTTGTCGAGGCCATGAGGATTGCGCTCGCAACCTATTGCTTCCTGGTTGCCATGCTGCTCGTCGGTATGACGCTTCGAGCGGAGCTCCGGCAGGAAGCAGGACGAAATCAGCGTTCGCTCATTTCAAGCGTCTCGAAGTCACATGACACATGGCACAACAAAACTAGGTAGCCTGACGCCAACGTTGATGGGTTCACGGACTTCGAGGAAAGACCTGCCACGGGCAAGTTCTGACCGGAGCACAACTGCCGCGGAATTCAGTTGGGGCCGTTTCTTTCTTGTGGCAGTCTGTTTTACCTTGCTGATGCTGGTATCGGGCGCGTTTCTGTGGACGCTCGCATGGGTACTCCTCAAAGCTCTCGGTTACTCGATGGCCCGCTGACCGCAGCGATCTTGGAGGCCAAGGTTTCTGGCGGCCCACCCAAAGGGACATTTCGATCCTGTCAGCTGCCAGACTCACGGGCGGATGACGCCACCCGGTAGCGATTCACAGCCAGATGAGAGGAAGAAGACCAAACGCCGCCAGGCCAGCCAGAAAGCCTAGTGCCGCAACCCCAGTCTTGCGGTCCGACAGGGAATACGCATAAAGACCCTTGATCAAGTTGTTGCTGGCCGCCGCGATCGTCACTGCGGCCGCAGCGACTCGCAAGGGCGTGAGCATTCCCGCTGCTTGCGTCATCCCCATGATGAACGGATCGACGTCGGTGACGCCCATGATGGCAGCAAGCGTATTGACGCCTGCTCTTCCCAGGTAATGGACGGCCAGTTGCGTGCCGACCAGCATGGTCAGAAACAACAACGTGAACAGGAACGCCGTACCGAGTTCCAACGGGTTCCTGGCCTCGAACTCAGGCTTGACCGGCGAACTGGTTACATCCGGTTTAGCGGACCAGAACCACCCAACGCCAATCGCGGTCGCAGCCAGCGCGAGGAATGTGGGGGTCAGCAGCGACACCAGATCACGATTGAAAAGAGCAATCAGAGCCACCAGACGCAGATACATCACCCCGGACGCCATCAGGATCGCTCCGGCAAACAGATGAGGGTGCTTCTCCGTGGCCGCTCGCCGCGCAATGACGACTGTGGTGACCGTGGAGGAGTAGGCTCCGCCAAGCAGCGCCGCCATCATCACTCCCCCACGTTCTCTCGTCAGTCGCTGCAATACATAACTGGCATAAGAGATGGTGCTGACCGCGATGACGACCAGCCAGGTCTTGAACGGGTTGAGGTGAAAGCGTCCAAATTCCTGGTTGGGCACAATCGGGAGAATCACCGCCGTGAGCAATAGGAACTTGGCGAATGTCAGGATCTCTTCGGGAGCAATGCGCGTCGCCAGTTTTTCGAGGACCTCTTTGAGTTCAAGCAACAGAAGACTTGCGACACTCAGCGTGGTGGCAACCCAGAAGTGTCCGCTGTAGACAAGTGCCCCGACTAGAAAGGTGGTCAGGCCCGACATCTCGGAGGTCACACCCGCGGTCTCGGAAGTGGAGAGTTTGCGCCAGTACGACAACAGAAGAAAGCTTCCCACCACCATGAAGCCGACTGTCAGGGGAATCAGTTGGGTGCCGGAAAGAAGAGCCAGGGAATAGCCAATCAATCCGATCAGCGGAAAGGTTCGAACGCCTCCAAAAGCGTAATGTCCCGCCCCAGCCTTGTGTTCCTCACGCTCGAGTCCAATGAGAAAGGAGAGAAACAGGACAATCAGAATCTTCACCGCCTCGGGCTCTACCCAGGAATAAGGATTCACGAAAGCACCATCCCCTCGAGTGGAGGCAGATATTTTTTTACACTCCCGGCCATCATCCTGAATTGAGACGTTTGCAGTTCAGTTGCACGAGCCGACTGCCTCCTCACGACGAGGTCGGGCATACAGTTTCAGGCGATGGCGGACAACAGTTCAACGCCACACGCTTGCGTTGCCTCGTCGCGCGAACAAAACCCTGTAGCCAGGATGCATGGCGCTGCAAAGAGTTCCCGCAGCGATTGCTCATCGCGATAGGCAATCACGAAGCGTTCCCGCCTTCCATCGTTTTCGAGCCCTTTGAGAACCGCATAGTGCTCAATGGGGAATTCGATCAAATGTGCCATAACCAAGTACCGCTTTCGTTTCTCTCAAAACCATTCCGAACACTCTCGAAATGCAAATCGCATGCCGGAAAGACCCGGAGCCAACAGCTCTATGCAGCCGTTGCCTTTAGCGGTTCTTGGGCACTGATTTCATTGGTCGAACTCAGACCTTCGGCGTCTAAATGTCGTCGATGTGACGAGAGTCACAAGTCCGGGCTAAAAAACGCGGTCAAGAAGTTCGTAGTCCCAACGAAGTCCCTTGGCAGCAAGAGTGCTTACATATAGATTGACTGGCTCCGTGCATTGCTGGTTGCCTACACAAAAATGCGAATCAGACGGGCACTACTGTAAGCGGGGCAAAGCGTGCCAGCCGAAAAGGACTGCTCTATGCCTACAAACAACAACGAACTTCAGCACGAGGTCCTCCAGGAACTGCTAGGCGAACTCGGCGACCATGCCTCCCGTGTTGCTGTAACCGCGGCCGACGGAGTGGTAGGACTCGCCGGTCAAGTGAGCAACGATTCCGATAAAGCTAGGGCCGTGCAAGCGGCGGAGCGAGTCGAGGGAGTAAGAGCCATCACCGCCAAGCTCGCAGCCGAATCGTCTTCCGAAGACGCTCGGAGCGACGAAGACATTGCGAGAGATGCGCTGAGTGCTTTGTGCTGGTATATCTGGGTCCCGACCGAACTAGCCAAAGTCGAGGTAGCGGACGGCTGGATCACGTTGACCGGGGCGGTGGACTTCCCCTACCAGAGAGTTGCCGCAGAGGGGGCAGTGCGGAATCTCGCCGGTGTCCGGGGTGTGACGAATCTGATCTCTGTAAAGAAAGCGGAAGACCTGTCGTCAGAAGTCAAAGCCAGTATTGAGGACGCCTTTCGGGAAGCGGCAGAACTCGATTCCGCGCAGATCGAGGTCAACATCGCAAACCACAGAGTCATCTTGCGCGGCAGAGTTTCATCCGGGTCCGAGCGCACGACCGCGGAGGCAGCCGCTCGATCGGTTTCGGGTGCTGCCGAGATCGTGAATGAGCTAATAGTGGCGGCCTAAGAAAGATGAGGGGTGCGGGGGAATGGTGCACGGTGATTCGCTCCTCACGCTGCGAATCATCCATGCTCACTGGTCGGAACGGAGAATGCGACCTTTCTCCAGGAGTTTGGAAGCAGCTGTTTTATTCGACGGCTACCCTGGTGCCCTTCTGGGGCTGAGCGGACAGATGTTCGATCCGAGCGTTCAGCATCTCGCGGAGCGCCTTGAGAAACTCCACGCGCGAGTTGGCCAGATGCTGTCGGGCAGCCGGAGAAACGCCGAGATATTCGCGGACCGTATCCACAATCTCGCGGCACGGGCATGGCTCGTGAACCGTCTGCTCTCGTGATGTTGACTGCGCTTCCTGTGGCTCGTTCATTGTGCCTCCTTCATCTCAACGGTCAAGACACGATTTTCCAACCGCGCTCTTGCAGGCAGCATTCCCGCCATGGAGCGCGGCAGGCCGACATGACGACGCAGCGTGCCGATTTCGACGACCAGTTCGTCGCCCTTTTTGAGCAACCCAATTTCACCTTTCGTGGCAAACGGCAGCAACAAGCGTACCTCGTAAACTCCGTTCTGTTTCCCAAAGGTGAAGGGCTTTTCGGTTCGTGTGACCGCCGCCGGGTCTTCCTCCTGAGGATACAGCACTCCCGCCAACTCCTCCAGCCGTGGTCTCCCGAGAACTTCCCGAGCAAAGAGCGGTACCCGCTTCACTGGAACCGGAGCAAAGTATTCTTCAATTTCATGCAGAATCCTGTCCTGCGAGGTATGCCATTCGTTGAACCAGGCGTCGCTGACTTCGTGGGGAAGCAGGCGGTTCACGACGACCGCATCCACGGTCAAGCCGTGAAGCGAAAAATACACAAAGGCGCGTTCCGTCTCCCGTAAGACCATCTTCTCCGGGTTGGTGACGAGACGAACACTGGTGATGGCGGGATCCTCCATGACCTCGTCCACGCCTTCGAGCTTTTCAAACAAGTCGCGGATATTGACGAAGTAGCGGTCCGTCGGCAGTTCGAACGGCGCGACCCGATTGGCGATCGGCCGCACCGCCTTCAACAGATTCCGTTGAAAGGGGAAAATGTGCTTCATGTACCAGTCGAGGGTTGTGGGCATGCTGATGAAGCGCATGGACTCCGCGGTGGGCGCGGCATCGAGCACGATCACGTCGTAGCGCTGCTCCCGCCGATACTGATTGACGTACATCATGGCGCTGAGCTCTTCCATGCCCGGCAGGATGGCAAGTTCCTCCGCCTCCACGCCGCTGATCCCAGTGGTGCGGAGCACGGACGTGACATAAGACGAGATCTCCTGCCAGTTCCGCTTGATTTCTTTCTGGATATTGAGCTCTTGGATCCACAGCCGGTCCGCGACGAGCAAAGGATCCGCGGTGTGGACGTGAAACAGCTCCGTTTCCAAATCGAATGAGTCCGCCAAACTGTGCGCCGGATCGATGCTCAGCACCAGCGTGCGATAGTTGAGCGAGGCCAGCTTTACGCCGGTAGCAGCCGCCAAGCTGGTTTTGCCGACACCGCCTTTGCCGGTGAACATCAGGATCCGCATGATCTCATTGTAAGGGCCGATGGAGTACGAGACATTGCAAAGATCAAAAATCAGCGGGCTAGCGAAGACGCGGATCCGAAACCGCCTGCCGTAGAACCCTAAGGTTCAGGGCTCAGATGATACCTCCCGCTAAGAGCGGGAGTGTGGCCGATCCGGTGTGTCAGGCTGGGACCAGTTCATTTGGCCTGCGAGCGCGCCTGTTGCACCATTTCCACCAGGACTCTTCGAGTCTCCGCCGCGTTGCGCACCTCGTGCGAAAAGGCGATGCGGGCACCCCGCATGCCATCCGGAGTCTTGAGGCGAACATGAAAACCGAGGCGATCGACTGCTGTCATCGTTGCTTCCGTTGACTCCATGCGAGCAAATGTACGGGCGAGCAAGACGAGCGCATCGTGGTGGTCGGCGTTCATGTGCTGAATGATTCCGTTCATTGCGTCAGCCAGGGGATCCGGTTGGCTGCTGTTATATTCCGAGGCCGATACCCAGCCCATTACTCCGAAGCCGCCCACGTAATAAACATCAATGACGTCCATGCGGTAGAACGAAAAGTCATCAAAATCTACCCAATACTTGCTGTTGGCATGACGCTCCAGGTACAGCTTGCGCACCTCAGCCAACTCGGTGTGCGGTACTGGCAGAGCATTTCCGATAAGCGTGATCCTCGATGCCCCGAGCGGTTCGCCGTCGGTGTCCGGCTGGGTGACGAGCAAGCTGGCGCGGGGATCGGCCTGCAAGTTCTGCGTGTGCATGGCCATGGTACTGATCAGGAAAATAGGTCGCCCGTGATCGTCCAGCCCGTAGGGCATCACCGAACCGAATGGGAATCCGGGCTGTTTTCGCGACAGGGTGGAGAGGCTGCCCATGCGGCCCAAATACACTAGAGTACGGGCACGCTCCGCGAACCTAGGCTCTGGAACGGGAGGCTGGTCACTGCCTGCCCCGGGCGCAGCATGCTTTCTGCTGGATGTGGATGAGGTCGTCATTCGTGGCCTTCTCTGCTATGTCTCTTCGTCCGGCGGTCCTGCGGCGCCCGCCAGATCCTGCGGCTTGATCTTCTCCACGTTGAATTTAGCAGCACGCTCTCGCATGGTCTTGAGCACTTCTTCGAGCGGCGGCGGTTCGCCTTTAATCCAGCGCAGCGGGTTGATGCGCGCCACCACGAACGAGCGCAAGTACGGGCTAACGAGGCCTCGCTCTTTCAGTTTCTTTACCGCTGCCGCGACTTTCTCCTCAAGGTCGAGCACCATCGTGGCCCGCTTCTCGTGATCCTTGAGGGCGGTGCGCAGCGGTTCGTCGCTAAAGACTTCCAACCGCCGGAGGATGGGATGGTAAGCGCCCCCGCCGAAACGCGGTACGCGTTCATAGCAGACGCCGAGAGTGACCAGGGCGGCTTGGTCGAGATAGAACGCAAACCGCGACTCAGGGCGCGTGGCATCTTCGTCCACGAGACCGCGGTAGATGCGTATGACCTCCAGCGAGCGCTCCTTGAGGTTGTGAGCCTTTTCCGTATTCAGCGCAAGGATCTGCCAGGCTACTTCGCGGTCGGGCACCACGAGTGCGGTGATGGATTTCGCCCCCAGACGGCGCATGGCTTCGAGGCGATGCCGGCCATTGGGAGTCCAAAAACCTCCCTGTGGGGCGAGAACGGCGATAATGGGATCGAGAAAACGCCCGGTCTTGTTGATCACGTCAGCCAGCCGTTTGTGGTGAGCGTCGGAGAGATCTCGCTGGAAAGGCGTGGGCTCGACGGCATCAATTGGCACGACGGACAGCAACACTGGATGACCCGCGAGCGGTTCCTTGTAGGCTCCCACAACGTATCCGCCGGCCTTGGCGATTGCTTCTGCCGCCTCGGCCGCGGCTCCTGTCGGCTGCTCGAGTCGGCATTCCAGTGGGCTCAGACCTTTGGTCCCTGGCTTGGCTCTGCGCGGACGCCGCCGGGCTGGTGCGCGCTTGACCATACCAGAGACTTTACTCCAGTTTTCGCGCGAGCGTCCTCAGTCTCCGATCACCGTCACCACGACAGTGCGCTCGCGCCCGCGAACATCGCATTCGAGATGAAAGATCTGTTGCCAGGTCCCGAGAAACAGCTTGCCATCTGTGATCGGGACGGTCAGCGACGGTCCGAGCAATGTTGCCTGCAGGTGGGAATGGCCGTTGCCGTCATGCCAGGTTTGTTCGTGACCATAGTTGCGGCTGGGCGGGATCAGCTTATCCAGAATTGCCGGCATGTCGCCCTCGAGTCCCGGCTCGAACTCAATCGTGCCGACCGCGGCTGTGCTCCCCACGTTGAAGACGTTGGCAATTCCGGTTTTCACGCCGGAGGAGTTTACGGCAGTGGCCACTTGATCGGTGATGTCATGCATGTCCCCGTGGACCTTGGTATTCAGCGAAATCTGTTTTTGAAAGTTCATCTGTCACGACCTGACCGCAAGCAGCGCCTTCCTGATTTGTGAACTGTCAATAGTATGACGGGACGCTCTTGGACAGCCTCAAGAGAATCGACCTGCGGGTCCCCGGTTGATTCTCCCGCGTTCGTTATGGAATCTCGTCTTCTGGGAGCTCGAATGGCCCGATCTGGCCTGGCTTTTCGCGAATCATCTACTCATGAATCTGAATCCATCCGAGCGGTTGATAGAGTTTGAATATGATCCTGATTACTGGGGCTTCCGGCCGCATTGCCC
>Ga0187805_10000344_pt1 | contig 14896 bp, 10 predicted proteins | sample NC_wetland_sal_i_6_FD_132965 | JGI IMG/M metagenome (GOLD analysis project Ga0187805, IMG submission 132965) | Wetland sediment microbial communities from Neuse River Estuary, North Carolina, USA - Control_5 | ecosystem: Environmental > Aquatic > Freshwater > Wetlands > Sediment | place: USA...
AGAAAGGCGTTGAACCGACGAGATAGCCGGTCTTCAAATCCTGCGAAGTGGCGCCGGCAATTGCGGCCGCGATGCATACGACGCCGCCAATCATCAGCGCAAGAACGGAATAGTTCGGGGCGGTCCATCCGCAAACGAAAAAGATGGCGCACGTGGCCATCAGCGTGGCGATGCTCATACCGCTAATGGGGTTCGAAGAATTGCCGAGCAGGCCGCTGATCCGCCCCGCCACCGTTACGAAGAGGAAGCCAAAGACGACGACGAAGACCGCGGCGAACAGATTCTGATACCACAAGGTGCTGGCGCCTTTCATGGGATGAAAGGTGAGCAGCACCCACATCATCGCGATGATGACGGCCGAGCCGAGAATGACAGTGCGCATGGGAACGTCACGGTCAATTCGGGCGGACGAGGCGGAGTTTGCGGCGCCTTCGGCGCGGACATCTTTCAAACCGGCGCGCAACGCGGAGATGATCGTCGGCAATGTGCGCAGCAACGTAATCAATCCAGCCGCGGCAACAGCGCCCGCGCCCATCGGACGAATGTAGCTGCGCCATAAATCGTCGGGAGTCATCTGCGGAATGGGGATGGTGGAAGGATAGATGGGCGTGTTGCCGGCAAGCTGCCCGTAGAATTTGATGGCCGGCATCATGACGAGCCAGGAACAGATGCCGCCGGCAAACAGAATTCCCGCTACGCGAGGACCGATGATGTACCCGACGCCGAGATACTCGGAGGTGATATTCATGCGGAAACTCGCGCCGGGGAACCAGCTGGGACGAGATTCGGGCTGCTCGGTCCAGGCAAGGACCGTTTTCATCAGGAAAGTGTAAACGCCACCGAGGCCCAGTCCCCAAAACACGCGCCCAGCAAACGAGCCGCCGCGTTCACCGGCAACCAGAACGTCCGCGCACGCGGTGCCTTCCGGAAACGTGAGATTGCCGTGCTCCTTGACGATAAGCTGGCGCCGGATCGGCACCATAAACAAAACGCCGAGCCAGCCGCCGAGGATTGCTAGGGGGAAAATACGCCAGAAGGTAAATTCCGAACCGAAGCCGAGAAAGATCAGGGCGGGGATGGTGAACATGACCCCCGCGGCGAGCGATTCACCGGCAGAGCCGGTGGTTTGCACGATGTTGTTTTCGAGAATCGTCGGCCGGCCGAAGGGTGGCAGGTACGCGCCCATCTTTCGCAAAATGCTGATGGACAAAACGGAAATGGGGATGGATGCGGAAACCGTGAGCCCGGCGCGGAGGCCGACGTAAACCGTCACGGCTCCGAACAGCAACCCAAAGAGCGCGCCCAGAACCACTGCGCGCAGCGTGAATTCCTTGAGGCTCTCTTCGGTGGAAACGTACGTGCGGAATTCGCCTGGGGGCGCCGTGGAACTCCATGCCTTGCCGCGAGCCGCCGTTTGTTCGCTCACCGAAGCCTCCCTATCTGATGAAATCGAATGCCAATATGGCCGCTGTGCGGGGCGATTATGCCGTAGTAGGGCGAGGCGGGGAAGAGAATCCTGCATTCGGCGCGGACCGAACTTTTAGTTCGCTTGACAGGGAGATAGCATCCCTGTAATGTCCGGCGCTATACAGTACTCAGGTTAGCAACAAACAATGGCCGGGAACCCTCCCATGCCTTCACCGCTCTTGTTTTGGCTCCTGCCGGCAGGTTGTGGTTCTTGGGATCAAGGCATTCTTTGCCCTGGAGGTTAGCCATGTCCTATTTGCGCCCGATTTTGCTGCTGGCTTTTGCCTTGCTCGCCTCCTCACTCTTGCTTCTGTGTCCTGTCAGGAGCGACGAATGGCAGCCCGTAACTCCGGAAGAATTGAAGATGACCAGCGAGCCGAAGGCGCCCGGCGCACCCGCGATTTTTCTTTACCGGCAAGTGGACCGCAAGGACCTCGGGCGAGGCAATACAGAGTACAACTACGTTCGGATCAAGATCCTCACTGAGGAGGGGCGCAAATACGCAAACATCGAAATTCCTTATCTCCGCCAGCAAGTGGCCATCAATGGTATCCGGGCACGGACGATTCGTCCCGATGGCTCCATCGCTAATTTCGACGGGCAGGTTTACGAACAGATGCTCGAGAAGACTGGAAATCGAAAGATTGTGGCCAAGACATTCACCGTTCCGGACGTCCAGGTGGGAAGTATTGTGGAATATCACTTCAATTACGATTTCCAGGACGGTTACGTCTTCAACTCAGAATGGATCCTGAGCGCCGGGCTTTTCACAAAGAAAGCGCTCTTCACTCTGAAGCCTTACGATCGCTTCCCCGTTCGATGGAGCTGGCCTGCGGGGCTTCCAGAAGGCGCAAGCAAGCCGGAACAGGGTACCCACGATGGAATCGTCCGAATGACCGCACGGGACGTTCCGGCGTTTCAAGAAGAGGAATATATGCCGCCGGAGAATGAGCTGAAGTTCCGGGTGAATTTCGTCTACAACGAGATGGGCTTTGAAGAGAAAGAAGACAAATATTGGGAGAAGTTTGGCAAGAAGGAATACCACCGTGTAGACGGATTCGTGAGCCACGGCAAGGCCATGGAAGAAGCAGTCGGCACCATCATCTCACCCTCGGACGCGCCAATTACAAAATTGCAGAAAATCTACGACCGGTGCCAGCAAGTCCGCAACCTTTCCTACGAGCCGTACAAAGCCGGGGCGGAGGAAAAGCGCGACAAATTCAAGATGCCCGATAACGTCGAAGAGCTATGGAAGGCCGGCTACGGATCGGGGAACGATATTACCTGGCTCTTTCTCGGCCTTGCGCGCGCGGCAGGCTTTGAGGCCTATCCGGTTATGGTCGCCAGCCGTTCGGAGTATTTCTTCAATCCCAAGCGGATGGACAGCCACGAGCTCGAGGCAAATCTGGTGGTCGTGAAGGTCGATGGAAAAGACGCCTTTTATGATCCCGGCTCCGCCTTTACCCCGTTTGGCCTCCTCCCATGGTATGAATCGGGAGTTCAAGGGCGGCGGCTCGATAAGGATGGCGGCTCCTGGATTGAGACGCCTCTGGCCCCCAGCGCCGCTTCGCGCATCGAACGAAAAGCAGAGCTCAAGCTGGATGACGAAGGGGAACTGGCGGGAAAGGTGACGGTCAGGTATTCCGGACTCGAAGCCAGCAGCCTTCGCAGGGCGGAACGCAATCAGGATGAAGCGGGGCGCAAAAAGTCACTCGAAGACCGGCTCAAGCAGAATATCCCGGCGAGCGCCGAGATCGAGCTGAAGAATACTCCGGATTGGAAGAGTTCGAACCAGCCGCTCGTCGCAGAGTTTGACGTCAAGATTCCAGGGTGGGTCACGGGCGCCGGCAAACACGTATTACTTCCCACGGGGCTGTTCACCGCCGCTGAGAAGCACATGTTCGAACATGCCAGCCGCACTTTCCCGGTGATCTTCGATTACACATATCAAAAAGTTGACGACATCACGATCTCCTTGCCCACTGGCTGGCAGGTAAGCAGCACTCCGAAACCAGTCGACAAGGATGCTCAGGCCGTGGCTTACAAATTGTCGGTTGACGGCGCGAACAGCACCGTGCATTTGCAGAGGACGCTGCGCAACGATCTGTACATGGTGTCGGCCGACAAATATCCGGCGCTACGGTCTTTCTACCAGCTTGTGAGGTCAGCCGATGATCAACAAGTCGTGCTTCAACCTGGCGCGGCTGCGGCCAAGAATTGAATCTGTGATTTCCTCAAACTGCCGCCGGCTGATTCTCTTCTTTCTGGCAGCGGCCGCGCTCGTGTTTGCCTGGCCGCATTCCAGCGCAGGCGCGGACGCGCCGGGGTGGATGCATTCTGTCGTCAACGTGCCTCTCCCCGCTTACGATGAGAGGACCAACGCTGTACTGCTCTACTCCGAAGACGTTCTTACGGTGCAGTCGAATGGCAAGATCAAGAAGATTGAAAGGCGTGCGTACAAAATACTGCGCCCCGACGGCCGGAGGCTGGGAAAACAGCATTTCTTCTACGACGCGGAGACGAAAATCACGAATATCCATGGGTGGAGCATTCCTGCTCAGGGAAAGGATTTCGAGGTCAAGGAAAAAGAAATGACCGACACCGGCTACTTCGGTGTGGAATGGGGTGAACTGTACACAGATCTTCATGCCAAGGTCATGAGTATCCCCGCCGCAGAACCCGGTAACATCGTCGGCTACGAAGTCGAGCAAGATTGGCGGCCGTACGTGATGCAGGATGTCTGGTATTTTCAAGACGTCATGCCGGTGCGAGAAGCGCTATATACATTGCAACTCCCGCCGTCGTGGGAGTTCAAAGCGGTGTGGCTGAATCACGCCGAGACGGCACCGGCGGTTTCCGGCAACGGCCAGTACCAGTGGGTCGTAAACAATTTGCAGGCTATCGAATGGGAACCAGAGATGCCGCCGTGGCACGGTGTCGCGGGCATGATGATTCTCTCGCTGGTGGGCCCGGGGGGAGCAAGCCGGGGATTCCTAAACTGGTCGGATATGGGCCAGTGGTATAGCCAGCTGATTCAAGGCCGGCGCGAACTAAGTCCGGAAATTCACAATCAGGTCGCCACCCTCACGGGAGCTCTCAACGGAACATTGCCGAAGATGCAGGCTTTGGCGGATTTTTTGCAGAGGGAGATACGATACGTCGCCGTCGAGCTTGGCGTAGGCGGCTTCCAGCCCCATGCTGCACGCGAGGTGTTTGCGCATCGATTCGGAGATTGCAAGGATAAGGCCACGCTGATGAGCGCGATGCTTGGCGACATCGGCATCGAGTCGTACTACGTGGTCATTCACACAGAGCGAGGCGGGGTTACTGCCTCCACCCCGCCGCACCTTCGGGATTTCAATCACGCCATTTTGGCGATCAAGCTTCCGAATGACGTTCAGGATCCCTCGCTCACGGCGACGATGCAGCATACAAAGCTCGGGCGGCTCTTGTTCTTCGATCCCACGGACACGATGACTCCGTTTGGTTCGTTGCGAGGCCCTCTGCAATCCAACTATGGGCTGCTGGTGACAGCTGACGGCGGCGAACTTGTGGCGCTGCCGCAGTTGTCTCCTTCAACGAGCGGAATCCGGCGCACCGCAAAGCTGGCCATCAACGAACAGGGAACGCTCACGGGGGAGTTTGTCGAATCCCGCATCGGAGATTCCGCGAGCCGGCAGCGTTACGCGCTTCGCTCGGTTTCCAAAGATACCGACCGCATCAAGCCGATCGAGACGCTGATGTCCCGTTCGCTTGGCACATTCCAATTCACTAAAGCCTCGGTGATCAATGCAGATTATCCGGACCGGCCATTCCGGTATGAATACTCCATCGTGGCCGCCAATTACGCGAAAACGGCGGGAAACTTGATGCTGATTCGACCGCGTGTTGTGGGCGAATATGCCAGCGGCTTTCTCGAACAAAAAGAGAGGCGGAAATACCCCGTGGAGTTCGAAGGGCCGGTGCGGGACACCGACACGTTCGAAATCACGCTGCCCGCGGGATACGAAGTGGACGATTTGCCGCCGCCGGCGGACGTGGATTTTGGCTTTGCGAGCTATCACAGCAAAACGGAAGCTGCCGGCAATACGCTGAAATATTCGAGGACTTTTGAAGTGAAGGAGCTGAGTGTGCCGGTGAGCAAGGTCGATGATTTGAGAAAACTCTACCGGATTATCGCGAGCGATGAGCGAAATACCGCCGTGCTGAAGCCCGTGGGGCATTGATCAGCACTCACCAACAACTACGAACACGGGCTCGCAGCGCCGACTCGGCTTCCGGATTTGAGTCCAGTAAGCCTTGAAACCGCCGCGGAGATTTCGCGTATCAAGAATTCTTGCGCGGAGCAAAGAAGAGCAGGGAAGAAGGAGGCTGGGGCAGGTTCAATTTTCGCCGGAGACTGCGCGGCCCCGCATCGAGCATCTTCTTCCACAGAGTGAGCCTGATTTCTTGAGGAAGGTGAACGCGGTACATGTCCGCGTGGTGCGCGTGAGAATACTTTTCATAGTGGGGAGCGGAATCCTGCGCCGAACCCAGCAGGATCTGCCAGAGGCTTTTGGCGCGGAACAGGCGCTTAGATGAGGCTTCCTTCTGGGTGATGAAAATCTGGGAACGCTGCGTCCCGCCGCCGATTTCAAGCGCGACGGAAGTCACGGCGGCGGAGTCGAAAGGACGCGCAGGATCATCATCCGGAAATGCCGATAGAAGAGCCGTCATCTCGGCCGCGTCGGAGGAAAGGCCTTCCCACCAATACCGATAGCCGTTGTAAACCACGGTGCCGGCGCGAAAAATCTGCTGCAATCGGGCGGCGTCCTTTCCCGTGACACTCACGACCATGTCCGTTAACTCGGCAAGACGAAACGTTTGCCGCACGACCGGGCGCACCGTCACGTAACCGGCATCTTCTTCGGTGAAGCGCACCGCGATGGTTTCGGGAAGCGGCATGAGGAAAGAATAACGAAGGCAGTTCGCCGAGGCAAAGACCGCCCGGGTTTACACATTTAGCGCATTTTCAGCCGAGCTTCGAAAGACGTTCTCGGACCCGATCGCTGAGCGCTTTGCCGTCTACCGTCTTGCCTTCGAGAGCGGACTTGGCAGCTTTCACGACAGCGCCCATTTGCTTGATGGAATTTGCGCCGGTCTCGGCGATCGCCTTGGTAATGGCGGCATCCATCTCCGCTTCGCTCGCGCCCGCAGGCAGATACGATTCAATGATGGCAAGCTCCTTGGTTTCCTTGGCGGCCAACTCCGGACGATTGCCTTTGGTGAACTGATCGATCGACTCCTTGCGCTGCTTAACCAGCGTTTGCAGGATCTGGATGCATTCGGGCTCCTCGAGCGCGCGGATCTTCTCGACTTCCTTAAGCTTCATGGCAGACTTGATGCCGCGGAGAACACTGAGGCGCAGCTCATCTTTGGCGCGCATCGCGTCCACAAGATCCTTCTGAATTTTCTCGGCAAGACTCATCAGACTCTCCTCGTGCCAATGAATATAGCAGACCGAGAATGCAGAAAGGCGAAGGGAACGATTTTCTTCTTGATAGAGCTCCACAAAAGGGACTTGAGAGTGGTACCTGTGATGAAAATCGCGGCGGCCTGCCAAGCAGAGTGCTAAGGTTACAACAATGAATACCGATGACAGGTCACCGCGCATCCTCAGCGGAGTGCTCGCTGCACTACTGCTTGTTCTGATGGGGGTACTGTCAGGCGGCGCGGCGCTGCGCGAGTCGGTCACCGTCGATGAAGTGTCCCACATCAGCGCCGGCGTCAGCTATCTGCAAAAGCTCGACCTGCGGATGAATCCCGAGCATCCGCCCCTCCCAAAGATGCTGGCGGCGATTCCCTTGGTCTTGCGCGGCGTTCACGCGGACTATAGCCACATCTCGTGGACCTTTAGCGACAAATTCCTTGCGGCGTTCTTGGGGCAATGGGTGTTCGGAGAAATGCTGCTGGAAAAATGGAATGAGCCGAGGACGACACTGGCCTGGGCGCGGTTGCCCATGCTGCTCGTGACGCTGGCGCTGGGATCGATTTTGTATGTGTACGGGCGAAGACTTGGAGGCGAGTGGGGAGGGTTGCTTTGCGTGAGCGTGTTTGTCAGCATGCCCGCTTTTCTTACCTTCGGGCCGCTGGTGCACACGGATATCGCGGTGACCCTTTTTTCTCTGCTGGCGCTCTGGAAATTTGCCGATGTGTGGCAAGAGCCAAGCCGGAAGAATATCCTGTGGTTCGCGCTCAGCTTGGCTTGCGCATTGCTGTCGAAGTTCACTTCAGGTGTTTTGTTTTTCGCCTTCGTGGCGTTTGGTCTTAGCCTTTGGTGGCGCGCTGTCCCCGCCCAGCCATCGGACAAAACCGAAGCTCGAGAGTGGCGGCGGGCGCGCTGGCGGGCTGTGCTCAAAGGCATTCTGTGGGCGGCCGTCTTTGTGTATGTCTTTTACTTTGTCTTTTCCTGGCATCAACCCACGACCGCACTCGACGGGATTGGGAGTGGTCCGGTGGCGCTCTTCCTGCGACGGCTCCTTTTCCCTCCTGCGCTTTATCTGCGCGGAGTGTTTTGGGTGCTGCTCACGGGCATGCGGCCGACGTTTCTTCTCGGGCACGCCCATCTGCATGGCGTCTGGTATTACTTTCCAGTGGTCTTTGCTCTGAAATCGCCGCTCGCGTTTCTCGGTTTGCTGTTTTTGTCCTTGGCTGCTGCGGCGAGCCGAAGGTGTCGGGCGGGAGCGCGTGTTCCCGCGATCGAAGCACAGTTTGGAGTGCACTGGAGGGTTCTTTGGATGAGCTTGATTGTGTCGACAGCAGCGTGTATGCAAAGCCCGCTGCAGATCAGTATCCGGCACTTCAGCGTGCCTATTGCCCTGCTGATCCTGATGCTCGCGCCGTTGCCGCGGCTGCTGCGCGAGCTTGGTGCACGGACGCGTTTCATGGCAGCGCTGGGGACCGCGGCAGTTCTCGCGCTTACGGCCGCTTGCCTCTTCACTGCGGTGCGGATGTATCCCTTCTACTTCCCCTATATCAACGCGCTGAGCATGGGGCGTCCCAACTATGTGCTGCTCAACGACTCGAACGTGGATTGGAACCAGTCGCTCCCGGAAGTGAAGCGCTTCGCGGAACAACACCAGCTGCAGAGCATCGCGCTGGATGCGTACGGATTTTCGGACTTCACGGTTTCCGTGCCGCAGGCGCGGAGTTGGAATTGCCAGAGTCCCGCAGCGGAGGATGCCGGCCAGTGGGTCGCGCTCTCTGCGAACTTTATCCTGGACGGACACAACTGCGAGTGGCTGATGCACTACCCGCACGAAACTTTGGCGGGAGGCAGCATGTTCGCGGTGCAACTGCCGGCACCCATTCCGGCGGCAGGCAGCGCGGGCGGACCGCCGCTGCCTCCGGCGTTTCGTGAGTTTGGCGGCGCGCTTCTCGACATGCGCGGCATGTTCACGCATGTGTATCAGCATCCCGAGGATCTTCCACCTACCATTGCTTGGATGGAAGACATGTTTCAGACCTTCCGAAAATTGAAGGGTCCCCCGCCGACTATTCCCAAGTTTCCCTGGGAACGGTAGCAAGGGCCAGCGCGGCCTATAGCGTTTGCGGCGCGTTCCTTCAAGTCCAGGGCTGAAAGGCCAGAAGCTGGCTCCTCATTGCCATTTTCGTTGATTTGACAGGGGAGCGAGGGCTCGCTACGTTTGATCTCTTGCACTGGGCGGGAAAAACTTGTAGGAGAACCGAAGGACTTTATGAAAGTTATTGTTGCGGACAAGATCAGCGAGCGCGGGGTGCAGCTGCTGAAAGAGCAAGCAGGCTGGAACGTCGTGCTTACGACGAAGGAGAATTTGGACGCGGAGATTGCGAGCGCGGATGCGCTGATCGTGCGCAGCGCCACGAAAGTAACTGCCGAGCTGCTGGACAAAGCACCCAAGTTGCGCGCCGTGGGCCGCGCCGGCGTCGGCGTGGACAACATTGACCTGGAAGCGGCGACCAAGCGGGGCGTGCTGGTGATGAGCACTCCCGGCGGCAACGCCGTGAGCGTGGCGGAACACACGTTTGCACTGCTGCTGGCGCTGGCGAGGCAGGTGCCGCGGCTGGACAAGGCGATTCACGAGGGCCGCTGGGAAAAATCGTCTGCGGCGGGAACGGAAGTGCGCGGCAAGGTTCTCGGCATCATCGGGCTTGGCCGCATCGGCAGCGAAGTCGCGGTCCGCGCGGAAGCGTTTGACATGCGGGTGTTGGGTTTCGATCCGTATATCAGCGAAGCGGCGGCGCGCGAAATGAACGTGGAACTCGTGCCGCTCGATGCGCTGCTGGCGGAAAGCGATTTTATTTCCCTCCACACGGCCTTGAGCCCCACAACCCAAAATCTCATCAACGCCGCGACCATCGGGAAGATGAAAAAAGGCGCGCGTATCATCAACGCCGCGCGGGGCGAGCTGATCGATGAAGCCGCATTGGCCGAGGGGCTGAAAAGTGGGAAGCTCGCTGGCGCGGCGCTGGACGTCTTCGCGGAAGAGCCGCCGAAGAATTCGCCATTGGTTGGCCTGCCAAACGTCATCGGCACACCGCACGTTGCCGGCTCGACCACAGAGGCGCAGGAAGAGGTTGGGACGCAGGTTGCCGTGCAGATCAAAGACTACCTGGCGGACGGCATCATTCGAAACGCGGTGAATCTGCCAGCGCTTTCGGCGGATCAATATCGCCGCGTGCGCCCCTATCTGGAACTGGCGGAGCGGCTCGGTTCGCTGGTCTCGCAGCTCGCGGAGTCACGGCCGGCGCGGATCCGAATTCGTTACGCGGGCGAAGTGGCGGAGGTGGGTACACACCTGCTGCGGAGTGCCGTGCTGGCAGGCGTACTCAACGCGGTGCTGGATGAGAAGGTGAATGTGGTGAACGCGCCCGCGGTGGCTGCGACTCGAGGATTGACGGTAGAGGAAGAGACTCGCCGCCGCGAGCATGGCTTCCCGAATACGCTCGAAGTTTCCGCGCTGCCGGAAAAAACGGGAACGAGCACAGGATTTACGGCCGAAGGCACCGTGCTCCATGACGGCTCCGCGCGTGTGCTGCATATCGAAGGCATCCCCCTTGAGGCGCAGCTCGAAGGGAACATTCTCTATTTGAGGAACCGCGACGAGCCCGGAGTGATTGGCCAGATCGGAACCACGCTGGGTAAGCTCGGCGTCAATATAGCGACGTTCGCCCTGGGACGGCGCGAAGCGCATCGCGGAGCCGATGCGGTGTCGCTGGTTCACGTCGACGGCGAGGTGACGGATTCGATTCTGGGGCCGATCCGCGCGATTCCCGCCATCACGCAGGCAAAACTCTTGCGTTTGGGGTGAACGGAGAGTTACTAAGCGGTTTGTCGCCCGCCCTGGAAGCGCGCCGGTAGCTATGTTACTCTGAAGATCCCGCTCGGGCAGGCAGTGTGCGCCCGGGCCTGTCTGTCGGGGCGTAGCGCAGCCTGGCTAGCGCGCCTGGTTCGGGACCAGGAGGTCGATGGTTCAAATCCATTCGCCCCGACCACCTCTTTTCCAACGAATTACCACCGAATACCTGCTTTTCCCATCGAACGTTTTAGAATATTTTCGATACGCCAAGACCTGTCGCGGCGCCGTTACCCGAGAGTGCGGCCGGGCGTGGGCGGATCTGCACATTAAGGAGGAGCCCCAATGCTTTTTGAAGCACGCGAGTTAAAGCCCTATGCTGAAACCGTGCCGACGGATGAGCTTGAAATCGGAGAAATATACTTCGCGGTCGATTTTTTTGACGACGAGATGTTGATCCCATTTCTGGAGCCTAAAGTGTATATCGGCAGGAATCTCGATCCTGAGGAGGAAGACGCGTTCTACTTTCAGGACCTTGATTCCTATCAAGCAGGGGTTCGCTTCGAGACTGCTGCGGAAGACGATGAGGTGACGTTCGAGACCGGCACGGAGCGCCATCTTTTTGATTACGAGAGCGCGCTTGAGGTGCTGATGAGCTGTTCCTTGAGACGCAGGGAGGCGCTCGGGCAAGGCTGACTACTCGACGATAGCTCACACCTTTCGATTTTGGCCTTTGAATGGTGGACCATTCCTAAGCTTTCCGGTTTTTCTGTAACGCGAGGTGTACAGTATAGAGGGGAATCTGAGATAAGCGAGTACAGAAAACTTTGTTCCGAGCCCGTGCGGCGTTCGTTCAGATGTTCACCGCGCCGGCCGGAATTGAGGAAGGCCGGCCAGTCTCAGGCAAATCGAAGTCAAGGTCCTTCGAAAGCTCGGGCATCCTTCAAAGTCAAGCAACTCAGGGCGTTTGTCCAAAGTTCAGATTGAGCGGTTGGCTCCGGCCTGCATCACCGAGGAGTGAGCATCCACCCTCAAGGAGATCTCGCATGTCTATTACATTTCAAAAGCGTCAGAAGGAATTGAAGCGGCTCGAAAAACAGCGCATGAAAGAAGAGCGTCGCGCCCAGAAAAAGCTGGAGAAGCGTGCGAAGGAGGCAGAAAAGGAAGCGCCCGTCCTTTCCTCGAACGCCGAAGCGGAGGCCGTGTCGTCAAAGGTTGTGCCATCGGTGGACTAGCACGCCTGACAAACGGCGCAAATTCAAAACTATTCGACGAGTTGGAGGTTGAGCGCGATGCGCACACCGTTGACGAGAATCACGCTCTGATCGAGAAGCTGTTGGTTGGTGATTTCCGCGTCCACGAATTTTTTTAGGGCCGCGCGCGGGCAGATGAATTCAATTGCTTCGGAGGCTTCTTTCGTGCCGGGCGAAAGTTTATTCAGCACGGAAAAATCGAAGAGCTGAAACTCGACGTCGGGTGAGATTCGCGCCATAAGATCCTTGAGCTGCGGCGCCAGAAAAAGATCGAAGCTCTGGGCCGCGCGTTTGTAGATGGAGCCTTTCGCCGGGCCGAACACGAGGGAATTCTTCAGGGTCAACTGGAGGGCCATTTGCTCGTGGAAAATCACGAAAGCAGGCGGAGCATATTCCACGAAATGAAACTGGGCGGCGCCTTCCTTGGCGAGGGCGGCCAACTGGGTTTGGTATTTTTCGCTCAGCCGGTCCGCGTCGGCCTGTGTCGGCACAGGGGCCGGAGGCACGGATTCGGTTCTTGCAGGGGCAGACGAAGCGGCATCCGTGTCAGCAGGAGTGGGCGCCCGAGGGACGGGCACGGGAGGCGGAGAAGCTGGCTGTGAGGGGCCGGGCTTCAGAAAAGAAGAGTGGGCCGCCAGCGCGGAAGAACGCGCCGTCGATGTGGCGTCCGGTTTGGCGGGGACAGATCGCGGAAGCGCTTGAACGTTGAGGGGATCGCGTTCCGAGAGCGAAAGGCCAAATTCCTTCCCGCTGACGTAGACTCTCGAGCGATTGACAATTTCCTGGCGCTCGGGATCGCTAGCCGTGCGAGACAAGGCCCACGCATCGTCGCGATCGAGCACCACCACGAGAATTTCTTTCCCTTCGTAGTCGTAGCTGCTTTCGCGATTGCGCGCATGGTAAGAAATTTCAAATCCGATTCCGTCGCAAGGTAAGTCGGAAGGCAATACGTTTGTCACTAAATTCAGGATGGGAAGCACGACAGCTCGAAACGTGCTTGCAGCCCGTTCGTTTTGCGTCAGGCGTTCGATATTGTACGCCGCGTTGTAGTTTCCCGAGGTTTTCAGAATCACGCGGTCTTGAAAGCGGACGAATTCCAGGCCGCGAGAATCCGCCTCCGCCTGTTTTGCGGGATCAAGGCCGACGAAACGGCTCAGATAAAAAGGAAATGGGAATTTCGTTTTGGCGATGGACTGGTTGATGGCTTTCAACTGCTGAAAATACGTTTCTTCCAGCGCTTTGAGATCGGGATTCAGAATTTCATTCGGGCTCACCTGCGCGCATACGCGCCGCCCGCACAACACAAGAACAAATCCCAGTGAGAGCATCACCGCGCGTGAGCTGAACCCGCTTCGAAAGGTTTTCTTCATAAGCCGAAAAGAGAATATCACCTATTTGGCGGAGTACTGCGATCCCGGCCGGCCCGGCGGCTGGTACGGGGGCTGTGCAATGGCGCGCGTGAAAGCAATCACCGAGCGAATTTCCTCGGCCGAAAGCATGCGGCCGTAAGGGGGCATCATCGCCGATTTCCCCATGGCGCTTCCGCCAAGCGTAACGATGTGCTGCATATATTCGTCGCTCTCCGCGTTGAGCGTTGCGCCATCGTTTAGCAGCGGCGGAACTGGCGTGAGGTTCGAGCGGTTCGACGGGCCCGCAGGTGTGGCGTCGGCGTGGCACCAGACACAATACTGGTAGAAAACACGCTTTCCCTGAGCTTGCTGATAGCTCAAGGGAATAGCCTTCTGTGAGTCAGACCAGTCAGGCTCAGAATCGTACGCGGCGAGAAGCGGATCGGCTTTGGCGGCTTGCGTATGCTGGCCGCAGCCGCCGCAGCCGGCAAGGACCATCAGGAGGGAAGTGATCCAGATGCGAGGTTTCATCGGCCTGCCCCCCGTGCGTCGGAACCAAAAGACGGTTTCGGGATGCCTGCGGTTTTTTGCGGCTTGCTGCCCTGACGCAAGGTCATAAGGTAGGCGGTCAAAGCCGTCACTTCGTTTTCCGTAAAGTTTCGCCGCGGCTCAATGGTGTCCGCGACGAGCGCCTGCGGATTGCGCAGCCAGGCTTCGACCCACGCAGGCGTGAGCCAGTTGCCCGCATTGTTAAGATTCGGCCCGACATATCCGCCGGTGCCGCCGATGGTGTGGCAGGACTGGCATTGATACTTTACTTCGTAGAGTTGTTTACCGAGGGCGGCCATGGCGGGGGTGAATTGTTTCGAATCCATTGCCGAGGGACTGGCCGCGGGATGCTGGAGAACCAGCGTCATGTAATCGGCCAGTGTAGCCGCATCCTTATCGCTCATGTTGAATTGCGGCATGCGCAAAATGAGGGTTGGGCGAAGAGTCTGGGGACTCTTCAAGAATTCGATGAGCCATTGCTGCTGCGCGCGGCTCCCCTCATACGTCAGATCAGGCGCGAGGTCCCCGCCGTAGCCGTTGAATTTGTGGCAGGTATAGCATTTGTAGCGCTCGTAGACTTCGGCAAAGGCGCCCGCGGGCCGGAATGCGGCTTCCTTCCGCGGAACGACCAGATTCTGCAGCGCGCTCGTCGCCGGCGCGCCTTTCATGCTGAGCAGAGCCGTGGTGATCGCGTCAAGATCCGCCGGATTCCAATTGTATTGCGGCATGCGCGCCGCGGGATTGACGGAACTCGGATCCTGAAGCTTCGCCTGAATGTAAGAAACAAGATTGTGCGGGATCTTGGCGCTGCCAAATTCCAATTCCGATGCGTTCTTTGCGCCAAGCGCGCTCAAGTCCGGCCCAAAATCCTTCTGTGGATTCAGACCTTCGATCACGTGGCAACTCGCACAGCCCTTTTCGAGGAACAGCCGGCGCCCGAGCTGGATTTCCTGTTCGGTTGGCG